>Ga0307509_10007123_pt1 | contig 14739 bp, 15 predicted proteins | sample 10_EM_MG_FD_202245 | JGI IMG/M metagenome (GOLD analysis project Ga0307509, IMG submission 202245) | Populus trichocarpa ectomycorrhiza microbial communities from riparian zone in the Pacific Northwest, United States - 10_EM | ecosystem: Host-associated > Plants > Roots > Unclassified | place... | reverse complement strand
GATCCGTCATGCTGCCGTGAGCAGGGCCTGGTTGCTTGGGTGTTCGGTGAGCCGGCCGCGTTCGAAGCGGTCTCCGGTACGGACGGGGACGAAGCCCCGGGAGCGGATCGCAAGGGGTCACCTTCTCTGGACAGTCTGTATATAGGCTATGTAGAGTACGAGTATGGGTACGCCGCGTATGACCCTGCAGACTCAACTGGTGCTGCGGGCTTTGCTGGAGGACCCTGCCAGGCAGCGGTACGGCCTTGAGCTGTGCGAACTGGCGGGACTGCCGTCGGGCACGATCTATCCGATCCTGGCCCGGCTGGAACAGGTCGGCTGGTTGGAGAGCAGTTGGGAGGACCCGGCTGTGCACGAGGCGGAGGGGCGCCCGCGCCGCCGCTTCTACGGGATTACGCAGGACGGTGCCGAAGCAGCCCGCGAGACCCTGGCGCGCACGTATCGGTCCCGGAAGCAGCCCTTGCCGGGGTGGGTCAGTGCCCACCAGGCCACCGGGGGAGGGGCGTCATGAAGAGGCAGCGGCGGTTTCCGCCGTCCTCGACCGCGCGGACAGACCTGACGCCGACCCTTGAGGGCGTCATCGCCGTAGTCCGCTCGCGCCACCCGGACTCCGACGCCGGTCTGCTGGAACGCGCCTACGCCGAGGCCTCGATCTGGCACGCGGGGCAGAGGCGCCGCAGCGGTGACCCCTACATCACCCACTGCCTTGCCGTCGCCGCCATCGTCGCCGAGCTTCGCATGCCTCCGCCGGTGGTGTGCGCGGCGCTGCTCCACGACGTGGAGGACACCGCCTGCCCGCCGCAACGAATCGCCGATCAACTCGGCCAAGAGGTCGCCGACCTGATCGCGGCAGTTCGCACCGTCGTGGTCTCCGCGCACCCGCAGACCGGCGAAGGCGCCATGCTCGCCTCCGATGCCGCCGCTCCGTCATGGGAGACGGCCGTACTGGCCATCCGGCTCGCAGACCGGCTCCACAACATGCGCACCATCGCGTTCGTGGCCCCAGCCAGGCGGCTCCTCAAGGCGCGTGAAACCCTTGATGTCTTTGCACCCGCGGCTTCCGCAGTGGGACTGGAGACGGTCGGCCGTGAACTGCAGGACCTCGCCTCAGCAGTCCTGCAACCGGCAGTGTCTTCCTACGCCGTCACCGGCCGACTCCTGGCCGTCCTCACTCTGCTGCTGCCGTCACAGCAACGAGCGCGCTGGCAAGAGGAATGGAGCGCCGACCTGGCGGCCCTCACCACCCGCCGCGCCCGCACCCGCTTCACACTCCACGTCCTGCTCGGCGCACCCCGACTCTCCATGACGCTGCGCCGTCCTGCCTCTCGGGAACAGCGATGACGAGCGGGGCGGCGCGGCTGGCTGTGACGGCCAACTGGTGGGCAGCGAGGCGAGCACGGACAGCGCGGCGGCAGTCGTACGGGCGGCGGGGGAGAAGCGCTCGATGGTGTTCCCACTCGAAGATCACAAACAGGTCGTGATCTTCGTGGCGCGAGGGCTTTCCGGCCGTCCGATGATCCACCGTCGGCCCACCCACCCGGCCGGTCTCACTTGCCGTGACGCACAGCCGAGCACTTACGCAGCCGCGTCGTAGGCGGCCCGCAACCGGATGTCGCTGCCGGTCCCGGAGCGTGGAGTGCCCTCGGCGAACACAGCCAGCCGCAGCACGGCATAGCGGCCGATCCCGACGAGCGCGGTGGCCGACAGGTACACCGTCTGCTGCAGGACGAGTCCGGCATCGGGGCGGAGCGCGGCCAGCGCGCCGACCGCGGCGGACGTGACCAGCCAGCCGAGGGTCATGGTGGCAGCGCTCTTCAAGTGGCCGGCCAGACCGGGCCGTCCGTGGCAGAACGAGACGCGGGCGTGCAGCTCGGTGGCAACTACGGTGGACACGACGGTGGTCAGCGCGTTCGCGACCGTCCACGGAATCCACTGCGAGAGCAGGACCAGAGCCGCTGAGGCCGCCAGGGTGAGCACGCTGCCCAGCCCGGCAAAGCGCCCGAAGGCCACCGCGTGCCTACGGATCAGGCGCAGGCTGTTCATGGTGATCCCCTCCCTGACCGCTGCCCCTGGCGGGGCCGTCGTCGTCATGCCGCACAGCGTGACTGCCTCCCCGTTCAGCGCGGTTTCAGGACGTTCTCAGGGGTGCCGGAGGTGGTGAAACCGGTGTGGCACCGGGAACGGGGAACCTGGGGCGCTCGGCACGCGGGCCGGGACGTGTCCTCGTCACGCAAGGTCCACATGGGTACCGGTTGGGCGGGCCCGTCGGTCACCCGCAGCTGGTGAGAGCGGTACTCGTCGTGCGCGCCCTCGACAGCGAATCCGGCAGATGCCAGGATCGCGGCCATTGCCTGCATCATCGCGGCCGCGATCTCGCTGGAGTGACACAGGACGGGATCGTCGAGCAGCCGAAGGCGGAAGGCACGACTCGCGCACTCTCACAGGCGCGGGCCCGAACATCCAGTCAACTTGCCTATGTCCCCCCGTAGCTGGGCGGAGAAGGCACTTGCCCCGAAGCGGAAACACTCTTCGGCGGCCCGGTGTGAGCCCGCGGCTGCCGTCACGGTCGTACGGCTCGATACCTCTCACGCCGGGGCAGGGCCCGAGAGGCATCACGGTTCTCGGGCCCCGCGCCCCGTGCCTGCCCGAGCAGCGCGGCCCCGAGCGGGGTCAGCGTGTGCAGGACCGTCGGACCGATCTGCCGGCTGGTCGTCAGCCCGGCGTCGCGCAGTACCGAGGCGTGCCGGCTGGCGGCGGACTGCGAGATGCCCACGACCTGGGCGAGTTCTCCCGTGGTCAGCCCGTCCGCGACGCACCGCAGGACCCGCGCCCGCGTGCCCCCGAGCAGTGCGCCCAGCGGCACGTGTTCCGCGGGGAGTGCTCCCTCGGGCACGGCCGGGTGGTTGATCGGGTACGAGAGCACGGGCGGCAGGCCGTCGTCGGCCAGGGCGACCGGCGTTCCCCACGAGAAGTACGTCGGCACGATCCTCATCCCGCGTCCGCGCAGACGGAGATCGCGGTCCGTCCGGTAGTCCACCTCGAGGACCGGCGGGCGCCAGCGGAACCGGGGCCCCAGGCTCGACAGAAGCCGCTCGACGCCCCCGGCCAGCAGCGTGCGGGCAAGCAGGGCGCGATGCGCGACGATCCCGCCGGCCACGCATTCCGTGAACGGCGCGACGGCCACCTCGTGGTACCGGCGGATCAGCTCGGTCAACTCCCGGCGCTCGGCCCCCTGATCCAGCCGCAGCGCCCAGGACGGCACCGGAGAAACCTGGTCCAGGAGCCGTATCTCGGCGCGCACGTCCCGTCCGGGCATACGGAGGATGCCGTCGAGGGCCGCGCTGATCCCGTCCTCGGACTCCGGTGGCGTCAGGAAGTCGGGCAGGTACGGTCCGAGGGCGTACAGCGGGAAGAGCACCGTGCGCACGGGCCGGGCAAGCCCGGCCGCGTCCAGGTCGGCCCGGACCGTCCGGTGCCAGGCCGCGAACTGCCACCGGCCGCCGCGTGACTGCAGGCGGTGGAGTGTCGAGAGCACTTCCCACATCTGGTCGGGCTCCGCGGCGACGCGGACACGGGCGAGGTCGACCTCGGTGAAGTGAATACGGAGCACGCGATTCCCCCCGGAGAGCTCCACATTTGCGCTCAGGCGCAAGAGTGTGTCGCCGTTGACGAGCCCCTGCCAAGGTTCCGCCAGGCCAAGAAGGCGCCGTGGCCGAATCCGACGTTCGACCGCCCGAACCAGGAGGAACTCGAGTGATTTCGAAGAGAGCCAAGGCGACCGCCGGCACCATCGCGGCCCTGACCGCCGGAGTGATCGCCCTGAGCGCCAGCCCCGCGTCGGCGAGCGGTACCTACAGCGGCCTGGCCTACGTCTACGGTGCGGGGGTCTTCACCGACGACTGGGACAACGAGGGCATCGTGGACACCAGCCACAACACCACGTCCAACGCGACCTGCCTGTGGCAGAAGGTCCTGTGGGCCGACGGTGAACTCACCGCCTCCGACATCGACGGCGACTTCGGGCCCACCACCAAGGCCGCGACCGCGAGGTGGCAGACCAAGTTCCAGGTCACGAGCGACGGCTCGGCCGGGCAGAACACCTGGACCGCGGCCGGCAACTGGCTGCGCAACTCGTCCAACGGATTCGATGGCACCGTGGCCCGGTACATCGGCACCGAGTTCATCATCGACGTCACGCGCGACAGCGACGGCTACTACCACTTCCTGGACGGCGCCGGCGCGGGCCGCATCGCCGGATACAACTACCACACCTGCTAGGCAGTACCCGCGAGGCCGGGGTCGGCCGTGCCAGGACTGCTCCGCGCGCTCTGTGGCGGCAGCGGATCAGCCGACGTTCGCCTGCTGGGAGAACGTGTCCGTGACGAAGGTGACGGCGACGATCACGGACCAAGGGCGACTCAAGTGAAGTCGGTCGCCCGGCGCTGGTCCGTGATCGTCACGGACACGGCGGCCGCAGCCCAGAGCGTCGCCGTCGTCTCCTGTGCGGGTCAGCGGACCAGTTTGCGGCACAGCAGGGCCGCGGGACCCGGTGAGCTGCCGGTGCGGGTGGTGTACGCGATGCCCGCGGCGTACTCGTCGTCCGCGCACTGGCCCTTGTAGTCGCCGACGGCGAAGTCACCGCCGGCGTCGCCGGGCCGGTTGTCGGAGCGGTCGAGCCACACCGTGCGTCCCGCTCCCGCCAGGGCGGTTACGGCGGGAGCGCAGAGGGCGGCCGACGTCCGCACACCCCGGTGGCTGTAGCCGATGAGGAACTGGCCCTGGGCGCACTGGAGTTTGGTGTAGCCCGATGCCCAGTCGCCGCCCTGGGGGACGTTGCGTTCGTCGGTGACGACAGTCTGGGCGGCGTCGGTGGCACGCAGGTCGCCCGCGGTGACGTCCGTGCACAGTCCTCGGCCGGAGGTGTGCCCGAGGCCGGTCAGCCGCAGCCCGTCCGGGCAGGCAGCCTTGGCGGCGCCCGGGTCCCAGTCGCCGGTGGCGCGCACCCGTACGGACTGGACGTAGTCGCCGTGGTCGGTGGCGAGCATCTGCCAGGCGGGGACCGGGGCGACCGGACCGCTGAGCGAGGCGGCGGACATCAGCCGCTGCCAGCCGGCGGCGCGCCAGTCCGCGTCGTCCAGGAGGCCGTGCCGGGTGCCGTCCGTGTCGTAGCGCAGCAGGGCCCAGTCGTCGTGGCCCTGCCAGCCGACCAGGGGCCAGTAGGCGAAGTCGGCGTCGTGGTCGGCGAAGTAGTCGGTGACATTGCCGAACCAGGTGCGTGCCGCGGCGTTGGTCTCGCCCGCTCCGATGCCGAACTCGCTGATCCACACAGGGGCGGTGTAGTGCTTGCCGTCGTCCTGGGAGACGAAGAACGCCTCGTCGTACAGGGCTTGGAACAGCGCGTCGCGGCTGAGGTCCTGGTAGCGGGGGTCGCTTGTCTCGCCGATGCCGGTGGCACCGCTGTGGTGGGGGCCGGTGTAGCCGTAGAAGTGGGCCGCGTAGACGAGTTTGTGGGCGGCCACCAAGGTGTGCGACAGCGTGCGGGCGGGGGTGAGGAGGGGGCGGCCGTGGGCGAAGCCGTCGACGGGTATGCCGGTCCAGTTGATGCCCTCGATGACGATGAGCAGGTTCGGGTTCGCCTCGGTGAGGATGCGGTCGGCGGCGAGTTGGGCGGCGGCGTACCAGTCGTGCGCGTCGCCACTGCCCCAGTTCGGGTCGTCCCAGACGTCACGGCGTACCTCGTTGTAGAGGTCGGCCCCCACCACGCGGGGGTCGGCGGCGTAGCGGCGGGCCATGAACACCCAGTCGTCCGCCCACTGTTGGGACGACTGACTGCTGTTCCACCGCTCGTTGCCGTCGATCCCGCAGCACCAACGGGAGGTGTTGGTGTGGTTGTTGAGGATGACGGCGAAGTCGGCCGACGTCAGTGCGGAGACCACGGCGTCGAACACCCCGAGCGGTGTCCGGCCGCGCAACTGCGGGTTGGCCGCCACGGCGGCGTCCGGTACGGCGGCGGTGCCATGGATCATCTCGTTGGAGAACGGCAGCCGGATGCTGTTGATGCCCAACTTGTGGAAGTCGGCCATGAGTTGGGCAAGAGGCACGCGGTCCAGGCCCAGGGGGACGCCGTAGGAGTTCTGCCCGGCGTGGTGATTGGCGCTGTCGGCCGCGCTGCCGCTGCCGGTCCAGGAGCCCTGGGCACCGTCCCAGTTGGCCGACTTCAGCCGGAAGCGGTTGCCGTTCGAGTCGACGATGTAGCGCCCGCGTGTGGACAGGGGCGGCTGCCAGGTGCTCTCGGCAGCGGCGGACGCGGCCGGCGCGGCGGGGGCCACCGGAGTCGCGGAGGCTGCCCCCGTGGTCGGGAAAAGCAGGGAAACGCCCACGACAAATAGTGTCAGGTACCGGACAAGTTTGGTCATGAGGGTGCCCTCCGTGCTGATCCAGATCCCGACAGATGGCAGCGCTCTCGAAGTCCCGCAGCAGCCGCCCGGGGGACACTACCCGTGGCCTGCGAACCCGTCGACGGACAAAGCGCGCACTCGATTTTGCGCCCGCCCATGACCGGCCGGGAGACACGCGGAAACGCTGCGCCTTCCCGGCCGGGCGGACGGACAGGTCAGCGCAGTCCGGCGAAGAGGTCGTTCTCGGGTACGGCCGCACCGGTTTCGTCCTGGACGCGTAGGAAGGTTTCGATGCCCATCAGTTCGCCGAACCTCTCCTTGCCCATCTTGAGGAAGAAGATGTTGTCGCCCTGACTGGCGTGCGCGGCCAGCGAGTCGAACTTCTGGTCGCTGAACGCGGTGGTGTCCACCCAGGTGGTGATCTCGTCGTCGGGGAGGCCGAGCTCGGCCATCGCGGCGGCCTCGGCGGGATCCGGCTCCGGCATGTCGGGGTGGAACTCGCGCATGATCTCGCCGAACCGTCGCATCATCGAGCGGGGCATCGTGGTCCAGTACACCTTCGGTGTCAGCTCGGTTGTCATCTCCAGCGCCGCCATCGTGATGCGGTGGGCCTGGATGTGGTCGGGGTGGCCGTAGAAGCCGTTCTCGTCGTAGGTGACGACCACATCGGGCCGGTAGTGCCGCATGAGGTCCGCGAGCCGGGCCGCGCCTTCGTGCACGGGGGTCTGCCAGAAGGATCCGGGGGCGTCGTTGCTGGGCCAGCCCATCATTCCGGAGTCGGCGTAGTCGAGCAGTTCCAGATCGCTGATCTTCAGGACCTCGCAGCTCGCTTCGAGTTCCTGGCGGCGCATGAGGGCTACGGCCGCCGGATCGTGGCCGGGATCGCCCGGCTTGACGCCTCCCGGTCCGTCACCGCAAGCGCCGTCGGTACAGGTCACGAGCACCGTGCGGATGCCTTCCGCCGCGTAGCGCGCGAGGACTCCTCCGGTCGTGGTGGCCTCGTCGTCGGGGTGGGCGTGTACCGCCATGAGCGTCAAGGGCCGGTCAGCCATGAAAAGTCCTCCAAGAGAAAATACGTCACGGTCCACGGAGCGTGGCGGGTGTACCACCATCCTGGGGCCCGAATCCCGGTGGAGCGGACAACCTCGCGGTCTCCGTGTCCCCCGCCGTACGGCACCGGGCCCTCGGCCGATGCAACCGCGCGGACGGGACCGGCTGTTCCCGGCGTGGCCGATTGGCCTTCCGGATTTTCGTGCTCATCCCCGGCAGCTGTCAGGCGCCGTGGTGGAGCAGGCCCAGAGTCAGGGCAGCCGCCGCGGTGGCGAGGAACACGATCCCGCCGACGATGTTGCGGGAGCCCACCCGCAGGTGGGCGATGATCGCGCCGACGAAGTACAGCACGAGCCCGGAAGCGGCGAGGGTTCCCAGGAGCGGCACGGCGAGCCCGGCCAGCAGTCCCGCGGTGCCCGCTGCCAGCAGCATGCCCAGCACCGGTACCCACTTCCGGGGTATGCCCTTCATGTCCGCCTGGGTCTTGGGGTATTCGTGGCCGATCAGGTAGGTGACGGCGGCGGCGCCGTTGAACACCGCGCCGAGGAGGGTGACCGTGATGTAGGCGGCGAACACGTTTTCTCCGGTTCTGTGGGGACAGCGTCCTGTGCACCCCGTTGCGGGATGCCGATCTCCTGGACGACGAACCGGCGCCCTGATTTTGTGACACGTCAAAGCAGGGCACGGGCAGCGGCGTAGACCTGGCTGCTGTCGCCGAGTGGCGTCGCTTCGATGCCCACATAGCCGTCGTAGCCGGCCTTGTGGAGCCAGGCGAGTTCCGCGGCCCAGTCGATGGTCCCGGTGCCGAATTCGTGGCGGCCCGGGACGTCGGCTGCCTGGACGTGACCGATCAGCGGCATGGCGTCCTGGATCTCGGCTCCGAGGGGCTCGCCGTTGAGGACGGCGTGGTAACGGTCGTAGAGGAAGCGGACGTTCGGGAGGTTGACCGCGCGCAGGAGGGAAAGTGCCGACCGTGAGTCGGAGATCAAGGCGTTGGGACCCTCGTATGCTCGGTTGACGACCTCCACGAGCAGTTCGAGGCCGTGCCTGCTGGTTGCCTCTCCCGCCCGTGTGAGCACCTCGGCCGCGTTGCGGAGTTGCGTGGTGGGATCGACTCCTGGGACGACGTCTCCGGCGAGGACCACGAGCCCCGGGGTGTTCAGTTGTCGTGCCGCGTCCGCGGCTGCCCGAACGCGGGTGAGGAACTCGTCGTGTGACGACGGGTCGCCCAGGTCGCACTTGTCCCGCCATGACTCGACGCACAGCGCGATCAGGCGTGTGTCGGTGGAGTCTAGGGCGCGGGTGAGGCGGGGCAGGTCCTTGTCCCACCACTCCCAGATTTCCACCGCGCGGAAGCCGGAGTCGGCCGCGGCGCGTACGCGGTCGTCGAGGGGCCGTTCTTCCTCAAGGAACATCATCTCGATGCAGGCGGAGAAGTCGATCACGGGCGAACTGCCTTCCTCGCCACGGCTGTTCCGGCTCTGAGGGCGGCGACCGGATCGGGTGCCTCGTCCAGTTCGACGAGTACGGTGTCGGCGCCCGGGGTGCGGGACATGGCCTCGGCCCAGCCCTGCCAGTCGACGATGCCCGAGCCCAACTCGGCCATATAGGGCTGCTGTTGGGCGAAGACCGTTTCGTCGACGGTGAGTTCGACGTCGATGGGTTTGACCGCGTCCTTCCAGTGGGCGAGGGCGATGCGCGGGGTGTGGCGCCGGGCCACCGCCACCGGGTCGCCGCCACCGAGGGCGATGTGGCAGGAGTCGGGGCACAGCCAGACGTAGCGCGGGTCGGTCAGGGCCATGAACAGGTCGATGTCCCGCTCGTACCAGAGGGTGCTGTTGGACTCGGTGTGGAAGGCGAGCCGCACGCCGAGATGTGAGACGGCCTCTCCGACCGCGTGCGCGATGTCGGCCATGCGCGTCATGTAAGCGGCGTCGACGAAGAAAGGCGGTCGCGTGCCGAACGTTGTCCGCATCGGCAGGCCTGCCACGAGGAGTTCCGCGCCTACCTCGGCGAGGAAGGCCGCGCGGCGTTCGGCGTCGGCGACGATCGCGGGCAGGTTGTCGCCGTCCCGCCAGCCGGGGGCGTCGCTGTCGGCGATGAACGCGCTGACTACGGACAGGCCCCGGGCCGCGAGTTCGCGGCGGAAGGCGGGTGCGCTGCCGAAAGCCCGCAGGGCCGAGTCGATGTCGCCCGGTGCGAAGGTCAACTCGATGCCCGTGACACCGGCCTCGACCAGAGCGTCCATCACCCGTGCCCAGAAGCGCTCGGGGTGGGCCAGGGCCCAGTCGCGCACGGCGTCGGCGGAGGGGAGATCCCAGAAGTCCGGGTGGTAGAAGGTGATCACGTCGGTGGCGAAACGCGGTGTCGTGGCGGTCATTCCGTACCTCCGCGGGCGTTGTAGACGACGATCCCGTCGGCCGCGTCGACCGCCTTGCGGTAGTTCCGGAACACGGCCAGCGCCTCGTCCCGGAGCACATCTCCTACGACCTCGATCCCGCGCGCCTCGAACTGCTCGGCCCAGTCGGCGCCGAGGGGACCCTCGTCGAACGTGGTGATCTCCTCCAGCTCGGGTCCTTCCCCCGCGACCACCAGTGCGCGTACCCCTGACCACATCGTGGCGCCGTAACACTGCACGCAGGGGCGCCAGTTGACGACGAGCTCGTGGACGGGCAGCCCTTCGGCGCCCAAGTCCCAGCCGCCGGTGGCCGTTTGGGCGAGCCCCAGGGCCACCACCTCCGCGTGGGCGCTGGAGACACCGGAGGCGAGCACGACGTTCACGCCGACGGAGACGATCCGGCCGGTGTCGCGCTCGGCGACGAGGGCCGCGAACGGACCGCCGTTGCCCTCCCGCCAGTTGCGGTCGGCGAGGCGGTGCACAAGCCGCATCCGGTCGGCGCGGTCGGGGACCACGGCGGGCACATCGGCCAACTCGTCGTCGATCCACGGGGGCAGCGCCACCCGGTATTCCTTCGCGATGTCGATCACGTTCGGGCTTCCTCTCAGTGCGCGGCGAGCGGCGCGGTACGGGTGGTGACGGCTCGGGCGGCGACAGCTCGGGCGGCCCGTACAGCGGTCACCGCACCCGTCAGGGTGACGTTGGCGGCCATCGCCGTGGGGATCACGCCGTTGCCGGCGACGTACAGGTTGTCGTAGCCCCACACCCGGCCGTCCGGGTCACAGACGTTGGTGCCGTCGTCGGCGGTGCCCGAGCGGACCGTGCCGGTCAGGTGCAGAGAGGACCCGGGCGGCAGCAGCGCGAGTTCGGTGTCGGGGTCGAACGGGCCGAACTCCTCGGCCAGTGAACGGACTTCGGTGAACGCCCGGTCGATGAGCGCGCGGTCGGTGTCGGAGTGGTCGAACTCGACGCGGATGCGCGGCAGTCCGGCGAGGTCGGTCTCCGACTCCGAGAAGACGAGACGGTTCTCGGGGCGCGACTCGACAGGGGCGTACAAGGTGAGGCCCACGGCGTGCGCGAGAGGACGGCCGACGTCGTCGACGTACGTCCGGTTCATGATCTGCCCGTGGAAGGGCTGTGCCGTCCCGTTCTGCGGCAGCCAGAGCGAGTCCGTGCTGAACTCGCCGGTGCGCGGCAGGGGCAGGTCGTCGAGGGCGATGCCGAACCGGTCCAGGTCGAGCAGCACCCGGGCGGTGATGAACGTGTGCTCGTTGAGCCGGCGGCCCAGGGCCGCGGGGCGGATGCCCGAGGCGAACAGCAACTGCGGGGTGCGCAGCGCGTCGGCACACACGATGACGGTGTCCGCGTGGAGTTCGGCCTCCGTCCCGTCGGCGACGCGGCGCAGTCGGGCGCCGGTGACCCGGCCCGCCGACACGAGCAACCGGGTGGCGAGTGTGCCCGTCACCAGGGTGAACGCCGGGTCCCCGCCGGACGCGATGGGCGGGAAGATCGTCCCAGGCGCGGTGCGCGGCAGGGGGCCGGACGGCGCCGTCGCGACGGCCATGGGCATCGGCTGCGGGCGCCGGTTGGCCGGCGCGGTGGGGTCGTAGCGCCTTCGCAGTACGTCGAGGACCAGGCGGCCGACCTCGGTGGGGCCGATGGGGGAGGGCGTGACGGCGAGCAGTCGGCGCGCGGTGTCCAGGTCCGCCGCCCACCCGGCCGGGGCGCCGAAGTCGAACACCTCGTCTTCGGCGGGCCACGGGGTCGCGGCGGTCCAGTGCACGCCCATGCCGCCCGCGTTCCACGCGAGTGCCGTCGCGGGCATCGCCTCGGCGTCCTCGCCGAAGGCCAGCGCGTGGAACATGCCGGGCGTCAGACCGGTGAGGCTGTCCGCCGCCTCGCGCACCACCTCGGCGCCGGTGTACATGCCCTGGATACCGCTGACGACCTGTTCGTTGTAGCGCGCCCAGAGGACCGGGTCGTCGACGTCGTGCAGATGCAGCCCGGGTGTCCTGCCGATCGCGCTGCCGCCCTCGACCATGGTGATGCCCAGCCCCGGATCGCTGTCCCGCAGCAGCCGGGCCACCACGGATCCCATGATGCCGCTGCCCACGATGAGGACGTCGGTGTGCGGGGTGTCGGTCACAGGGGAACTCCAAAGTCGTTTCGTGTGGGGGGAGTCACGCGCCGGGGACGAGCGGGCCGAACAGCTCGGTGTCCATGCGGTCGAGTGCCAGCTTCACGGCGCCGATCAGTGCGGCGTCGCGGCCCAGGCCGGTGGCGCGCAGTTCGATCGCGGGGGTGCGGGCGAGGCGCATCGCCTCACGGACGCGGGGCAGCAGCACGTCGGCCGCGTCCTCCAGGCCGCCGCCGAGCACGATGAGCGAGGGCGCGACCGTCCAGGACAGGGTGGTGAGGATCGAGGTGATGTTCTCGACGAACTCGTCCACCTCGGCGAGCGCTTCCGCGTCTCCCGTTCGGGCCGCGTCGAAGCGGTCCAGTGCGACCCGGCGTCGGTCCGCTTCGGGTGAGGTGAGCCAGGCGACCGGGCGGTTTTCGACCGAGCCGACCGGGATCGAGTGCGCCTCGATGATCTCGCCCGCGGCGCCGTCCAGGCCCCGGTGCACGGCGCCCCGGATGAGGATGCCGAGGCCGGTCCGGTTGCCGAGGACCGCCCAGACGACGTTGTCGTGGTCGCCGGCCACGCCCCGCCAACGCTCGGCCAGCGCACCGAGGTTGGTGTCGTTGTCGGCGAACCAGGGCATCCGGACGCGCCGCCCGAGCTCGTCGGGCAGACGTACGCCCTCCCAGCGTGTGGTGTGCACCAGGCGTCGTACGACACCTTCGTCGTCGATGGCGCCACCGGCCGCGACCGCACCGGCGCGCAGCCGGTCCGGCGAACCGCCCGCGTCGTCGAGTGCCTCCCGTACGAGGGCTGCCGCGTCGTCGAGCGTGGACTGCGGATCCTGGTAGGCGCGCAGCGGACGCTGTGCCCGGCCGAGGATACGGCCGCGGACGTCGGCCACCACCGCGGACACGTCCAGGGTGCTGATGCGTACGGCCGCCAACAGGGCGTGTTCCGCGCGCAGTTGATACCGGCGGGCGGGGCGGCCGGCGCAGCCGCTGGTGGGCACGCGGTCGAGTTCGGTCACCCAGCCCGCCTCGATGAGCGAGTCCAGGATCAACTCGTTGGTACGGCGGGAGAGTCCGGCCCGCTCGGCGAGCTCGGTCAGTGTCATCGGCCCGGCCGACACCGCCAGCGTACGCAGAATCACCGATGTGTTGACGCGGCGGACCGCGCTCTGGTTCATGCCGTTGGTCGCGGACTTCAGCCGGCTCACCGCATTCCCGTTCCGGCGATGCCCTGCACGAAGTACCGCTGCAGGAACAGGAAGAGCACGAGCACCGGCAGCATGACGACGACGGCACCGGCAAGCATCAGGCCGTAGTCGGTGACGTGCGCCGCCGCCTGGCTGGTGGCCGCGAGGCCCACCGGAAGGGTGTAACTGGAGGTGCTCTGGGCGACGATGAGCGGCCAGATGAAGTAGTTCCACGAGTTGAGGAAGGACATGATCGTGATCGTCGCGACCGCCGGGCCGGCCAGCGGGAGGAAGATCCGGAAGAAGATACGGAACTCACCGGCCCCGTCGATCCGGGCCGCCTCCAGCAACTCGTCGGGGATCGACGACGCGTACTGCCGCATGATGAAGACCGACATCGGCATCGCCAGGCTTGGCAGCGCGATACCGGCGAGGGTGTCCGCAAGACCCATGTCGACGGTGAGCACGAACTGCGGGACGAACACCGCCGTGAACGGCACCATCATCGCCGCCATGACCGCGCCGAACGCGAGCCGCCTGCCCGCGAATTCGAGTTTCGCGAGCGCGTAGCCGGCGGCCGACGCCGCCACGATGTTGCCGACCACCACCATCGCCGCGACCACGATGCTGTTGACCATGAACCGGCCGAAGCCCTGGGTCCTGAACAGCCGGGTGAAGTTGTCGAGCGTGACGTGGTGGGGGAGGAGGGAACCGGGGTCGGAGCGGATCTCGTCGAGGCTGCGCAGCGAGCCGCTGATCCCCCAGACGAACGGGAGAAGGGTGAGCAGCGCGCAGAGGACGAGTGCGGCGTAGAGCAGGGGCCGGGCAACGGGCCGTGGCTGTACGGCACTTCGGGCGGTGGCGGTACGTGCGGTCATGTCGGTGTTCTCCGACGCGGTGACGGCGGTCATGCGCGGGGCCTCAGCAATCGGAACTGGACGATGCTCACCAGGGCCACCAGCAAGAGGGTCACGAAGGAGGCGGCCGAGGACACCCCGAACTCGCCGACTCCGAACTGGTGGTAGGTGTACAGCGCCACGGACTCGGTGGAGCCGAGTGGGCCGCCGTTGGTGAGCAGGTAGGGCTCGTCGAAGACCTGGAGGTAGAAGACGGTCAGCAGCACCGACACCATGAGGGTGGTGGGCAGCAGCAGGGGGACGGTGATGTGCCTCAACTGCCGCCACTTTCCTGCCCCGTCGAGGGCGGCGGCCTCGTAGACGTCCTGCGGGATCGACTGGAGACCGGCGAGGAAGAGGACCATCGCGGTGCCGAAGTTGCGCCACACGCCGAGCAGGATGACCACCGGCATGGCGAGGTGCTGGTCGTCCAGCCAGTTCGGCCCGGCGAAACCCACCGCGCCGAGGACCTTGTTGACGGTGCCGCTCGGGTTGAAGGCGTACTGCCAGATCAGGGCCGCGGCCACGACGTTGGTGACGACCGGGGCGAAGAACACCGTACGAAAGAGGCCGCGCAGCCGCTGGATGCCGGAGTTCAGCGCGATGGCCAGCGCGAATCCGACGCCCATGGTGAGCGGTACGCCGACGGCCACGAAGACGGCGGTGTTCAGGATGTC
>Ga0307509_10007122_pt1 | contig 14739 bp, 14 predicted proteins | sample 10_EM_MG_FD_202245 | JGI IMG/M metagenome (GOLD analysis project Ga0307509, IMG submission 202245) | Populus trichocarpa ectomycorrhiza microbial communities from riparian zone in the Pacific Northwest, United States - 10_EM | ecosystem: Host-associated > Plants > Roots > Unclassified | place... | reverse complement strand
TAGTCGTTTGACTCATAGATTCTCACATGACTCACGCTTGTGTGTCATTGTTATGATTTGATTGGTTGGTTTTACATGACTCATGATTATGAGTCATAACGATGTAATGACTTTCGCGCGTGACTCACATTATGAGTCACGAGTTCCACGCAGGTGGCGTGCTTTGCGCACCTGACATGTTTTATGTTTTATGATTGGTTTATGGTATGTTGCGCAGTGACTCATATGGGTCATCTGATGGATTTCGGGTATGACTCATTATGAGTCATGATCGTGTGACTCATAGGTATGAGTCACCAGGGTCAGGGTTATTGCGGGAAGAGGCCTATATAAAGGATCACGACGGGCCGTAGATATAGGATCTTCACGCAACCATCTAAGTACTTTTCTGTACGAACGATATTGCAATATAACTTTATATTTCTCAAAGAATACTTTATACATTACGAACCCATATCCCTCGCAAGAAGAGAGGGATTACGAGATAATATTGGACGAAGGCCAAGCTCTGTCAGAACTTAAAGAAGTTCTATCAGAAGGCTTCATATGATAGATTATAAGATAGTCTATCGGACCAAAGGAAAAGAGATCATCAAGGTTATAAAGAAAAATACGAACAGGTTAAGTTGTTACCCGTTGCATATTAATCTCACAGGTCAGAATTGTTACACTAGGGCGCTTTCGCGACAAATTGCTACGTAACCAGCCGGAACCTTCTCCCCTTGATTTGTAGCATTACTATGGGTTGTCAATGGACTCTAGAGGTATGAGTCTTATCAGGGTTGAGTATGGCCTGAGAGGCTGGCTATGGGTAGCGCCCATTTAGCCAACCATCGACTACATCTCACCTGGAGAGCCTGCATGTCAATTTATAAGATTAGATAGTCGTGTAAATTAAATGATGGAGTGCATAGCTTGTATAGACAAAACTACCACTAGGGCAGTGAGTCCACCACCTAGGTATTGATTCCGGTTGTTGTTATAACAGTTAGCCTGTGGTATGACTTCAATATGAAGACTTTTTCCACCTGTGGTTGTATTGGAGATGCATCGCAGAAACTCTCATCCTATTAACAGAGTTAAGTGTACCCGAGTTTGTCTGATACTTCCGGCAGGATCATCCCTGATGAAGGGCAGACCTCGGACAAGCCCTGTGCAGGACAGGGTACTCACACAAACTCAGAGTAGTGGTGAATGTCAAAAGGCTTAAATTTGATATCTACTTAAAGTTTAAATGTTTGGCATTCTACTTCGATAACCAATTTTCCTTAAGAGAACTTATAGAGTGAAGCTTTCGGCTGAACGATATTAAGTTTTACCGTTTGATTCTTTTGAATTATTTACCTCATCTTTATCTTCTACTTTGCGTGTTTGGTGCAGTCGCAACCTTAGAGTTCACCTCTCTATAGGGTGCCCCGATTACAATTCTTCAATGCCTTGGTCATAACTAATATTTTAATACACAAACACAATATCCAGTGTTTTAGCTAGTTTTCCATTCTAATATTATATTATTTTTCAGTATCTTACAGGTTTCAATTACTATATGCTAACTTTTAGTATTTTTCTCATTTTCCTTACTCTTACTATTTTTATATTCTCGCTTGCTTTTGCTATTCTTATATTATTACTTACTTTTATTATTATTATCTCCTGACTTACTTTGATTATTTTTATCACGCTTTTTTTTACTTACTCTTTATTTTATCTCTTAACCTATATATACTTTATCTTCTTTCCCTTTGCTATTTTACATATTTTTAAAGCTTTTTCAGTTCCCACACTCTTCTTTTCAACCCACAAGGGTTAATATTATAACATGTATACATGTTCCGGTAACTGTATACAGGAGCGGAGTACAGGACTTTCTAGGTTTCGTTTGATTACTTTGTTTATTTTGATTAGTTTGATTGTTTTACAGCCCCAGAACTATAGTAGAGCCCAGTAGCTTGTGTTAAGTTTAGTTTTGCATGTTTATTATTTTATTTTGGAACATAAGTGAAGAAACAGTCATATAAGCTGATGATAGCATTGAGGCAGTGTTATGACTCTTAGGTTTCATGTGGGATCACAGGATATGTAGGGCAAGGTGAACTGCCCGGTAATGATCCTGATTGCAGGATATGTGATTACTATTGCTCTGCGTGAACTCTTGTATTTAAACTCTTCTCCTGGCTAGCAGGACAACGGCAGACTTTAGCAGACTCTTGATTTATAAATATACTTGCTTGAACAGCGATCCTTTAGTTTCTACTTGCCCGTTAACTATTATCTCTCTATCTCCGGGTCTCTTGAAGCCTCCCTTAGACCTAGCACTTGCCAGTCAACCGCTAGCTCTCTATTGTACCTCTTTCATTAGACAGGAGTAAACCTGTTACAAATATTACCTAGCTTCTCTTAACTGTTAAATGTGTAACTTCGCTTTAGCTTTTCTTTTCTTTCTTTTATTTCTAGGCAGTACTCTTTTCCTATTACAGCAGGATAATAGGTTTTTATTGAGGCTAGCCAAATCTTTGTCTTTCCCTTCTTTATTTGTTTGAGCACCAGCAATGGCCCACGTGTGGTGATACCGGACTATTACATATTCTTAGCTGATTTATCTTTCTTTCTTTCATACACCTATCTTCAGTTTTCTTTGTTTTAACATATTTGATAGGGGAATTTATAAGGAAGACAGATATATCAGCATAGTGTCAGGGATTGGATCTTTAAATAGTTTAATGAATGAAACTACTTCTGCTGCTAAATACATGTGCATTTGCCCAGATAGCACCAACTTTCCATCTCTTTTTTTCTCTGTCAATTGAAAACACTTAACCTCCTCTGAGAGTATTATAAAAAACCATCTTATCATATACCTTCATTTCATTCTACTGATATTAGTATATCTATCTTGATTGAATTATACTCTAGTTCAAATGAAGAACATTGAGCTTAAAATAATTTATGAAAGACAGTTCAAGCTACTGGTTTTGAATAATTATGGGATAATACTATATAAGATGTACAGGTATTAGAAAATATACGGAATGATATACTAGATAGTGTATCAGAGGAGGATAGATGATTTGATATTCTCCTGTCCTGTCCACAAGCGAAATTGCCCGACAATTTGGAGTGGAGGACGCCAGACCCCGCAGTCTCCCACCATGATATCACCCCTGTAATGTCTCAGTTGGGCTTTTTTTGATTTATTAAGCCAGAATATGAGATTACTCCACATACTACTCAGAATAATTGTAGTTGGACTGCTACTAAGGTTGAGAGTGTTAAGCATACAGGGAATCATGCTAATATAGTGCATTGACAAAATTAACCATGATTCAACGATTGATGGCAAAGCACTCTCCTGACTACCCTGCATTTTCAATACTGCTTGAAGAGATTTCCCTAGCTCAAGTGTTACTTGCTACTATTTATTTTGCCTTATACTTACATCTTTAATTGTTTTCTTAGTTTTAAGGATAGTGGGGTTCATGGAGGAGTGTTATTGTCGTAGCCCAAGTTTTTTCCCTCTTGGTTAAAACTCGGTCAATTTTCTCAATGGACAATATTATCGTTTGAAAAAGTCCGTTGAGTTCAATTCAGAGTAAGTAGAGAGAGTGTGTGGGGTCTGGTTTCAAGCTACCTGCTAAACCAAAAGAAGCCCATTTGATGTCATTGGGGCCATTAAAAGCAAAGAAAATGATGATAAGTCCTCTGAAAATCCCCATTCTGGCCTTGTTGGTATTTTGAAATTGCACCCCACACACTCTCTCTACTTACTCTGAGTTGAACTCAACTGACAGGACTTTTTCTAACGATAATATTCAAATTCTAAATCCTTTCTTGTCATATAGAATCCTCAGGTGAAGTTGACATAGAGAATAGACACTGCAGATAGTGTGCAGTTGAGATAGGAAAAATAGTTGAAGTGAAACATTGTACTAAATTGCTGTACCAAGAAAATCGTTTCTTCCCCGGGGATCGCCTCGCTTATCTGAGATAGATCTTCTTGCTTCTCGGATTGCGGTATCAAGAAACGGAGCCGTATTGTGGGTTTATCTTCCCTACTGCCATCGACAACTTCAAAGTTCGTTAGCGGGAGTTTTGGGGAACCACTTTCTCGCGTTGTGATGCAGTAGGAGGTGCTCAAGGAGGGGGGGTAATCATATACTCTAGTCTCGGATCGATTAGCGGCGGCAATAGTTGGTAGCCTTAATAACCCTGCGGCACCTATTGAAGGCTAGAGTCAAAGTTTCTGTTTTTGGCCGGAAGGTGGGACAATTCGTATTTGGATTCCGAAGGGCTTATCGTGTGGGGTTTAGTCGTGGTGTGAGTTTCCTTGTCAGGTGGTTGATATTTGCATATTCTTATGTGGACTGGGTATAACTTTGTTTTTCCATTTCAATAAAGAGGTTAGTTCCGCACTCGCGGATTGGGAGCAGTTTGGGCAAGCTGGAGTTGAAAGATAGCAGGAATTCCGGAAGGCTCCTGCTTTCTCCTACAACGGATTACCCCGACCGCCGCGGCTAATGATAAAACTATTAAGATCGCACAGTAGTATATTCATTCATTAATTTGTTCTTTCTCATTGAGGTTAGAGTTAGTGATGGACACGATCAGATCATGATCGAGCGGAGGATCTTGAGTCATGACTGCTCACTCTACGAATCTAAATAATTGGGCGAGTCTCCGCACCACCAAAAATACCGAAAGGTTATTGTTTCATATATGGTAGCGCATTCGAGTATGATTCCCACAAATCTTTAATACCCTTATCTTATTCTACTCAGCTACAATCAGCTCAATTTTCCATAGTTAGCCAAGCCCACCGCAATGCCCCCTGATCCTCCGAGCCAGCTGCATATCTTTCATCATGATTGTAACCCTCTTCGCATGGATGGCGCAAAGATTACTATCCTCAAGCAAATGCACCAAAAACGCCTCCGTCGCCTCCTTCAACGCCCCCAAGGCCGTAGTCTGCCACCTGTAATCGAACCCCCCCGCCAGCATGGAGACCCTCTCCTGAGCTAACTCCCGGATCTATTGTTAACACCCAACATTAGCCCTTCCACGTTCTGTATCAATTAAAATATATAGGAATAAGTGCACAAAAAAAATCAGCTGACCAGGCGAAAAAATGGGGCATTAGGGATTGCCGGCTTAATGGTGCGTTGCATCAAGCGGATTTCCCGAAGTGCGCGCTCCCCAGGGCGATACCTGCGCTTAGCTTTGACCTTAACCTTAACATTTGCCTTTGCCTTTGCCTTCGCGTTTTGTTTGATAATGATATGACCTTGTTTTGCCATTTTCTGGATCGGGAGGGGAGGCGGCGGCAGGAGGCCAGCTCCCTTTTGGTGTATTGGAGGGTTGTTCATGTTGGAGAATTTGGCTTGAGCTTTCGCGGAAGGGAAGTAAAGAATTTGTATGTAATGTTCGGCTTGTGTAGCGGCGTGATGAGATTACGGCCAATGATGGGGTTTGGATTTGTTGGAGCGGGGGGTATGGTCACTTATAGGAATGGAAGGACTGGTGGCTTGAATATTGATTTCAAGATTGAATTTTCCTATGATAACTTGAAACCTGAGCTGTTCTTAGAGAGAGATTCCGGGTTCTGGTGGCGTTGTTTCAAGATCCGCACTACTGGACTGAACTGCCAAACTTCCGATCAACGAACTCACACTCTTTAGTACTGCCCCGGAATCTCTCATCGGTGGTATATAGCACTTGGTTTCACGGGAAGGACCAGAGCAAGAAGTCAGCCATTGTACGTTTGCATAAATAACCGAACGTCGCGATGCAGCCTGGCGCTACCTTTTCAATACCCGACTTCCTGCCAAATGACATCCAAAACTAAAACTAAAAATTATTTAAAAATTAAATAAGTACATAATTCTAATTAGCGTCATCTAGTCCATGTGCCTGGATTGTATCGTAGTCTTTTGTCGTTTTTGTGCAAGATAGGGCGGAGTGTAGGGGTTGCCAGGTGGCGTCGTAGAGTGTGACGAGGCCAAATGTTCGGTTGTTTATGCTAGGGGACACAAACACCCCGGCAATGCCTATGGACTATGGTATTGTGGATAAGACAACCTCTAGCGACGAGATAAAATTGGGTGAACGGGGGCGAGGATAGCAACGGTGAGCAGAGGAATCACCGACTAGTCCTGTTGGAAGAGAGGAGATGTTGAACATAATCCATGCCGGGGTAATGATCGGCCAGGAGGGTTTTACGCAGTGGGGTGTTGCGGTTCGAGTTGAGGCACGGGGTCAGTATTAAGTGGTGAAGGAGCCCATGATAGATTGAGTTATGAGTTAAGAGGCGGAAGTATTCAGGAATGGGAATCAAGGAATCAGGCGAGAAAAGGACAAGAAGGAATGAAAAAACAATGGAAATCTTTTCCTAGCTTGCACTCTCTTCGCTGGTGCATACGGGTAGTAGCGCGGCGTTAGAGCGCTTGCCCCCCCCGCACCAAGTATAGCTATTTCCAACGAGAAATTTATGGGGGAAGCGAATGGTATCTCACGAAACCTAGAGAAGCTGGAAAAATGCCACACAAAATGTATAACAGGGGAACAAATTTATTATCTTTGGATACTAGGAGGGGATGCATGAAAACCAATTTCCTGCTACCTCTATCCCCATCGGGGGGCGCATCCTCTAATGAAGTCGTCGCGGAGATAAAATCCCCCCGTTTGTCCGGTCGCCCCAAGGTGAGGAGCATGACGTGTAAGAGGGAGAATTACTTAGAGCTTGTTTGGATGCGGCGACTCCCTTCCGTTACTCCATACTAAGGACCTTTTCCCATCCGTTCCAAAAATTCTGAAACCCTTTTCAAAGGTGAGATAGTTGCAAGTACAGAGCGGAATAGTTTTTCTTCCTTCTGTTTTTTCTTCTTAGCTATCTCCGACTCTTAAATATCTGAGCTGCAACAGAAATATCGCCTAACGCCTTTTACTCCAAAATCTCGGTGGAGAACCTGGGGCACTCGGGAGGGTGCATGTATTCGGGTGTATCTCTAGCTTATGAAAGTTTCAAGAGATATTTGTGTATCATTATCGATTACTTAGGATCGTGCAAAATTTGGTGGGGCACATCCAGTCTATCCTTTGTTTTGTCTGAAACAGCCAAATCCTTTCCTCACCACTCCAATCCTGTCCTGGATCAATCTAAGCTCTGATAAACTTGCACCGGGAGGTATGTCGGTTCGGGGGGGTGAATTTTATATAGGGAAGCGATATACACGGTATGCTAAGGAACTAGAATTAACATTTGACCTCATTCAGAGTATTCATGTTACTGATGAGCACTCTGGTATACTTCCCCTGCGTATCTGGGTTCTCAACATACCCCCCCCAACTAGACTTTATTAGCGGTGGATATTTAATATTGCCAAAGTGGCGAGCCATTTGAGTATGATATCGCGAAAAAAAGACCGAAAATCCTATTTTTTCCACCCGGGTCTGGCCTAGTTAGGCCGAATCCGTCCTTGGCGTGAGGGGCCACGAAGTTGAATGTTTAAGAGAAGTTAACCGGCAATACAGTTCACAAGAGTTTTGCGAAATGTGATGTCTTACGGCCATTATCCCAGTAGAGAAGACATAGAAAATATAACGTTCTAGGAGACTTGGGCTTCAGGCCTGAGAAGTGAAAGTTTCTTAACAAACATCCCTAGCTCTATCTACCGAAGGAGTTTCGTTTTGGATAGCTTTTGGTGAGTTGAAAATGCTCGGCCGTAAATTCATGATATATACCCGATAAGCTTGATGGGCCCAAGACGACTTGACTTGACCTATCCTTCATGACAAAGGACCTCAAGGGTTTGACCGCGCTACGGAAGAATGTGGAGTGGAAGGGGATGTCAATGCCCGTGGGCAGAATTGTGGCGAGACCGCATTACAGTTTGACTGGCTTCAACTTAGTTTCAGTTTGTTTAGCGCATTCTTGGATAATCTCGATGCGCCTCTCCTTGATGTCCTCAAGGGACATCTCCGTCGTGAGGACTCGAATGTCAATTTTCTGCACCCTGAGGATGTTGACCACATTGGTGAGGCCGTCGGGGGAGTGTAACTAACGATATGCCAATAGAATGGTAAGAAACATGCATACCTAGCCTAGGCATGTTTCTCGTTATTGAAGGTATGGTTGACAAGTTCGAGCAACTATTTGGTTCGGTCCCGATTTTATCAACAACGTACCGAAAAGCTTGCTCATTGAATGCCCTAGAAATCCCGACTAGGATTGAAGGCAATCACAGAGTAATTGTTGTTATGAGGTGCCGATTGTGGGTGGAAGAGGAGTCCGAGAGAGAGATAGGGTGAAGTCAAGGAGGGAACGGCTGTATATTCTTTGGAGTCGTATCTCGCTTGCATATTCTATCTAAGACAGGACAGAGAGTTTATATAGACAATACAAAGTGCTTCTCTAACCTTCTTTGCAGAAATCCCTCCGGAGAGATGCTTACAACAGCTGAGCTCCGGTCGCGGTTCCGCTCAGTATTCCGATTGATCCTTCGCTTTACCCTCTGATTCCCTGCGGTCATTTGTCCGAATCTTCACTATAGGGTATGAACCATGTGTCCCCGTTCCGCCCGTTGATTCATAATGACTGGCAAACGCAACTAGCAACAAGAGACTTGACAGGGTGGGAAAGGGTATAAAGGAAACTCGCATACTTGCGGAGTGATCGCCGGTGATTTTCCACTACAACCGCTTCATCTCTATCATGCCCAAAGGCCACCGGCATAGTGAACGGACGGTAGAAGAGGACAGGGGGGCAAAAACTCAATTGGCATAACCTTAGCCGAAGCTGCGAGCGCACTCTATTCGTACTGCGAATGTCGAGCGAAAACCGAATCCCATTGGATTAGGCCACGAGATCGCCTTTCCTTAAAGAGGCTTCTGAATTGGAGTGAGCTCGAGCTAGATGGAAAGGGTTGCAGACGAAGGCCCTGTCGGGGAGTGGTAGGTGTAAGGGTAGTTGTCTCTGACACCTTTGAAGGTCTTCCCCGATTTGGTTGACCCGTCCGGGCGACGCTCTCAAAAATCATTGACATATTGTTCTGCCGAATAGCCTCTCCTCGCGGTGGGCCAAACTGAGCATTCCATTCCTTGAGATTGTTTCTCACAATGTTTGTAATTGCGGAACCTGTGGTGCCGTAAGTATGGTGGAGGAGAATAATAAGGGAAATTGCTTACCATAATTGTTCATAAAAAGTCCATTAGCCGTGTTTTCAACCTCTCTGGCTATAGGTAAGGAGTCATACAGGAGCTACCCCTACATCTCTCTCCCGACTTCCTTGGCCGGTAAATATTCAAGCAAATACCAGTTGTACGGCTTCTTCCTCTCCCATGGATGCCTTCTCCTAGGTTTCCTTATTGATGAAGTACACTTTGATCATCTTTCTACCACAAGGGAAACCAGTATGATGCAACTAAATCTTAGTATTGTCATTCCGCATCATACCGACAAAGTTAGGGAAAAAATACCTAACTTTGGCAATCTTGTTCTCCACAGCCCAAGTTTCAATACGAGCTCTCGCTGCCGCAGATGAGAATATTTCATGAGTGACAGTTCTAGAAAAGTTGGCACAGCTAGCGAAGGTCTGCGAAACGCGAATTGGATTGTAGTTTCCGGAGGCACAAGCGTATCCTTCAGTGCTGGCAGGGACCCCAATGCGAAGTTCAGCTCTATCGGAAAAGAGGAGTAGCATTTTCCAAGTTGGTGGGCCGCTCGATTCAGGAGCTGTGGCGTTGGAGGTAGTCAATTATTGAGTTTCAGTGACTCTTGGTTATAGTGTATTGGACAGATGTAACTTGAATAGCCTTTTAAGTGGGTAATTCAAACAACACTGGTCCGAGAGTATCAACGGAGTTGAGGATTTTCTCACCTCTGAATCAGAGAAAGCTTGACAAGCGCAACGTAAGTACCTTCGCTAAAAGTTCAGTACAGTATCAGGATCATCTCAGTGGAAAAATTGCTTTGAGCGAAGGGCAGCAACAATTCTGCTCTAGGCAGTATGGGCTTGCGTTAGCATCTCGAATATTTGTTCGAAGGTGTTTTTATAGTCGGTTTAGGTGCTCCTGTACAAGAATTGTGAAATAACCTCCATAATTGGCACCCCATCCCTCGCGATAGCCCCGTAGAGCTCCGGCATCTTCCCTGAGGGTTAGTTATAACAACATTAATGTGGACTTTGGTTGCAACGAAATTCTCCACCCTCCCTTAAAGGCTCCGCGCCGCCGGGAAGCATGCGGACTCTATTGGAGAGGTGAACCGCCTTGAGAATATCGCAGTCGATCGCATTAGGGAAGATTGCTTTGATAATAATTTAGACTTCTACCCAACCACAATAACGGAATCCATCGGGGCGTAGGTAGTCTTCTCAGGGACTCGACGAATGCCTCACCATTATTCCCAACCGCGTGAACCGAATCCGCAACAGCTGTCTCGTAACCTTGATGCGTCGGCAATCGAACACATCTGTTACTGACGCCTCGAGGGGAATCTTTTCACCGTCAAACCAGAGCCAGTAGTAAAATTCTTCGATTCTATTGCTCCTGCCCTCAATTATTTCGCCCATAGGTGTCTCTCTTGTGATGGTGGCGGAACCTGACTGGCAAGGACGAGGGCTTCCGATGTACGCTCCTCAATGAGCTGAGCGCATCATTGAGCGCTTGGGGAAGATGGTCTTTATGGACTGAGTCAAGGGAGTAGGGTAGCTTCTTTCCGAGGACCCGGTCGAGGGAGTCGGGGAGCAGGACTTTGAGGCCGCGTCCAGGGACTCGACATGCGGGAGCGTGTCATCAAGGGCGATGTGAAGGGCGCGAGGCAGCTTGTGTTCGAGGGCGGTGGCGAGGTAGTCGCGGAGCATGTCTTCCAGGACTTCATCCCGGGAGTCCAGGAGCTGGTCCCCGATGACCGTGCTGAGAGTGTGAGGGGTTTTGGCTTTGAGAGAGGTCTGGAGGGAGTCGGAGAGCTTGATGTTGAGGGCGGTGATGAGAGAGGCCGAAAGCGTTACATTGGGGGAGCTAACCAATTCGGATTTCCCAGCGGCCTCTGTTGCCGGCCTTACAGCACTGACTATTGCTTGTGGCGGATCGTGAACCTCACTCAGAGCAAGGATCCTCCGAGACAGGAAGTTTTTTTTCTTTTTTCCCAACACCACTTTTGCGTGAATCAAGAAAGCGGTGCTTTTCACCTTTCGGCTAGCGGCGAAGCCGGTGGAAAAAACCAAAACGCGTAAAGGAGGGTGGGGTCGATGGTTGCTGAGGTGGAGGAAATTGAGCGCAAACATAGGAACCTTGGTATCGTAGTATGTGCCATTGAGCTCCGGGAGAGAGCATTAATGTGGGCTTCGGTGAAATCCATTTGCTGGAGAAGATCTTGCGGGTCAAAGTGCGCCGAATCTGAAAGTAATAGTAATTAGCGAGCGAGAAAGGAGAAAGAAGAAAAAAAAGGAAAAGAGAGAGCAAAATGACAAGCGAGCCCAACCAACGACAGACGAGACAACCTTATGACTAACCTTCCGCGAACAACCCATGATATCTAACAATTACTTCGGGGGTGCTGCGCGAGTGATGTCTCATGATCACTGATTGATTTGATTCGGGGATATGATTTCAGCGTAGGCTAGTACCGGAGGTCTAGGTTATGGAACAAGAGACCCATTTAGCCCGTCCAAGCATCCCCAAAAAAAACAGACTATGGGCTGTAGTAGTCCCTCCCGTCCTTCCCTAAAGCCGGAATAACCGGACTACTGTGAATACCGACTAAAAGTCCTCTAGTGTATGAATAGTAACTAACAAATGCGCGCGTGCTACATCTAGATTACATCTAAAGGGGGCTTGTCATGGCTAAGTGTTGTGGGATTCTAGACGAAAATGCACCCCGTCATGTTGTGGAAAAGTGAACCGCTTGGTGCGCTTTGTTATTTTATCTTTGGTTCCTTTGAAAGAAAAAAAACTATGATGGAACAGCTGCCTTGATAGGCAAAGCCATTTCGATATTGATACTACAAGCCCGTTTCAAAGTTTCGGAATGTGAGTAACATTTCTCGAGACAGGATTACTGTAGTTCACTCAAAATCCGGCTACTGTGCTTGTCACCATTCCCCCCCCCCTTTACCCAAGCACCGGTATGTTACAAGCATAAGCAAGAGAATCGCCAGCCGGGAATACTTCTGTGGGGCAGGAATGAAACCTGACATTCTAGCATTCAACCTTTCAACGTTTTGACACAACCCAACACGGGGCAAATATTACTATTCGCTCACGCCCCTCCGGAAAAGAATTTAAAATTTGTTGTTTTTGCAGCGGCTCCAATTTCCACTTCCCCGATAACCCTCTCATCCTGAGGCTATCCCCCCTATCCCTCCTCCACGACCTGGCGGTACCCCTAGAGTTCCCTTCTATGCATTACGAATCTCCCTCTCACGTTTTCCCCGCCATTAGGCCCTTTTTACACATTTCCTTCTCTCTTTACGAAATAGTAATCCATTTGGCGGCAGGTTCATTCACATCGATCATCGGTTTCCCGTTGGATCTTGTTTTTGGTTCCCACCCCTACAACTATCTTACTCCGCTGTCTGCTGTTTCTGGGTTGCCTCCTGGCTACTCAATTCAAAGTGAGTTGTGCTGACTGCTGCTTGTAAAGAAAGCTCATCAAGCCTCCCCGATCTAGTTCTTCCCTGGGAAATATTTACCATGCGCGGGGCACCAGGAGCCACCACCGGGGTCTCTACCCCTCATTCTACATCATCTTCCCACCCTCTTGTTGCGAATCTTGCCCCGCTTGATCGCGTCTTCCTTATCACGACGGTCCTTCATTATCACACAGCCAAACTTCATAAGCGGTTTGCGTCACCCGGTACAAATGAACATACTCTTGACGAGGAGGCATCAGCGGTCACTGAGCTTCTTGGCTAGTCTTTGGCCTTGGTGACACAGTAGTTTGTGGAGGGGAGGATGGCTCGTAGGGGGCCTATGAGGACGTTTTACAGCTTGTTTTAAGTGAGTTCGAACACAGTTTCGTGCTGGGATTTGAAGTTCATGCTGTAACCACTCAACTACCTGGCACTCCGGCTAAGGGACTGGATTTGGTTAAATCCCAATAGAGGTGTTTGCCAGCAGACTAATCAACGAACCAAAGCACACGAATATACTCTGTTTCCTGCCGTTGCCAAACAACTACTGGCGTTTATGCAGTCTTCGGGGGACATCGAAACATCGGGGAACACTTTAACAAGTTTTAAGGAATCTTCCACATTTATGACCCACTTGTTAAAATCTTTTTGGTGGGTTCCGCTCGGGTACTTTCGTCACTTTCTCTCGAGATCCCCGCTCATGCAACTAGTATCCCAAGGAACATGATGTTATGGGAGGGCTGCAAGGTGAGGAGTCTAACCCTTCACTTACCTATCTGGTTTTTGCTCCTATCACCTTCACCTTAATTGATTTTCCTTGGCCAGTCATACAATCAAGCGCATCCTACTTAATATTATGTCTTCGGCCGGGAGAGCGGCCTCGGAAGCGGGAGGGTTGGGTGTAAGGGCGAGGGGAAGATTGGTAAGGATCCTGCTGGTTGTGTTATAACCATCCGGTCGGAGATAGGCAAGTCTACTCATAAGTTTGCTGCCCCTGCTGTCAGGCCTTGGCGAGTTTCAATCTAGATCTATTGCTTGAACATTTTTAACCTATCGTCTGCTATATAGGGCTGAGCTAGATCTCACGATTTTTTCACCGGAGAAAGCCAAACGTCTCTTCGAGCATAAAAAGCAACCCCACCCTATCATCAAACGCCGGAATGATGATTTTCAAATGACTGGATTTGGTGGATATTCTGATGGGGAGGCTTTGGATCTCGAAAACATTACCTCTGCAGAGGTCTTCCGTCGCATGGTTAAATTCATGTACGTTATACATGAGTACCGCTGGAACAATCCCTCTTTAAAACAGCTCACAGCGGACTTTATTTCACGCAGTGAGGAACGCCCCAATCCCATTTGAAGGCCAGGCCTCCCTCCCTCAAAAGTATCCCGATTTCGATGACCCTTTCGCTACAACAGAAAATACTCTTGCCAATTACCTGGAGGCCAGCGCGCAATTCGTTAAGGCCCATGATATCCAGCACTTCCCAGTTCTGTGTCAGCACCCGGACAGAGGCATGTTCCATTTGTTCCTTCCGTCGATGGGAACTTCGAATTCTGGTTCAATGAGGATTCCCTTTGGCAACCCGAAGATCTCGAGGCTGTTGTTTACCAGGGTAATGGAAGAACTTGTGTTTTTTTTTACAGACCTACGGCTACGAAACACTCTACAGTAGTCAAAGGAACCTTTTAAGGATATCCTCGACTGGATCCATAAATCGCTCCATTAACAATGTCTCTCTATGGGTGACGAGAACTCAATCACTGTGGTTGAGTATTATAGTGGCAAGCGATCACCTCTCTGGATGACATTGAGAGGGTTCACGGGTTGACCGTTTCTGAAAGTGAAAAGATCACGTTTAGGCTCTCGGCATTGGTTTCTCAGCGTGCCCTTCCCAACGCCAACCTAGTGATGGGCACGATCATGATCGAGCCGATCATGGAGGCCATGCTCGATCATGATCTGATCGAGGGAGCACAGTGATCGAATGATCGATCAAAATTGTAGATCATGATCGAGCAATCGATCAGCATGCCTGCTCGAGCATGATTTGCTGATCGAGCATGATCGAGTGATCGAGCAAGATTGTGTGCTCGATCATCGATTGTGCTC
>Ga0307509_10007121_pt1 | contig 14740 bp, 9 predicted proteins | sample 10_EM_MG_FD_202245 | JGI IMG/M metagenome (GOLD analysis project Ga0307509, IMG submission 202245) | Populus trichocarpa ectomycorrhiza microbial communities from riparian zone in the Pacific Northwest, United States - 10_EM | ecosystem: Host-associated > Plants > Roots > Unclassified | place... | reverse complement strand
CCCATGGGCCTTTAGAAAAGGACGGAAAAATGAGAGGCATGGGGGGTATAGGGGGAGATGGTATTACCAGGTGATACAGGGAGATATGTATGTAATACATGAGGGAGAATATTTTTTGCTGATGTTAATGGTAGGGTGATTATATTTAGGGTCAAACAGTGTTCGCACTATGACGAAATGTTCGGAATATACAGCAGGTACTTAGTATAGTAGATAATTGTAGGCCGCACACTCTATTGATGCGGGATATAAATATTGAAGTGCCTCCTGAGCTTTACTGAAATCATCACGCTAAGAAGAAGAGATCTTATCAATATAATAAGCTATTACAAGAAACATCTTTATCACTATTTTACACACATTTATATTGAGCCTTCCTAGACACATCTCCGTCTACGATAAAGTACCCTCGTCTTACCCATCTTGCATGTTCTTAGAGATCTGGTACCACCTAACAACAAGCTTGACAGTGTTATTCTACAAGGGATAATATGCCTGTGTACTCTTTCATAGTAAATAAAATAATATTTAGCCTTAAAGTTATGCTGAGTAACAAATTTATGCTGAGTGACAAAGTTGCGTTGCACCATAAAGTTGTGTTGAGCTACAGAGGTTCTATGGTAAGCCACAAAGTGATGTTGAGCCACAAAGTTGTGTTGAGCAGGCAGGCACTCTTTAAAGTACTATAGGTTGTGAGCCTGCAAACATCGAGGGTTGTAGCCATGGCTGCAATCTTCCTAGAGTGAGGTGGGAAAGTATTTGTTTTCCTTTTACTTATCCTCTCTTATATAAGCAAGCTAAAAGTGAAACAATTAATAATCAAAAATAACATAGGATGTGAATATACAAATATGATTGTGGATGATAGTGAGCGCTTTAGGGTAGTGAGTGCTAGTTCAAGTTAGCATAGTCAAAAATGTAAATTACTTGTGTTTAGAAACTAGTATGGTTGATAATGCTAATTGGCTTTAGAAAGTAGTAGTAGTGTTGAGCTCAAGAAAGGGGAGAATAGTCTAGAGAGTCTATATTTTAATGAAAATAGGAGTGTACAAAATATTTCTGGTTCTCCCTACCCACATACTTGTTTACGCCATTGTAAGAACTAGTTCTCTTCCGGTAAGTTTAGTAAACCAAAATTTTCTTGATACTAAATCATCATTTAATATAAATACTGACCTGTATAGTATAAAATACTGAGTCATCAGGTTTGAGTTTGTGCAGTAATAGTGTGCCCTAGGAGGTAAGTAGGGTAGTGAGAGCTGTCATTTATCCCTGTTCGGACCCACAGAGAAAACTCTGTCAGTAGTTAGCTTGGGGCACACACTTTTACTTTATAAGTCGCCTCTCATGTATCCTAGCCTAATAACGAACAACCACTCTGAGAAAAGCATGCTAATCAACAACCTTTCCGTTCCTTTGTTCAAGGTTTACTCTTTGCTTCTTTTATCTTTAGCCTATCGGGCAGGTTAGTCGATTCTTCCTGAGGTCCATTCAATTCTCTCTACCTTCTGAAATATTGAGTGGGTCACAAGCGCTCATTACTACCTAAAGGCCAGCCCGGACTGAACACCATCCACAAAGAGGAACCTGTCTTTTCCTCCCACAATGGTAATAAAGCCGAGCTGAGGAATGTGGACTCCAGCTCAAATATAAACTTCAATGAAAGTAACAACTAGTTATTTTCCTTGGAACAAAAGTAACAATTTGGGTTAACAAGAAACTAGTAATTAATTAATATATAATCGATGAAAGTACAATTAGTAAAGTAAGTTTTAACCTAAACTTTGAACTATTAATAGAGAGCAGTTTGCTAATATTGGAAAAACATGAATATCAATACCAATTATTTGATCGAGACAGTGAGATTAGAATAACAGGAGTTTTGGAAGGAGTGTTAGTAGTTACATTAAAGATATAACTATAAAAGCCTCATGGAAGTAAAGTGTTTTCCTTGTTTTTTGAATAATTTTGTATTTAAGAAGATTCCTAGAAAGAAGCTGCCGAAAGAAAATAAGCTGTATTCTGCTCTGATCAAACGGGAAAATCTAACTTAGCTTGTTGAATAAAGAGTGCGTCTTTCAGATTTAAGTACAGCTAATGCTATTGGCTATTTCTTGAATCACGTAACTTGAAAGCTATTGTTTACATTGGATATGAAAGCTGTTTCTATTGAGTTAAAACTTGCCAGCATGATTCTTTTATCACATTGTGCCTATAGGTTTCTCAAAGACAAGCAGTAAGGTGCAGAAGTGGTTAAACTTAAGTCACTCATAGCCTACACAATGCTATATTTGACCTTGGAGTATTGTACACGTCCCTGGCATGAATGGACCGAACACCAGGGGGGTCCTGGGAGCTGAAGGCGGCCTGCCAAGAACGACATATTACCCCTGTAAATAGTGAAAGTAGTTAGCACAAAAGTAAGTAAAAAAGGGGGGGGATTAATCAAAAAGTGAATATTATTCACGGTCACTTCATATTATCAAGAAGTATCTGCAATATCTCATATCGTGAAGCCATCCAAACAAAAAGAAAAGGCAAAACACCACTTGTAAGTCAAAATTTCTTCCCATATCACATATCTATAAGGAGTTACTTACCTAGAAATATAGGATAATGGAGGTCCAAAAGCGTGAATGGGTGTCATATAAGCAACGCTGCGCTGTCAAGACCTTGCGGTTTTCTGTAGGCTGGACATATCGACAAATTGCTGACGAGCAGAACCTGAGTGTTAGCACTGTTTTTGACATTTGTCAAGCACCCACGACCCTGAAAAAACCCAAAGGACAACCTTTTTCCCTTGACACCCCTACTCTGCATCGCCTTGTTGCCACTGCAACAATGAGCGCTGCTCATAGGCGGATGCCGCTCCTTGAGGTGGCTGCGGCCTGCGGTGTGCAGGCCTGCCAGAGAACCCTCCGGGGAGCATTCCAAATAGAGGGGTACTCGAGGAGGGTTGCCCGGAAGAAGCCCTTTCTTGACGAGAGGAAGAAAGGGCTTCGCCTTGCGTTTGCAATGGCATCCAGGGAGTGGACCAGGGAGGATTGGCGCCGCGTCATTTGGACCAACGAGTCTTACGTCTGGCTTTCAGGTCATTCAAGTCAGGTTTGGGTGACCCGGCGCCCAGGAGAGGAGTATGATGATGATTGTCTTCTCCTCAAGCTTTCCAAGCAGGATACGATAATGGTATGGGGGGCAATTTTGGGTGGAAGGAAATGTGCCCCCGTTCTCTGGGATAAGGACAATTGGGGGAGGATAACAGCTAGGAGTTATGTAGACAATGTCCTTATCCCAGTCCTCCAGCCATTGTGGCAGAGAGAGAGTGAGCACGCAGCTCCCCCTCTCTGGCTCATGGAAGATGGGGCTTCGGCCTATTGGGCACATTATATACGCCGGATCCGGGAGTAGTATGACATACGAAAGCTTACCTGGCTTCCTGCTTCACCGAATCTCAATTCTATTGAGAATGTGTGATTTCTCTTGAAGGATAGGCTGAATAAGAGATACCCCTATCCTCAAGGATTGGAAGAAATGGGCCAGGCCATAAGGGAGAAGTGGCAGGGGATTTCTGAGGCACATCTCTTAAGTTTTGTTGATTCCGTGCCTGAAAGAATACAGGCTATTATTGCTGCATCTGGAGGCCATACTCGCTGGTGAATCTCATATATTTTATATATTTTTATATATATTTTTATTATTATTATTATTATTATTATTATTATTATTATTTAATTTTTAATATACATATCTAAGTAATGCAAACAATATTTACTTTTCCATTAAATTCTCCCCTTTTCGTCTACTTTTGTGCTAACTACTTTCACTATTTACCGGGGTAATATGTCGTTCTTGGCAGGCCGCCTTCAGCTCCTGGGACTACCCTGGTCTTCGGTCCATTCATGCCAGGGACTTGTATCACATTCGTAATTAGAGTAGTAAATCTGGGAAATGGAGCTATATAGGTTGAGGTGCAAAAGATACAGGTTTTCTATCACAAGCTAAAAGGGCAAAATAGTATAAAGGTTGAGGTGGAATGAGTAATAACACAGGAGAGATAGGGTGTAGGGCAGGGTTTGTACTAGGGTAATCTGATGTTGTGGGTAGCCTATCGGGCAGGAGCCAAAATTCATGTACTAGTGGGTCTTGGCACAGAGGTGTTTTGCCTATAAATATCTCCTTCCTGTATTCTAGTCTAACAAACCAACAAACAAGCAACCACCTAGGGATCAACCAGTCAACTCACAATGTTTTCTTTCCTTCTCAATTGGTTCAAGGACTTCAGTCTTTGTCTTACCCTTGTGAAACCCTTTACGGACTTTATCTTTAGAGCTACTTTGCACAGGTCTATGGACTGATTTACTGCGAAGCTACGCCGCAGTTGACAGAAGGAGAATATAGCATGCCCAATACACCATCCAACTAGGGGAAGGGATTGAAATACCCCCCGCCCCCACAAGGGTAAGATTTATTGACATATTATTAAGCTTATATACATTATTGTTCTGCCAATGCTTGCTGTTATGGGCAGTGGGGTTACACATATGGCCATAGACCATAGTTTTATGAATGATTATATTGAGATTGTTACGCTTCATCTGGCCACCTATCCTACCTGGATGGTTTTATGTGAGACGATCTCACAAGTGAATATTCAAGTCATATTTTCTGCATCTCACAGAATATATAAAGGCTCAACTATTGGCACTTTACCTCGGTCAACATATTGCTACCTTTAGGGGCAAGCCTAACTTGTCCCAACCTTTAGGTTATTCAGATCTTAAGCCTCTTGTTTACAGGTTTGGTACTGCAATTGTCTCTGCATAAACATGCACTCCACCTCTGATGAGTCATATCCTGAATGAATTTTCACTAAATTTTCATCTCTCAGCTAACAATTTCTTCCCTAATCTCCATGTTTGTCAATTTGACCTTGCAGGTTAACTTTTGTTAAGGATACTAATCAAGAAATTAAACCCATGCCTGACCCTTTTCTCATCAATCCAAGGCTTGTATCTATCCCTTGTGGCATTTTCGCCACTCTCTTATACACTGAATGCATTTGCGATCTACTACTTAGTTTTATGGGTAGCTACTGGAATCAAAAGGCCTTACCTAGTTGGGGAATGTTAGGCAAATACGTGACTCAGGAGCTACTCACCTGCCCAAATAAGATTCACATTCTTGAGCCAATTACCAAAGTACTTTGTGGCAAGGCGTTTAATATTGGATACAAAAATATTCTCCTATCATTGCAAGGGGTACTAAAATTGCCCCTCATATTTTATCCTTTAATGATCATAGAGCGACTCCTTGTCAGATTCGTTCCATCGCTTGTACTTCTTTTCAAACCAGTATTTTTACAAAAGGATGTTAAATATCTCCGCTTTAAGCATTCTTGATTACTGAAATAACTTGCAATAAGTAGAGAACAAGGGGGTGAGATTGCAGGCGGGAAAATCCGAAGTAAAGATACAAATTGAAGGAGGGGAAGTAGGGGAAGAAAATGACATTCAGGTGTGCCGATATGAGTTGTATTTAAGCCACAGAGTGGTGACCGCATTTAGTGCATCCACTGAACTGGCAGGTTATCCTTCTATACCTTCTGCTTGAGCTATAATTATTGTATATCTTGAGGTTGCATATAAGCTATTTGATAAAGAGTATGAGATCTAGGGTGGTGCCTGCTATCGTTGCAAATACTTGTAAATAGCTTTCTACTACATCAATGTTATTGAATTTGAGTAACCTTATACTCTATCTCTTTATACAATTATAATACCGATTGGCCTAAGAAGCAAGATCATTAACAATACCCTAGTCTTAATGCCTGACTACTTCTAGCATATACTTCCTCATAAATAATACAACTATCTGCATGATCAATTGTCACTGCCTGTTGCTGTAGGTATTACGAATATTCAAATTCTACATATATTAGTAATTAAGTTGACACCCTGTCTTTATTTTTAAAGGTTTATTCCTGGGAACTGCTTTTTATGAATACAGAAAGCAAGTATACTATTGATGATCTCCTAATATCACGGAAATGAACCAGATTCGACACGTCTCTTCATTTCCCTGATAAAGACAGTAATTGACTACTTGGTAACTCAGTTGACGAAATTTAGAAACTGGTAAGAGGATAATTGGCCACTTCGCTCCGCAAAATTAGTACTAAATTCTGTCAAATTAGAGAATTAAATACAGGACGTGATCGTAAAGAGAGTATTAGATGTTACATCTACTTATGTCCTATATATGTTGTACTTGATTAGGTTATACCCTGTGTATTTGCTGATGCATATTGTGGGGTCTGGTGAGTTGGATGGTTGGCTACTTGATTTCACAGGTAAGTAGGATACAGGGTCATATTTTGCTGGCATTAACATTGTAGTTAGCTGAAGTAGCAAAGCTACAAAGTTTACAAGGAGTAGGGAAGAGGGTTTGCTAATGTAAGTGGAATGCTGAAGTGGTAGTTTCATATGTAAAAATATTGAAATGTATATTATACAGGGGGGTTGAACAATAATCATTTATCTGGAGCTTTAATTCTATTTTTGGGTTGAGTTATGTATATAAGTAAGTTAAAATTAAGAAAAATGTTCTGACTTGATCTGATTTGTGGCCTGAAAGTAGACAACATTTTCTCATTTAATACTCAATCAATCAGGTTTCTGTTATAAAAGATAATACAACCAAATCTCTTGTGCTTGAATTACTTTGTATTTTAAAATATGAAATTCTTTTTATTCCGAACCATGTCTGTAATTATAGGATTAACACTTATAGAAAGCTCAATCTATATTTACTGCCTATTCTTCTTAAATTATAATATTTAGATTCAAATATTGGATTTGAAAAATAGCTTTATAATCATAAAATGGCTATAGTGGATTATTATACTTATCACTCAAGTAGTATAAGACTCTACAGTTTGCCACTTTAGAGTTTATATTATTGGTAATCTAAATATCAATAAAGACAATGATTATTACCTAATCAATATTATTATATCTAGATTGAGTAACTTGAACTCTTTAGTAAGTCTGACCATGATTAGAGAATTATTCAGTCCTTCCATATTGATTTTCTATATAAGATCCTTTCTCTGCATTACTCTCATCTTCTCCTCTGTTTCCTCTTATTTCTATCAACTGTTCTCTCCATTAACAGTTTGTTACATTTTGTGATTTTCAATGGCATTGCTTATCTACACAATTTGGCTCTACTGAGTTTGACTATACAAATATTTATCCCAATATATATGTGATGGAAGATCATGTCTAAGTTCCTGCTATTTTGGCAGATGATGAAACACTTTAGGTACAAGAGATGCTTAGTCTTCTAGCTGGTCATGAATTTGGTTGATTGGATATAATCAATATGGTGGTCTAAAAAGTTATCCCAATATAATTCATTCAGGCACAGAGTTTGAGGCAAAGAATTGGCGAAAGATGATTGCAGAATGTTGACGATCGAGTGCTTGGTAGACACGGGTATGGGCCCAATACATGTAGTGACTTGGGCAAGAGAGTAACTATAGGGGTTGCAGTTACTAAACCAAAAAGAACTGAAAGGGCAAAAGGTAAGTTTTATCTATTACAGTAGACTAAGATAATTGCAGCATGATTAGGTAATTAATAATAGGAGAAGATGGCTATACGATTGAGGAAATTGTGATGGTAATGCCAAGCAAGAGCACTCTCTAGCTAATGCTTATGATTGAACTAAGACATAAGACTATGGTACTTATACTCAGTCTGGAAGGATTTGTTAGTGGAAAGAACCTTTCATATAATTTAAAAAAAACAGGAAGATAACTAAGGTCAAGATAGAATGTTACAAAGACATTACTGAAAGCAACAAGAGTTTTATAATAAAGGAAACTTTAAGAAAGAATTCCCAACAGTGGCAAAAGCATGACAGATACAAAGTTAGTGATAGTACCATAATCTAAGCAAAAGACCTGGCACCAACAGCCAAAGACTGTGTCTTGCATCTTACATCTAGATCTCTATTTGTGATCGACATACATAAGGTGACTTTGAGGCACTGGAGAATTACCAAGTCCATATATATACCTCTTGGACGAACTATTCTATATACCAGTTTGTCAACCTCAGGGAACCTGAAAACAATTTCTTATCAACTTCCCTGATGACCTTCTTTAGCCCACTATCATCATTCAAACCACCTAGCTCCTCACAACCATTTCTCACTACAAACAAGCAGAAGCAGGTTTGGAACTATCACTTGTCATCCTACTACTAGTCCCATTATTTGATGGTGATAAAAACCTAAATGGAGGAATAAATCATGAATACCGGTTATTTGAGGTAGTTAGCAGGGTGCGCAACTATATCAAAGGCTTCAAATTGCCCTATATGTGCCATGCATGTAATTACTACTTGCCTCCATCGATGCTGTATATTACCCCTTGTTAGTCACCTACTACACACTAAAAATCTGAAACATCATCCTTCTCACATATATTCAGTGGGCACCTAGTTAAATTCAAAACTTGATCATGCTGAATCATAACCCTTCTGGTTGATTTGCAATGAGTAGTTCCTTGATACATTTGGTGCCATTCTGTTGGGCCAGTCTGTGTAGGCCACTTGCATCAGTAACCGATACTCTCTCTGGTATTACTCTAGTCTCTTAGAGTCTTAATAGCTTTTTTGTATCAATACGCTATCTATTTGTAAGACACCTATGATCACTAGTCTTGAGCCTGCAGCTCTTTAAGTACTTTATCTCAAAATTGGTTTTGAATTTCTTGCTCTATCTCCCTAGGCATAATCTTTGGCACAAGGCCTAGGAACAAGGAGGTGATCACTTTCATATTCCTCATGCTGGTTGGACCTCCAAATGGTCAAATAGGCAAACATCAAGAGGCTTCAAAAGATAAGTAGAATGACCTGTAAAGTACATTGAAATTACTCGCTTTGACAGCCAAAAGTGCAAAATTCCAACAACTCGTCTAAACCATATTCACATAGTCCATGTGAGTTGTGTTTTCCTTCAATGTGACTCTATACTAGTATTTTCATTGAGGGTATAGTATCTAACCACACAGACTCGCAAAAGCTGGTTATCTAGTATCAGAAGTCAAAGCATGATTTTTATTGTATGATTTCAATAGTGACAGTTGAGCTGTAGACTTTCGAAACCTTGTCCCGAAGCCATTGATCTGCAAGTTCAAGGCCATGTAACTAGGTCACAATTGTTGGGAATATCAAAATGTGGCCTGCTTACTCTTTCTCAAGGCTGTGTACCATATTATATAATATGAATTCTCAGTATTAATGCTCATTGGCTGTGGCAGTATTCTAATAGCTATTAGTGCTTGTATGAGTATAAGCTATTTCTTACTTGTATTCTATGTCAATTGTTTACTATTTCTTCACTTACTTACATACTACTTTACACCGTTCACTCTTTCTGATTATAAACCCATTTGCATCTATTTTGTCAATTTTCTAATTCCTAATATTATAGTATTTAGTTGCCCATCATAGGTGGAACCCAATATTAGTTCTACGTGATTGTAAGCCTTGATTGTAACTCAATACCTCTATAGCCAAACTCAGGGTCAGAATTGTTCGATTGTCACACAAAGATACTAGATAAAACCCCAACACAACCAACCTGATAACATTGTATATTCTCTTTTGCAAAAACAACCTTCTTTATTCTGATCTATAAGATCTTAGAATTTCAATAAAACAAACCCCATTGTAATTTATCAAGAGATAGAAAAGGTGTTGTACAATAAAGGTTATGCTATATTTTCCACAGTGTGGCTTTGGTTGCTGTATATATCTCATACTTTTTAGGGTCAAAAAAGATTTTTTCTATTAGAAAACCTTTCCCTATGTGTACTTCTCAGCATGGTCTAAAAACATTTGAATATATTAATAGTTTAACAAGGCTAACATAATAGAGTGAACAATAAACCAATAGTATTTTGATATGTTTGGAAGTAGAAAAGATTATTCTTATATTATGAGACCATAGAGAGATGTTGAGAAAAATTTTATTGTACAAATGAAAAGAATTGGAATAAACCTTTAGGTAAACTGTAATAGGTTATATGAGAAAAAGAGTTGTTCTAGGTGAAGAAACATCTGAACAAATGATAAATAACTATGTTAGAAGAGAAACAAGATGTACCTTAAGGTGAAATCTAAGAGGTTATATGTGAAGAAGATTTGTTCTAGGTGAAGTAATATCTCGACAAAGATTACTAAGTGTATCAAAGGAGGAACAGATACTGTAAATAACAAGTAGTTAAGGGAAAAGATAGTTTAAGGAAAGAAGTGGCAGGAGCCAAAGATAATGGTAGAAAGAAGTGATAGAAAATTTGTTAGGATATTCACTAGTAGACTTGATATGAGTAAGAAATATAATTGAAAAATACTGGTTTCTTAAAGTAGAAATAAAATAAGAGAAGATATTGTTAGAAGTGAAATTACTTAGAAAGAATTTTTCTTTCAAGAAGGTTCTTATACTAAAAATGTTTAGAAAAAGATTTTCTCATAAAAGATTTATCTCGAAAGAACATGATCTTGGAAATAGTTATTGTACAGAGAAAACTTTTGCAGAAAAGAATTTTCTATAGTAGAAAGTTATGGTAAATACAAAATCTTGTTTGTAAAACTGATTGTATATAGAAAATAATCATGCATATAGATTTCTGTTATAAAAATGATATTCAATATGGCCAATTTGTATTGGAAAAGTTATAATCTGGAGAGGGTTTTCTGAGAAAAAGATTTCTCATATAAAAGCATTAGCTAAAACGCAAACTTTCTTAAAAAACTCATCATATATTAAAAGTTGTTTTGAAAAAGTATTTGCATAAAGTATATATTCATGAAAAGATGATTTTCCTATTACAAAAATTATTTGCATCTTAAAAACTAGTTTTCTATTGGAAAATGTTATGTAATATGCAAAGTTTCTTTGAAATATTTTTTCTTATATAAAGATTATGTTAAAAAAGATTTCTCAAATAAAAAGGTGATCTAACATGTGAAATTTTCATGAACAAAGTAATCTTAAAAGGTATAGGAACTGGGAAAAGGTTGAAAATCTTCTTAAAAGGAGATTTCTTATATGAAACAAGTATTCAACAGAGAAAGAATTTCTGAAACAAAGCTATCTTATAAGGAAAACTATCTTGAAAAATATTTCTTATATGAAAAATGTTTGTTAAAAAAAGACTTTCAATTAAATATTTTATTCGTAAAGATAGACCTACTACAAGTAATAACTAGTTTTTTTATGTACTATTCTTAATATCTGTATTGAAACTTATTATTTGTTTGCCAAGAAATTCATAGCTTGAATGACGGTGATTTTTCTTGATAGGTTTTTTGCAGGAATAAATTAGGGGTCGGGTACTGCGTGCAGAAGATGGAGGAGAAAGAGATGAGTGGTGTAGAAGTCGAGGTAGCGTAGACAAGTTCAAGGCGATGATTGCGTCGAAGGTATGCTTGTTTTGTCATCTGTGTGATAGAGACTCATCAGTACGCTTGGGGAAGGAGGTTACTTATACCTGGGCCTAATGTCCCCAGAGGGTTAGCGTTAGGAATTAAGTTGATTGATCTAGAGACAGAGTACTGTACAGGACCAGACCTACTACCTGGATGGGTACATTGAAGAGTCTGAGTTAGGGTTAGGAGTTAAATATATTGATCTTAGAGACAGGGCTATAGCAGCTAAGCTCACCAAGGACACAGCCAGTCCGAGCACTATCAACTCTGCAGCACTACTCGACAAGTAAGTAGATAACCACCAAAAAACAGGGCGGTAGCAACTGAGATGAAGGAAGCAACTACAGGACATGGATGGAGGATGTATATAAAGCCTACATTAGGCTCGAGATCAGGAATACGAGGTCCTACCTGATGGCTAGGAGTGAGCAAATCGGACCACGCGCAAACTATACTTGTTGCAAAAACCAAAGACCAGGAACTTTGGTTACAAGCTATATAGAGCAAGCAAGAAAGTAGGAACATAAGAAGGAAAAAAAAATCACTTTTGAAGAAAGGCATATCCATATAGCAAGACAAACTCGGAAGCATGATAATAAGAGAGAATAAAAGATTCAACAGAACTTTTAAGCTAACACAATCAGGTAAATCCAATCTTAAGGAAAAGGTGAACAAAGGAAGGAAAGCAAGTAACAGGAACAAATAGTAGTAGGAGAAATCATCGTTCAAATAAAACAATAAGGAAGAATTCAAACAAGTACGAAATACAAATCTTTTTTTATAATTTTATAGGAGACTGAGGCTAGTGGGGGGAGGGTTTTGCCTTTAGTAGTGTTGACATAGTAAGTGTCCAAGAATCGAGTATATAGCGTGCCTGGTTCCAGAGCCGTTGGTTGAGAAGAAAGTCCATGATTGTATACTTGGTACTCGAAACAAGTAGACACCAGTCAAGGTTATAAATGAAGAGTTGCTCCTCTGTTAGGCCAGGATTTGGATATGGCATACAGGTAGTATGTCCACGATCAAACCTGTCTCCACTGAGGCATTTTCTTCCCCATCCAAATATTCCTCTTCGCCAGGACAGAAAACACGACTGATCTGGTACAGGTGCTGTGAGTACGACATTGAAGTCAGCGCCAGGAACACTGTCTGACACCATTGAGACCTGAAGGAGCTTGGCGGAATGTGGACCAATGGTAGAACGAATTTGATTGGATTTCTGAAGAGCGAGTTCTTGTAGGATTTTATCACGAAGCAAGGATATAGGTGTTTTGTGAAGGTTGGATAAGTGGCTTGCAAAGGCAGGAGGTGGGTTGAGAAATTGAAATAGAAGTGGATTGGAGTTGTTAACCCACATATGGTGATTGAATTTTGGATACCAGCAGTGGCGATCAAGAATGCAGCGTAAGGGATTAAGAAGATCCATATCCATCAGATGAAGGTAAAATCTAGTGAAAAGGTGTTGGGCACAATCGCGAAACGGTAGAAGACCTAACAAGTGTGATGTGATATGAGGCCTGTGAGCATTTCCACCTGCAATCCACGTAAGACAATTGGTATACGTATTATTGATTGCAATCCAACTCGTGGACTTGCGATTCCGGAGAAAATTGGCATAGAGGAGAGGAACAGAATATTCCAGGCTTGGTAGAATGATGCGCTGGAAAAGATTGAAACGGAGACGTGGACACCAGGTATTGCAATTCCACCGCATTGCACTTAGCAAATTCTCAACACGCAGACTGAGGAGATTTCCTTGCACAGGAAAATTCATTCCTTTTGATGAAAACATAACGCCCACATACCTGTAGGATTGGACAAAAGTAATTGGCTGGTTGTTCAGGACCAGAACAGGCAAGTGCATAGACTTGGGAGCAGTATGGGTCAGGAGGTAGCCACATTTGGGTATGTTGAAGGACATTCCGCGTTTATCAGCCCAGTAGGATGCCTGATTTAGCAGGGCTTGAGCTTTGCTGAATGTGGGAGAAATAACGACAGTGTCATCGGCAAAGAACAAAGCAGAGGGAAAAGAAGCAGGGCTTTGCAAGTTGAGCGTTTGCAATAAACTATTAATGAATCGATTGAATATCATTGGTAACAGTGGGGATCCTTGTAGAAGTCCACAATTGCGTGATTGGAGAGGGGATTTGCAACATTTAATAAGAATAGAGAAGGTCATATCGCGATACATTAGCTGATGAATAAGGTGTAGGACCAGTGAATTCATTCCTTGGTGTTGGAGATTCGCAGGGAGATGTGTCCGGTCCACTTTGTCAAATGCAGAGACAAAATCCAGGAAGAGAATATGCGTGCGAGCATCGTCTTCAATCTGGTGATGCAGAGTAGGAACATTGGTAAGAGTTGAATACCCAGAACGAAAGCCAGCTTGGATTCCTGACTAGCTCATATCTCTAGAGAAGGCGACGATTGGATGAATCAATGATTCGAACAGTTTGCGAAACAGGCAAACAAGTGAGATTGGACCTGAGTTGGTGGCAGTATAAGGCTTTGTCTTGTCCTTGCAGAATGGAAATACCAATGGGTGATTCCATCGGAGTGGTGTTCGTCCCTGACCAGTAATGTAGCATGGTCTCCCATCCGGCAAAACCCCATGGTGCCGCCCTTCACCCTCCAGCAACTTCCTTTACGAAGTTACATCAGAGCCCCCTCTGCCCATCTGTTCTGGTGGTTCCTCAGCCCGCCAAAGAATATTCTGTACTAAACCTATGTGTCCAATATTATGTGCTTAAGGTATGTGTCAGGAACGAGTAGCTCATGATATTCACCAAATGTGGGCTTTCCTCTGTTTGCTTCCCGCCTTATGCAAATCGTCTAATATGGAATAAGGGCACAGTTAATCTGACTACATTTCCTATCTTTACTTTGGCTTTGAATGACTTGTTATATCATTCCTTCAAACGAGGTACAGAATTAAACTTGGATGCTTTCTTCCGCATTGAAGGTAATAATCCTAATTCTACTGCGCTGCTTGGGTTTGAATCATTTAGTACTATGTATTATACCTATAGCCGCCAATCAGATGACCATTATCACTGAGGGCAGAGTTACTCGATCGATATTAAATAATCCCCAAGCAATATATCTCCCCTGCGGCTTGGTTCAACATCTATTATCCTTGCCGAGTTATTCACCCAAGTCTATCATGATATTAGAGTACCTGATTTTATAATAATCTTATGTACCATCTCTGAGATTGGTAAACAGCTTCTCGATTTGTT
>Ga0307509_10007120_pt1 | contig 14742 bp, 13 predicted proteins | sample 10_EM_MG_FD_202245 | JGI IMG/M metagenome (GOLD analysis project Ga0307509, IMG submission 202245) | Populus trichocarpa ectomycorrhiza microbial communities from riparian zone in the Pacific Northwest, United States - 10_EM | ecosystem: Host-associated > Plants > Roots > Unclassified | place... | reverse complement strand
CGACCGTGCAAATACTCTAAGCGAAGCAGAGCAAGTGCGGGGTAGGGAGAGGAAACATCATCAAAAGAAGACGAAATCCATCAACCCAGAGTGAAGAAAGCCCAAAGGGATAAACCTAAGGGAAGGGAAGTGTAGAGGAGGTATGACTCCACCCCCTAGAGCAAGCTCATGGCGGGGGGGTGGAGAAAAGAAAAGTGGTGATAATCTCGTGGTGTTGAGATTTCAATCGCCGGGTGTGTAGAGGAGACGGAGGATGCTGAAAAATGTTCTTAGTGATGGCGATATGAGTGAATAAAATAGAGCGGCGATAACCGAGTTGCTTGGAGATAATAACACTCGGATGTGGCACGATATGGACTGATCGAAGCAGAGTTAATTTTCTCTCTTTTTTTGCCTGTGCTGTCTAATGAGGGAACTATGTATGTTTTGGAGTACCGGCTTTGCCAACAAAGGTCTGGGTATTATAATTTCTTTGGGAGCTCTTCATCAGAGATTTCCCTCGCTGTCTCGGCTAAGAAGTTTAGTGGTAAATTGTTGACCCTGAAGAATCATAGGCTCCGATGGGAGATTTCCCACCGCCATATTCAATGTCTCCCTTCCGATTACTACCAAGATCAGCCACCAAACAGTGCTTGGTTTGACGGATTTAATACTTGGCGATTAGATGGAGTAGACGGTGGTGAAGGTAGCGACCTGTTGGGACGCGGTGCCGCGCTGCACTGTTCTGATTTAATTCTCATCCTAGCTGTCACGACGGGTGATGAAAATTGTGCGCTCCCCCGGCCAAGTGTTGTGAGAGATTGGGAGGAGGACCCCCCGGTATTGACAAATAACTATATGGCTATGAGGGTTAGGTGGCATGCAAGTTTCGATTGATTTTTTTATATATTTATTCACAAGGTTTAATGTCTAGGTACCGTTTAGATATAGTACAAAAGTAGATTATGAATTCATGGTGCTGTAGAGTACTGTACTCGAGTAGAAAGCAGGGGTGGCCATTCTCCTGTGTAAAGTTTAAGTTACTCGGGAACACTAGAAAAAGTATGCGTCTAAACCAGGGATAATGTGCAACGGGTACTTGTGCCATACGTTGTTTAGTTCTTTATTTTGGGTTCGGTAGCGCTGATTGGGACAAGATCATACACATCTCGCAAGCGCTGTAATACTGCCCTCTGACCTCAGATCCGTTCTCTGAACCATGAATTGATGATCTAACCTTGTCCCAAGCTAGCCGATCCCACTGCAAGCTCTGGTGAGTGTTCATCGCAGCGCAGAGCATGTGCGGTGCCAGATTTACGGGATCGCACTGGAAGGGGTGTGGCGCCACCTGCCACGGATCCCAAAGGCAGAAACAGGATGGTGTCAGCAAAGATTCATTGGGCAGTCTCGAGGCATTCATAAGGTTCCACAAAGCCCCGCTTTTCTTCAGCCCCGAGGAGAGCCAACAGTCTACCCTCATCACCATCATCTGCCTCTCATAAGCAGCAAAAATACACCATGTCACAATATTTTAGCAACAACAACAACGCCTTGAACACGATTAACGTGTTGAATAACTTTACCGTCACCGACGACCGATCTGATATCCTCGCCTGGCTATCCCCGCTAGATCCCAAGTCTCGGCACCACTATATTCGAGGCCACAGAATCGAAAATATAGGGGAATGGCTCCTAGAAACCCAGGAATTTAGAAGCTGGTATGAGGGTAATGAGGAAAGTGAATCCGACAGCGCGGTTTTAGTTTGCTATGGAGATCCCGGGGTCGGAAAGACTTTTATGAGGTAACAAGAAGCTTTAAGGAGCGAGACAAGAGCTGGTGCTGACAGACCACGATGTTAGTTCATTAGTGATAGACAGTTTGTGCGACCGGGCAAGAGGACAAAATGTGGCCGTTGCATGTTTTTACTTCGACTTCGCCGCCCAAAAAGAGCAGTCGCCGGAAAGTGTGCTGGGCGCTCTACTCAAACAAGTTGTGAGTGGAATGGAAGTGGTGCCAAAGGAAATAGCTCAAGCCTATGAAGACCAGAAAAAAGTGATTGATGGACGAAGACCACACCTTGCCGATATTGTCAAAATGTTGCAGATTACCTCTTCCGAGAAGCGGACGTTTATATGCATAGACGCGTTAGATGAATGCGTTCCAGCAAATCGAGTCAAGCTCCTTGGTTCGTTAAATCAAATTCTCCGAAAGGCTCCCGGCACGCGAATATTCATCGCTGGAAGACCGCAAATTCGACCCGAGATCGGGAGGCGTCTTGCCGGCAAAACAACAACTCTATCTATAAGCCCCAGGAGAGACGATATTACCAGATATCTCCGGTCTAGGCTGGATGAGGACACAAACCCGGATGCAATGAACGGTATTCTAGAGGCAGACATCCTTAATAAAATCACCCAAGAGATTTCTGCAATGTAAGTAGAAGTAATTGAATTAGGCAGGCTGCCTTGAATCTTGCACTGATAGATACATATCTAGATTCTTACTTGTTTCACTGAATATTGACGCAATCTTGCAAGAAACTACGATTCGTCGAAGGCGGCAAAGGCTCGCCTTAACCACCGATGGATTGGGGCTGGGCGATGCTTACAGTGAGACAATAGACCGGATAAAGGGGCAGGGTGGAGAGAAAGCAAGGCTCGGCATGACTACTTTGATGTGGATCTCCCACTCTGAGCGTCCTTTGAAGCCCGATGAATTGTGCCACGCTCTAGCGGTCGAAATAGGGTCACCGAATTTCGATGCCGACAATCTTCCTTCAATAGGGCTACTGATAGCCTGTCGCCAAGGACTTGTGGCAGTGGAGAAGGAAATTTCTACGGTCCGGTTTATTCACTTTACTATTCAGGAGTTCCTCCGAGCTCATCCCGAGTTTTTTGGCCCAGCCCACTCCACGATTGCAGAAACATGCTTGAGTTATCTAAATTCTGAGCAGGTAAAGGTCCTTTCGGGTCTTCCGGACCATCTCCAGAGCATACCCTTTCTAGAATATTCTTCTCTACATTGGGGAACCCACGCAAAAAGGGAGCTTTCGAATTGTGCGAAGCTACTTGCGCTAAAGTTATTTGACGACTACGAAAACCACGTGTCCATTAAAGTCCTGTTTGAAGCACGCTATCCCTACCGTTACCCTGTTGATTTCGATAGGCTTTCCCTGTTTAATGGACTGCACTGTGCATCCTTCTTCGGGATTGTTGAGATTGTAGCCTGTTTGGTAGAGACAGGACGTTGTGACGTTAATCAGGGTGATTGCGTTGGTAATACACCCCTCTCGTGGGCTGCTGAATATGGGCACGAGGGAGTGGTAGAAATACTGCTCGGACGGGGCGACATCAATCCTGAGGAAGTAAGTACTTCCGGCAGAACACCACTCTGGCGTGCTTCTTGTAATGGGCATGAGGGAATAGTAAAAACATTAATCCAACGGAACGATGTCAACCCCGAAACATCAGATCCCTTGGGCCAAACACCACTCTTTGGTGCTGCTATGAGAGGGCAAGAGGGAGTTGTGAAAATACTGCTCGAGCGGGACGACGTCGACCCGGATAAACCAAATCACGATGGCGAAACGCCACTATCGGTGGCTGCTGGTGGAGGTTACGAAGGGGTAGTGAGAATACTGCTCGGACGGGACGACGTCGATCCGGATAGGCTGAGTATCTATGGCACACCACTCTCTTCTGCTGCTGCGCTTGGGGAAGAGGGAGTTGTGAAGATACTGCTCGAGCGGGACGACGTCGACCCGGATAAACCAAATCACGATGGCGAAACGCCACTATCGGCGGCTGCCTGGGGAGGCTGCCCAGGAGTAGTGAGAATACTGCTCGAGCGGGACGACGTTGACCCGGATAAACCAAATAACGATGGCGAAACGCCACTATCGGTGGCTGCTGGTAGAGGTTACGAAGGGGTAGTGAGAATACTGCTCGGACGGGACGACGTCGATCCGGATAGGCTGAGTATCTATGGCACACCACTCTCTTCTGCTGCTGCGTTTGGGGAAGAGGGAGTTGTGAAGATACTGCTCGAGCGGGACGACGTCGACCCGGATAAACCAAATCACGATGGCGAAACGCCACTATCGGCGGCTGCCTGGGGAGGCTGCCCAGGAGTAGTGAGAATACTGCTCGAGCGGGACGACGTCGACCCGGATAAACCAAATAACGATGGTCAAACGCCACTCTCGCTGGCTGCTGGCGAGGGTCACGAAGAAGTGGTGAGAATTCTGCTCGGACGGGACGACGTCGACCCCAACAGGCTGGACGAATCGGGCGGGACACCATTCTGGCATGCCTCTGAGAATGGTCATGAGGGAGTTATAGCGCTACTAGAGTCCGTTGAATCTAGTACCACCATTACGGCCTAAGGTCGGGGAGGCATCTTCTTCGTTACCGCCTTCAAGTACCGACAACAAGGACCGTAACACCACTGCCTCTCCCGCCACCCCCGCCCAACATCCTCCCACATTTTAAATTCCAACCCTTGGTGATTTCCATCTTTCCTCTCCTCCTTGAGTAAGTCTGCCACAGAGACACAGCTTAAGTACTTTCTGTTGGTCAAAGAAAATCCTATACAATGGGAATGCACACACACCGACCTCAAGCTCTAATATCTATTTTCTTAGATTGTCAAACGGCTCTGGAGGTGGTACTCAGGATGGTTTCATGGTTTGGCGGTTGGTGGTACACTGTTGACTTGCACAAAAGAAGGAATATTCATGAGCTATCAAGCGCTACTATGCTAGTTTCCTTAAAGCTAGCTAGTAAAGATTTAGTTCTTGATCATCAAATAGACAAAACGGGTACTAAACCTTTAATCTGTACCGGGGAGGTTTCACACCATACTACACTGAACCACCTAGAACAGCAGTACGCATCCCGGACCTGAACCACCGGTCTGAAACCCTCTATTCTTTTGTGCTTGGCGTTTCGTTTCATTTTACAGCCGCAATCACACCTTATCACTCGAAAAGACTGTAGGGCCCGGCCGTCCGTCCAGGGCACAGGTTAGGACGGACTGCAGTCCGGCGTCCGTCCCGGGCAAGGGCAGATAATACGGCGTCCGTCCCGTCCTAGGGAAAAGACGGACGGACTGGACGCTTGGGAACACTGAGGGCTAGAGGGGACTGGACTGCCTCTAGCACTTCCTACAGAGTAGGGCAATCACCGAACTACCATTTTTAACCTAGAGGGCAGGCCCTATGGGATGGGACACTGCTTTTTAGGGCCAGTGGCATGACTATAGGTAATGCCAGAAGATGACCTGGGTGACAAAATCGTAAAGAGAAAGGTGCAACATTGACAGAGAAGCATACTAAAGAACAGAGCAAAAGATATGAAAGACAGACTTATGATTCAGCCACCTACCTTCCTACAATTGTGGGCAGAGAGAACCCTTTTAAATACAAAATATATGCCAACTCATCCGGGAGTCTCCCAAATATAATCACACGATTGCCTTATCTTGTCACTCCACTTCCTTACCAATCATTCCCTCCTTCGCTCCCCAGCTTTAGTGACTCATCAACCCCTCATCTGATTACAGGGAATCGTCCGACACCCTTCAATCATATTCTACTTGATGGAATAGTAGGCATCATGTCCGGGGGAGCGCCGGTGATTTACATGAATCGGGAGATGTAGGGTGGTGGCGGAAAAAGGGGGCGGCACGCCGGAAGCCTCATGACCCCTCTGTCCTTGTTTCCATTGCGAAGCCTTGTCAAACAACTGGGTGAGCCGAGCTGTCGCCAAGGAGCAGAAATTCGTAGATTTGCTGCCCGCCCCCTGAACCAATCTTTAGGTCTTATCTGCTCGATTGAGGCACTTCCGTCGCTGTGGTCCTGATCGGAAGCTCGATGCACTAGGTGCCTGGGTTCTTTGCCCTGCTCTCACATTCAAAATCCACATATTCTAGAAGCTCTTTAGCTTCACATATCCTAGAGATAGACTACATGCTCAGCTTGTCCTCAGACTGCCGATGAGATTTCGCCAATCAAACAAATTCTGGTAAACTGGCACCCCTATCATTGGCATCTTATGAGTGATACCTCGTGATGAGCCCTATGGCTTGCAACACGAGTGAATTTCCTCCCCCAATTAGGAAGGGAGAGATGTGGAGCCCAAGTATCTTCTTTCGATAGTGTCCGGGGTTCTTCCTAGGAGAATTCTTTTGGTTTCCCAGGAAGAGTGTAGCCGACAACTCTGCATAAATCTCTCATGACAAGTCCCTCGGCCTATATGCTGCTCAGAGCCTCGGAAATAGTTTTAATGCATTTAGAATTGATGCCACGATGCCAAGTCTACATAGTAGTGCTATCAGCTCGACTTCCGGGGAGGTCGTCCTTGGGGAGGGCAGTGTTTCCATAATTTAGGAGCTTGCGAGTGATGGAGAGAGCGAGGCTACCCTTGGACTGAGCGAGTTCAATGTGCCTGGTGGCGCCCGAAATGGTGTTGAATAAGATATCTCGTCTTGGGCATTAGTCAGTAGTTGTGGATTCGGGCTTGTGGACTGAAAAATGTTCCTAGTGGTTGGAGATAATAGCACAGAAGTGTGGCACTGTATGAACGGATCGTAGCAGAGTTAATTTTCTCTTTTTTTTGCCTGTGCTCTCTAATGAGGGAACTATGTATATTTTCTTGGAGCGCCGGCTTTGCCAACAATGGTCTGGGTATTATAATTTCTTTGGGAGCGTATCATCCGATATTTCCCCCGCTGTCTCGGCTAGCTAGCTTAGTGCTAAATCGTGGACCCTGAAGATCATAGGCTCCGATGGGAGATTTCCCACCACCATATTCGATGGCTCTTTTCCGATTACTACTGAGATCAGCCACCAAACGGTACTTGGTGTGATGGAATTAATACCGGGCGATCAGAGGGGGTAGACGGTGGTGAATGTAGAGACCTGCCGAGACACGGTGCCGCACTGCGCTCTCGGGATGTAATTCTCACCCTAGCTCTCACGACAGGTGTCAAAAATTGTGTCCGCAGTTGTAAGAGATTGGGAGGAGGACCCCCTGGTATTGACATCACGAATAACTATATGGTTATCAGGGTTAGGTGGTTTGCAAGTTTCGGCAGATTTTTATATATATTTATTCACAAGGTTTGATGTCTAGGTACCGTTTACATACAATGGTATATGAATTCATGGTATAGTACTCGAGTACTGTACTCCACTAGAGAGCAGGGGCCGTCATTCGCCTTTGTAAAGTTTAAGTTTCTCGGGAACACTATACTAGAAAAAGCATGCTGCTAAACCAGGGATCATGTGCAACGGGTACCATATGTTGTTTAGTTCTTTATTTTAGATTCAATAGCGCTGATTTGGACAGGATGATACACATCTTGCAAGCGCTGTTCTACTGCCCTCTGACCACTGATCCCTGCTCTCAACCGTGAATTCATGATCTACCTTTGTCCCAAGCTAGCCGATCCCACTACAGGCTCTGACGAGTGTTCATCGCAGGGCAGAGCATGTGCTGCGCCAGATTTACGGGATCGCGCTTGAAGGGGTGTGGCGCCAGCTGCAACTGATCCGAAAGGCAGAAGTCGGATGGTATCAGAAAAGATTCATTGGGTCGCGAGGTATCCATAAGGTTCCACAAAGCCCCGCTTTTCTTCAACCCCGAGGAGAGCCAAGAGTCCACCCTTATCACCATCATCTACGTCTCATAAGCAGCAAAAATAAAAACCATGTCACAATATTGAAGCAACAACAACAACGCCTTGAACACGATTAACGTGTTGAATAACTTTACCGTCACCGACGACCGATCTGATATCCTCGCCTGGCTATCCCCGCTGGATCCCAAGTCTCGGCACCACTATATTCGAGGCCACCGAATCGAAAATATAGGGGAATGGCTCTTAGAAGCCCAGGAATTTAGAAGCTGGTATGAGGGTAATGAGGAAAGCGAATCCGACAGCGCGGTTTTAGTTTGCTACGGAGATCCGGGGGTTGGAAAGACTTTTATGACGTAACAAGAACCTTTAAGGAGCGAGAAAAGAGCGGGTGCTGACAGACCACGATGTTAGTTCATTAGTGATAGACACTTTGTGCGACCGGGCAAAAGGACAAAATGTGGCCGTTGCATGTTTTTACTTCGATTTCGCCGCCCAAAAGGAGCAGTCGCCGGAAAGTGTGCTGGGCGCTCTACTCAAACAAGTTGTGAGTGGAATGGAAGCGGTACCAAAGGAAATAGCTCAAGCCTATGAAGACCAGAAGAAAGTGATCGATGGACGAAGACCACACCTTGCCGATATCGTCAAAATGTCGCAGATTACCTCTTCCGAAAAACGGACGTTTATATGCATAGACGCGCTAGATGAATGTGTTCCAGCAAATCGAGTCAAGCTTCTTGATTCGTTAAATCAAATTCTCCGAAAGGCTCCCGGCACGCGAATATTCATCGCTGGGAGACCGCAAATTCGACCCGAGATCGGGAGGCATCTTGCCGGCAAAACAACAACTCTATCTATAAGCCCCAGGAGAGACGATATTATAAGATATCTTCAGGCTAGACTGGACGAGGACACGAACCCAGATGCAATGAACAGTGTTCTAGAGGCAGACATCTTTAATAAAGTTACTCAAGAGATTTCGGCAATGTAAGTAGGAGTAATTGAATTAGGGAAGCTCCCTCGAATCTTGCACTGATAGATACATATCTAGATTCCTACTCGTTTCACTGAATATTGATGCAATCTTGCAAGAAACTACAATTCGTCGAAGGCGGCAAAGGCTCGCCTTAACCACCGATGGATTGGGGCTGGGAGATGCTTACAGTGAGACAATAGACCGGATAAAGGGGCAGGGTGGAGAGAAAGCAAGGCTCGGCATGACTACTTTGATGTGGATCTCCCACTCTGAGCGTCCTTTGAAGCCCGATGAATTGTGCCACGCTCTAGCGGTCGAAATAGGGTCACCGAATTTCGATGCCGACAATCTTCCTTCAATAGGGCTACTGATAGCCTGTCGCCAAGGACTTGTGGCAGTGGAGAAGGAAATTTCTACGGTCCGGTTTATTCACTTTACTATTCAGGAGTTCCTCCGAGCTCATCCCGAGTTTTTTGGCCCAGCCCACTCCACGATTGCAGAAACATGCTTGAGTTATCTAAATTCTGAGCAGGTAAAGGTCCTTTCGGGTCTTCCGGACCATCTCCAGAGCATACCCTTTCTAGAATATTCTTCTCTACATTGGGGAACCCACGCAAAAAGGGAGCTTTCGAATTGTGCGAAGCTACTTGCGCTAAAGTTATTTGACGACTACGAAAACCACGTGTCCATTAAAGTCCTGTTTGAAGCACGCTATCCCTACCGTTACCCTGTTGATTTCGATAGGCTTTCCCTGTTTAATGGACTGCACTGTGCATCCTTCTTCGGGATTGTTGAGATTGTAGCCTGTTTGGTAGAGACAGGACGTTGTGACGTTAATCAGGGTGATTGCGTTGGTAATACACCCCTCTCGTGGGCTGCTGAATATGGGCACGAGGGAGTGGTAGAAATACTGCTCGGACGGGGCGACATCAATCCTGAGGAAGTAAGTACTTCCGGCAGAACACCACTCTGGCGTGCTTCTTGGAATGGGCATGAGGGAATAGTAAAAACATTAATCCAACGGAACGATGTCAACCCCGAAACACCAGATCCCTTGGGCCAAACACCACTCTTTGGTGCTGCTATGAGAGGGCAAGAGGGAGTTGTGAAAATACTGCTCGAGCGGGACGACGTTGACCCGGATAAACCAAATTACGATGGCCAAACGCCACTATCGGTGGCTGCCGGCGCAGGTTACGAAGGGGTAGTGAGAATACTGCTCGGACGGGACGACGTCGACCCGGCTAGGCTGGATACCAATGGCGATACCCCACTCTTTTGTGCTGCTTTGTATGGGAAAGAGGGAGTTGTGAAAATACTGCTCGAGCGGGACGACGTCGACCCGGATAAACCAAATTACGATGGCCAAACGCCACTCTCGCAGGCTGTCCGCGAGGGTCACGAAGGAGTGGTGAGAATTCTGCTCGGGCGGGACGACGTCGACCCCCACAGGCTGGATAACTCAGGTGGGACACCATTCTGGTACGCTTCTCAGTATGGTTCTGCGGGAGTTATAGCGCTACTACAGCCGCAGAGCTTTCTAAAACCAGGGGCGGCCTAAGGTCGGGGAGGCATCCCCAACGCCCTCAGGTACGGACAACCCGTATAGCATCTCCACGAGGACCGTAACCACCCCACAAACGTATTTATTGCCACCTTTGCCTCTTTTGCCATTCCCGCCTAACCTACCCCCGCAGTTTAAAATCCCACCCCTTGGTGATTGCCGTCTTTCCTTTCCTCTCTGCGTTAGCCCCCCACATAAACCCAGCTTAAGTATTTTCTTTTGGTCAAATAAAATCCCATCCAATGGGAGTGCATACAGCCCTGCCTCAATCTCTATGTTAATTTCCTTATATTGACGAACCGGGGTCCGCTAATTTCTCTTTATAACTTAGAGTTTGCTGCTGTTCGGCAGGATTTCTATTGTATCGGAAATTTACTCTTTTTTTGAGATTTTACAATGTCTACTTTTATTGTTCATTTATTGCTCTAATTCCTTCCGCATATCCGTTTGTGATTTACCTGTTCCTTTTACCTCTCTTCTAAAGCATAGACATGAAAGTTATTTAGACAGAAAAATATCTAAAGTGCAAGTGCCTTTGATACATGGAAGTCGACGTAAGAGCGGTTAGAGGGGCTCCGAGGTATTCGAGAAGCTGCAAAGGTATAACAAATTGTTCGGGTGTATGATGAATTGTTCTGATGTCTTAGTGGTTTCCAAAGATGATTCTACCGTCATCTCTTTCCTATGCTATCACGGAAGTGTATTGCGGGGTTCGGGTGGACTGTACGGACATACAGCGATAGGTATACTAATCCGGGGAAGGATCAGAATAGAGAGATCAGGATATTTTACTTATATATATACACTTATCTTCACCATGAACTCAATTCCAGCAGAGTGCAAATGATGGTATGGAAGCCGCCTCCCCTCCCTTTCCTTCATTGTTCCCAAGTCCCGATCAATTCTTCTCATTGTACCATCTACCGCTAGACTATCAATTTCCCCACCCTAATACTACCATTGTCATTCCTGGTATACCCTGTAACTCACCTCTCCCTGTTCACGCGAAAATCCAACTCAAGAAAAGGCAGAATATGAGTTGTCCTTTGCTGCCTAGCCAAATTTATATCGTGGGTTGAGAAAATTAACAGCGCATCAACTAATATGAAAAAACTCCGGCCGTGACAACAGCACTCAACCAACCTCAATATCAAAGAAGAAGAAAACCCCAAATTAACAATATAAATTCTCAGTTAAATACATAGTAGAACCTAATATTGGATCTAGAGTCATTTCTTCAGGTGGTATTGACTGCAGTGTAGCGAGGAGTGGTTCATTGCTATCAATGTTCTGTGCTCAGTTAACTTTGTCCAAGCCCCATAGCAGGCCTGTGGGCCATATCCACGTTGGCCAGTACAAGTACGGTACTGAAAAACAGAAATATCGGGTATCGGTGTATCTACTTGCGGGTGAGGGAAGTAACTACAAATCACGATCTATCACTAACAAAAACCACAGAAAACAAATCACAGAATTCACAATCAATTGAAGTTGCCTAGCTAGTTCACAAACCTTTGCCAAAGAAAAATCCCTAGACCAGAAAAACAAAAGCGAAGAGAAAAGTCCAACCTACCCTGGTTGTCCGACTATCTGTTCACAGGAGATCCACCTCTTGTGGTTCGCTATCCCAATTTCCCGTTGCCCGTCGTGGTGGTGTTCCGCGGTGGTGGTTCGGTGGTGAAAGAAAAGAAAAGAGAGAGGTGAGAAAAGGCTACCTTACATGGACTCACCCCCCTGTCCGCCAAGCCTCACCTCAACACACCAGCAACAAACATGACCTATGAGGCTCCCAGTGAATACAAGCACCAGCAATCTTCTCCCCAAGTACAGGATGATCATAAACTCTACCGAATCAGCTCTAGTTAGCTAAGAATATTGGAACTAAGCAAAGACACAATTTATTCGCAACAGTACGATACCGCAAGCTATCGCGGCTTGGTATGATACCCGACTACCGGAAAATCACCACCCAAAAACGTCATCCGGCCTCGGGAAATTTAATGCGGGGTAATGGTGTCGTTTTCATCGGGATTCATGAGAAGGAAAGTGGTAACATTAAGTTTCCTTAACAAGCGAGTTTTCCCCAATCTGTAGGGATTGGAGGATGGCTTGACAAAAGGACTTCATCATCAGCAATTAGTAGCGAATAATAATGATTGCTAGTGTCTAGGAGGACTCTACCAAAGAGGACCCTAGTTAGATCCAGGATACTTTGCCCACGATTTCTAGGACTAGTCGTGTATTTAAAAAGGTAGTACTGGTTTCCCATGATGGCACACAAAATTCACCGCTCCTCTTTTCCACCCATCCTAGGAACTTCAGCTACCGACCAACTCCATCTAAAACATCTTAACCAGCAAAAACAAGTTATTTCACTATATTTCTGTTACCCAGAATGAATAATTATAAAACAAATATTTTCTATTACCTCTCTATATTGGAATTTATTGAGATTTCCACACTTCCGCATTCCCTTTGGCAGGCCTAGACTGGTCCGACTTCGTAACCGGATCCACTTCCACTACTGCCCACCAAACTCTAATGTCTGAATAATCGTAAATTCCCCTTTCCCCACCCTGAAACAGGAGCATAACTCTCACACCCACTCGTCACCTCTCCTACATAGTCTCCATCCTGCTAGAATTCTTTCCCTGGTCCAAAATTCCTGCCTATGTTGCCTCCACTTTCAACAATATCACCGGTGGGCCACCAAGGGCTAGAGGGAACTGGACTGGGCTGCCTCTAGTAGTCCCTACAGAGTAGCGCAATCACCGAACCACCAGCTTTAACTTAGAGGGCAGGCCCTAGAGGGTAGGACATAGCTTTTTAGTGCTAGTGGCATGACTGTAGGAAATCCCAGGGGGGATGACCTGGGTCACAAAATCATAAAGAGAAAGGCGCGGTGTTGACAGAAAAGCATACCCCAGCCTCGTTCCAAAAGTTCTCGCACCCTGGCTGGTACCGTGACAAACTTTTATACCAGATTTATTATGGCACTCCATGTCACAGCACCAACTTGGGTGCGAGAACTTTTGGAACGGGGCTGTACAGTAAAGGACAGAGCAAAAGATATGAAAGGCAGACCTACGACCCGGCGACCTGCCTTCCTACAATTGTGGGCGGAGGGAACCCTTTTAAATTCAAAACAAATGCCAACTCATCCGGGAGTCTCTTAAACATGATCACACCATTTCCTTATTTTGTCACCCCACTTCCTCACCTATCATTCTCCTCTTTGCTTCCCCGCTTTAGTGATTCATCAACCCCTCTCTTCTCACATCCTTCACCGAGTGTCTGATCGCGGGGAATTGTCCGATATCCTTCTAGCATATTCTACCTGATGGAATAGTAGGCATCATGTCCGGGGAAGCGCCGGCGATTTAACATGACTCGCGAAATGTAGGGCGGTGGAGAGCAAAGGGGACGGCACGCCGGAAGCTTCATGACCTCCACTGTTCTTATATCCATTCCGAAATCTTGTCAAGTACCTGCGCGAGCCGATTGGGCGCCAAGGAGCAGAAATTTGTAGATTTGCTACTCAACCCAGGACGAATCTTCAGGCCTTATCTGCTCGATTGAGGCACTTCCGTCGCTGTGGTCGTGACCGGAATCTCGATGCACTAGGTGCCTGGGTTCTCTGCCCTGCTTTCACATTCAAATCCACATATTCTAGAAGCTCTTTAGTAGCTTCACATATCCTAGAGATAGACTACATGCTCACCTTGTCCTCTCAGACTGCCGATGGGATTTCGCCAATCAAACAAACCCTGGTAAACTGGCACCCCGAACATTGGTATCTTATGAGTGATACCTTGTGATGCGCCCTAAGGCTTGCAACACGAGTGAATTTCCTCCCCCACTCGGGAAGGGACAGATGTGGAGCCCAAGTATCTTCTTCCGATAATCACCGGGGTTCTTCCTAGGAGTATTCTTTTGGTTTCTCGGGAAGAGTGTAGCCGACAACTCTGCCTAAATCTAGCTTGACAGGTCCATGGCGCTAGCTGCTGTTAGGAGTCAAGAGTAGTTTTAATGCATTTAGAATCGATACCAGCATGCCAAGTCTACATAGTAGTGCTATCCGCTCGAATTCCGGGGAGGTCGTCCTTGGGGAGGGCAGTGCTTTCATAATTTAGGAGCTTGCGAGTGATGGAGGGGGCCAGGTTACCCCTCAACTGAGCCGATTCAATGTGCCTGGTGGCGCCGGAAATCGAGTTGAACAAGATATCCCATATGAGTGATTGGTCGGCAGTTGTGGACTAAATAGCATTCCTGGTGAGGGCGATATGAGTCAAGAAAATTGAATTGTGATAACCGGTGAAACCTAAAGGAAAGCACGAAGAAAAGAATAAAGGTGCAATCGCGATGGACCCTATGCGGAGCGGTGAACGATGGAGGAATGGTGGGCTAGATGATGCTCTCTCTCTACCTAAGGGCATCCCAGGAGATGTATCTCTCCATCTAACGTATTGTACCTAGTTATGGGTCAACCCCTAGTAATGGGTCAGTATTTTGACTTTTAGAAAAGTATGAAAATTTACCACCACCAACACACCATTGCATTGTAGAATCTGATAGTTAGAGGTT
>Ga0307509_10007119_pt1 | contig 14746 bp, 13 predicted proteins | sample 10_EM_MG_FD_202245 | JGI IMG/M metagenome (GOLD analysis project Ga0307509, IMG submission 202245) | Populus trichocarpa ectomycorrhiza microbial communities from riparian zone in the Pacific Northwest, United States - 10_EM | ecosystem: Host-associated > Plants > Roots > Unclassified | place... | reverse complement strand
TTCTGTTGTACGGCCCACCTGGAACGGGAAAGACCATGTTGGTAAAGGCTGTCGCTAATAGTACTACGGCATCCTTTATCCGTGTGGTCGGTTCCGAGTTCGTCCAAAAATACCTTGGTGAAGGTCCCCGAATGGTTCGTGATGTTTTCCGCATGGCTAGGGAAAACTCTCCTGCTATTATCTTCATCGACGAGATTGATGCTATTGCTACAAAACGTTTTGATGCCCAAACTGGCGCCGATCGTGAAGTGCAGCGTATCTTGCTGGAGCTACTAAATCAGATGGATGGGTTTGACCAAACCTCGAATGTTAAGGTAAACTTTTCTAGCGGCAGGAATGGGTACCGGATGTATTATTTTCGGAAAGCTAAGTTTTAAATAGGTTATTATGGCTACAAATCGTGCCGATACTCTCGATCCCGCTCTCCTTAGACCTGGGCGTCTGGATCGTAAGATCGAGTTCCCATCGCTCCGCGACCGTCGTGAGAGACGACTTATCTTCACCACCATTGCTTCCAAAATGTCACTCTCTCCTGAGGTTGATCTGGATTCACTGATTATTCGGAACGATCCTCTCTCAGGAGCCATCATCGCTGCAATCATGCAAGAGGCTGGGCTGAGAGCAGTGAGGAAGAATAGGTACAATATTATTCAGGCCGATCTGGAAGACGCGTACAGTAGCCAGGTCAAGGGTGGCAATGAGGCGGATAAGTTTGAATTCTATCGTTAAATCAGTAGCGTCTGTAGAGGTGTTTTGTATTTTTAGAATTGAAATTGGGTTGTGATGGGTATCTATTGGGTGTTCAAATGAAACCGTTTCTGCGTCGCTAGTCCATGTTCTATAGCTTGACAAGATATGGTGCTGGTCACCCAAAACGTGTATCATACCGTACCACTAGGGATTTAGAGGGCAATGCCTTATATAATCAGGGTAAGGGTGTTTGGGAAGCAATTTGAATCTAAAGGTTCTTTTCCAGTCACCTTTTAAGTTAAGCTCTTTTTCCTTTAAACATCTATTTTGCTCCTGTTTTTTGATACTTAAAAGCTAATAATAAAATATAATAAATTTTTAAACCCTTTATAAAGACTAAAAAAGAACAGAAGAAAGAAGAGAGATTGAAAAATCACAAATAGTGATAGGACTTGTTCTGAAACACCCCTTGCCCTAATTACATAAAGCATTACATTTAAGTCTCTCAATGGTGCACGATTTGGGTGACCGGCCCCATACCATTAATATTAATGCTCTGCGCGCTGGTATTGGGAAAGATGATATGCATGTTATCTGTACTCAAGCATTGCACATAATAAATTATAAGGTATGATATCGTATTATTACAGCGTGTTTGTTTCTTGCCCGATCGTCTTAAGTGACGAAAGAGTTACCCGGCACGGAACTATTATCTTATCCTCCAGGCCGGCGTCGCCGCACATACGGTAGTCTCACTCCGGCACCACAATATAACTGCTATAGCGCAGGCCAGTTCTCACAGGCCTGAACACCAACACCAACATTACCACACCAGACCCCACACCCCACAATGCTACATCTTTTCACCCGATCGTCCGCTACCATCCTACTCAATACTTCCAAAACAACATATCTTCAATCAGCCTCCCCTAGCTTTGGCTTCCGAATACTCCGGAGCCAACGATCCAGACCACGACTCTTTCACCGCAGTAGCTTCAAGCAATCCTCCAACCGAAAACCTCCACAATCAGGAAAACTAACTCTCGAGCCAGCGACCAACCCTTCTGAAAACCTCCCTTCCGCACCCCAGCCTAAACTTCTCGATAGACTGAAAGCTCGGGGCCAGCTATCCCAAGATGAGGCTCCCCGAGACCTCTCTCACTCCCAACGCCTCTTTTCACCGCTCATTTTCACTCTCGCCGTTTGCGGGGGTTCCTACTATTTTGCTTCAACATGGACACCTCCCCCACTAGACGCTCGCATGTTCCCGGCTTTGCCCCAGAGTGTGACGACGGTTGCTGCTATAATTGCTGCCAATGCTGCCGTCTGGTTTGCTTGGAAGATCCCGTTGCCCATATCTTGGAGGTTCCTAAATAGGTACTTCCTTTGTGCACCTGCGTTACCGTACAGCGTAGGCTTGCTGGGGAGTGTGTTTTCGCATCAGAGCCTGACGCATTTGGGGCTTAACATGTTTGTACGTTGTTCCCCTTTGGGCTAGTAAAGCTTAGACTATGAGTGAGCGTGTGACTGATTGAAAATGGGTTGAGGATATATAGGCGCTGTATGTCTTTGGGTCAACTCGTATGTCTCCCTTTCTCTCCCTTTTTCACTTTATTCTACGAGCAAATGACTGATTGACCGAATCATAGTCTGTGACCAAATCGGCCGTGGAAACTTTCTCGGTCTATACTTCAGCTCGGGGGTCATAGCTTCATTTGCCTCCTTAACACATAATGTCCTCCGCGGCCGCTTCCACGTATACGCGCTTGGTGCTTCCGGTGCTGTTTTCGGCGTTCTCGGTGCATTCACCTACTTCAATCCTGAGACCAAGCTCACATTTATCTTCCTGCCATTCGTTGCTCTGCAAGCTAAATACTTCATGTCGGGCGTCGCGATGCTAGAGGCATTTGGGATCATGAAGGGATGGCAGACCATTGATAATGTGGCGCATTTAGCCGGGTTGAGTTGGGGGGTTGGAATGGCGTACTGGCTCGAGCAGAGAGTTAAAAGGAGGAGGGAGCTTGAGGCTGCGATGGCGAGGGAGAAGGCCTCAAAGAGGTGGTTGTGAGCTGGGAAGCTTCGGCCATGATAGATTAGAGGGGGGAGGGGGGAATTTATTAGACGGAAAGCCGATAGGATGCCCGCCAAAATAAAGACAGGGGACAAAACGCCCCGTTCGATAGAATGCCTGCCAGCAGAGAGGCTATAAAAAAAGCCCTGAGTGATTTTAAGCACTGATAACCCCCATGGTCTCCAGATGGGCATCCCCGAACGAAAAACAAAACAGGTCCCCGTCATTTCGGCCCCCTTTTCTCCACTACGATACTTGCATTAATCATACTATAATGTCCCTACGCAGAAGTCTTTGTGATTGCGTGTTTTCATGACGACGGCAACAGTAAAGGATATCATAGAACAACGAAAGCTTCAGTTGATAGGGGATAAAAAAAACTGAACTCTAGGGCTAGCCTTTACATAAAAAAAGAAGGAAAGGAAAGGAAAAGATCCTTATATCGGGTATACTAGTCCTTTGCTTTGAAGACAGCCTAAACCTTGTCTGGCGTTGACCCCCACGACTGCTCAAAAAATACCTTAGCCAGCTTCTCTCCAACCCCCAAGGAGCCCTGTGTATTAAAGCAACACCAGGACACCAGCCCTACCAGCGAAGGCCAGATTATCCAGGGTGTTACGAACTTGCTAATCGAGCGGGTTTCTAGAAGCAGCAGGTAGACCTACCGGTTGATCAATGGTGACGGGAAGGGTAGACCATTACCATAACGTTGGCAGGTTGCACTCACAGACCGCTACAGCGCCAATACCCGTACTCGAGGGGTGGGGGCTGAAAGGGACAGCACTTCTCCTTACAGTAGTGATCGGGAACGAGTGAGGGGTGGTGACTAAATGTAAGATTAGTAAACACATACATACGATAGAATATTGTGGAAAAGGGTTTCCCGCCTGCCCGTACACGCCACCGACCGCCGCATACCTACTGTACTCACCCGTCTTTGCCGGGAATACCTCCGTGAGCCGAATATTTGATGAGGACTCTGGCAAAATATCGGCTGGCGGAGGTATCCTTGGCTATGCCGAGCGAGTGCGATACCTGTTGAAGTCGTTGTCTCCGTCATGAAGGATAACTCCTGAAATGACCATTCCGCATCTTTATCCGCTCGTCCGCCGATCACTTGCCATAGGAAGTAGCGTTCGGCATCACACCTCCAAACAGGATGGGCCACGGCACTGCGCATTTGGCACCGAGCATCAGCAAAGCGCCGGTACGGTGCTCCCATTCAACTAGAATTCGAAGCCGCCCACATAGACCCTCTAAAGCCCCCAACTGCAGGAAAATTAATAATCGGGATTGTATATAGAATATCATAGATCGGGAATCGATTTATAGCGCACCCCTACCCTAACCCAACAAACAAACAAACAAACGAAATCTTGTCCTCTTTGATTAATTAAACTCACAGGGAGCTCAATCTCGGGAGACCCCGCTGTTATCATATAGAAACAGAAATTGCTCAAAATCCGTATATAACGGTTAGTCTTATGTGTAATCAGCTAGAATCACAGCCCATCACTCCTACCCTGCCACAAGGCTCAGATATAGTACTACGCCTACCGTTTCGGTGCACACACGAATGCTCGGCTCACGGGATTGGGGGCACCTTGGCTGACTTGCGAAAAAATAGTGACGAATTATGTTCGCCCGTACTTACATCGGATAGAGGGCCTCCCAGGCCACCCGGATAGCAAACCCAAATGAAAAACTTTCAAATGGGTTTTTCTTGGATGGACTGTGGCTACGGTACTGCGCCGACAATCGCTCTGTTCTTCATACAAAGCCCACTAATCGTCAACTGTTCGGGTGGCCTGGGAGGCCCTCTACCGGAATTCTTCAACACCCATACAGCATTATTGGACGAGACTCGCTGGCGTTTTGAAGGAGTAGGTCGTGGAGTAAAAACTCTCAATACGGCCGGAAATAGGACCTTGTTTTCGCCATAGGGGGCCAAGTGGGATTAGTTGTTTCTTTTTTCCTGCGGACCTGGGACTGATTCCAAGGGACACTTCTTATTAACTGACGAACTAGTGGAGCCCGATATCGCCACACACTATGCCGTTCACCATATAGTAGCTAGCCTACAGAGTCACATAACTCCTCGCTAAAATTGCCTGTCTTTCTCCAGCTTTCCATCACTCACTCACCCACTTCGCTCCTTTCCCTACAATGGCATAATCCCCCTCCCCACCCCCCAGAGGAAAATAAATATGACAGCCTTAGCAGTCGCCCCTCCGGAATGCCCATTTTCAGCACGAAAACAGTTGTCGACGAAACGTTTTAAACGTGTAAGCAACAGGCATGAGATAGTTCAGCAGGGCGCAAGTGGGGAGAGCGTCAAAGAGGGAAGAAGAAGAAAAACTCTCTCAATACCCTCGCTGAAATGTGATAGGTAGCATAACTGGAATCCAAATCTTATATTTCCTCCATTCTGGGGAACCCTTCCCCCTTCCCCGCTTCCCAATCGTGCTACTTGCCAACCCCCACCGTTTGAGCTTTGGCTACAGCTCCCCCCCCCTCTCCGGATGGCTTCCCATGGATGCACGCCTGTCCTCCCGCCCACCCGTACCCGTACGAGCGGAGCGGCTTGGGAATCGGGTATGACATGTGCATACATGCACGACCTGCATACAGTACTTGTAGTAGGGGTCCGACCTTTGCGAGCACGATCGCTATCGCATAGCGCTTAAGGTCTCAGCGAAAAGGACTAGATTTTGGCGGTGTATGCAATGGCAGGTGTGTCCGTGAACGTCGTTCAATCACGGGCGAGTGTGCGAGCTTGGCGAGGAAAAGGAACCAACCCCCCTCCCCCTCCCACATAGGTTTCTACAAGAAATGCACAGGTCTGGCCAACCGCTGCAAAGGTGGGCGGGAGATTCTGTTCTCAAAATAGCAATCAGATGGAAGGGGATCAGGCAATTGGTCATACAAAGTTGTCCATTTTTTCATGTTCTGATGAACGCTGGAAGTAAGTAGGTGAGTGAAGCCAGTCAGAATGACTTTGCCATGTGGAAATCCCGGACGAATTTCCGGTCTTGGCAGTGTTTTCAGGCCTCCCTCCAGAACTTGGGTGCTCGAAATTCTGGGTAGTGGTTTTTGCGGCCTGGTCTTCAGTTTTGTGAATCTCCAGTCGAATTGTGCTATCTGAAAGGTCAATACATTTTTCTGAGCTTGCGGTGGTAGGCAGGCACCTGCTGAGAATGGACAGTTTGTTTGGAGGACTCTGCTGGGTCAGCTTTTTTTGTCTCCAAGCTCGTACATACATGCGTGTATGCATACACTATGTATGTGTGAACCGTACTCTACTCGTACTGTCGAGGCTTTTTCAAAGAGAACTGCTATTGCATACCACCCAGATCAAAGAAAAGGGCAAAACTTCTGGCTGTATGCAATAGTAGTCCTTTTTTAAAACACCTCGACATTACGAGTATGCATGCGTGTATCATCCACCTTTCTGGGTGCGAGTGCGAGTGCGATTGCGGCAGGGGGGGGGGGGGGTTGGTGCACCTGGATGCGGTACTGAGTCCCAGTAGTAGATTTCTAAGGTGTTCGTATTTAGTGCGGAGGAGGTTGGTTGCTTTCGAAACTTTGGAGTGAGGGCATGATGCGCTGTGCTTGTGAGAGGAAGGGAGGGGGAGGGAGTGTGAGGGGCGAGGGAGGAATGAGAGGAAGGAGGTGGGAAAGTGAATGACCCTTGTAAAAAGTTGGACTGAGAAATCCGGTTGCCGGTCCTCTTTCTTTCCTTTTTTTTCTTTGCCTTTTCTAACTGGAATCATCCTATCCACTCCGTTGGTGGGAAAAGGAAAGGTGAGCCGATTAGGGGGGTGAATAAGGTGGAAAATAAATATGGCATTTAGACCGGCGCTGATTTCCAGTATGTCCAAGAGCACCGGGGTCCGGGCTAGGCAATATCTTTCATATAAGGCATCACGATCTTTTCCACTATTTCTATCATTACCATTAACAAATACCGTAAACACCACCGTATACCATACCACTTTTCTTTTTCCACCCACACACCCTCTCTCGCCGGTCCTTTCTATGGCATCCCTCTCCCTGGGGGATGTCTGGAAGGAGCTTGGAAACTTGGGGATTGCGGATCTCAACGACTTCCCGGCCGACAAGAGGCCAGGGTGGGTGCGGGGCTACCTAAACCGCCTAAACAGCTCCTCGCCACCAATATCCCCGCCCCCTACCAGTGATATGGTCAGCATCAGCGTTAGCAACCCATCAAGCCCTACGCTGACCACCATCTCCTCGGCCTCCACGTCCTCCTCGCCCCGCATCACCTCGCTCCTCTCACATGCATACAATACCCCACTTCTCACCCCAGATGATCGCGATTTTTTACACACAATGTCGGACCAACACTTCGCAATCATCCGAAAACTCCGGGAAATATCGACCATGCGTATCCACACGCACGAAGACATGGCTGCCTTCGTCACCGAGGTCAAGCGTGCATTGCAGGAAATGCGCGCCTGGGTGCTGCGCTTCTGTCAGGAAGTCCAGCCATTAATGGCGAGTGGCGACGGGTACGACGGCGGGGGGGATGACGATGCTTTGCATCGCCGCCGCCGACACGAGGCTATGGTTGGGTCGTTGGCTCCTGTTGTTGATACAATTTGTTTATTTTATGACTTCTGGGGGCACGAGGAGCGCTCCACCAGTTTGAGGGACGAAAGAGATGAAGGGAGGCTAAGGTATGCCAACACGGAGGTCATCTATCCGTCTCAGCCCAAGGTGCTTGGTGAGGCGATGAAAGTTTACCATGCCGAATATCCTGGCCATAGGATTGGCGGCGGCGGCGGCAGGCAGGGAAGTAGTGGGATGGGAGGAGGAGTTTCGCCCTTCCCTCTAGTGGGTTACAGCGATGGCGATGACGAGGACCGGGGGGAAGAGGCGGGGATTTCAGGTTTGTTTGCCGAGGAATATTCGGTATAAGTAAAACATGTCTAATCGATCATTGGCCCCTCCTTTTTTTCTAAAATGGGTGTTTGGTTTCTTTCGGGGCACAAGGCATCACTCGTGGGATGTTATTCGTGATTTTTCGGCTAGGGTTTCTCAATGTATTATACGTCGCATCTCGCATTTATTTATTTTCATTATGTTGGGTTTTCATTGAAAGTGTGCTTTCCTATTTTACACTTGGCTGGAGCTGGTGCACCCCCTTTTTCATCCCCTCACCCACCACACCTCGCTTGTTTATTCCCGGGCAATTACCATCGCCTCTCTCTGCGGAACCCTCCGCACTTGACCCTTCCTCGAATGCCTTCTCCTGTTCTCCTCCTTTCTCTTAAGGCTAGCCTCCTCGACTTTCTTAATCTCTCCCGCTTTCTTTATGGGTTTAGGGACGTGTCTGTGTTTTGCTATCCTACGAATCTCGGGCATGTGCTTGTATCTTTCTTTAAGAGCGTCATCATATTCGAGTTTTGTGCGTTCGCGGGCCGAGCGCACGTGGGAGCGCTGGGAGGCCTCCGCGCGCCAGAGGCGGACGTTCCCATCGTCCGACCCAGAAAGAATATAGCGAGTGTCAGTTGTAAAGGCAACCGAGAATATGCGTTGCATTCGTTTTGTATGATATATGTCCCTTCAAGGGTTGCACTGGTTAGCCTTTGCGCGCTCGAAAGAAAAGAAAAAGATCGTTCCAAATGATACGTGAGCTGAGGAGCTCATGCGTGGAATTACCGTGAATGCCCCTCACGGGCCCTGTAGATCCTGATAGTCCTATCATAGCTGCCAGTCACTAATTCTTCCCCGGTTGGTGAATAATCCACGTCCATGACTGCGGCAACGTGATCCTTCAGAACGTTCAACGCTCTGTTGAGCTTACGCATGTCAAAGATATATGTATTGTGGTCCTCGTTCGCGGCGGCAAGATTAAACGGCTCCATCGGATTCCAACAGATGGCATTCGTCCGCAGCCTTGTGACAACTTTGGCCGTCGGAGACGAGGTCCGAAGATCGTAAAATGTCAAGGTTCGATCCGATCCCGCCGAAGCGAGGATGGAGGTCTCTGACTGGTTGAACTTGACTGTATTGATCGTGTCGGCGCCCCACTGGAGAGTTGTGATCGGTTTCGAACGACTGGTATCCCAGATATCTATCACAGATGATGCAGTGGCGAATGTGTGGTCCACTCGATGATGCGAGACCCCATTGAAGGCTCCGGGCCCAAGATATGTTGCAGCGGGAATGTTTGAGCTGACACCGGCCCCTCGTGGGTCCCAAAGCTTGACAGTCTTATCGCTCGCACAAGATAACAGCCGGTCATTCCCGCTGACAGATGCAAAGCACAATCCCTTCACAATTCCTTCATGAGCCTTAACCGTCAAAACTTCCTTCCTATTGGCCAAGTCCCATATCTTGACCTCGCCGTCGCCAGAACCTGATGCTATTCGGTCGAGAGCACGGATATCTTTTGCCAGCGAATATACGCCGTCGACGTGGCCGGCTCCCAGTTGAGCAATAAAGGGTGCCGCAAACATGCGCTCTAGTTTGGTCGCATTCAATGCTCGGGTATACTCGCGGGCCTTTTCGAAAGGGTGTATTTCAGGATCCAGGTTTCGGGGCTGCACGGTGGCATTCGTCCCCGCGGGACTGTAGGTCGACGACGACCGCGAAAGGGCTTTCACCTTCTATACGAGGAGGAAGTGAGGTGTCAGCTTGTTTATTCATGATTGGGAGTGGTGGGATGCATGCCATGCCCAGGATGCCGATGTCGTTTAATAGGTGCAAATAGAAAAGAGGATTATACGCAGGAGATCAATGAGCTGTTCCCAGTGATGAGGCGTAGGAATTCCCGAGGCGTGTGTGTGAAGTTAGCGTAGAGTATGGAAACTGTGGGGAGCTACAGTACAAGTACGAGTACTGGCCCTTGAAGTGGGGAGAAGTTTCTAAAGTAATTTTCAGGGTTAGGTTTACACACAAACCACAGAGCCTCTTTCCGGGAAACTGTCACCGTTGGCACCCTTGCAATATGATCAACCTGCATGTATCCCGTGAAACATCAACACACCAACATGCGGAACTGCACTCGAGTACGATCCACAATAACACGATTCCCGACAGTAAAAATTGACCCTTTGTATACTGAGTACTGCTAACAAATCTCCGGGGGGGGGGGGTTTATTCAGAGGCAGCCATCAACTGTGACCCATATTTGTATCTTTGCATTGTCTCTTGAATGTGTGGTCGGCCAGGAACTAGACGAGATGTCGCATGTTCCAAAACGACCCGCAAGGGCTAAATATGCTATATTCCTCTTATAGGGTTGGAAGTTCCTTTAGATCCACTAGATGTACAGATATACGGCTTAAAAAACCACTCTACCATGGTTGAGGCCGGTGGCGCTTTTTGCGAAAAGCATTTATCTATACAAGTATGATATAGTTATCTTTGTGAAAAAAAGAGGGTTAATCTTTACCGCCCGGAATTATACTAGTACCCATAATAGACCAGACCATATCACAAACAATAAGTAATAAACACAATAACAATGATACCCATACGCCCATCTATTTCATCGGCAGCGACGGTCCCAAGAGCACGCAAGCCACGTAAAGAAAGAGAAGCCAAAAGAGCCACTAAACCCCACCAAATAGAACCGACAGAAGAAGGAAAAAGCTTTGAACAGGAACCCTCGAACTTGGGGAAATGCCGGTCATCCACCTACCGGCAAAGGAGATAAAGGGGAGTATACTACAAGAGAAAGATTGCAAACGTTTTCCAGCTAGAAGGAAGAAAAACAGGCATTTCCAGATAAAGCACTTATACGTCAAAGGTATGCCCGGAACACCGATCAGGGTCTTCCAGATAATTTCCATCCTCCTCTGGGTAAATTCCCATTTTTGCCAATATTTCCATATCAGCTCTCTTGATGGAAACGCGGCGGAAGCATAGAGGCAAAGCGATCTTTGCCCTGTTCCCAGATATTTCATATTAGCGAGTCGATTCCTAACAACGGATGAGCTGGGCTGAAATACTTTATCATGTCAACCTTGATGTTTCGGGCCTTGTCCTTTAGCTGTACGTTGTCCCGACCTTCCAAACTGGGTATTGCTAACTGATAGCTAGGATAAGCTCAGTGTTCAATAACAGGGGAATAGTAAGGAGAGGAGTTCTCACATCCCTTATTACAGCCCACGACGGGCCATAGTCATGGATCGCCTGCATCAACGCCTTTGTGCCCTCTTCAGTCCAAAAAGTTGTTGGCTTCCGTAGGGTGTGTACTGCTGCACGGTTTATCTTGGCCAACCTGTTGATCCTAGCGACTTCTTGCAAGTTTCCATGCCCATCCTCATCAAACCTTCTGTCCAAAGGTCCAGCTCGCAGGCCCCCGGCTTCCTCTGAGAGGCTTCGTTGGCTTCTTTGCGAGGGGTTGGCAGAAACCAATGCGGCGCTAGACCCACTACCTCTCCGAGCCGGAGAATTGCCAACAGAAAGGTGATTATAGACGACCACAGCCCCCCTTTGTGGAGAATTGGCCGGGTCTGATGAATACATGGAGCCATGCCTAAAGCTTGATGGCAAATGCCTTCGACTCCTATTTACTTGATCGTCGCTAACCTCCCTTGCATCAGGCACGAACTCGCTTCCATCCTCATCCTCATCCTCATCCTCATCCTCATCCTCATCTTCATTCTCGTTCTCACCCTCCCCATCCCCATCCCCTTTCCCTTTCCCTTGCCCCTCTTCCTCCTCGCTCTCATCTAGTATGGGACCCAGTTGTCTGCCTTTACTCTTATCTGGCCTAACGGGCGGGGTCAAAATTACCACACCTTCTTCATCAATTGGACTCGTTCTCATTGCTCCTTCTTGAGGGTCAGTGAAGCGCTTTTGTCTTTTCCTGCGGTGCGGAGAAGGAAGCGGCGCTGGTGTCATCCGTTTCTTATTTTCCTTGTCCTGCTCCCTACGAAGCTCGGTAAATGCTCGATAGCCTGGATCATCGCTGCTATCTCCATCGCTCTCATCCTGATCATCTTCACTAACTTGTGCGGACACACTACCAGTCTCTTGATTTGCCGGCAGCAGATCGTCCAAATCTCCGGACCACCCTTGTCTCCTTAATGCAACTGGTAAAGGAGTTGGATCTGATTGTCTTTGCTGAACGAGTAGTTTTTTCGCTCCCTTAAGATGCTTCATCTGAGCAAGATTGTTCACAACAGTTTCAGAAGCCGCATATCCTGGAGTCGTGTCTCGGATCTCTTCATCCTCCTGCCTATATGTTATTCCCATGATCTCCGACTTCCGTTTGCGCTTCTTAATTGCGGTTACTTGAGCAACAGTAGCAGCAATTGACTCGGGGTTTGGAGCAATAGAGGATATGGGGTTTGCCAGAGCCTCTCTCAACCGAGCTTCCTTAGCTAGTAAATCCTTTTTGATCAATTTAACAGCACGGACATTAAGCCTATCGTAACCAGACAAAGCCGGTCAGTACACAGATCGATAGCGTAAAACAAAAATAGAAAACCAAAGAGGCTCACTGCGATCCACCACCAAATTGGGAAGAAGCCTGGGGCTGAGGATCAGTATTCCGGTTGTCGGCTGTTTGATCCTCAAAATTCGGTAACTCTGATTGTTCCACTTCATCCACCTCAGTAGATATTTGTGATGTGTCGCGATTGGAGGTATCCCTGTTCTTGGGGTTGACTGGTGAAGCTGACTTCGCACGAGCCCTAACAACCGCTTGCAGTTCTGCCTCTGATCTTTGCGAGGAACCGACAGGCGAATGCGAAAGACGACTCCGGTGCATCGAGTCTCTAGCGCGATGACCAACTACACGATCACTGGAAACGCTACGAGCCCGAGCCATGGTTGAAAGTCTATATCACGCTGAATGTTTGTCGCCCAATATGTTGATGTATGGTAGGTGGAATGGCAGTGGGAGTTTGGAGTGTGGTTGCAGTGGCTGAGATGTGATGATCGGGAGACGCGAGGGAGATTGACGATGTTTGGCAACCGTAAACTCAATAAAGTCTTGGCGCTGCAACCCGGATACGAAGTCTAATATCCAACGTAATTCCGAAGTGATTATCGACTTTAAATAGGAAAGCGAACAGAATTTCTATTCCCCCCAAGGGCCTCTGAAAACACTGCTTTGTTTTTTGTTAAATCCTTGAATTTATTCGTAAAATACGGGAAAATCCCGGCAAGCACCCTAAAGTATGGCCTAGAAAACCCAAAAACATACAGAACTCCTTCACCGCCTACATAAACAAATAAACGATAATAAACTTATCAACTGCATCTATCGTAACCCATTACAGGCTGAAACAATTTATGACCTCAAATCAACATCTCTCATAAAAGGAAAAACTCCCATCTTGACAGGAAAATTTATCAAATTTTTCATAACATGTGTGGAAAACTCCTTCATCAGGGCCTTCCTGGGTTTATTGGCTTCCCATAGCATAGAATCTCTACCTATGTTGAAAATCTCAGGATCCCTTCCCTGCCTCTTGCTCTCAAGAGCGGGGCACATCGTAATTATATGTCGAAAGGTCTCCTCGTCCTGCCCACATCAATTACAACGTGGGTCTTGGTATTGGTTTGACCACCCCCCTTTCTATGCTTTTAGGTAGCCCTTGTTTGCTCATATTTGGTGTATTCTGCCTGCCTTAAACTTTGGGAGAGTCATGAAGCACCAGCATTCCCTATATGGATGTCTATATTCGTAGTAGGGTGGGTGCTCCCAATTCACTCATCTTTTCTGTATCTTCTTTCAGACCGAATCTTTGGCTTCGACCCAGGATTTAGATGACTGTTCTGTCACCATGGATAGCCTGTTGGGTTTCATCAGGAACTTGAAGGGTCTCGCATTGTAAATAGATGCCACAATTGCTTCCACTTTGTCTATCGAAAGTCGGACTTGCATCAATGTCGTAGAGGTTGAGTTCCAAACCTCCGAGCGCATGCCCATTTCATTATTGTCAAACGCGTGTCTCCTATTTGTCGGGTACCTGTAGTTATTGACCATTGGGCAGCCTGTAGGTAGCATGGCTGTTCCTATATCGTTGCTTGGGATTGCTATGGTGACCTGGACAGCTGTTATTTCTCTAGCCTGTCTTATATACAGCTTGATGAGTGCTAATCAAGCCTCAGCCGACACCACAGTGACATTAGTTACATAGAATGAGTTCGTAATCTACTGAAGTACTCTATTTCAAAAACTTCTGCATCTGATCGATCATGGTTACCGTTGAGTTGAAAATCTCGGACCAGTACAGCAGTATTGGTAGAATTATGCATTTCGCCAATTGAGTGGCACTGTAAGGGGTCAGGCCCTTTGCTGGCATCGATAGTCTTTGTATTCAAAGGAAGGCAGCTTGAGCTAGCGCCAATCTTTTTGTAAAGTGCGTTGAGGTCTCCCCATCATTCGTAAGCCAGAAGCCAAGCCACTTTATTACCTTTCCCGCCAGCTGAACAACATGAGACTGGAACATTATTGGGTATTCTGATTGATCAATCTTCTCCCTTTCGTGTTCTCCAATGTATTAGTTCAGTTTTTGCAAGACTGAAAGACAGGCCTAAGCTGGCTACTACAAAGTTAATACTATGGACCCGTTCTTCCAGGAATCGTGTGTTTCGGTACCAACTCGTAGACGCGACCGTTATCTGGAAGTTGTCCACGTATGAGCATATAAGTATGTCCGGTTGTTCATCACCAGAATGCAGTGACCTGACGTATATTATGAACAGTAAAGATGATGTAACATGTGTACATGTTCCAGTAACGGTATACAGGAGCGGGCAGTGCAGGATTCTCTATGTTTAGTTGATTTATATTTGCCAGTGGTTTATTTGATTTGATTTCAGATCCGCCACTGTCTCTGAGTCACATAGGCTATGCTATCGTATTGCTACATCAGCAAAAATAATACCTTGCGTCCTGTGCGCCCCGTGCGTCTGACGCCCGGGACGTCGGAATGCTAATCGCGAATCAGGACGTAACGTCGGATCGACGTCGCGTCCTGACTTTGCGTCACC
>Ga0307509_10007118_pt1 | contig 14751 bp, 19 predicted proteins | sample 10_EM_MG_FD_202245 | JGI IMG/M metagenome (GOLD analysis project Ga0307509, IMG submission 202245) | Populus trichocarpa ectomycorrhiza microbial communities from riparian zone in the Pacific Northwest, United States - 10_EM | ecosystem: Host-associated > Plants > Roots > Unclassified | place... | reverse complement strand
CCAATAACAACCCATAGTAATGCTACAAATCAAGGGGAGAAGGTCCGGGCTGGTTACTGAGGTATTTGTCTCGGAAGCACCCTGGCCTTCTGAGACTACCTGAGTACCACTAGGAAGACTACCCTACTACCCGTAGGCTAGAATGGACTCCTAGATGCCCGAGAGACCATATATGGGCGACCCCCATTTTGGCGGTTACCCATACTCCCCTTATATATCCTGCGAACGACATTCAGTCGGACGGACGGCGACAACTTATACGGTGTTACGGCAGCTGCTCCAATAACCTCTTTTTACTAGCAAACGAGCAACTACACAGCCGTCTTCCTATGACGTGCCGTCCCAATGCTGGGGCCAGAGGGGGGTGTTAGCAAAACCCACCCAAGTTCAGTAGTATGTTCAGGCCACCCTTGCACAGGCGTGGCGCCTCCCCGCGCAGATGTGTATGCGCCCAACAACATCTAAGAGCCCATAGAATGTGAGGCAATCGACCTCTAAGTTCTAGGATGACTTTGCTGATGAAGGTAGGGTAACTTGGACTCCACAGTAGGGTAACTGGGGTCCATTGGCATAAAGGTCAAATTCCCAAGGTAGGGTAACTTTGCCTTCTTATGCCTTTAACCGCTCAGGCAGTCCGCCCGTCAACACTAAATGTTGTCTCGGAGGTCTGTGTAACGTTTCCATAAATTCCTTGACTTTATGCGAACTTACTCCCGAAAGGTTACCCTGCCTCATAGAGTACCCAAGGCTACTCTGCTATGTCCTAGGCCTTATCCTAGGTTAACCAGCTATTTGTATACTAAGTATACCAGACCATACCACCTCTGGTTACCACTTTGTTTACCATTTGGGCTTAGGGGATAGTTATTGTAGCTACCTATCGTAGGGTTGTTACACTCCCCTAGGCAGAAGCCATCAAGGGGGAGGAGAGGGGGGTGGTGGAGTTGACGATAAATTCTCTGGTGTTGAGATTTCAATTGCCGGAGGTGTAGAGGAGATGGTTTGTGGTCTAACTACAGTGACCAAGTCCCTCTTATATAGACTCTTCACGCCAACAACCCTAACCCTGGTGACTCATAACTTGAGTCACGCGGTCCTATGGCTCATAACGAGTCATACCTGAAATCCATCAGACAACTTCTATGAGTCACTGCACAACATACTGTAAACTAATCATAAAACATAAAACAAATCATGTCCGCAAAGCGCGTCACCTGAGTGAAACTCGTTACTCATAATGTGAGTCACGCACAAAAGTTATTACATCATTATGGCTCACAATCATAAGTCATAGAAACATCAACCAATCATAATAAACGAATGACACACAAGTGCAAGTCATGTGAGAACTATGAGTCAACTGACTGTATAGTGTGAAACATAAACATACCTTATGACTAATAACTATTAGTCATGTGAAATCTGCCTTGTTTAGTCATGATTTGTGACACCAAACCCTTGACCCGAGCCAGTCCCTTCTTTCACCTTTTCCATGTCTCCGAACTTGGAGTTATGTCAACATAATCCGGTGGATACCCCCATCTAGCACTAGCCAGCTGTTACACACATGAAAATAGCTCACCTATATTAGTACGAGATATACAGCTTCATCAATGATGACTCTATATCTGAACCATAGAAGTTCGCAAGAAGTAGGACGAATTTGGCATCCGTTGTAGCTACTCAGGCAACCAGAAAAGTTCACGTTCCTTGAATTCATTGATTGGAATGATAACATGGTTGAACTCTATCACCTATCCTGTACAGCTGCATATATATGCATGCTGCTTTGAAAGATAGCTATCCGAACTGATCACTTGGTATTCCATGAGAACTATTGGTATGTTTGCGTATGAGCTGCATATATTAAACCATAGTTCATCAGGACGAAGAGATTGAAGACTATCTACTGGTGGAGTGGAAACACCCCCAGATAAATTAGTAGTCAGGAGACTCTCTGAGTTCGAGCAGGGCAATTACTTTCAGGGTCAAACAGTGTTCACACTTTCCGAACAAAGTTGAAGGGCCGAAAGATACATAAGTCCTTAAGAAAGGACAGTAGTGCAAACTTTAGTATAAATAGAAGGGCTCTCCCCCGGTGGTTGAGGGGAAATCAACCAAGGGAGAAGAGACTTTAACAATATAACAAGTTATTAAGAAATCTTCTAAGTTCGAGAAAAACTTTAAAATTACTTTACCGAGCCTTCCTGACATATCTCCGTATACTCAAACCACGGCCTAGTTAGCTCAATACCTGTTCAAGTTAGCTACCCCGTAACACCAGCGCAGGGTACTCTATAACGTGTTCCAAGGTTTCTGGTTCAGTCCCACACCTGCTGCATGTGACATCCCTTTCTTGGTTTGACCAGTCTGTATACACATTGAGATAACTTTTGTGTGCCCTTATCTGGTGAATCCTTCCAGCTTGAACTTCGGCAGAGTCATAAAACTCCAGCAGTCCCGAAATATAGGCCTGTAATCGTAGTAGTGTGGATAATCCCAATTTACCCACTTCTCCCAAATCATCTTCCTCACCCCCTCCTTGCCCTTGACATAGGACTCTGCGTCCTCAGGTGTGACGTGGGCGAGCTTGAACAGTTTCATCGGTATCTTAAGGTTTGGGAAAACGGCTACAGCCATGGCTGCTACCTCATCTATCAGTAGTCTAACTTGTTAGGTTGTAGTAGTCGTAGCGGACCATGTGCTCAGTCGCATACCCCCTCTGTTCGCATCAAAGGCCAGCCTCTGATTCATTTCCACCCTGAAGTCATCCTTCACAGGGAAAGCACTTGGGAGCATCGCCATCACAATGTTGTTCTTCGGCACCGCTGTAACAAGCCAGATTGCTGTCATCTTTTTCATCTGTTCCACGTACAAGTCGATGGGTGCTAAGCAAGCTTCAACCAAGAGGACTGTGACATTAGTCGAATAAAACATATTGGTAACCCATATAGCTACCCTGTTCCAAAACTTCTGCATTTTGCCCATCATCGTGCGGGACGGTACCAGGACCTCCGCCCCGGTGCAGTGCCGTGTATTGTGGTACAATACTCGTACTCAAGTGCAACGCTAAACGGCACAGACCTTTCCCAATCCACTCGAGATCAGAGTGAAGCTAAGGTTGCCGTTGCTTGCCAGTGCGAACTCTTTAGGCTATCATCATCATCATACGGCACTGTGCTTACACCCTCCTTCTCACTTCAACCCAGCATCTCAAAGGCGGCTTTGAAAAGTCTACAAGAATTGCCTCAGAAGATATATACCGGCGTGGTGAACCGTTCATAGCTTGTCATTCGTATCTCGTCTGTGTTTACCTACCTACTATATTAAGCCACTGTAACTACCATAGTTCTAAGTTAACCTCGGCACCCACATGCAAGTCTAAGAAACCGATCTCCCCCCACCCATCTATGATAGATCGGTATTGCTAGGCCCCGAGCTTCATTAGGTATACCGGTACTGCAGTCTCCCGGCGACGCCACCCTATAAGGGAAGGTATCATTGGCACAGCAGGACAAGCGCATATATAAAACCCACCAGGTCACCTCTACCCCGCCCGCTCCGCTCCTCTCAATCCTTCATTCCCCCCTTCTTAATCAATCAATTAACCAACCAGCCAGTCGGTCAGCTTTTCGCCTTTTGCTCACCCTACATCCTAACTTCCCCGTTACAGCCCGTTTCCCGGGAATTGGGAATGTCGCTCTTCCATATTACTACTCATGTGCTCGCCGCATCTCACTTGCGGGAGTTTCCCCGGGGCACTGCTTCCGCAACGAGCCCCCTACAACTAAAGCTCGCTGTGAACCAGTATAGCCCGAGATCAAATGCTGGAATGCCGGCACGGTCCGGGGATGTTACCATTATATTTTGCCATGCTAATGGGATTCAAAAGGTACTCTAACCTTGTTTCTGGGATATCAGACTAGGCTATGATTGGGCGTTAATGATAGAACTAGGAGCTTTATGAACCCTTCTTCGATCATCTGCTAGTAGAGTATGAAAAGTCCGGATTGAGGATAAGATCGATTTGGGCGCCTGATGCTGCCCATCAAGGTGCTTCAGGAGTGCTTAATGAAGAGGTACTTGGGGATGACCGTAGGTTTCCCTTCACCACTGGATCGGTTATTATATGGTAGGGAGCTAATGGTTTGCAGCTTGTTGGAATGATATGTGCAGAGACGTGCTCCATATGGTCAACCAACGACCTCAAGATTTTCCACCCCCGGTAGTCGGAATGGGGCACAGCTATGGCGGCCATACCATGTGAGAATCTCCGCATCCAATTAAATACCCTTTAAGATCCTCGGAATCCAGATAGCAAATGCCTAGCGCACCAACTAACAACAAATTCAGCGCCCGTATCTCCTTTATCCACCCCTCCCTCTTCACTTCACTCCTCCTCCTAGAGCCAATCATAGAAGACAACTCCGTATTCCCATCCCCGCACCCCTCCACCCTATCCGCAAAGCGGCGAGACGTCTGGCCATCCATGGCCGAAGCAGAGAAATATGTTCGCTCTCGGCCATTCTACACAATTTGGGACCCCCGAGTGTTAGAGATCTATCTTGTATGATACGCCCTCCCTCTTTTTTCCTTGGGAGCCTCGAAAACACACTTTTCTAACAACCAACAATAAATAGAAATTCGGCTTCCGCCCCCTCCCCACACAAACCTACCCTGATAAAACCGGGGTAACCCTCACTACAACAAAGCACCAAGAAGTCTACACCTACATCCGCCACGACAAGTCTTTCCAAAATGGCGCCCAACTAGGCAGAGACGAGCCCGGCGCAACACTACGATTAATGTCGCTCGTAACACCACCACTAATGTACCTCGTTGGGGAAAAGTCAGACTCTTGGGCGCCGCATCTGATGAAGTATAAGATGCAATTGACGCCCGGGGCAACGCTGGAGATTGTGGAGAAGGGGCATCACATGTTTCCGTTGGAGTTGCCAGCCAAGTCAGGTGAGTTTTCGTTCGTTGTTGGGAGCTGGAGGGGTGAGTGGGAGCTAATGATCCAGACAGCTGAATTGGCAGCACCGTTTTTGATAAAGAGTGTTAAGCGATGGGGGAAGGAGGCTGAAAAAGATCTTGCTACACCAAGGCATAAGGTCCTGACGGTGGATTTTCATGAGAGATTGTCGAAGTTGTAGATTTATTTTTGCGGAGGAGCTGGTGAACCGGTGGCTCTATACGCACATAGGAGGATGGGTATAGGGTGCTCCCAATCATCCAGTCTCGTATTAGACTGGGCGATGCCAAGGCCGTCCGGAGGGCGAGGACCAAGGCTAGCGTAATCCGTCCGCAACAGAACGGCCGCCGGACAGTACCAGGGCCATCCATCTAGATATGGTGGCCTAACCCTTTCCATTGTTTCCAGAATTTTTAAAGATCATGAACAAGAAGCACATGTTTCTACAAGTACATAATAGCTGTAGATTGAGCCTCCCCCCGCAACAACGTTCCTCATTGTGCTTGTTTACCTGCGTGCGTTATCACATTTGCACTCGTACTGCAAGTATCTTTTATCTGGAAGACATGCACCCAAGTCGGGGATTTCCACACCACAAGTCTAGATTCAGCTCTGCCACCCAAGTATCGGAGGAGCAGAAATAATTGAGAATTTCGCTAGGACGTTAGAGTTGCCTCTCCTAGTAGGGGTATTCAAAGTTAAAAAAGTGGAAAAATCTTAGTTTACTTTACCAGTTCATGTAAGCTTGGCAAACCCAGAAAGAGTTAACTTACCATTACTTTAATTTACGATACTATACTTTTTTGTTGGGTAGATACGGAGGTCTGGAGGTTGGTAACGAGTAAAAGTTAGTAGAAAGTAACAGAATACCAAGAGATTACGTGAGTGGGGCTGAAATAGAAATAACAAGTGTAAATAGAAGAAAGACAAGTAACTCTTAAACAACAATCCGGGAATATGCCCCGCACTTGTGAAAAAGCGAGAATCATCCACCAACTTCATGATATTTGGTTATCAAATACCATTGTTGAATCATTATTTGACAATAGTGATGACCTTGTCTCTATTTTTTACATTTCTTAAACCTTTGACTGCCGAGCGACTTCAAACCTTGAGAGACTCGAACCTTAACCATTATTCGGCCTTATTGGATAACCCAGTCCTCTCGAGTGTCAACCCAAACAACCTACCAGAATCCTGGTACAGAAGGAATGAAGAAGGGTTTGGGGAGGATATAATGGAGGTTATTGAGCTGCTTGGACTTGAGGTACCGATGATACGGTATTTCATGCCATGAGAGCCCATACCCCGTAGTGAGTACATGTTCAATCATCATGTAGGTAATAAAATAAAAAATAGAAATACATATAAGTAGTGAAATTGAAGTTAATATACATTAGATTTTTGCAATGTCTGAAGATAGATTCATGGCATTTTTTCAAATGAAACGCAACTTGTTTAATCAACTACTTTCACTTATTCGTGACGATTCAATTTTCCAAAATGAATCACGAAATCCACAAGCCTCACCTGCGGTCCAGCTAGCCACAACGTTATATTTCTTGGGACCTAGTGGGATATCAACAGTCTGAGGGGCAGCTCAATTGGGTATTGGTAAAGGGACAACCAGATTATACTGCAATCAGAACATTTCTGCTTTAGTTCGATTACTTCCTCAACTTATAAAGTAGCCTGAGCCAAGGACAAGGGAGTTTTTGGATATGAGAATTGGGATGGAGAGAGTATGTGGGTTTCCGGGATGTGTAGGCTTCTTGGATGGTACCGATATGGTACTAAGATATGGGCCGTCATATCATGAGGAAACTTATTTCAACAGAAAAAAATAATATGCATTAAATGTACAAGGTATTTGTGATAGTAAGCGTAAATTTACTTTTGTTACAAGTGGTTTTCCATCTTCTGTTGGAGATGCTACTGTTTTTTGCAGAACATCATTTTTTAAAAGGCCAAATTTGTTTTTTTCATGGCCTGATGAGTACATTTTAGCTGACAAGGCCTATCGAGTTACACATCGGTGTATGACACCTTATAAAGAGCCACTTGCAAGTCAAGAGGCAGGAGGATATAAGGATTTTAATCTACAGTTAGCAGAGACTCAGGTTAAGGTTGAGCATGCTTTTGGTGTTTTAGAAAAACAGGTGGTCTTCTTTACGGGAAATACCAATTAGGATATCTAATCCTAATGATCATGTACGAGTTGTGGCATGGATAATAACTTGTATTATATTACATAATTTTCTTTGTGATATGGAGAATGATCAGCAATGGTGGCCTGCACAGGTGGTGGGACAGGAGAATAGGATGGAAAATAATAGATATCTGGAGGATGAGATATTAGGATTGGAAGCTGAGCGGCAGGCTGGCACAGAATGGAGAAACAGAATGCGTGAATATTTTGTAAATAGAATATAATTCAATAACTTGAAATTGTAGATAAATACAAAATTAAAATTCAAAATAATCAAAATCAATAATCCAAAGGAAAGCATGTAATAAGTATCCAAAACATAAATAACAATTTAAGATAAAACTTTTACATATCCAATAGCCTTAACCCTTACTCTTCACTTTGCTAATTCAGCTCTTCAAGTACTTCGGAATTGTTGGTATTCCTTTTACCAATTGTAGCCTGAAGTTGAAGCATTAGCAGCTCTGTTCGGTGCTGCTCACCTCTAGCCTTTTCTCGCTCTACTTCCAGCTTTTCTCACTCCAATTCTATCTCTCTCTGTCACAGCTCACCTTGTTGTCCAAGGTGCCAATTTAAAAACTCAAACTTCTTTTCCTCCCCTTCTGCCTTTGCTGACACAAGTATGCCCACTGCTTCAATAAGAGCATTTGACCCCCCTTTTCTCTTTCTTTGTCCCCCAACAGATGCTCCATCATTATCACTGTCAGCTGACAACATTTCTGGAAATCGGCATTTTCGGGGTCCTCTGATTGCTGACAATTGGCGAGGACCCGGACTTGGTCCATGTACTCTTTGTGTCTCATGCCTCTCTCTATTCTCACCTCTAACCACCATCTCTTCCCCTTCAATTTTGATCTCCCTCTCTTGGCTTCCTTGACTTTCTCTAATATGATAATTATTATTATTATCATCTTCTTCCTCTCTCATGTCCTCTTCCAATATTCCCACTCTTCCCTTATTCCTTCCAATCTCCATTCGCATTCCTTCCTCAACCGCTCTCCCCCCTTGTCCTTGTTCCTCCCTCTCTCTACTCATACTTTCCCAACTTTCCACCTCCCCCGCTCCTTCCTATCTGATATTTCTCTGACTAATATTCGCTAGTTGACCATCCTCCTCCTCTTCCAAATTGTTGTTGGACAAGGCTTCAAGCAATTATTCTATCGTCGCTGCTGTCTCAGTGGCAGTCCGGCCAGAATCGTAGGAGACTGGAGGTCGTATATTGGGTCGATCACCCAAAATTCTCTCCAAACGGAAGAAATAAGAACATCAGGAAAGTCGTTTATTTTTATTTTTTTTCATTTGATTATTAAATTTTTGTACAATATTTTTATGTATTTTAAAAGAATAAATTTGTTTCTTACCTCGTAAAGTTCTTTTGCCTTCATCTAAGTCCCTCTCTGACAAACCCTATCAGCTCTGGTTGTTTAATTTTGCTGCAGCCCGATAAGATTTCATGAGGTTATCATACTTGTATCCGACCTTGACTGCTTCCTTGATGAGAATTTGTGCTGCGATTTCTATGACAATTGTTTTCTTCGTAATTCCCGAGCCTTTTTTGATTTTTTCGCAAATTCTGAGGATCTTCAAGCTGTTAAATTAGGCTCTCAGTTTCCGCTCTTGTCCAAACTGTGTTCTCAGAGTAATCGCGTGGTATTTTGATGATGGATTGTATGATTTTCTCTCTCTCTATGTTGTGATCTTAGTGCATGAAAATTTTTCCTCTATTTGTACGCTAAACTTTACCTAAACTTTTGTTTTTCCCCTCTGAGAATTTGGGGGTCTCAAGTATGATATTATATTTTCTATGATGCTATTGGACCATCATCTTCAGTAAACTAATGCATGTTCTAGTATCAACTCGTTTCTTCGCTCATCTATTTTTAACTTTGAATACCCCTAGTGAGGTTCAATGCTTCAGTGAGGGCTGAATGGAGACCTTTCACCATATTCCCTCCTTCCTTAATCCAAAGGGGGAAATTACCGATGTCCCAGTAGCGTTCTCAATTACTGGTGTGCTGAGGGCCAGATTGATGGAGTCAACTAGTGGGTTGGAGGACACTTTTTCACCAAACAAAACACCCTGTTAGTTAGCCTTAGCACGCACACTTTTCTCTGTATATAAGCTGCCTTTGTATATTATAGTTTAGACAGCAGCAGCCTCCGGGGGTATCAATACCCAATAGACGACGTTCACTTGCCCTTTTAATTTGTCTAAGATCTTCTCCGTCTATCTCACCCCTGTTCATTCGATTAGGCAGTAAGTCGCCAGGTCAATTCACCACAGACTTTTCTTCCGGTTTAGTAGAAGATCACGATTACAATCACATGGGTGGATACGGCTCGGTCGATCACAACATCCAACAAGGGGAAGGGTGACGAACCACCCCACACCTGGTCCTCTGAAACGGATTGGGGCTCAGCCACGACGAGCTGCCCCCATCCGTGCAATTGATAACACCGGTCGAGTGAAGTAACAGAATACGTTCTACACATGATGCGAGTAACGGGTTCTCCATGGAGGACTGGGGTAGTCTTTACCAGTGAGGACGTCATTAGAGTTAGGGAATTCCTCCGCTGGATGGAATCGTGGTTTGCCACACAGGGCGAAGGCTTCAATGGGGTATCCGAACCGTCAAAGAAAAGGAGAGTTGCACAGATCCATGTGGCTTGCCCTATTGGCTCAGTTGCTGGGCTTTTTTTGAGGTCGTTCCCGGAAGATGTTTTGTGGAATATGGAAGCTTTAACGAAGGCCTTGATAGAGCAATTTGAGGATGCGGCAATGGACCAGCAGGAGCAAGATGACATCCTGACAACAATGAGTGTGCTCCAGTAGGGAGATCATGATATCTTTACATACTTGCGCCGAGTTCTCAAACTCCTTCGCCGGCAGCCTTCTTGCCTACAGCACTATAACAAAATCCTGATTCGCTATTATATTAATGGGCAAGCAAGCGAGCAGTTGCGTGAGATGGCCATTCTAAGCTTTCTCAAGGCAGACTCAGAAGAGATATTATATCAAGTTGTGAAGGGGGTTATGAGGTTGGCTACACAGTTAAAAGTCAAGGGGTACAAAAGGGTTAGTGGCCGGCACCGCGACCACAATCGGAGTGATGGTGACAATGACAACAACGACAACGATATTTACGGGTCTGGTAGCATGTACCACTTCAACAGCGACACCAGGTCAGAACTGCATGGTTGTCGCACCAATGGAAGCAAGGAAGGAAAGGGAGGAAAAAGGAGAAAGGTCAAGAAGATGGAGGCGAAGGTGAGAGCGAAGCAAGGAAAGAAGGAATTATAGGAACCAGAGTGATGAAGGATCAGTGAGAGGGGAGGTGAGAGAGTGGCGGGAAATGATGTATGATTTGATGAAACTCCAGAAGGGGACGACAGCAACTGAAGGCGCAAAAGGTCGTCTGGAAAATGACATCATTCCCCTTGAGAGCTATGCGATCATGGAAGGTTATGAACGGTACCCGCAACCAGTAAGGAATCCTTATGGGCAGCGACACACCTTTTACCCTACCACCCAGCGTCCCGAATATCCAAATAGAAGAAGCTATGCGCCCCCAGCTACAACCTACAATGAGCAACAATATGAGAGCTATGCTCCCTTTGTCGATTGTAGACACCCAGGAACCCGACGTGCAGGTCCTCCTCCTCCTTCAACCTTTTATGAATGTACTCGGCAACCGATAGAAGACACCTATTTTACTCAAGTGTTGGGTGCGTATGGTACATCACGTGCCTATGAAGGTGCCTCGACAGTGCGGCCCATTGTCGGCCCTAACGGAGTACTCTACTATCCTACCCGCCCAGGAGTTTGCTTCCATTGCAGGGAAGAGGGACACTATCGTCCACAGTGCCCAAAGCTCCACCGTACGAGCCTGAGAGCACCAATACTTGGACCAGAACACCCCAATACTCTCCCCAGGAGATACCGCCATTGCAGACTCACACCCAGCCGGTAAGTGTGGTCGAGGTCGCGGTTAAATCGTCGCACTGAATGGAGTAAAGGTGTGTCAGATGGTGACAGATGGGACAGACTCGACAGATTTGAGAAATTTCGTTCATAAGCTTGCAGCTTCAGAGACTCAAGATGGTGGTAGCAGTGAGGATAGCGATAATGGAAGGGACGGTGTGCCAGTAATGGCAGGTGAGACAGTGCAGCCTTTCAGTCAACTACCAGAGAAGTTTGAAGTAGAAGCTGCCCTCCCGCACAGACGACAGAAGACAAGATATAATAATGATGACGACGACGCAGCAGAAGTGACTTCGAAAAAAAGAAAGATCAAACCAGCAATTTCCAAGACTACCTGCAGGCCAATTTGAATAATGGCTAGCAGGGAGAAGGTTGACTTTGTTGGAGCTTTCTGTGACACTCCGGTAACGGGCCTTAGTTGGGGTTCTTTCTTTAATCTCGCCCCCTCTGTCAAGAAAGGCATTTGCCATTTACTAGTGCAGGAGCAAGAGAAAAAAGAAAGGGAAAAGGAAAAGGGAAGGCAAAAAAGGTCACAATTGATATGGAAGGGGAAGAAGCAGCAGAAGCAAGAGCCGTTCAGGCAGTCACGAGTGATCGAAACCTCAGAAAAGTCGTAAATTTCTACACAAAGAGAATCATTCGCATGAGAGAGTACCCTATATCACAAACCCCGGAATGGCAGCAGTCCGGTGGCAACAGCTATTTGAAGCGGTTGGTTGAGGTTATCAAAAAGTGAGCAAGGAAGCAAATGAGATGGGATGTCAAGGAAGTTATTTTGGAAGGCACTACTAATGATATCGATGAAAGACAGGTCAACTTTGGTCAAGAGTCTGGCACAGAGGTAGATGATTTTGGGATTTTAAATGAGACACTTTGCGGCTTGGTGGATTGGTTTCATGGAAAGGTTAGGTGCGAGAAGGAATACAGAATTGATTCATCATTAAAGAGCGGTACAGAGTTCCCCAGATCCAGGAACTTTATGAAGCTTGCTCAGCATGCTATGAAGATGGACTACACTGCACAGCAATCGCTGGAGGCTACTATTGAGGATGTAGAAGGTGAGGGTATGGAGAGAATGGGAGTTGGATAAGAGATGGATTATGTTTATTCACTTGGGGAGTTAAATAGAGGGTGTGTGAGGAGGCGAGAGTGAGGGATTGTAGATATGAAAACCTAGATAGAGACGTTTCCTATTTGCCTTCGGGGGCGAAGGCTGAGGAAGAGGAAGGCCCCATGTGCTAAGGGCCGGTTTGATGGGGAAGATTAGCTGCACGGAGGACTCTTTCCCACCCAACAAAACACCCTGTTAGCTAGCCTTGGCATGCACACATTCTGTGCATATAAGCCACCTTGATGTACCACAGTTTAGCAGGCAGGTACCCCCTGGTGGGGATCACCCCCAATATACTATGTCTCTATTCTACTTTTATTGATATTTGTTATTGTCATTTTATCTATCTCTTGTCTACTCAGGCAGGCATCTAGCCTTCAGCTTACTTCTCCATCAAGTTATTGCCGAGTACAGTAGCGCACCACAACCACACAGCTCACTGGTGGATACGGCTCGGTCGAACACACCATCCAACAAGGGGAAGCGAAACGAACCACCCCACACCGGTATTCCAGTTCCTACAAGAGATGCGCAGTTACAGCCCCTCACCACGACTGACTATCAGAGCGCTAGTGTTTTCCCCACTTGGCACACTGATCGAGTCTAGTTCATCTCCAGCTGACTACAATCCACCCCACCTAAGGCCTGACCGTCCCCCCCTTCCATCGGGAGCACTATGTGTAGGCTTCGATATGAAGTGATTGGACATATATTTAAGGTTCCTGTTCAGGTTAACTGCCCCCCCCCCTCTGTACAGTGGGTGGGTACAAACACGAACAGATGCGAAAGAACACGGCAATAGACTATATAAATTTAAGAGTAAAGAGTCACTTTTTTTCTTCTTAGTATTAATACTGTACATCCCCGTCATAGAGCTACATCTCCGCAAGATCCATTTCCTAATCAAACAATAAATACAACCGGTAGTAGTACTATAGCAGTAATCGCAGTACGGTACGCATCAAAGGAATCACAGCTTTAGGTGCTAAACCAGAATAGGCCTAGCAGAGTACCGGTGGCCTACAGGGTACTACCGCTATGATAGTTAATGTGATCTAATAATTAAGCTCAGCCTTCCCAGTCTATACCCTGTCCGGAAAACACAATCCCCCACCGGGTGTTTTGCCTCGGATTCCGAGGGGGGGGGCTTAGGAAGTTGGTGGTCAATAGTGGATTTAACGGGTTTTTATGATAAAGTACCAATTCAGAACTCACCAAGTATCACTCGTAGTCTGATACCTTGTATTCTGCTGCTTCTTCTCTACTCACGGGCGATTCGTAGGGTGGCCAGACAAAATGGCCGGTCTATCGTAAAATATGGTACGCGTAGCGAAGCTTCCGGAACGCTGGCGCAGTCTGCGTATGTTTGTATTGCACTGTACGTTGGAGTATCCTGATGACAGGAGGGTAGATTGACACTGTCCTGACTCTGACGCACGGTGCTCTCGGACTCACTGCACATTTCGCCTAACCCACGCACAGCAGAGACCAAGCGAGCAAGGAAAAATCACCAACAATGGCGCTAAAAAGCTTCAACGGAAGACAATGAGGAGATAATGAAAGAGAAAGTTAAGGGTGTTCCCTTTTTCTCCGTCTCCCTCCTCAGCTGCATAGTTGAAGCTGACACCTAACACACACCTGGCGGCACATCACATAAGGTAGCATAAGAACTTGACTTGAGCGGAAGGGAAATGCACTATGGACTTGGGGACCCCCCCTCCGGGCTATTGTAAACCTAGCCGCCATTAGAGAAAAAGGAAAAAAATATATATCATGCAGCACCTTGCAAGGAGAAGATAGGTGACCATGCACAATGTTACAATGCCCTGTCTGGTACACTTTTCTCTCACCTTCGAGTTTTCATAATGGTGCCATGACGCCCAAACCTACAGTACAGTAGACCCAAACAGGGAGAGGACCTTGGTGCCGATTAGCCAGAATACTCTTTTATCGCACTTGATGCTTATGGCGCCCTAGGACCGGCCTGGTCCGCGCAAGTACAATTGGCACTCCAAGTTGTATCACGCCGGCATTACAATATACAGCACAATCACTCATTCTCCCGTACCAGCATGCTTTTCCAGATTGTTGTCATTTGCCGGGAGGTATGATATAAGGCTATATAAATTTAAGAGCCGACCTGCAATGAAAAGCAAGCTTAAGCCGGATACCAGCGATTTTACATAAAAATAAAAATAAGAATAAAAAAGCTGATCTCCAAGTTACACGGAAGGACTATTACTCCCTGCCAACCGCTCCCCCGGTACTTGTAGACTGAGAGTAGATATCCAAATAAAAATAGAGAAATTAGCAATAGCCAAGGTGGAGAAGCTCGTCACTAAGTTTTTCCCGGTCATGACATATAGCAAAGTCTCAATTCTATAATACTTGACCAACTCACATGTGTTAAGCAAAATATGCCCTTTTTCTAAATACGGACGACTGAAGAAAAGAGAAAAAAAAACAGTTCTTCA
>Ga0307509_10007117_pt1 | contig 14752 bp, 11 predicted proteins | sample 10_EM_MG_FD_202245 | JGI IMG/M metagenome (GOLD analysis project Ga0307509, IMG submission 202245) | Populus trichocarpa ectomycorrhiza microbial communities from riparian zone in the Pacific Northwest, United States - 10_EM | ecosystem: Host-associated > Plants > Roots > Unclassified | place... | reverse complement strand
AGCCGGCTCGAGTCTAGTCAGACCTGGGCTCGAGCCGGCTCGGCTCGTGGCACCCCCGGGCTCGAAGGGCTCGAGCCAGGCTCGGCTCGAGTCTGGCTCGAGTCCGCTTGGCTCGTGCACAACACTAGCGGCAAACCTTCGCCACACCAACCGGAACGCGCCGAGGGGACCCAACCCTCCGAAGCCAGAATTTAGCTCCTTGCAGATGCCCCGGGTTGGTGCTCCGCCGCACTCCTCTCCAATTAGGTATCAAATATTCGGAAATGTGTATAGACACAAGTGTCAGCGAAATTTATTATGTGTTTGGCTCGTGGTTTCTTGTACCGTGCTAACTCAGCCACCGATATGTATCTTCTATCTACATGCCGGGAATCTTTCCGGCGGCAAAATCGCTGGGCATACCCTACCAAATTATCTAGTTTTAGCAGTGTTGGCAATGGTCGCAGGGCTCTGCGGGGCCCGGGGGACGGGCTACCAAGAGCACTTTACCGCACAGGGCGGGCACCGAGCCGCGGAAGAGATCTTTTTCCGGTCCTTAAAATCTAAAGGCGACTGTTATCGGAAAGGACGACGGGCCCGACAACCTGAGTTATTCTTGAGGGACAGCATGTGTAGGCTGGGGATTCCGGGGTACTGTGGGCGGCTATGACTGACGACTGTTGACAGGGTGGATAGCAGCAGACTATAGGTAATAGCAGGTTGCTATGGGCTGCATATAAGGGACTATCCCTTTCTACCAGGTCGGCGTCAGAAGGTGGTATCCGATGGTATAAGTGAGCTTTATATTTCTTATTGGATAGGAAATCAAAAAGATTCGCTCGAGGTGGGGAAGCGATATACCTGGAAATGAAAGTAAGCTAGCGGCTGTTGCATGGAGAAGAAGTGGACAAACCCAAAATTTTCCCAAGGCGGTAACACAACTCGCAGCAGGGTATTACCACGGCTGATATGATGTCATACTCGTTCCCGTAACTTAATTTTTAATTCAACCGCCTGCATATCGAAATGGTATATTCACTCCAATATACCTCGGAGGATATGCCGGACGCCGCAGATACAACAGTTGTGTATTGCTAATTGATTCCTAATACTTGGATGCTGCCGGTGTCTGCTCATAATATAGACGAAATGCTGATACTCCAACCGGTTATTAGTCACTAGGGCGATTAGGACGTCACCAACGCTAAGTTCCACCAAGCATCTGCATTCGCTAGCATACTGTTACGGATATCCGATACTCGCCACTACGCGATGCTGCAGATACTTCAGACCCGAGGGTCTACCGTATTCATTTGTGGAGATGCGTCTCGCCCTTACCAGCTAAGGTACTCAACCCATTCTGAATGCAACACATGCTACTAGGGGGTGCTATTGGGTGGGGGGGTACTGTAACAAAACGCAATTAGTGATTCGATAGTGTGGAAGGGGAAAAAAAGAGACCTTCCGGTGGGCAGAGTGGGGGGTCTTGCGGGGCCGGACGTCCACTGCTCAGAATCGTCGAGCAAATTGCATCGAGGACAAGACGAGACGACAGGAGGTGGTCGGTCCTCGTCGGCCCTCAAGATGGGCTGACTACCCGTTCCAAACATTGATACTGGGGGGGATCGGGTCCAGATGTATCCACTTTCGGACGTGAGTTATGAGCCTTGGATAGATCGGAGCGCCCGCAGCGCTGAAGGAGCCATCAATTTATCCGATTCGCAAGCGCAGCACCGCAGTCGTTAGCTCGAGTGAAATGTGTCACGTCGATGTAGAAGATAGTATCCCTGGTAGTAGGCAACGTTTCCAATGCAGAGTTGCACCGGTACGAAAATACCCGGGGGGACATCTCCAGCAGTCATAGCGAATGCGCCAAATGCAGGGAACCCCACAACTAATTTCTCTTCCGGTGCCCCCAATGAGGTGCTGAGAAATGTTCCGGCGTCCAGCCCTACATCTATAGGTAACCCAGACCGCTACCGGAGATGGTGTTTATGTCGTCTGAGGTGTTCTTAAGATCCTGGCTAGCGGACGCTTGATGGGGCTGGTTTCCCTTGGTCACCATATCTTGGGTCTCCCCTTTGGAGTCGGTACCGCGGCTTCCTAAAGAGAGGCTCACCGCTCTCATGCAATAAGATGACATCAACTACATGGCATCCACCGATCTTCTGGAGCTCCTCTGGGCAGTTAAGGTAGTTTGACGGTTTTGGTCACCTCGCGCTGGCCAGAATGCCATTATCATGGGTAGCATGAAGTTCCATCCAATTATAAAATATCAGAGTCATCAGGATGGTATACGCGGGGGGGTGTAAATGGAAGTTGACAAATTTTGTGTAGCGAACAATGGGCTACAGATATATTTGCTCGGCATGGGAGAAACAGGGCGCGTGAAAAGAATAGATTTGCTCGGAATGGGAGCAACAGGGCGTGCGAAAAGAATAGATTCGTATATAATGAGTGAAAGAAAGAAAGACGACAATGAGAGGGAGCAATGTCTGAATAAGAAACAGGAACAATATTGTCTCTTATGGAGGCAGAGTCGGCGAAAGTGAGAGAGAGAGAAAAGGAAAGGTGGAAAGGAAATGTAGGAAATCCTCCACTGCCTCGCACCTCAAGCCATCCTGATACTAATCGAGTGTCATAGTTGATAGCTGGTACTAATCTGTTTGATATCCAACATTTCATGCTTCCGCTATACTAGTCAAATGCACAAAAGAGTTTTCAAAACACCTGACGGTTCCTGTAAGGGCGAGAAATACCAGGGCCAGCCATAGTCAGTTTCAACAGAAGTTCTCTTACTAACAGCAGCAGCCGGGATCCCGTGCTAGTACATCGGGATCATGAAAATCTTTGTGAAGCCTGTGATGCATGTGTACCTTAGGCCGTAGGGTCAATCCTCGATGATGGGGTGATGCCGTATAGAAGGAAGAAAATTTCTCCTACTGCATTAGCTCAACGAACACTTTCTTGGAGGGGGTATTTAGATGCGTACTATGTTGTGCGCAGCATGGCCGACTAGGCCCTCGACGAGATCAATCTTAGAGCACTAGTGGATAATGTCCTTCAATCTAGAAAATTGCGTGCGCCGATCTTCTCGCAAACCTAGACCTCAGACAAACTGAAGATCTCCCGTGTGACCTACTATTTAAGTAGGGAGCTCAACACCTGGCATGACCCTGGCGGCATCGCATGCAAGGATATTGCAATGCTGTTGTCAATAACTGTGTTCCTCGCGTCCCAATTGGCCAAACCCCGCACTCACCACCAATGGCTCAAAGTGCGCATCCTATTCACGCCATCGGTGGGATGCTTTCTTTAGGCATGAGCCGAAATCGGACCTGAAGTGGAGTGTCTATTTGGTGAAAGTCCTCGTATTCATTAAACCACCATGGATAAAGCACGTACGAATTTATTCCTTTTCACAATAAATCTACCAAGTTGCATATCGGAAACAACCATTCATTGGTAGAAATGATAGGGCGACACACTCTTCTAATAGCCCATGTCCCAGATCTGAATTGTTTTAGGTAAATACTAATTTAATATCTGTTCCTACGGAGGTACGGCGCCTAAGTTTTGTACACGTATGATAGTTTCCACAAGGGAGGTTGCTACCCTTACCCCCTGCTGGCTGCGCACCTCTCCTTGTGGAACCTACAAAACTTAGGAGCTGTACTGTACTTGTACTTGTACTGTACCTCCGGATGGCTTTTACTAAGGCCCTATTCGGTTGTGATGGGACCGTTCCGTTGTCCCGTACAAATGACCGTTTCAAAACGGAGAGAAGGTCATTTTCAGAGCAGAAACCGTCGCCCAACGGAACAGTCCCATCACAGCCGAATAGGGCCTAATTAATTATCTATGAAAGGACTGCTGAGTGCTGCGCGCGCCAACCATCTTGCCCTACACCCACCAAATATTTCTCTCCGCTTCCGTCTTATCTTACCGATCTAGTGCCATGAATGCACCCTGCAAGCCAAGCTCCAGAGTTCAACACCTTGTGCAATACATACATTCCTGAGGCTCCTTTTGAAATGGGTTTCCTTATATTTGTTAACAACTTCTCATCCAGTGTGCTCTCCTCAATTTATCTTCCTATATCGTCGGAAGTTGGTTGTATCGTAACCATACTAGCTCCTCCACCCCGGTTGTGATATGACGCCTTCCTATAAGGATAACAGGGTGTTGGAGGACTCCCGGATAATACGTTATAGGAAGTTCCAAAGTTAACCCCGGTGCTTGGTAGGCAACTCATCTAAAGAGTCGATACAGATCAATCCCGCTCCGAACTTGGGCCAACACTTTCGTCTAGGGCATTCGGTAGTGCTGAATCCGCCGTACCAAGTTCCGCAATTCCGGTAGCTTACCAAGTTAAACCTGTCTTCGGTTAATATCGCGATTTACAGGGATACTCGTTACAGGCAGGGATAGTGGATCATGGGAGTATTTACAGGGAGATCCGGCTACCTGCTTAGGTCATGTTTTTGCATTAGACTAGGGTCTGCCTAAGCTTGAGTTTGGGTCAATCATTGATTGTGCAGGGGTGGTCTTGGCATATGTGTTTCCTACTTATCTAGCTTCCTCGACTAGATACCAACAAACATCACCCCCCCGCACATACAGCGGTATCCTGAATAACAAACCACCCCACCCGCCTTCAGCCTAATGCCAAAACCCCCTTTTAGTGCTATTCAATATAACGAAATTCCGGATGCCGATAGCCCAACTTCTGCACTTGCTCCTCCGTTAACCCTACCAACCTGTCATCCCGTCCTCCTCTGTCGCGTAAAGCGTTCTCCCGCCGAGCGTAGAGGATACCTAATAGAGCCACTATGGCCACACAGATTTCGCCGCCTGGAAGGTGTTAGCTCTAATTGATGCTAGGCAGGGAAGGGGTGGCATGCCAAGGTTGATTGAATGCCCTCGAATATATCGCGGACCATCTGAAGGGACATATGTCCACCTATGCCGTCAAGTTAATTTAATTTGATAAATGAAGCTGATAAGAAAACATACGTCGCAACGATTGCACCGCATGTGCCAATGCTCACAATATACCCTCCTGTTACAGCCCTTACCGAAGGCCCTGCTGCGTCTATTCCCCATCCCCATCATTAGCGCTCTGCTCTCGTCGGTCGGTTGCCATGCGGGAAGAAACATACTGTTCAACCCCCAACTCAAAAACGCCACACCAAGTGGGAATGCGCCACTTGAGGCGAAAAAAACTGCCATGTACTTGAGATTCGGATTATCCACACTTATAAGAATCGAGTATCCCGCTATCGTTAGAATTGTACAAAGGAGGATAAAAAGTCCGCGTTTTCTATGGACATCAGAGAGCCGTGCTATCGCAAGTGAGAAACCGCTTGCAAAGACGTAAGGTGGAACAGTGAGGAGCTACATATATGAGTAACCGCGGGAGCTGGGTGGGGGGAGAAAGATGTACTTGAGCCTTTGTTGACCGCCATCCCAACGCCTTTAGGATTGTCGGCTGAATCTAATTAGTCTGATGTTATAGTAGGGGCAGGCGATTAACTTACTATGAATAAAGAGAAACTCTGCACCGTAATATTCATAAAGAAAAATCCCATACAACAAATTATGTTATTAATATTGAAGATTGCTCTCTTCACATGCCATAATTCGGTTTTCTCACTTCCGATCTATGCCCGTCAGCTGAGTGATACCCATTGCGGCAACAGGCAACTCCTACCTCTCTATGTTCAACTCTCATTCTTTCCGCTGCGATCCACCGCTCGCGCTCACTCAGAAACATACAGGTTTCCGGAGACCGGGGTACGAGGAAATACCCCAGGATTCCGCATCCGACCGTCACCTACAAAACCTTTGTCAATAGGGTTTACCGGAACGAGAGTTAAAGGAGTTCCCACGATGCCTTCAAAGAAGAAAATGTTTCTCCACCTGGGGTACATGTTACAACCCTCAGCCGATTAATCATGGAGAGAGAGAGTACGGACGTATGCACCTCAGACCCTTTGACACCCCAGTCGGGAATCCGCCTACATCCAGCACATTAGTTTCGGGCATTTGGCACCCCTTGATTCCTATCGACTCACGTCAAAGCCGCTGCCAAAAATCCACCAAAAGCCCCAGCGAGCGAGCCGGCCGAGGCCAGAAGTCCTACTCGAAAGAGAAGCTCGCTGCGCTTGTAGAAGCAGCTTACGAAGAATGCCATTCCCTGGACCATCAGCGCGGCTGGAATACTTAAAAGAACTTGAGAGTAATACTGGCATTGTCCCGCCCTCCGCAATACCCAAGAAAGCACGCGCCACACATAGTTGCTGGAAACTTTTCACGAACGCGGTTCCAATTGATGCAATACCGAAAGCTACCAGGAGCGCAGGGACTGAATACCCAAGTTGTTAGTTTCTGTGGATGATGGGAATGAAGGGGCCGGGGGAGATAAATACGATAAATTTTTGGACCTAGATTAGAGGTTAGCATGATAACTCCCTATCGGTAAAGAAAAAATCTATGCGCTGATATGATACCTATCTTCTTGAGTAATATATTGCTCGGAATCTCGACCCTTCAACCCCAGCCATTGGTTAGCGATCGCCTATCTCGGCTACTAGGGCTGGGAAACCAACATTAGAAAAGGAATATAAAATGCGGTCAAAGCCCAATTAAACCTGAACCCGACGAGGTCAAGATCTTTGTCCATTCCCTGAATCCGAGCATTGCTATGTTCGCCTCGATCAGCGACCGCTCACTGTACGGTAAAACTTGCCACTCTTATCACCATACCCGATATTTGATCTGAGTTACCGCCGGGGGCCTGTTAGAGGGACAATGTCGAAACCACTAGACTCACCCCGTAACCTACCGATCAATGAAGCAAAGCAGATACCCCACTGCCAACAGCGGTAGCAATCTCCAATCCAATCTCCTCCTCACAAGAGCCTCTTCCTTAGCAGACCACAACTCTCCATCAGATGCTATCTCGCACTTCTCGTCGAAGATTTCCTTACCGTTGTTTTCGCCCTCCATGTCGTTTAATTGCCTATGATACTGTTACTGTAGGTCTAAGACTCACATTTGGGACACGATTCGATCTTTAAACCGCTCCAGAAGACAAATGTTGTGCGGATAAATGGAAATGGAATATTAGGTGTCGCATACTATAGTACAGTGCATATTGACCCTATCGAGCCCCGCATAAAACGCACTAGCTGCCCACTCCGCCAGCTCACGACTCGGAAGCTGCGGATATAGCCTATTCAATTCTTGTGTCTCCTCGCTAAGAATGGGCATCCTTTTAGGAATAGTCACACTGGACCCATAGAAAAAATAGTTTTCGATCTGAGGGAAAGGGTGCGATCAACAGTAACAGTAGCGGGTGAAGGTTTTAGTAGCGCGGCCGAATTGAAGCCGGAAACTTTGCATAAGCGTTACCACTTCGAGTGCCCGGCGTCAATTCGACCGCACTAGTAAATTAGAATAACCTAACACATTACGATGGTGTTGGATATATGAAATCCAAAGATATAATTGCAAGTCCGCTAGTGTGGAGGGAGTAGCAGGTTCAAAGGTCGCATAACCCTCCCCCGTGGCTGAGACATTCAGTTCATTTTTAAATGTTGAAAGCTAGCCTATTTAAGAAACTGGGAGAAAATATACTCCGACTCTCTCGCTGCTATCATGATAATGCTCAGCCCTACAAAAAATTCTGTGTTCTGAGAACGGCGGCATTTGGAGCCGCAAAGTTTTTCCTGTCACACTTACTAAAATTGGCTAGCTTTCAACATTTAAAAAACTGGACAGGATCCCTCGGGGGCTCAAAGGATAAGATACATCCGTTCACTCCCTAGAACGTTCACTCGTCCAGACTTCAGTGTTCCTCCATGTCATGTGCATTGTGCTCCTGCAGTTGCCTGCGCTCCTCTGGGCTCCTCTGGGCTCCTAGTCGAACACTCTACTATTAGGATTACTATACCCTTTCCACGTTGTTGGTATTCGTGTCCCTGGACTAGTGTCCTCAGCCGTCCAGCCGTCCGTCTCTTTGAGGGGGCGCTGGGACGGACTACACCTGGGAAGGTGACACGGACTGTAGAGGACAATAATTCTATAGCTTAGACCTCCGGTACTAGCCCAGATTGAAATCATGCACCTCCGAACCAATCTCTATGGAATCAGGAGAAATCAATCGTGCCACTCCCTCCCCCCTTGCCGAAATGATACCTCCGGATATACACTTCCTACCTCTTCGAGTACGACAACGCTGGCCGGTATGCCTTAGTTCCACAGTTCTAAGTTCAAAATATCCTGTCCATATTTTCTTTTATTTCATTTCTACTTGATCAACCAATCATATATGAAATCCTGTTCTCATCTATTTTCTCTTGTCTTCCATATTGTCATCTAGGATTTCTTTTCCACCCCGTATATATGTTCTTGTTTTGCTGCATCCATACCTGGTCCTCCCGATCCCTCAGATAGAATGTGGTTCTTAAGCATATTTCGCTCTCTCTCAAATTTCCGGTATAGAGCTCGATTATTTCATATTTTTCAACACCCTTGCCTAACGGCCACACTTGGAGGAGGAGGTGCCCGCACTCTGGGCCCCCCATGGTATACGTCGCAGTAGTCAAGGGACGCGCAAGCCGTGAAAAGGTTTTCACCCCTTTGGTTTTCTTTCTTAACCTCTCTTGCAACGCACCTTTCTTCCTGTAAACAATTTTCCTCAAATATTTCCTTTCCATCAAGTTATCACAATCAATCATAATCTTCATCTCTACTTCACCGGTTTCACTCAATTGGGTAAAATCTTCACCATCACTACCTCCGTGGCGATTATTTTCAACAGTCCCCCACCGTCCCGTCCCCCACCGTCCCTTATCACTCCCGGCCATCCCCGGCCATCCCCGGCCGTCGTGCATCATCCTCCCCCGCCCCTGCCCTGAATACACATACCTCACCCTGTAGGTCCAGCTGTCAGGCTCAAGGACGGCCATCCTGAACCCTGAAATTTCATCACCCGGAGAAATTCAAGAAAGGTACAATCCAGAGTTGGATTAAGAAAGAGGTTGGGGCTCAATTGAGGAGCTATGTCCTTTGACCGCCCTGGGCGGACTACAGATAGCGGACCGGTCCCGTCCAGGCCCCGAAATCGATTGGTCGCTCAATAAGAGGTTTGTTTAAGCCATTTAGAGGTTCCAAAAAATCCGGATCGCCAACCTGGTCATTTCATATTCTTTAGGATTTTTGACGAAGCAGGGGGGATCCATATCGACCCTGATTGGGGGAATTGGCGGGGTCCTGCTGGGGCTCCTGCCGCCTGTACCTCCTCCCCCGGTCTTCAATGTCCAAATATTACCTTCCTCAACCCCGCCTGCCACTGTCCCGATCTTATGATACTCTCCCCAACATCGTCTGCCCCGACATCCGCCCGGACGTGCCCACCACATTGACCTCCCCCGGCCATTCCTCGGTGGTTTAGATCAGCGAAATTGCTTAGCTTAGTACTGTCATACTTGGCCATTTAAAAAGCCTCCGGACGCCCTGCTCTTATTAATACCTATCTTGGCACAAAAGGGTCCGGAGACTTTTTAAATTACCAAGGAGGTTCGAGGCTGCCGAGATGGAACTGAAGGACTGCTGTGCCTAGGGTGGGCGACCGGCCCAGCCGACCGCGGCCGGTATGTGTGTAAAGTGGGGGGCTGCGGGAATGAGAGGATGATAGGGGTAGGGCGCGTTGGGGGGATAGGGGATCTGCGGAACGCTGTTTTGTTGTCGTAATTATTTTCTATAGTGAGCCTTCAATGCACATACTTCTAATACCATTATTTGATTTCCGGAAGTGATGCGCCCTCTCTTACGTGATATCGCTCTTCCCCGCGCCTGGATTACCATGGCAGAATAATGTGGGATGATTAGCTTCATCCTCCTGACTACCATTATGCCATCGTTGGAATTCCCGGGCTTCCAGCAGCCAGACTTCTATACTGTCCACCCACTGGGCTCCGATATCTCGATGCCGTACCCGTGGCCCTAATTGAGATAGCCACGCTAACATTTTAGAGGCATTATCGGGGCGTTGGTAAAAGTATTGTTGAAAGAGTTATGGTTATTGCTGAAGGCTTGCGATATTTTCCAATTTTCACTGGTGGGGATGTGATTGAAGGCATGTTGATTAACTTGGGGTCTGCTGAGGCGATTTCTCGGGATGGAGGAAAAGCAGAGTTGGCAGTAAACCCTTGCGGGTTGCCGACAACATTCTCACCATGGGAATGGTATCATAGATGATATTCGAAGTGTGTACGAGTAGGGTGAGAGTCTTGCTGGTCTGCATGCTGGAGTGCATGGTGTAACATGTCATGCAAGTTACAAGTACCGGTATAGAACTTGAGCCTTTGAATCGAAATTTTATATGGGTGGTCAGATACGCGCAGGCGGTTTGCGATACTCGAGTACAAAATTTTTAGGCTAAGATTTATAATAGAAACTCGTGCACATGACGCCCTATCATACAGTGCCAATAGTAACTGGAAGAGTGAAATTGGTTTCACGGGCTGCGCGTGGTTTCACAAGAATTTCCTTGGCATCCTAACTAGCTGAGCCTGCGACGCTGTTTTAACAGACCTCCGCTTTTCTTTTACTAAACCACCCCGCTTTTCTTCTTCTCCCAGGAATAGCATCAACCCATCCTATACTCTTCCGCTTTGAAAGATCGAGAAATAAGCACTCAAAAATGCCTCAATATACCATCGGGGACAGCAACAACAACTGCCACATTACTACGAACTCTCATAATACTACCAATAATAATGTGCGAAACAACTATACCGTGGCCGATGATCTATCTCCACTCCTAACCTGGCTATCACCACTTGACCCCGGCTTGCGGCATAGTGACATTCAAGAGCGCCGAGTCAATGATGTCGGGGAATGGCTCATGAATACTGAGGAATTTAGAAGATGGAGTGGATTGAGTGGGGAAGGTGAGGGCGATGAGGCAGTTCTGTTCTGCTATGGAAATCCGGGTGTCGGGAAGACATTTATTAGGTAACACGAATCATTCTCCGGAGAGAGGAGTGAAATGGTGCTAACATGGTGCGATGACAGTTCGCTGGTAGTGGACAAGCTAGTCAACCAGACGAAAGGACAAAACGCTACTGTTATATGTTTTTACTTTGATTTTGCGGCTCGAGAAGAGCAGACGGCCACCAGTATGCTAGGTTCCCTACTAAAGCAGGTGGTCAGTGGAATGGAAAGGGTCCCGGAGAATATATCGCGGGCCTTGCAAGAGCAAAAGAGGGCCGTTAGTGGACGCAAACCACAACTTGGCGATATCGTGAAGATGCTGCAACTCATAACTTCCTCACAACCCACATTTATGGTCATTGACGCTCTCGACGAGTGTACTACTGTTCAGCGATTTCGGCTTTTTGATTCGTTGAAAGAAATCCTCGAGAAGTGCCCGAATGCCCGAATATTCGTGACCGGAAGGCCTCATATTCGGGCCGAGATTGAAAGGTGCCTCGCCGGGTGTGTAGTAAGTGTCTCAATTGGTCCCGCCAAGGACGACATCATCAGATTCCTTCGTGTCAGACTGCGGGAGGACGAAACACCAGATGCTATGGATGAGACTCTGGAGGCAGATATTCTGGAGAAGATCCCCGAAAGTGTACCAGAAATGTGCGTATCAGCCATGCTGAGAATCCAATCCTACCCCACCGGTTAATATATATATTTAGGTTTATACTCGTTTCATTAAACATCGAAGCAATCTTGCAAGAGGCAACAATATATCGGAGACGAGAAATGTTGAGTAAAATGACTCCTGGGTTGGGGTTGGACGATGCCTACGGTGCAACGATCGAACGGATAAAGACGCAGGGTGGGAATAAATCAAGACTCGGTATGGGAGCTTTGATGTGGATCAGTCATGCGGAGCGACCATTGACGGCAGATCAGCTCTGCCATGCCCTTGCAATCGAGCTGGGCTCCACGGATTTCAATTCCGGCAACATACCCTCGATAGCAACACTGGCGAGCTGCTGTCAAGGGCTTATTACTGTGGATAAGGAAGCATCAACCGTGCGACTGATCCATTTTACTCTCAAAGAGTATTTTTCTGCCCACCCTGATATTTTCAGCAGACCCCACTCGGTAATGGCGGAGATCTGCTTGACATATCTGAATTCCCAACAGGTCAAGGCCCTTCCGGTGCCTGACCTTGATCGTGCTTACGCTCTCCTGGATCTGAATCCTTTCTTAGAGTATTGTTCTCTATACTGGGGAGTCCACGCGAAGCAGGATCTCTCGGATGGTGCCAGATCACTTGCCCTGCAGCTGCTTCAGGAATATGATGGCCACGTATCCGCATGCTTCCTTGTAGAAGACGTAGGCGTTCTTGAACCTCATCTTCATGCCCGCTCCCGCTCCCGCTCCCATAGACTTAGTGGAGTGCACTGCGCATCCTTTTTCGGAATTGTTGAAACTGTACCTGCTTTAATAGAGATACAGGGTTATGATACCAATAAAGGGTGGTATTTGGGGGACTCTCCGCTTGCATGGGCTGCCCGGAATGGACACGAGGAAGTTGTGGAAATGCTTGTAGGGTGGAAAGGGGTCGACCCTGACGAGCCGAATGATTTCGGCCAGACACCGCTCTCCTATGCAGCTGCGTACGGGCGTGTGCGGGTCGTGGAGATACTACTCGGGCGGACAGACGTCAACTCCGACACGATAGATAATCTCGGCAGAACGCCGCTGTCCTATGCCGTTGGGTATGGGCATGAGGGGGTGGTCAAGATACTACTCGGGCAGGTGGGGGTCAGTCCTGGTAGGATAGACAACCTCGGCCGCACGCTGCTCTCGCATGCTGCTGGGAATGGACAGGAGGTGATGGTGAAAATACTACTCGGCTGGGGGGAGGTCGACCCAGACAGGCCAGATAATAAGGGCAGAACACCGCTCTTGCATGCCGCTGGTGGGGGACATGAGGGAGCGGTGAAAATGCTACTCGAGCGGGAAGAAGTCAACCCTGACAAGCCAGATAATGAGGGCCGAACACCGCTTTGGTATGCCGCCGTGAATTGGAACGGCTCTACCACTGCCGAGGGAGTGGTGAAACTACTGCTCGGGCGGCAAGAGGTCAGCTCCGATAAGCCAGATAATGAAGGCAGAACACCGCTCTCGTGTGCGGCTGAGACAGGACATGAGGGAGTGGTGAAAATGCTACTCGAGCGGGAAGAGGTCAAACTTGACATGCCAGATAATGAGGGCAGAACACCGCTTTGGTATGCCGCTGGGAATTGGAATGGCTCTGCCAATGCGGAGGGAGTGGTGAAATTACTGCTCGGGCGGCAAGAGGTCAGCTCCGATAAGCCAGATAATAACAGCGTAACACCGCTCTCGCATGCGGCTGAGACAGGACATGAGGGAGTGGTGAAAATGCTACTCGAGCGGGAAGAGGTCAAACTTGACATGCCAGATAATAAGGGCAGAACACCGCTTTGGTATGCCGCTGGGAATTGGAATGGCTCTGCCAATGCGGAGGGAGTGGTGAAATTACTGCTCGGGCGGGAAGAGGTCAGCCCCGATAAGCCAGATAATAACAGCGTAACACCGCTCTCGCATGCGGCTGAAAAAGGATTTGAGGGACCCGTGAAAGTGCTACTCGAGCGGGAAGAGGTCGACCCAGACAAGCCAGATAATGAGGGCAGAACACCGCTCTGGTATGCCGCTGGGAATTGTTATGGCTCTGCCAATGCGGAGGGAGTAGTGAAATTACTGCTCGGGCGGGAAGGGGTCAGCCCCGATAAGCCAGATAATAACAGCGTAACACCGCTCTCGCATGCGGCTGAAAAACGATTTGAGGGACCGGTGAAAGTGCTACTCGAGCGGGAAGAGGTCGACCCTGACAAGCCAGATAATGAGGGCAGAACACCGCTCTCGCATGCCGTTGCGTATCGATATGTTGATTATATCACTCCGGAGGGAGTGGTGAAATTACTGCTCGGGCGGGAAAAGGTCAGCCCCGATAAGCCAGATAATAACGGCATGACACCGCTCTCACATGCGGCTCTGGGAGGATATGAGGGAGCGGTGAAAATGCTACTCGAGCGGGAAGAAGTCGACCCCGACAAGCCAGACAATGATGGCCGAACACCGCTCTCGCATGCCGCTGGGAACAGGTGGCACAGCTATATCTCTTCATATAGACTTGGGGGCGTGGCCAAAATACTACTTGGGCAGGAAGAGGTCAACCCTGACAAGCCAGATAATGGCGGCCGAACACCGCTCTCGCATGCTGCTGAGGTAGGATTTGAGAGAGCGGTGGAAATGCTACTTGGGCGGGAAGAGGTCAACCCCCATAAGCGGGATAATCTCGGCCGAACGCCGCTCATGTTTGCAACTAGCGGTACCCACGAGGGGGTGCTAACGCTGCTACAGTCTCGCGAAGCAGTAGCTCTAGCGCGACCTAACGCTGAACAATCACTACCACCCAACGTTGAACACTCACCACCCAATTCTGAACACTCACCGCCTCATCGAAAACGCCGACGTTTCTTCTGATTCGCATTCCGGAAGCAGTCCTAGGATATCATCCCTTTTTTTTCACAAGGAATTTTAATGACATGTGAGTGCACCTATACGTTATTACGGCCCTCTGAAACTAATGGAGGGTTGGGACAACCCATTGCCAATTGGGCAAAGCATACTGGTCATACATGGAGGGGAGGAACCCTGCTTCCAGTGCTTGCGGGAAAAGGTATCGCCGGTTGCTAGGCCAGCGCGGGGTCAT
>Ga0307509_10007116_pt1 | contig 14752 bp, 13 predicted proteins | sample 10_EM_MG_FD_202245 | JGI IMG/M metagenome (GOLD analysis project Ga0307509, IMG submission 202245) | Populus trichocarpa ectomycorrhiza microbial communities from riparian zone in the Pacific Northwest, United States - 10_EM | ecosystem: Host-associated > Plants > Roots > Unclassified | place... | reverse complement strand
CATCCACCTGTAGCGGCCGTTCCGAGTGACAGATCCATGTGAGAGTAGCTATCGCAAGTTTTGTCTTTTCCTCATCCTGAGCCCTTATTCGCTCTAGCGTCACACCATATACATCCCCTAACCCTGCACCATCTTTTATTGACTCGAGTGCCTTCTTCCGCCGAGCGATTGTGGTCCCTCGCAGGATTGCCTTGATATGGAGAGAGGCAAGTAGGAATCTAGATTCAGATATGTCAGCCATCATCTTAGGGTAGCCCTTCCCTTTGCGCTTCTACATACGTTTCCGAGTTCATTTCGGGAATGGTCTTCATAATATCTGCCTCCAATGTGCTACTCATTATCTCCGGGGTGGGGTCATTCCTGAGTTTATCGCGCAGATATCTAACGACACCGTCTTCCGTGGGCTGTATCGATATAAAAGTTGTCGCTCCATCGAATCTCCTCTCCACATCACTCTGCACCTGTGGTCTTCCAGTCATAAATATGCGAGCATTCGGTGACCCCTGCAGAATCTGCCATAGTGATTCAAGAACTGCCATTCGATGCTCTGGCACACATTCGTCAAGTGCATCAACACATATGAACATGCGCCTTGTAGTTATGATGGCTTGGAACATCTTCAAAATTTCTGAGACTTGCAGCCTTCTACCCCCAATACTCTTTCTCTGCTTTCGAAAACCCTGGACTACCGCTTCGGGAACCTTTTCCAGTCCGCCGACAAGTTGTCCCAGCAGGGAGCCGAGCATATTCACAGGTGACTGCTCATTCCGGGTAGCAAAGTCGAAGTAAAAACACATAACAGCGGTATCTCCCTCCCCGGCCTCATCGCACAACTTGTCTATAACCAGCGAACTATTACCGTGACCTATCAGCAATACTATTCTTTGATTTCCGGCAATGATACGTTCTCCCTCACCTGATATAGCTCTTTCCCACTCCTGGATTGCCATCGCAGAATAAGGTCGCATGATTAGGCTCATCCTCCGTGCTAGCATCGTGCCAGCGTCTGAATTCTGTGGTTTCCAGTAACCAGGTTCCTATAGCATCCACCCGATCGGCTCCGATGTCTCGATGGCGTACCCATGGCTCCAATGGAGACAGCCAAGCTAGAATTTTGGACTCGTCATCTGGGGCAGTGTATTTAAAGCTATTTGCGATGTTGATAGAATTATTGTTATTGCTGAAAGGATATGACATTTTTTCGATTTTCACCGCTTTGAGGGTTGTTGAGAGCGAGATGTTGATGAACTTGCGGTCCGTCACTCTATTATCTGGAACCGAGGAAAAGTGGGGTCAATCGTGGAGCCTTGCGCCAAAGTCACATGCCAACTATCCAATCACTGGATCCGAAATTCGTTACACAAACTTTCGATGAACTGATTGTTTCAGGAACACCGAGCAGATTCGCAAGTTCGCTATCGGGGGAGTGCCTAACGAACGCTGACATCCAGCACCGTAGCCAAGCACTGGCGAAAATATTTGAAAGTATTTCCCATCAATTGTAATAGGCCAACCATCGTAGCTAAACTAAAATGAGCACTGCTGGGAGTTACTAGATTTAGAGGATGAAGGCCGTTGTTGATGTTGAAGAATAACATACAAGATTTTGAGTGTATTTGATTTTTTGTTACTGTCCTTGAGGGTTCCCGGAATTATTATCGTGGAGTTTCGTTGGGGTATAGCACTGTCCTCGAGCACATTAGTCGCAGCACAATGTGTTGGGCGTTTATTTCACACTCCTCGATACCTCCTCCAGAAGAGACTAGGCTCCCTAGATATAGGAAATATATTGAAACGGGCGATAGTGGAAGATCCACCATCTCGCCTCCTTCGAGGAATTTCCCGAAGGTTACGGGCCGGGTACCTGGCGTGTATTTGGGGGATATCCATCCGAACCAAACCTTCTCTTCAAGCCCTATTTCCCACCCTGAGGAGCCGTCCAATGAGCGTGGCACAGACGTCTGCTAATCGGAATTTGAGGAAGATCCCCTCCGAGGGTTTCCTAGGACTTCCTTGCCCCCTCCTCCCCCCCTCTCCGTTTCCTCTCTTACGCTTCTTCACATTCTGGTTCCGTTGTTGGGGGATTTGCTTCGATGGGGTTTGGAAGTGAGGTTTAGAAGATGCGCTGGAGAGGAATCGGGTGCCTTCCGAGGATGGGTGGCTGGTGATTCTCGGGGTGTAGGAGAGAAATTATTGGGCTGGAATAATATGGAATTGGGTTCCTTGATGCAGTAGGCTACTTGTATATTAGGTATTCTCTATGAGTTCGGAGGTGGTTACCCTTTAAATTCCTCCCAGGACAAGACACATCATTCCATCCTGCATCGTTGGGTTCGGTAATCCCATCTACAAATTGGGCCCTTTCTATTCTTGCTGGTTTCTCATATTAAGCTAACTTTTGGTGTGTCTAGGCACCTCGCTTTGGCTCGACGTCTTAGCGCGGTGTTGAGAGCTTTAATTGAGATCAACCTAATTATGTGGGGTATTGGAGAATGTGAGCTAGTGATATGAGGGGAAACGGGATGTACAGGATATATCTTTCTGTCTGTGCCTATCATGATTTCGGAACTTATCTCGAAAAGCTTAAACTCCTCATAATTTGCTGCCATACCTCATGCGATTACGGAGACTTAAAGGCCCTGAGGTGTGGACGTTTTTTTTCCTGTGGGGAACGATCTTAAACCTCCGGGGTTCAGAGAGGCGGTGGCATTTCAGAGTTTGGATTAGAAGAGGCAAGGTACGGGGGAGCTGGGACAGAGTTGTAGGGGTGGATGGGAGTTGGTGAGTGTGTTGTGTGCGCAGGGCACGGGGTTTTTGCTTCTCATCACCAATGGGATGAGTATTACTGTGAGACATTATGGACTATTATTACTTATTTTCTTTTGTTTCATTATTTACACTTTTTTTTTATGATGTACAGGGTAAAATTCCTGAATCATCAAAAGAGAAACCAGAGAGAAGTTTGTATATAATTGCTTCTCAAGCTTTTGTTACCCCCCCCCTATTCTTTTTCTTTTGTACGATTTCCTTTTTTTTTTGTCCCAAACCTCCTTATAAATCGCTACTACCACTATGAACAAACCTTCCAAGTTTTTATGAAATCGGGTTGCGCATCACATTATTAATAATAACACCTTTTAGCATTGAACATATAACTTTCATGCTGTGTAAGCTCTAGTGTGGCACCAATTTTCCAAAGCGAAGTAAGTGTATTATAAGAGACTAGAAATGACAAGAAAGGAAATTCAAGGAGACCCAAGAGAACAACGCCAGAAGGAAAAACAGCACATGTCTTCGTCTTTTCCGCCAATAGTCAAGTTCCACTCACGGAGGCTTTGGTGGTGTTTATCGCTGCCCTTGCCTGGGGAGATCGTTACCGCCGATATATCCCGCTGTGGCAATGGGGGCGCCAGAGTGTTCGCCACGGGTGGCGGGTGGGAAATGAAGAACGCGAGCTGTAGGAAAGATGATGAACGCGAGTTGTAGGAACGATGATGATCGGAAGGTGTGCGTGAGCCATGAGAGATGGTTCTGATCGGGGTCTATGGGTTCTATATTCTTGAGCTATGACCCCGCGGTGTCCGGGAAACCGGTGAAACCTTAATCCGCCAACCTCCGAGACATTCTGCCATGCCGGGTTCCCCAACTCTTTTATGCTTTGCCCAATTGGCGATGGGTTGTACCAACCCGGCTTTCTATCTATCTATCACGAGTCCAGACATCCTGTGTTGATTATTGGTGGATGCTCATCGAGTGTAGTTCTGCAAGGGGCAGATGAATCGCAGCAACCTCACAGGCCCTCGGTAGTGCCATCTCGTCGAACGATTTGAACCCGGGATGATGTCTGCATTGATTCATAAATTTACCCATCGCCCACAACAATTAACCTGCAGTCCCGTATCCACCATCCATCCATTCTGAGCTAAGGGAGATGGGCGGATAGAGGTATCTCGCCCCCTGCGGAAGCAAGCATAATTAGGAGATGAGTAGTTTCCCGCTGCAAAGCTTTTTTCTTCTCTCTCTTGGGTATTTGTATCTGTTGTGTGCTGGGTATTGTTGTCGGATTTGCAGGTTTCCCGGGGTTTTCCATAGGGTCTTGCTCGGTTTTAATTTCCTTGGGCACTAGGTTGGGTTGCTTTGGACTGGTTGGGGAGTAGCTGTGTTGTATGGTAAGATGCCGGGGTATCGTATGGCAGCACGGCGTTTCTGTCGCTTATGTGCGGGTTCTTGGAAAAATTTTCTGGCGGTGGGGTTTTGATTTTTGTAGTGGGGGTTTGGGGTGTTTAGATTGTTGTTGACAGCTCGGTTGGGAATCATGGCGTCTCACCCGTGTCGACAGGGTTCGCTAGGGCGGTTGCCATTCCAACGACAACATCAACCCAGACATCAATGGCTGCGCTACTCCCCCTTTCCCCCGCTAGGGGCTCGGGAGACGCCTCAATTACTGCTTTTATCAATTGCTGCCTCTATCAATTGCTGCCTCTATCCTACTACCTCCCAGTCAGCCCACTCCAGCGCTATTGGTGCATTCTGTTGGATTTAGGCTGCTCACCACATACATATGTTCCCATTCCCGCTGTACCAGGAACGCTGAAACCCATCATCGTTCCACGATTGCTAGCTTCTTACCCATACTGCAACAACCCTGCATAACTAATGCGACACTTTCGGACAACGAATTATGTCTCATGAAACACAACCACCGAATAACAACCGAATATCCACCACGATCCTCGGCAGTCCAACACATCTGAGGCATACAACATACCTCTGCCCTCGGCAATTCTACTTCTACCTCGGAAGTATCTCGGACAAATCGGGAGAAGGATAACCTTGTGATAGAATACTGGAGAGAGATCGGGCATGCGCTGGAAGCATAGCCGAAAGGAAGGACCTGTACTCAGAAGGATATATAGCAGCTTGTTCTTCCCTTTGTTCGTTTGAAATTATCCATCAGACATTCGCTTCTCTCCGCATTTACTTTCTATACTCAAATTGTCAGTCTTTCGTTTCTTTTCTTCTTCAACGATTTGTCATCTTATTATCATACCTGTTTGTTCCAAGAAAAGCTCTAGCTGTCCAAGTTGTTGAAATCGAATCCACTGTGCGCCAATCATTGTGTTGAATACATTCCGGTCAAACAGAGTCTCTGCTTCGAATTAAACATACTTTTTATCCTCTGCAAGCGACCGACCGATCACCCCGGCTTAGTACGCCCGGCAACACGCCCTCTTCCTCCCCCTTCCACTTGCTCTGCTCTTCATAACGATGTAGTGTCAAGCTAGATGCTCTATCACAACTAGAGCCCTCTCCTGGCGGCCGCCCCCGATCCCCACTATAGGAACTCGCCGTGGCAACACTCCTCTCCTATTATAATCCTACCCCTGGCCGTACGCGAAAGCTGCCTGGAAAAAGGCGGGGAAGCGCAACCCTAACGTTTAGGTGGAATATTGTTTCCAGAGAAGTCAAAGTTGCCGCCGACGAGCGCAAGGGGCACTGATGCGCTGGGTAGCATATTACACTCCCTCCTGCACTCGAAACGGCGAAGACAATCTTTCATGGAAGTGCCCAATGGAGGGGGATAGATTTAGCGCGCTCGATGAGGTCCTTGGGTAGCTGGAGGCTACAAATTTTAGAAGATTCTGCATTCAGCTGCCTCTCATTGCGCTACTACAGTCACTTTGGTGAGGGGTGGAGAGATTGGAGAAGGTGCTGATGCGGGAGTACGTTCTTGAAAGGGTCTGGCTTAGGAGGGGTGGGTCGGAGGTGCTTCTGGCGCAACTGTAGCGAAGTGGATTGTATGGCCGGACAAAGTGCAGGGGGTGTTATGGCCGGTAGTGCCAGGGAGTGGATACCGAGAAGTTTGATGATGAAATGGATTGGGAGGGGGAGGAAGAGACTTTGTTTGGGGGGTTGGTGAAGGGGTGGTGGAATGGATTGGAGTAATGTACTGGTATTCCTAATTTACTTTGAAGAGGCGGTGGGTGGCGGGTGGGAGGGACCTAGTATGATGTGGTGGTATAGTCTTTGGACTTTCCTTCTCGAATCATCGCACCAAACCGGAACACCTAGGGCTGTTGAAAAAAAAAACCCCCTTTCTGCAAGTTTCTTTTTTTTTTGTCTGGTTTAAAAGGGAATTTGGTGCTTGAAATTCCTTTTTTTCACCATACAAACCTAATGTCTATACAATCCATTGGGGGGTATCACAGAATGTAAGGCTTTCTTTTCTTCTTTCGTGGTATGATATTAATATTATTGTGAAAACATTTTAACATCACGAGTAAGGATCTATGACGGCGCGGTTGGCAGACACCATCGTGTTATATAAAAAAATCGAAGCTCAACAGGTCCATCCTTCTGCAAGGATGGCATATAGAATCCTGCTACTATGCTCGGGTTGCAAATTCGTATTGACGCATTGATCCGGGGGCGGGGGCGGGGAGAGTATGGGGAGTATAGCCTACCATACACCCGTCCCCCACTTCAGTAGCAGGTCTGCCGAACTTCATAATGCTCTCGTGGCCGAGGCGCGCTGCGGGAAAGAGGGAGGGGGGGGGTGTAGTCTATGCGGGGTTCTTTCGTATTCGGCTTTTTTTTTACGTATGTATGATACTTGCTGGATAGGAGGATGTTTATCCAACCCCCCCCCCGATCTGAGTATCATACCCTCGGGGGAAGTGTAGGTCTACCGGGCTACAAGTGATAAGTTGCCTTTTACATACTACGTCCAATCTGTGGCTCGTTGAACTAGGAGAAGCTGCTCTGGTTTGGATCTATTCACCCTGTCAGTGTCAGTAAAGTAATTGCTCCTTATAATATTTCGGGCCATTGGTAAAAAAAAATTAAAATTAGAAAAATGTTTCGACCGAACCCAACAAAAATATCTATGGGAACTAAGGTTATGTTTTCCGGTTTTGTGAATGTACCAGAGAACAGTTGTTGAGTAGTGTCAGGAGAGTGGGTGAATGGAAAGAGGAAACCAAAGAGAGAGACTTGGATTGCCTATTGGGGGATCCCAAAGAGATTGATCCAAGAGATCGAGGAGAAGGAGTAAAGAAGGAGGAGGAACAGAGAGGAAAGGAAAGGAGGGAGAAAAGAGGTGTCAGGAACTAGGTGTATGGTCTAAATAGAGAGACGCAGCAGTCACGAGGTGTCACTCGTGACTAACAGAGGATGTAAGAGCCCAAGTATGATACGATTTCCAACAATAGTTAACCCTAAAAAAATGGCCTCCGGTTAAACGCCGATGGGGGCTATAGGATACAAGATGTCTAGGGTAATGCCATCTCGATATCAAAACGTCTAGGGTTGATTTTCATTTTTATGGTCGTTTCAGGAGGGCCCTACGTTAGGTTCTCAGGTATCGGAGGCAGAAGCTGACGCACAATTTATCTATCTGTTCATGTATCTATACATCGCTAGCAAGGAAAAGTAGGGGGGAAATGAATATATATAAAGAGGAATTAGAAAAGGAAGGGGTCGCGACAGGAAATTTATTCGACCAGGGAATCGTAACCGGTGACGAATTGAATAACACGCCGGGCGCTATCCTGTACGCTAAGCACAAGGGTCAGGAACTTGAGGCCTTCATTCTTAGATGTTAACAAATATCGGTAGGTTTCGGAGGGGTATATCTACGCACGTGTGAGATTTCCGAATGGCAGCGGGAGATAGATTCCATATGTTGTAGGGCTGGCATAAATGGCGTAGAGGGTAAAAGGTGGAGATGGTGGTGGCTGCAATAACGTATGCTAGGCTCCCCGAGGGCGGGGAAGGCTGGCGCTGGGAAAGGAGAAATTCCATGCAATTTGGGCTTGATCAATTGGCTGCTCCAGGACTCTACCTCACTTTCACGGTAGATGAGGCCGCTGCGCATCTGTGCTTCCAGCAGGCCCCGAGGCTTGTAGTAACTTCATTACTCCTGCATGTCCCCTCGTGGTAGCTTGGGAGAGCGGCATAACACCGTGTTTATCGGACCCGTTGGGGTTGATGCCTTCCTAGTTTAGCAATAGCTTCACCACTCCTTCGGATTCCTGGAAAGCAGACAAACAGTGGTGTTAGGCCATTCTCATCTGGGCGATTGGGGTCTACATCTTCCCGCCCTAAGAGTAGCTTGACTACTCTTCCATTTCCGCCGTAAACAGCATACCCGAGCGGTGTTGCACCATGCTTATCTGGACGATTAGGGTCGACATCTTCTCGTTCCAGCAATAGCTTGACTACCCCTTCATTTTCAAGGTTAGTAGCATACCGGAGCGGTGTTTGATCATCCATATCTGGGCGACCTCTATCCGACGGGACGAGCTCTGGGTTTCCGGTATGAAAAGTCTTTCGAAGGGTCTCTCATTTACAGTGGGCATACTTTCGAGAATACACGTTCTGTTTTAATTTGGTATCCTCGGGCTACTTTTTTAATCTCGGCTTCGTGCTCAGTCACTCGATGCTTCGGTTTGATTCCAATGTCTGTGCTAGGGACAAAAAAAGAGCAGTTATTTTCCTATTTAGATATCTTGGGATCTGAATGAAGGAAATTTTGCATTGACCACCTTGACCGTATTTTGCAAGCCCCTGTTTCCAGATAGCTCTTGCCTAGGACAAGTCAGGTATGGACGTGGGTGATCGGACAGACAGGATTAGAAAATATATGCATCCCCATAGATTTTCTAATCACTGTTTGTCCGATCACCCAGGTCCATACCCTAGTATCATACCAGTAGCGGTATACATCCTAATCCCTACAGGACCTGCTCAGCTCCCTTCCCCCGTCATGTTCGTTCGGTTGCACCTGGCTCATGCGCTTTACTCGAGTACCCGTAAAATCTCGTGAAATCCATCTCCGGCGGCCCTGGGGTTTGAGTCAGAAGTTCTCAAGAAGGGTTAGTGCTCTCCTGACACAGTATAGCCTGTGTCATTTGGCAGTGTTAGATCGTCAACTTGACAAGCTAAACCTATCTTGGGCTGATGTCGCCATTGGCTGGGGTATACTGACAGACCGGAGATGGTGGATTTCACGAGATTTTATGGGACAGAAGGGAACCGTCCCTCGCCGCTAGGCTAGTGAATTTACAGCGGAGTACGGTACGGTTCAGTTTGCTAGCGAACGCTCATACCGGGAGTAGAAATTAGCGAACGGGAACCCTGAGGCTTGGATCCTCGGCGTTTATTCTTTTAGGACACCTTTAGCCATATAAACCCTATACAAATACCCTTCTATCTGCTTGATGGACTTGCCAGTACCGTAAAAACTCGTGAAATCCACTATCTCCGTCAGCCTCTAATCTCCAGATTATAAGTCAAAGGCTCTTAAGAAGGATTAGTGCTTTCCTGACACGGTATAGCCTGGGTCATTTGGCTGTGTTGGATCTTGTTAACTTTGCCAGTTAAACCTATCTTGGGCTGATGTCGCGATTTTCAGGGATATTCGTGACAGCACGGAGAAAGTCGATTTGAGGAGTTTTTACGGTACTGGGGTGAGTCTGTCAACATTCCCAATCAATCGATGTTTCTAATGCGAAGCTAGACTTATTGATTGCAAAAACAAAGAAATACCGGAAAAGAGTACATGCCAATCAACCTGTAACAAACCAGCCTTCCGTAAGGTGTTCGTAACGGGAAATGACTATCAGACTATCATAGACTATTGACATAGTCTACGTATTCTACTTAGTCTATCGTTATAGACTAACATCTTGCGTTTGTAGTAGGTATAGTGATCGTGAGGAGTCCTATTGTTATAGGAATAGAGTACTCGTATAAGAGTATAGTAACATAGATGAAGGGAGTAGGTGTATCAGATATATTGTACCTATGGAAGGTCACTGTCAATGGGCTTGGCCCGTGCCCCAGTGCCTGAGGGTTGTATTACTTAGATGGTTGCGTGAAGAGCTCTAACTACTGTGACTTTTTGTTTTTGAATCATATGCGTTTGATTGGTTAAGGTACAAAGAAAGCATGCAGCTTATCGCTATGGCCAACAATAACCCTATTCCTCCTCACCCAAGGAAACATCCAAACCCCCATATAACGGGGTCACTCTATAGAGAGGTGAACTCTAAGGTTGCGACCGCACCAAACACTCAAAGTAGAAGATAGAGATGAGGTAAATAATTCAAAAGAATCAAACAGTAAAACTTAAAATCGTTAAGCTGAAAGCTTCACTCAATAAGTTCTCTTGAGGAAAGTTGGTTATCGAAGTTGTAACAGGTTTACTCCTGTCTGACGAAAAGGTACAATCGAAGGCTAGTGGTTGACTGGCAAGCGCTAGGTCTAAGGGAGGCTTCAAGAGACCCGGAGATAGAGAGATAATAGTTAAAGGGCAAGTAGAACTCTGAGATCGCCGTTCAACCAAGTATATTCATAAATCAAGAGTCTGCTGAAGTCTGCCGTTCTCCTGCTAGCCAGGAGATGAGCTTAAATACAAGAGTTCTCTCAGAGCGATAGTAATCAGATATCCTGCAACCATGATCATTACCGGGCAGTGCACCTCGCCCTGCATGTCCTGTGATCCCACATGAAACCTAAGAGTCATAACACTGCCTCAATGCTATCGTCAGCTTACATGACTGTTCCTTCACTTGTGTTCCTACATAAAACAATAAACATGCAAAACTAAACTTAACACAAGCTACCGGGTCTTAATATAGCTCCAGGGCTGTAAAACAATCAAACTAATCAAAGTAAGCAAAGTAATCAAACTAAACATAGGAAATCCTGCACTCTGCTCCTGTATACAGTTACCGGAACATGTATACATGTTACAGAAGTATAATGCCAAACGCTTAAACTTAAATAGATATCAGATTTAAGCCTTGGACATTCACCACTACTCCGACCTTGTGCGAGTATCCTGTCCTGCTCAGGGCTTGTCTGAGGTCTACCCTCCATCAGGAATTATCCTGCTGGAAGTATCGGACCGACTCAGGTACACTTAACTCCGTTAATAGGATATGAGTTTCTGCAATACATCTCCAATACAACCGCAGGTGGAAAAACTCTTCCTATCGAAGTCATACCAGTGGCTAACTGTTATGACAACAACTGGAATCAATACCTAGGTGGTGGACTCACTGGCCCAGTGGTAGTTTCGTCTATACAAGCTATGCAGTCTATCATTTAATCTACACGACTATCTAATGTGATGAATTGACATACAAGCTCCCACGGTGAGATGTAGCCGATGCTTGGCTAAATGGGCGCTATCCATAGCTAGCCTCTTGGGACATACTCTACTATGATAAGACTCATACTGCTAGAGTCCATTGACAACCCATAGTAATGCTACAAATCAAGGGGAGAAGGTTCCAGCTGGTTACAGAGGTATTTGTCCCGCAAGCATCCTGACCTCCTTGGACTACCTAAGTACCACTAGGAAGACTCCCCTACTACCCGTAGGCTGAGATAGACTCCTAGGTGCCAGAGAGACCATATATGGATGACCCATATTTTGGCGGTTACCCATACTCCCCTTATATATCCTGCGAACGGCATTTAGTCGGACGGACGGCGACGACGTATAATGTGTGTTACGGCAGCCACTCCAATAACCTCTTGTTACTAGCAAATGTGCAACTATGCAGCCTTCTGCCTATGACGCGCAGTCCCAACGCTGGGGCCAGAGAGGGGTGTTAGCAAAGCCCGCCCAAGTTGAATGGCATGTTCGGGCCACCTTTACTCAGGCGGCCTCCCTGTGCAAATGTGTGTGCGCCCATGAACATCTAAGAGTACATAGAATGTGAGGTAATCGACCTCGAAGTTCTAGGATGACTTTGCCAGTGAAGGTAGGGTAACTTGGATACTTCAGTAGGGTAACTGAGATCCATGGGCATAATGGCCAAATTCCCAAGGTAGGGTAACTTTGTCCTCTTATGCCTTTAACTGCTCTGGAAGTCCTCGAGTCGACTACAAAAGTCGTCACAGAGATTCGTGTAACATTCCCATATTTCTCTTGACCTTATGCAAATGTTCTCCTGAAAGGTTACCCTGCCTAATAGAGTGCCCAAGGCTACACTACTGTTTCCTAGATCTTGCCCTAGGCAAACCAGCATTCTTGTATCCATAGGAGACTAGACCATACCACTCTTGGTTACCTCTTGGTATACTATTTGGGCTAAGGTGGTAGTTATTGTAGCTACCTATCGTAGGGTCGTTGCACAGCAGCTGCTCCAATACCCGATTTTTACTAGCAAACAAGCAACTATGCAGCCATCTGCCTATGACGCGCTGTTCCAACGCTGGGGCAAGAGGAGGGTGTTCGCTCAACCCTCCAAAGCTCAATAGTATGTTCGGGCCACCACTGCTCAGGCTGCTGGCCTTTCTATAGAGGTGTATGTGCGCCCATGAGCCTCTAAGAGCCCGTAGAATGTGAGGCAAATGACCTCTTTAAGTTCCAGAATGACTTTGCCAGTGAAGGTAGGTTAACTTGGGTACTTCAGTAGGGTAACTGGGTCCCATGGGCATAATGGCCAAATTTCCAAGGTAGAGTTACTTTGTCCTCTTATGCCTTTAACTGTTCTGGAAGTCCTCCAATTGACCACAAAAGTCGTCTTGGAGATCTGTGTAACATTCCCATAATTCTCTTGACTTTATGCAAATGTTCCCCTAAAAGGTTACCCTGCCTAATAGAGTACCTAAGGCTACTTTCCTGTTTCCTGAGCCTTGCCCTAGGCAAACCAGCATTCTTGTATACTAAGTATACAAGACCATACCACCTTCGGTTACCACTTGGTATACCATTTGGGCTAAGGTGATAGTTATTGTAGCTACCTATCATAGGGTCGTTACACCTGAAGTGTGAGGAGAAATGTCTTTATCCCCTTCTGATTCAGAAGACAGTCACAAAATGCCCAATAAGTGACGGTAACGGGAGTATTCTGCCTATTCTCAAGGTAAGTCATAGTGTAACAGGAATCTCTCAATTTTTTCATGAAATTAGCAAAGATGTTGTAAAATCTAGGGCTGGCCCTTAAATGAGTATCAGATTTCACGGTTGTGTGAAAGTTTGTATTATTTAAGTATCAGGGTGTGCTGAAGATATTAGAATTAGTCTATAATCAAGTTATTTCAGTTATGAGAGAGGGCTCACAGATTGGCTAAATCACTTGTGGAATGCAGCCATAAAGGCACTGAAAAACCTGAAAGTAGTGCCTCCTCTGTGGTGTGAGATCTCGATACAATTCAGTGTCAGCTTTTACATCGCAACCATGCACAATAGAGTTTCTGTCTGTGACATATTGTTGGTCTTCTTCCTCCGTCATTCCCAGTTGGTTGAACTTGTAGTTTACTAGAAAACAGTGTCTGATAAGCCCATGGGCCTTAATGCACAAAGTCAGGTTTGTGACCTGCCCTTGCAAACCCGTAATAGTAATTTTTTGAACCTCAACCTCCTCCCTTAAATACTTTAAAGAGGCTAGTTCAGTTTCTAAGGATTGTACTCATTGCAGAAGTGAAGCCAAGGTGTGGGCAAGACAATTTCCGACCGTCAGAATAGGTGTACTTCGATTAACTTATAAACTATCATTTTCTAGTACTTCTAGCAGGTTCTTCTTTGCACTAGAGATGATCTCTTCATCATGTAGCAATCTTGGCTAAGGAGGTTCCTATAGAACCATTAATATACTTTCATCTATAATTACGATTTACTGCAATCTTAAATAATACCATAGAGCTTCCTTATAGCTCTTCTTATCTTCTCCTCTATCTAATAGTGAAGATGTATATATGTTGTTATCTGCAGAGACTTTTGTCCTATATATGATTTGAGTATAACTTTTCAGAGTAACAAATCTAAAGATATTTAATTTATAACATAACCAATAAAAGTAGTTTTGCAAGAAAGTACTTAGATGGTTGCATGAAGACCTTCAACTATCATAATCCAATCTTCTTTATATAGAGATGCTTCCCACAACCCTAACTCTGATGACTCCCTTATTGACTCATCCACAACATACATTAAACCAATAATAAATTATAAAACTAATCATGTGAGTGAAGCTGTTACGCACACATGAATAGCTCACCTATATTAGTACGAGATATGCAGCTTCCTCTGGATCACTGTATATCTGAACCCTAAAGCTCACTAGAAGTAGGACCGACTCAGAGACATCTGTAGTAGTTGCTCAGGTAACTGGAAGAGTTCATGTTCCTTGAAGTAATCTACTGATTGATACGATAAGATGTTTGAACTCAATCACATATCTGGTGCAGCTGCATATATATGCATATTACTTTGAAAGATGGCCATCCAAACTGATCACATGATATTTCATGAAAACAATTGGAATGTTTGCTTATGGGCTGCATATATTAAACCATAGTTCATTAGGACAAAGAGATTAAAGACTATCTACTGGAGGAGTAGAGACACCCCCAGATGAAATAGTAGTCAGGAGATTCTCTGAGTTCGAGCTGGGCAATTACTTTCAGGGTCAAACAGTGTTCGCACTTTCCTAAACAAAGTTGAAAGACTGAAAATTACATAAATCCTTAAGAAAGGAAAGTAGTGCAGATTTTAGTATAAATAGAAGGACTCTCCCCTGGTGGTTGAAGAATCATCAAGCAACAGAGAAGAGACCTTAACAATATAACGAGTTATTAAGAAATCTTTTAAGTTCAAGAAACTTTAGGGTGCGTTTTGCCGCCACCAGGTAGGAGGACAAAATACAAGGTTGAGTAATTATGCAAGAATCAACCGAGTGGTGCTGTTCTCCTGGTGCAAACTGCAAGGTTCAAGCTCACAGAATAGGGCTTA
>Ga0307509_10007115_pt1 | contig 14753 bp, 19 predicted proteins | sample 10_EM_MG_FD_202245 | JGI IMG/M metagenome (GOLD analysis project Ga0307509, IMG submission 202245) | Populus trichocarpa ectomycorrhiza microbial communities from riparian zone in the Pacific Northwest, United States - 10_EM | ecosystem: Host-associated > Plants > Roots > Unclassified | place... | reverse complement strand
GTCCTTCGAAAATTTGTTCAACGTACAATCAAATAAATGGGAAATTTAACGGAAGCGCATGGAATCGCTCAGAATCGCTTGGAAGCGCGTAGAGCCGACTGTAAATGATCGAAGCGCTCCGGTAGTCCGAAATCGGACTCTATATTTTCCTGATGCTGACAGAAAGGGGGGTACGCGTTCCAAGTTTACGACGCCAAGGTGACGCCATGGCTGTGCGAAGAAGAGTACGGGGATAGTGTCGTGGAGAAGGTTGTTGGACAAAGCATTGAAGAGCTGGCCGAGAAGCTCTCGCATAAAGGGTTGGAAAAACCCAACCGGTTTGTGGAGACCCTGCGAAACTTCAACAAGGCAGTCTCTTCTTTCGTCGACCTCCACCCGGAGAAGGTATGGGATCCTGCTATCAAAGATGGGCTTTCTACCGGGTCTTCGTTGAAGATACCCAAGTCAAACTGGGCTCGGTCACCGTTCGTAGGCGTCAAAATTGCCCCAGGAACCACATTCACGTTCGGGGGCTTGTCAATCGATCCCAATACCGCTGGCGTCATCTCCTTGGAGAACGGCAAACCGATAACCGGCCTGTTTGCAGCCGGAGAGATCGTCGGAGGGTTGTTCTACTCATAAGGCTTCCTCCATCCCAACGTCCCGAGTTAACTAACGGTGAAATTCTTTATGACAGAAACTATTCAGGAGGAAGTGGACTCACCTCTGGTGCGGTCTTTGCCAGGAGGAAAGCAGGAAAGGCTGTTTTTTATTTATTTAAAAAATTCCTGTTTATTGTGCAGGGGTGGTGGGCCCATCTTACACATTACAAGCTACGAGGGTCGGGTAGGTAGGGGGGAGCGGACGAGGAAGTTTCAATCAACGCCATGAGCGGGCGTATCCCGGCTTCTCATCCTTCCTCCTTCCTCCTTCTCCTTCTTCTGGTTCGTGAGTTGGACTGTGGGGGGAGTGGGTTGGACAAGACATCAAGGATGGAAAGGCTGTTGCTGGGCTGTGCCATGCTGATCATCCTAGCATGCAGGGGGGTCGATAATACGGAACGGACGTTCCAGCAACCAATTTTTTGCGTACAGTGTTGTGAGCGTTGCGCCCCAGTTGGCCCGGGTAACGTCTGTGGTTGGGCTAGCCCTCTTGGTTGACGTAGATACTTGCCACATCGGAAACCATGGATGTCCCATTATGTATTACTGCTGATACAGGTGGGAAAGTCTGGGGTTACGATATATGAGCCCCAATCAATCCGCCCGACCGGCGCGTCTGGTTCTGGTGCAATAGTTCACCATATAAAACAGGGAGTGGGTTACCCACTGTTACCCAGGCCGGTGGATGGATGCGTGGGCGGGGTAAGTATCCCGCTGGAAAAAACAAACACCCAGTATTCTATAATTTCCGAATGTCCACATTGACACCTTCCTCATTCTCCTGGCCAGAGTACCTCAAGAATGCGTACGAACTCTTGGACACGAAAGATGGGTTGATAAAAGTTGCACCGTCGACCCGCTGCGGAAACCGTCTAAAGAGACCTGGCAGGATGGTTTGCGAAAACTGACGGACCTTGGAGAATTCTTTCAACCGGCTGGGAACCAAGAGTACATGAGGGATATGATCTTGACTCCCACGGTCCAGATCAAGTAGTTTGGAACGCGAGATATCAAGATTGACTTCGTGTGAGACGTCCGTTGGAGGAGGGAAGGCGGGATAGAAGCTAAACCAGGTAAGAGACCCGATTTGTACGAGTAGCCGAAAACGTACCTCCGTTGCTGCAACATATACCGGCACAATTCTGCCATGGGATCCAGAGATTCCTCACTCCCCGGCTCAGCATCCGCTCGTTGCCCCTGCTTCGAGAGTTCCGCTTTCTTGAGGTGGAACAAAGCGTCCACCGTAGAGACAGCGAATTTGATGCCGTTGATGGAGAAGCGACACGGATTGGTGAGCATGTGAACGCGCTAAGAGTTGAATTCAGGAAAATGTGAACCACATTTTGGACCAACTCTTACACTGTGACTCAACAACGATGCGTCGAACTCGCACTGCGGGAAAGATGCATGTTCGCTGAGAACATCATTGACACTTGGGACCACGAAGAACGATATCGATGGTTTCTCTGCCAAGATATCCGCGATCTTTTCCGTAAAGTGTTTTGTGAAAAGTTGTTCTGGTGTCTCATCCACGTCGCCGTTTTTTATCCGCGGATGCGATGAATCCACAAATGGTCCGAGCTGGCTTAGAATTAGTATTCCTGCGCAGATTCGTAGAGCCTTGCACCAACCAACAAGACCGTATCGGGAGATTCCTTGGATATGACTTGAGCAAGGTTTTCCCAAGGCCCGTACCGTAGATCGGCGTCTGGGGTGAATGACCCGCTCGCAATGAGCATACTAAACGAGCTCTCGCCATCTTCCTTGGGTGGAGGTGGAGGGGCATTCATACACGGCAGCTACGGTGTTTATCGTGAGCGTGCGGGATGTAAGTTGAGAGTTTTCACCCACAGAAAGTACTTCAGAAACCAAGAACCAACCTCCACCACCGTTACGGCCTCTGAGAGCAACAATCGCGCCGGGGAAGAACCCCACTCGGCTGCTCCCGTGGATCTTGAGTGATGTATTGAACCTCAGCGGGACCCGGACGCCAGACCCCATCATCCGGGATGATTCAAGCGCGATTGAAGCCTCGTTGAGCTTTGAGGGACCAGACGCTGCCGCAATTTCCGCATTCGCTACGATCCTTCCAACAACAACCACATCTTCCTGGCACATGGTTATCGAGGAGCTCGATCACTGGAAGGAACAAAAGTACTTCTGTCACAGAGGCAGGATCGCAGAGTTCCTGGAGATTGTAGTGTATGCGGACAATTTCAGCCATGTCGTCGATCCTTTCGTCCAGGACTTTGTAAATTGTGGGCCCGTTTAGTGGTAGCCTCTCCTGAGCCTGGGGGAATACGTACCATCGCTTCTCTCCGACACTTTCTCGTACATGTAACGATCTAGAGGTGCACAAGTTTGGTATGCGATGAGTTCACACCAACGGAACACTCACATTCACGTCTCTCGACCTTGTCCACCTGCGAGAACGAGATCTTGCTCGATCCCGCGACGGGGACCGGCCGATCGACACCCTCCCTCTTCACGCCGGGTATGAAGCCTCCATGGGGTTGGCGTGGGATTCTTCCGGGGCCATATCCAGAGGCTCCGCCGCGCACTGACATGACCCCTGACAGTCGTGCGCCTGAACCCTTGTTCGTGGGTTTATTAGGCTTGGTCTGCTCCTGGGCGATGTATATCTTTAGTTCCTGGATGTTTGTGGCATCTAGTCGGTGTGTCTCTCGGCTTAGATGCTTGACCGTCTCCCATTTCCAACGCAATTCTTGGGCCGTTAAATCGTAGTTCTGGCATAGCTTCACACCTATCGCACGGTTAGTTACGAATGCCGGGCCGCTGTGGGGGTAGCGCATACATTCGCTGAGGAGGTTGTCGCATTCCTGTGGAAGGTATTCGCGGAGCTCCTTCTCAAGCTTCTTCAAGAGCACTTTCGATGGAATAGATGCCATCGATGGGGAGCCGTTGGAACAGTGGACGATCGGTGTGGAGACGCGTCAAGTCACGCTTCACGTGTCGAGCATCCCAACGCGTGACATCATAACGTTGTTGAACCTAACCTTGCACAGATACAACAGATCCACGGATGCTCAAACCTTCTCAAAGATATACAAGTATGCGAGGCGCTTCAGATCCCTCACGCTCTCCTTATCCGCCTTCACGACCTTCTCGTCATTGAACAAGACCCAACCCTCCTCCAACTCTTCATCCGCGTCCTTGCCAGGGCTGTTCGTGGCGAAACCAGGGTGTTTGATGTGAGCGACGTAATGACCTGAGTGGACGGAGGGCCCCTTGTGGGAGATGAAAGCCTTGAGCCTGTACTTCGCCGAAAACGTCTTTGTACCAGGAAGATCTTTTGCCTTGTGTGAAGATCCCTCAGAAACATCAATCATAGGTACGTCTTCCCCGGTGTCGTCGGGGTGGTTAAACACCCACTCAACCGCTCGCTCGGTATCGCCACCCTTCAACCACACAGTGAGACGTGCCCTACCGATAAATAACCTAGAACTTACAGTCTCGCGGAGCGCCTTCCTCGCCTGAGCGGGGGAGAATCCCATGTCACTCAACATAGCGACTTGTTCCGGAGATGGCTCGGGGCCCTTAGAATTGCTGCTGACGACAGTGATCGGGTCATCGATGCCTGTGTGTTTGTTAACGATCTGAGAGCGCCAGAGGCACGGAAAGATCCATACCAGGATCTTCCATATGAGCGAACAACCACTCCATGGCAGCGGTTGGGTCGGTGTTCCCAGTAGCAAGTAGCGCTTTCTGGCAGCGGACTGTCGGGAAGCCCATGCCCTCGAGCTGAGCCATTGCCTCAGCGTTGAACGTTGGTAAGCCAGAAGACTCTTCGGGAGTCGCGTGTTGATTGAGTGCTGAACCTCCGATATGGTAGGTTGGTACCCTTACCTGGCTTGCTCTCCGGAAGCTCAACCTCCGTATCCTGCAACCCTTTTCCGACGTACTTGTCCAGGCTGAGAGTATCCGAGGGTGGGAGGTTGATGGGAATATCGAGTTTCGTAGGTACCCAGTTCACAAGTTGAAACTTCTTCGCATGGATCACGAGGACCTCGGGGAACGTCGCGAATCGAGACCGCCTACAGCCTAAGGTGAGGAAGGGAATAAAAAGTCGTTTAGGGGTGCTTACTTGTGCGCGACAACAGTCTTGTTACACTGGGGACAGGTATACTCCAGTCCCTCATCCCCCGTCAGGATGTCAAGAGTATCCGTCAGCAACACGTCTCTGTAAATGACCTTCCCTTCGGCATCCTTGCTCTCCTCGATGGCAGGGACGGCGACGCTGACTGCATCCAATTCGTCGTTCCTATATCGCACCTTGTGACACGAAGTACATTGCAACCGCTGCTCCACCGCGAACGTGAAAACCTTCGTTGGATCAACTTCGCCAGTAGTATCTTGAGTTCGCTTGAGCGTGCGTCTGAGGACCTTCAACAAATGCATAAAAAACTCCTCTGAATCTTGCTGCCTCATCGTAGAAAACTCTTCGTGCCCCTTCCCGATGAGTGCCTTGAATCCCATGGGGCGTACGCCGTCTTGAAAAACGGGGGTGGGGGAATCGTGAGAAAGAGGGAGAACCTCCTGAGCAGAAGATGGAACAGAATATCGGCCGGAGAGTAAGCCGTCTGCGAGTTTATGCATCTGACAAGCCACGCAATCAGCTGGCAATGGTTCTGTGCATTTTGCCCAGTGTTCGGCAGCGGATGGGTAGTAAGCTTTTTGGAATGAGGGAAGGGAGAAGAGGGTTTGGACAACGGAAGCCATATAACAACTAGAATGTAAACGTTTGTCAGCCTTGCCGAATACAATATCGTGGTAAGTGGCCCCACCTGTTGCCTAGATTAGAAAGCCCCGTGAGACCAGGTCCAAAAACGGGTTCAAGTGCTTTCCCGTCTTCACCAACGAGCGAGAAATCGTAGTGAAGATTCTGTTCGATTTGCTGATACTTCGTTCAGAATTATTCCCCAAAAAGCATGGTTGGAAGGAACCCACCAATTCTGTCATCGATTTTTCCGTTTTCGTTAGTGTCTGGACATTTATGCCGAACGTCGAGAGATGGGAAGCTAATTCGAGGTCGAGTTTCGAATCGTCGCAAACGTAACAGTGCGCATCTAGTTGGACATGGGTCAGCCAATAACCGCAAACAAGAGGGGGTTCTAACGGACCTGCCCCGCCCTCGGGAGTGATGGTGCCAAGCTTTACGCTGACTGGGTGACCAGATTCCCCGAAATGATCAAGACCATGACCATTTCCACCAGGGGCTCCACCATGCTGCTTCCTTCCGCAGCCAAGCGAGCCGCAGGTCAAACATAACCACAGATTTTCCTTGAGTTCACATCGACTACAGTGAGCGAGCCCAGACGCAGGGATGGGCCCAGTGGCAAGTTGCTCGAGCGTCAAAGTATGTTCGCAGGCCAAAATTTCTTCCTCCCAAGATTTAACCTCCGATTGCCGAGCTGAGGAGAGGGATTTGAGGATGCCGTCGGAGAGCGATTGGACAAGGGGGTCTGCAGAAAGTTCCGGGTGCTCAAGGCCGTCCTCGTACGATTTCAAAGTGGTTGTGTGGACATATTTATCTTCTTCGCGTTCCTCCACGATGGCAAGCTTTGTAATCTTCATCGGGGGCTCCTCGCCCTCTGCCTTCATTGACGATATTAGCGATGACTGCGGGAGGGAAGAGAAGATCAAAACATACCCGCTTGGAAGAGGGCTTCCTCCGCCTCTTCACGTTTAACGCAAACTTGTGTCCAGATTTTTTGTAGTGGATGAGGGCGTGGTGGCGTTCGGTATCAAGACAACCTCCGTTGAAACAAGTCAAGCAAACATCGATCCCTAGCGGACCGTCCTGGAGACACAAAGGATTACGATCGTAATCAGGGTCGAGACCCCCTGATGTTGGGTTCGTACCTGGTTGTCGAAACATTGGGTGCACTCCTCCCGATGGACTGATTGGGACAACTTAGGAGGCTGGAGTTTGGACAATTGTGCGAGATCCATGGCTTCTGGTCTCCGTTTCTGCGAAGAAGATAAGACCAGCGAGTCCATCACGATCCTCTCCCGCGAATCTGAGGCCTCACCTTGGGTGAGAACGATGATCGACGGAGAAGGCAGACTCGACTACAGTGGGTCTGGTCGCGTGTCGGCAAAGGGTCCACGTGACCAGCCGATTATCTTTCCCCTTCCCGCTCAAAATTTCAGAAGCACTCTGTCCAAATGGCGCAGAACGGATCAGCCAACGCGTCAACAGAGGCTTCCTCCTCCTCGATACCAACGGTCGTCGGGATTAACTACGGAAATACCTATGCGTCAATCGCAGTTGTGTCCAAGGTCTGTGCGCATCTCATCGCAATTTGGGATCGAGTGATCGCTCAGCTCGAGCTGTAGGAAGGATTGGCAGAGTGTATCGCCAACGAGGACGGTGAACGCCAGATTGCCTCTGCTATCTCCTTCCACGGCGAAGAAACCGTAGGCACCTTTCTGCCCCCGAGAATTTTTGGATCTCAAATAATGTGGGATACAGTATATCGGTACTGGCGCAAAACATCAGCTGGTGAAGAACTCCGAGAACACAATCATCGGCTTCAGGAACCTCCTCGGTAGAAAGTGAGAAAGTCTTCTTTTAGACTGCTGTGCTGTGCTGAACATTTGTGTTGCAGATTTTCCGAGATACCTAAGGACAAACTTGTGATTTCCGCCCCGGTTATCCAACACCCCGAGAAGGCAGATGAACCCGCCTACAAGGTCAAAATTCTCCAGCCTGCCCCAAAACCTCTCCCCACTTCTGCGGTTACTTCGACCGTTAACACCCCAGCCGCCTCAAAATTTGGCACACCGCGATCAGAGCCCACGCCAGCAGAACGATACCTAACCGTCTCGGAAGTCAATACAATCTTTATCAAATCCCTCGTCCAATCTGCAGAGGGCTTCCTGGGGAAGAAGGTCGAGGGCGTAGTTATTACCATTCCGACATGGTTCGACGAGGTCCAGCGCGAAGCTTTGATCAAGGCCGCGGAAGACGCTGGCGTCAAGGTCCTCCAATTGATTGACGATATCGCAGCTGCCGCTCTCCAATCAATTACCACCCCCACATTCCCCGACCTCAAACAAGACAGGACTCAGCTTGTCGTTGACCTCGGTTCCTCCTCCCTTTCCCTCTCCGTCCTCTCCATTCGCCACGGTCTCATCCATCCCCTTGCTTCCTCCACCGACCCTGCCGTTGGTGCTGATCTCATCGACGAGAAACTCATAAAGTTCTTCGCAAAGGAATTCACCAAGAAAACCAAAGTTCCATTATCGCTGCCCGTGACCGCCTCCTCCTCCGCTGTAGACAAACGCGCCGAGGCCAAACTTCGTCTCGCCATAGAGCACACAAAGCGAACTATCTCCGCTTCACCCGGCGCCGCCACATGTTCGGTCGAGAGCTTGAAGGAGGGTTATGACCTCTCTGGGACGATCAACCGAATGAGGTTCGACATGGAAGCTCGGGAGGTGTATATCGAGATCGCGGGTGCCGCAAAACAGCTCGTTGTTCATGCAGGTCTCGACCTGTACGACATCGATGAGATCATCTACGCTGGTGGAACTGGATGTTTACCAGGGCTGGATGAGACCGTGCTGGGCGTCGGATTCGACGAAGAGAGAGTGATTACCCCTTTCTCTGCCGGAACCGCTGTAGGTGGTGGTGCCTCAGACCCCACCACGATTTTGGCGAAGGGTGCTGTCCTCCAGGCCAAACTCTTGGCTGAGATCGCCGGCGATCAGGATCTCCTTCCAGCGTTCGACAACGGGACGGAATTTGCAATGGTCAAGTCAACGAGCAAGACCCTCGGGCTGATATTCCCCGAGGAGGGCGCGGAGAAGGGTAGTCTGGGTGGCCAATGGGTTCCCCTGATCCTCAAGGAAACCGCCCTACCAGCGAGGAGAATATACACCGTTGACGTGGACCTCGGGGAAAGCAACGCCGAGAAAATTGGGTTCGAGGTGTGGGAGGTGAAAGAAAGCATCAAGGTGGAGTTAGTCAAGGCACCCCCTCTGGAGGGCGAGGACGAGGACGAAGAGGAGCCAGAGGAGACCGAGGAGAAGGAGAGGTTGATTGAGAGAGATAGGGCGGCTCTGACGAGCATCGTCGTCCCTGTGAAAAGTGGGAAGAAAGAGAAAGGGAGGTGGAAAACGAAGATCGGAGTGCAGTTCGTGATGGATGAGGGGGGCAGAGTGGATATCACCGCTTGGGAGGTCAATGGGGGAGAAAAGGTTCGGAAGATCATCCAGTAGATACCAGTCTAGACCCGGACGCGCCGCGGCGCGACTATACACGCAACTTTATTTTTTTCGACCGGAACCGGGACTGACCTGTAGATGTCTCCGGAAATCGTACAAGTTTCATTCGACCTCACGACTCGGCCGCGCGCCTATTCCGTAATGCACAGATAACTAAGTAATACAAAGGCGAGAGGGAAAGGTGGGAAAGAGATGGGAAATCGTTTTCTGGCAAGAGGCATACGAACGCCTGGGGATTGAGGAATGAATGTTATCGTTTGGACCGGTCTCGAGCGGTTTTACCAAATTTAAGCGCAACGATTAGACTGGCCAAGGACGTTTTCCGAGCCACAAAGGCATACCCCCCGTCCAGGCGGTCAGTCCATCTTCACATCCGAGTCCCCGGGACCAGATCCTGTGGCTTTGGGTTCGGTTTCCGGGGTATCCTGGGTGGGGACCTCGGCAGGATCGGCGGCCTCGGCGGGCTCTGTGACAGTGGTTGACTTGGTCTCGACAGTGGTATCTGGCGGACTGGGGTCGGTGCTCATAATATCGGCGAGGGTGGACTCCTGTGAGAGCGAGCTTTCCTTTGCCGGGCTCGTGGGTGAATTGACAGGCGAGATCTGAACAGAGATGTGGGGGTTGGAGGAGTTGGGCACCGGGGTTGGAGAAATGTGAGAAACGTGAGGAATGCTAGAGATCGACGTAAGGATTGGCTCATACACGGACTTGTTGGGACGGATATGAACGTACTTCTCCGGATTGGGGATGGCAGTACCGACGGTGTTCTGGGGTGCCTTGCCAGCCTTAGATAGCGCATAGTCTCCGGAATCAAAATATTTCCGGTCCTGCATATCGCGGCTCGTCAACGTGCACCAGATACCCCATATAAGCATAGAGACGGACTCCCTGCGCCTTCATCAAAAGACCCTTGTGAGTGGGTAGTTTGCCATAGAGACGAAAGAGCTTCTTCTCCTCCTCGGTCAAAGCCTATAAAAATGAGATCGCAAACGCGTCGGTCAGCATCTACCACGCATTCCGCATCAAAACTGCTCTCCAAATCGCAGACGGTCTTTGGGGGACGTGCGATTGAAGATGCGATGTCTGATTTGGGATTGAAAGAGGTACGCACGCTGATGTCGACCTTGTTGCGCTTGGCTGGGAGCATAGTTGTTGGGCCCTGGCGGTAGGCTCTGAGCTCTGAGGAAAGAACGGGATTGGTTTTGACGCAGGCAACGGGTTGAGCGTTGGTGAACGGGGTGGAGCGGGTGGATTGCGTGCGGAGTTTCAACCGATCGGACAGATAAGTAACGGATCTTGTCTCACGGATTCGATATTATGTATGTACAGTACAGGTTTAATTTGGTTTTACACCGCAACGCCTCTCATCTACCGCTCCTAAAAATCGAGAACAACTTCGACCTCGCCCATATCTTCATCGTCCGAGTCCAGGCTAAGAACAGGTTGGTCCATAGTGGCAGCGCAGATGTCATCCAACCGGGGAATATCCGAGCAAGTACTCGTGTGCCAGGGAAACTCAGTCGAAGGATCACCTAGATCAAGAGCAACGCAACCAAGGGCATCGTAGTCAAGGACGGAATCTTCTCTTTGGGTGGAGTTCGGTTGCAAGTCAATTGGCTCCCAGTCGTCGTCCAACCCGGCCAATGTGAATAGATCGGCATTTGTCTCGAGGTGACCGGTACCGGCTGAGTCTTCGGGGCCAATCGCTCCGAACTGTATAATCTGGAGTATTAGTATTTCAGCTGCTGCGGCTTGGTCATGTGCGTGGAAATTACAGGAAGTGTGTCCTGGATCGTTGATTAGGCGTGTGGCATGCAGAAAACGGTCACAAACCATGTCCCCAGTGTCTTGGGAGGGCTCAGGTTCGGTAAACAAATCCATGAAGGAAATTTCGCCCAAATCCAGAGGTTGGTTGTTTGGGTCCTCGGACGGGGTCGAATCGTCATATTCGAGAAGCGTATCTGATGGTAGCATGTGGTGATCAGAACTGCACAGAGGATCATCTGATTCGGTGATAAACGTAGAAGCCTGACGACGCCCGTCAGATGCCATTCGCAGGACGCAGAACGGGAACCTGACCTTGAAGCGTTCGGCGCGAAACAGTGTTCTATGCAAACGCTGCAGAGATACAAGGAGGACCTGTTCATCGTCCCTGTGGGGCGAGGCCAAAACGTCATCTAGGGTTAGCGAGCCGAGAGCACCCTGGAGCGTTTCCAAAGAATCCTCATAGATGGCATTGTTACTCGTTCGCAGAGACTTTTGTACGCATCAGTTCGACTCGGTAGATGAGGAAGACAATACACACTCTCAGTATTCTTCTACACTGCTTTTGGAAGGTGTTATTTTGCGACCGAGCAATGATATTCAAGATGGGTTGGGCGACCTGAGGAAACACGTCCATTTCTGTACCAAGGGACTGCGCTGGCTCAATGAGGGCGGAAAACAATAAGGGAGACGCGCACGTTTCTCCAAGAACCGAAGATGAGAGGATAACGCCTACTCAAGGGTCAAGCTATCGATTCACGGGGGAAGGCGGACCGTACCTAACAAAGTCCCGGGAGAGAACCCTTTCGACAGCAGAGCTAACCATGTTTTGAACGGGGAGGAGATGTTGAGGGGAGAATGGGTTCACGACTGGAATCGATTAGAAGGAGCCAGAGCTGGACGAGATGGATACTGACGGGTGTCTTCCGTTGATTTCGACTTCCAAGCAAAGGACCAACTGATGGCGGCGAGAGTTGCAGTGGCTACCGGCATTTCGTCGGGGTACAATAAGGCGCGGGACGACACGATTGCGACTGCCAACGACGGTGAGTGAGTAAACCGCAAGGATTCTGAAAAACGCGCACACTCAAGAGTTCCGTTAGCGTTAATGTAGGGATCTGAGATGTTGCCAATGAAAAGTTTCGCAGCATGCTGTGAGGTGTGTGAGAGGGGGCTATGTATGCGCCAAATCGCGGGATCGTTCCATACAAATTTGAGGTATTCAAGGAGATAAGCGACAAGTGACGACTGCTGGAGCGTCTCCGTAGGGGTTTGGTCCCCCTGAAACGAGCCCGTGAGACGTAAGAGTATACTGGAAGACGAGAGGATGTCGAGTGATTCCGGCGGCGGAAATTTCTGGATTTTTAGGACGGGTTCGTGGTCGATGGCCAGTTTCAGCTGGTGGGTTATCCCAACTGCGAGAGAGAGGCCGTCCGCGGTCGTCCTGAGGAGTGGTGAAGACAAGCACAGGGTTGGCATGAGAGCGCGAAAGTGGTGTGACCGACTCAGATCATCTGCCCAAGTTGCCCGAGATCCCTCTTTCTCTCCATCCACTACCATCTTCGACTCGCTCTCAACGGCCACTGTCCGCTATCGCAGACTCTCTCTCAATGGTAATCTTAAAAGTCAAACCAATTTGTAAAAACTGTCAGGCGTTTCTCATCTTCTTATCGGTAGGCGTCGGACATCGACCAGAAGATCCAGGATGTCTACAAGCGCATCCAAACCGAGCGCAAGGTCCTGGAGGCCTCCCAGCTCCTCCGTCAGGCCACCACAAATCCCGATGTCCTCAGGCGCAATGAAGCGAAGATCAGAGAGGCCGAGCGGCAGCTCTCTTATTTCGAGGACACCCTGCGTGAACTCCAAAACAAGAAGATGATGCTGGCCCAAGGTTCTTCAGGTGGTGGCTCTCAAAGAGACCGCGCTAACCCTCTCCCCTCTCCGGAGTACGACCAACGGTCAGGAGGCCGTCCCCCCGGCGGTCCCGAGAACTCCAGGATGGCTCCCCCACCGAAAAGGGTCTACAGCAATCTAGATCTTATCAAAGCCGATACACCGGTCACCACGGCGAGGATCTCGCGGATGCTCCACCAACTCGAGTTCAAGCTTCAGGTTGAGACCCAGTACAAGAAGGGTATCGATAAGATGGTGAAGCTCTACCAGGCTGAGGGCGACAAGAAGTCGCGCGCAGACGCAGAGGCCAAACGGGTCGAATCCGAGAAAAAGATTCAGCTCCTTCAAGCTTCCCTGAAGCGCTACAAAAATTTATTCATCATGGAAAGCGAGGCCGAGGAACCCGAACCCGCACCAGGTGCGTACCTTCTCCAAAAATAATCCACCTCTCCGGTTTTCTCGGATTTCTTATGCGCACCCCATGTCCTCAGGCGATAAAGGCGCAGAGAACGTGCGCTCGAAATCGCTGACTGGCACCCTTCACATATCCCTCCGAAGTGCTCACGAGCTTGACCATGCCCCCCTCGTATCGAGGTCGCGTTCCGCCGCCAAGGCGGGTATCGATACCTTCGTGCACATCAAGGTCGATGGTACTCAACGCACCAGATCTCATAATTCCAAAACGGACCGATGGAACGAAGACTTCGATATCCCGGTGGACAAGGCGACTGAGATAGAAATTGCTTTTTACGACAAGCAGGCGAGTGAAGTCTATCCGATCCCAATCGGACTGTTGTGGATTAGGATCAGCGATCTTGTCGAAGCTCTCAGGAGGCAACGTGTCATGGGAGGCGGGCAGGGCGGGTGGGTCACTGCCAACGCGATGGGCAGTGACGCCACGAGTCCCCACAACGCTGACCCGTTCGGCGCCGGGGGCGGCATGGACGCGCCGTTGAACTTCCCAGGTGGTGTCGCCGGAATGCGACCTCCAGTCCCCGGGATGCCCCCCCAAGAGGGCGTTGAGGCGTTCTTCTCCGTCGAACCCGTTGGCGCCGTCGCGCTGCGCTTAAACTTCAGTGAGTATTCTCTCCATGATATGAGCGCCTCCTGTGTTAATGGCGACCAGCCAAGGAAAACGTACGGAAACGACCCATGGAAGCAGTAGGCGGTCTCGGTCGTCAGGGCGCTGTGCGCAAACGCAAGGAAGAGATCCACGAAATGAATGGTCACAAATTCATTCAGAAGCAATTCTACCAACTCATCTTGTGCGCTTTCTGCAACGAATTCTTACTCAACGCTCTCGGGTACCAATGCGAGGACTGTCGGTATACCTGCCACAAGAAGTGTTACGAGAAGGTGGTTACGAAGTGCATATCCAAATCCAACACTGGAGTGAGTGTATTCACCTGATGATGGCTGATGTACACTGATAACGATTTCAGGACGGAGACGAGGAAAAGATCAACCACAGGATCCCTCACCGTTTCGAACCACTCACAAACCTGGGAGCCAACTGGTGTTGCCACTGCGGTTATATGCTGCCTCTTGGCCGGAAGAACGCTCGAAAGTGTTCCGAATGCGACGTTACGTGCCATGCACACTGCGCTCACCTTGTCCCCGACTTCTGCGGTATGTCAATGGAGACGGCAAACAAGCTTCTGGATGACTGGCGGCAGATCAACCGGATACGGCAGGACAGGACACCAAAGCAGCATGTCAAACAGCCGTCACTGACTCATGTCATCCCCCCTCAACAACCCAGTCCAAGTCCAGACACGTTGAACCAAGGGATGGAACGGATGAGGATACAGGAGCCCCCTCCTCCCACCCAACAGCAGGAGCTACCTCCTCGGCAGCAGAGCCCTTCTCAGGATCGGTATGGGTATCAGCAACCGCAACCACAACCACAACAGCAACCTCTCCCTGGGACTTATTCTGGCCCGCACGGTCACCAACAAACCCAAAGACCACCAGGGGCAAGGATACCCGTCCCCCCGGCATTCCCTCATGAGCAACAACAGGCGATGCTACAACAACCTCCACCAATGGATGATAGGTACGGCGGGTATGATGTAAGTACTGATGTGCTCGTGTATTCCACGAGGCTGATAACCCGATTCTAGAAACCCCCTCCCCCGCCGCAGAAGCAGTTCCCTCCTCCTGGTGTTGGACTCCCACAACAACAACGACCCCCGCAATCGA
>Ga0307509_10007114_pt1 | contig 14754 bp, 6 predicted proteins | sample 10_EM_MG_FD_202245 | JGI IMG/M metagenome (GOLD analysis project Ga0307509, IMG submission 202245) | Populus trichocarpa ectomycorrhiza microbial communities from riparian zone in the Pacific Northwest, United States - 10_EM | ecosystem: Host-associated > Plants > Roots > Unclassified | place... | reverse complement strand
CGCGCCGCGCCCGCCGGCCGAGGGCGATGCCGCGCGGCCGAAAGCTCCCGCTGCCGACGAGTCGCAACCCGATGGCGTGCCCGACGCGCTCCTCGATCAGGCGTCGGCACCGGTCGACATCTCCGGCATCGCGCGCTCGGTCTCGGTGTCGGTCGCGCCCGCGGTCGGGCTCGCGAAGTACGCGCGGCCGCCGACGCCGGAGCCCGAGAAGCCGCGCGACACCCGCGAGCGCAAGTTCGTCTACGTGCTCGAGGGCGTGCTGGTCGGGATGGCCGCGCTCGAGCGCCGGCTCGGTGCGTCCGGCGCGGTGCGTCTCGTCAACGACTTCTTCAAGGTCGCCCGCGATGTCGTGTTCAAGCACCAGGGCCTGCTCGACATCACGGACGCCGACGCGACGATGCTCCGCGCGGTCGTCGGGCTACCGATCTCGAGCGAGGACGACGCCGACCGCGCGATCAAGCTCGCGCTCGCGCTCGTCGACGCGCTCGACGGCATCGGCTCCGATGTCGAGCCCGAGCTCCGGCTCGCCCTCGCGGTCCAGCGCGGCGCCGCGCTCGTCCGGCCCGCCCGTACGGGCGAAAAGAAAGAGGCGCTCTCGTTCGAGATCGAGGACGCGACCGCCGCGTTCGCGCACAAGCTCGCGCGCCAGGCCCGCGGCGCGGAGATCCTCGTGGGCGGACGCGTGTTCCGCGCCGCGCGCAGCGAGTGGACGTTCGAGTCGCTGCCCGCGATCGATCTTCCCGACGAGTCGCCGAGCGGCACCAACACGTCGAAGGCGCACGTCGACGACGACACCGATCCGGGCGTCAAGCGCGCGCGGGTGTTCCGGCTGCGTGGCCCGAAGGAACGCGCGCAGCGGATCCGCGAGCTACAGGCGCTGGCGCCGAACGCGCAGCTCCACGGCCGCGCGATCGAGCTCAAGGCGCTACGCGATGCGTGGCGCGACGTGCTCGTCACCAAGCGCAAGCGCCAGCTCGTGATCGTCGGCGACGCCGGGGTCGGCAAGCGCACGCTCGTCCGATCGTTCCTCGAAGGACTCGCGCCCGGCGAGGCGGTCGTGATCCGGACCACCGCGCGGGTCGGCACCGCGATGACCCCGTACGGCGTGATCGCCGATCTCGCGCGCGACGTACTCGGGCTCGCCGAGGAAGCCGAGCCGCACGAGGTCGAGCGCCGGTTGCTCCGCGCGGCGCCGCTGATCTTCCCGGGCGAGGAGAACGGTCCCGAGGCGCGCGCGGCGTTGCAGATCTTCGGGATGCTGCTCGGTGCGCGTCATCTCGCGCCGGCCGCACCGATCGATTCCGAGGCGCGGCGCCAGACCCTGATCAAGCTCCTGGTCCGGATCGAGGGCAAGCTCGAGGGTGACAAGCCGATCGTGCTCGTCGGCGAGGACGTCCACTGGGCCGATCAGGACTCGCAGGAGCTGTTCGGCGCGCTGCTCAAGATCCAGACCCCGCGGCCGCTGTTCGGCCTCATGACGTCGCGGCCCGATCCGCGGATCCTGAAGATGGCGAAGGAGCTCGGCACCGAGGTCGTGCTGCTCGAGGAGCTCAACGACGAGGCCCGCCGCGAGATGCTGGTCGCGCGGTTCGTGCCCGGCCACGACATCGAGGACCTCGTACTCCAGATCGCGGCGCGCGCCGGTGGCAACGCGTTTTTCATCCAGGAGCTGCTCGACATGCTGATCGAGCGCGGGATCCTGGTCGCGGATCCCGACGAGGGCGAGTACCCCGGCCTGCTCCGCTGGGTCATGCGCGACGCACCGATCCACGTCCCGTCGTCGGTCGAGGATCTCGTGGTCGCGCGCATCGACTCGCTGCCGCCGCCCGAGCGCGAAACGATCGTCCACGCCGCGATCCTCGGCCGCCACGTATCGGCCGCGGCGCTGTCCGCGCTGATCGGCCGGCCGATGCGGCTCGAGCTCGACGAGCTGGTCCGTCGCGGCCTGCTGTCGTCGTTCGAGGGCGAGTACAAGTTCAAGAACGACATGACGATGACGATCGCGTACGGGATGATCCCGCACGAGGTCCGGATCCAGATGCACCGCTCGGTCGCGGCGCGGCTCGCGAACGCGGTCGGCTACCGGATCGGCCAGGATGACGCGCTGATCGCGCGCCATCTCGAGCTCGCCGGCGATGCCGTCCCCGCCGCGGATCGCTACCTGCGCGCCGCCGGTCACGCGGTCGAGCTCGGCGGCAATGCCGACGCGTTCCGCCAGCTCACCCGCGCGGTCAAGCTCCTGCCCGAGACCGATCACGAGCGCCGGTTCACCGCGCACCGCCTGCGCGAGGAGATCCTGCGCCGCCTCGGGAAGCGCCCGCAGCAGCTGCGCGAGCTCCACGCGCTGCGCAAGGAGGCCGACGCGATCGGCGACGCCGGCAAGCTCGCGGTCGCGCACAACGCGCTCGCTCAGTTCTACATCGATGTCGGCAAGGCACCGGCGGCGCTGCGTGCGGTCGCGCCCGCGCTCCAGTACGCGCGCGACGCGGGCGAGCCCTTGATCGAGGCCGAGGCGCTGCGCCTGCGCGCCGCGATCGCGCGCCTGGTCGGCAACGCGGAGGAGTCGCTGCGGCTCGTCGAGCAGGCGCTCGAGATCGTCGACCGGACGATGGAGCAGAGCAAGGTCACCGACACCGGCCAGCGCGCGCCGACGCCCGTGTTGTTGTCGCGCGCGACGATCCTCAACCAGCGCGGCACGACGCTGTGGAACATCGGCAAGCTCGAGCAATCGATCGAGAGCTACGCCGAGGCGCTCGTGATCTATCGCGCGATCGGGATGCAACGCCACGAGGCGCGCGCACTCAACAACATGGGCATCGTGTTCGCCGCGCTCGGCGAGTACGAGGAGGCGCTCGCGCACTACAAGAGCGCGCTCAAGATCGATCAGGCGCTCGGCGAGCGCAGCGGCCTCGCGCTCAAGCTCGGCAACATCGGCCAGTGCTACAGCGACCTGGGCGATCTCGATCGCGCGGAGAGCTACCTTGGCCGCGCGCTGAAGGTCGCCGAGCAGACCGGCGATCTGTCGGCCGCCGCCGACGCGGCGGTGAGCTGGGGCCAGGCGAAGATGCAGCGCAACGACACGCGCGGCGCGCTCCTGTTGTTCGAGCGGGGACTCGCGCTCGCGACCGAGAACCGCGAGCGCTATCAGGAGGTCCGCGCGCTCCAGTACATCGCCCTCGCCCACCTCGCGGCGGGCGATCCGCCGGAGGCCGCGCTCGAGATGGCGCGCTCTGCGACCGAGTGGGCGCGCAAGATGCCGATGCGGGTCGGCATCATCTACGGCCTCGTGTTCCAGTCGCTCGCGCTCGCCCGGATGGGCCGTCATCCCGACGCGCTCGTGGCGAGCGACGAGGCGATGGCGCTCGCTCAGGAAGGCGAGACCCGGATCGACGGCATCGAGCATCTCCATCGCTGGCGCGCCGAGGTCCACACGGCCGCGGGCAAGACCGACCTCGCGAAGCGCGAGCTCGCGCTCGCCGACGCCGAGGTCGAGGCGAAGGCCCAGAAGCTGCGAGATCCCGAGCTCCGCAAGCACTACCTCGCCGCGCGTCGCCGGTAGCGCGATTTGCCGCACGTCAAGACACGTGCATTCGCCGCATAGATCTGCCAGGGTCCCCCCGTGACCGACCCGCTGGTCCCGATCAGCCCTGCCAAGCGCCTCCGCGGCAAGCGGGTGCTCCTCGTGATGCTCGCGATCGTGGTGCTCGGTGCGGTTCCCGCCGTGGTCGTGCCGATCCTGTGGACGCGCGGCAAGGCCCCCAAGCTCTCCGACCTCAGCACGATCGGCGCGTTCTCGCTCGTCGACGAGCGCGGCCAGCCGTTCACCCAGGACGCGCTCCGCCACCACCCGACGATCGTGTCGTTCATCTTCACCCGCTGCGACACCGTCTGCCCGGTGACGTCGATGAAGATGGCCAAGATCCAGGAGAAGACGTTCGACGCCGGCACCCGGATCAAGCTGCTCTCGATCTCGGTCGACCCCGCGTACGACACCCCGCCGCGCCTCGCCGAGTTCGCCCAGAAGTACAAGGCCGACCCCGAGCGCTGGCGCTTCGTGACCGGCCAGCCCGCCGCGATCCAGGCGCTCGTCGAGGGCCCGTTCCTCACGTCGATGCAGCGCGAGGCCGACCGCCCGGACGGCATCCCGAACATCGCGCATGGCGGCTACTTCATGCTGGTCGACGGCGACCTCCACATCCGCGGCATGTACGAGTCGAATGACATCCAGCGGCTCGACGAGCTGATCCGCGACGCCCGTTACCTCGCGCGCATCGCGAAGTAATGACACGATAGCCGGGTTGACCCCGCTCCTGAACGTCGGCTCGCTGGTGCTCGGCATCGCGATCCTCTATTGGGGCGCCGAGTGGTTGATCCGCGGCTCGGCCGGCATCGCCCGCACGTTCGGCGTCAAGCCGCTCGTCGTCGGTCTGACCGTCGTCGCCTACGGCACCTCCGCGCCCGAGCTCGCCGTGTCGACCAAGGCCGCGCTCACGGGTCACAACCCGATCGCGCTCGGCACCGTGATCGGCTCGTGCGCCGCGAACATCTCGTTGATCCTCGGCCTGACCGCGCTGATCTCGCCGCCCACCGTCGATGGCCGGATCATCCGCCGCGAGGTCCCCGTCCTCGTCGGCTCGGCGATCGCCGTCCCGATCCTGTTCCGCAACGGCGTGCTGTCCCGGTTCGAAGGGTTCCTGCTCGTCGCCTGCGCGATCGTCTTCACGATCGCGACGCTCACCGTCGCCGCCCGCCTCGATCCCGACGACGAGCTCTCCCGCGATCCCGCCGACGACGATCACGCCGCCAGCTCCTCCAACCTCGCCGCCATGCGCGCCGAGAACGCCGAAGAAGCCGGCTCCTCGATCCACACCGCATCGCCATTCGGCGATGCTGCTTCGGCCAGCGAAGCCGGCCTCGCGATCGGCGGCAAGGGCCGCCCCCGATCGTCGCGTCTCGCCACCCTCATCATGAGCGGCTTCGGCGTGGTCCTCCTCGTGCTCGGCTCCAACTTCTTCGTCCGCGGCGGCCGCGGCATCGCCGCCGAGCTCGGCATGTCCGAGCGGATGCTCGGCCTCACCGTGATCGCGATCGGCACCGCCCTGCCCGAGCTGATCGGCTCGATCGTCGCCGCGACCCGCGGCCACTCCGCGCTCGCGGTCGGTTCCGTGATCGGCTCGAACCTCCTGAACGTGTTCCTCGTGCTCGGCGTGACCGCCTCGCTCCACGAGATCCGGCTCGGCGAGCGCATGCACCTCGTCGATCTGATCGGGCTCGTCGTGATCACGCTGCTCGGCGTGATCGTGCTCCGGGGATCGCGCAAGATCAGTCGGCTGGAGGGCGCGATCCTCGTGCTGGCGTACGTCGCGTTCATCGTGTGCTGCGCCCTGTTCTGAAGCAACGCCGACACACGCCACGGCGCGGACCCTGAAGTAACCGAGCAGATCTCGGCGTTTCGCCTGATACCCGCCGATCGCAAACCTCGTAACGCGGCGACCTCACCCGCGCGAGTGGAAGCCAGCGAACCAGCATTTCTGGACGGCACGGAGTGCCCTAGTGTCCGGCCCATGAAGCGGGACATCGTGCTGGCTGCGCTCCTGACCCTGGGGACCTCGACCTCTGCCTTCGCCGAGCGGCAAGGGCATGCGGACTACGTGTTCCAGGACCCGCGTGGCGTCGGTGCCGAGTACATCGCGCCTCCTCCGTCCGGCGTCTCGCACGTCATCTTCATGAACCGCTGCACGGGCGGCTGCGCGATCACCCGCGGCGGCTCGAACAACTCGCTGGCGAACCAATCGTCGTTCTTGCAAGGCAACCTCTCGGCGTACGCGGGCACCGACGCGCAATGGCAGCAGATCGTGTCGTGCGTGAAGCAGACGTACGCGCCGTTCAACGTGACGATCGTCGATCAGCGTCCGACCAGCGGCGACTACCACATGGCGGTCGTGGCCGGCCGCGCGTCGGAAGGTGGCCAGGGCGCTGGCACGCTCGGCGTCTCGCCGTTCTCGTGCGGCTACATCCCGAACTCGATCTCGTTCTCGTTCGCGAACGAGGAAGTCTCGAACATCGTCGACATCTGCTGGACGGTCGCGCAGGAGACGGCGCACTCGTGGGGCCTCGACCACAAGTTCGACAAGCTCGACCCGATGACCTACCTGACGAATGGCAACGTCCAGAAGGTGTTCCAGAACCAGTCCGGTTCGTGCGGCGAGTACAGCGCGCGCCAGTGTCAGTGCACCTACTCGGGCACCGGCAATTCGGCCATGAACTCCTACGCGCTGGTCATGGCGACGTTCGGTTCGGGCACGCCGGACACCACGCCGCCGACCGTGGCGATCATGTCGCCGTCGAACAACGGCTCGGTGATGCCGAGCTTCGCGATCACCGCGACCGCGATGGACGACGTCGGCATCTCGAAGGTCGAATTCCGTCTCGACAACACGCTGATCGGCACCGCCTCGAGCGCGCCGTTCAAGGCGACCGCACCTGCAACCCTCACGCAGGGTAGCCACCACCTCGAGGCGACCGCGTACGACTTCACGAACAACACCGCGAAGGCCGCGATCGACGTGGTCTACGGCGAGGCGTGCACCTCGGGCGGTTGCAGCGATCCCACGCAGGTCTGTCTCGATGGTCACTGCGTCGCCGGGCCGGACACGGCGGGTGGTCTCGGCTCGCCGTGCACCGACAACGCGGGCTGCGCGTCGGGCCAGTGCGGTGACGACGGCGCGGGGAACCGCTACTGCGTCGAGCCTTGCGACACGACGAACAACATGTGCCCGAGCGGCTTCGGCTGTCTCGCGACCACTGGCACCGCCGGCGTGTGCTGGCCGGGGGAGAGCGGCGGCGGCGGCGGTTGCAGCACCAGCGGCGGCAACGGCCTCGCGATGCTCGCCGGCCTCGGCTTCGCGAGCGCGCTGATCACGCGCCGCCGTCGGCGCTGAGTAGGACATGACCGCTGTCACAGTCGCCTCTGGCGGCTGGTGGCGGCATGCCCCGATGCGTTATCGTCGGGGACCATGCGTCTCGCGACGATCGTCGGTTTTCTCGCGCTGTTCGCCGCGTCGGCGCGAGCGCAATACGTCGAACCCGCCTCGGTGGATGGCAAGCCACTGCCGCCCCACACGGTGGCCATTCCGACCCAGCTCGCGGTCCCGCCACCGGTGCTGGTCAACAGTCACCTCCTGTACCTCAACGCGTGCCGGCCGAACGGCTGCGCGGTCACGGTCGGTAGCTCGGACGACTCCCGCACCGATCGCTCGGCGATCGTCCCGCACGGGGGCACGCTCGCCGCGCTCAGCGCGTCGGTGAACTTCGACGCGGTCAAGCAGTGCATCGCGACCGCGATGGCGCCATTCAACGTCCAGGTCACCGACGTCGATCCGGGCACCGCCGATCACTTCGAGATCATGATCGCCGGCACCGCGAGCCAGGTCGGCTTCGACCCGAGTTTCCTCGGCGTAGCGCAGTACCTGTGTGGCGGCACGCCGGGGCAATGCTCCGGAACGTACATCCCGAACGCGCTTTCGTTCGCGTTCGGCAACTCCAGCGGGCTCCCGCAAGGCCCGAACGACAAGGTCACGTACCTGTGCGGCACCGCGCTGCAGGAGACCGCCCACGGCTGGACGCTCGACCACGCGACGGCGACGAGCGATCCGATGACGTACAACAACTACACGACGCCCCTGTCGTTCCGCGACAACGCGCCGTGCGGCAGCGACTGCATCTATACCTGTCCCGGCGGCAGCGGTACGTGCAACGCGTTCGGCGTCGTCTGCAGCGGTCAAACGCATCCTTGCCAGGAGACCGGCACCGCGACCCAGAACGAGGTCGGCATCCTCACCGCCCTGTTCGGGCCCGCGGGCGCGGTGGCGCCGACGATCGCGATCACCGATCCGCTGACGGGCTCGGCCAAGCAGGTCGGTCACGCGTTTCCGATCACCGTGACGTGCACCAGCGGTGACGGCGTGAAGGAGATCGATATCATGATCGACGACATCGAGGTCGGATCGTTCATGACCTCGCCGGCGATGGTGATGACCGCGCCCAACCTCGCGCTCGGCACGCACCACATCAAGGCGCTGTGCGGCTCCAACAAGCAGGCGACCGCGATCGCGACCGCCGACGTGATCCTCGGCAACATCTGCGCGGTCGACACCGATTGCTCGGGTGTCGGTCAGATCTGCTACCAGATGACCTGTCTCGATGGCCCCGGCGCGACGGGGGGCGTGGGCGCGACCTGCGTGATGAACAGCGACTGCAAGTCCGGCCAGTGCGCCAGCGACGGCAGCGAGTCGCTCTGCGTGATCCCGTGCGATCTCACCCAGAACAACTGCCCCCCCGGCTTCGGCTGTATCGACGACGGCACCAACACCGGCGGTGGCGTGTGCTGGCTCGGTGCGGATAGCGGTGGCGGTGGCTGCTGCGATGCCCGCCACGGCACCGACAGTCGCGGGTCGATCCTGTTCGGCCTCGGGTTCGCCGCCGTGTGGCTCGGCCGACGCCGCGTCACCAACCGCCGCTCGGCGTGAGGACGGTCACCGGTGCGTAGCGCGTCGACGTCGTTCCGTCGCCGAGCTCGTTCGTGGTGTTGTCGCCCCAGCACATCGGGATGGTGACGAGACCGCGCCACGTCGCGCACGTATGGTATCCGCCGGCCGCGAGGTCGAGCGCGATGGTCGAGCTCTGGACGACCGTCGGGAGGTGGGTGTCCGAGTGGAAGAACACGTTCCCGCCGGTGCCGAGCTGACCGTGCCCGTGCCAGCCCCAGCAATAGAGTCCTCGGCCCGAGCCGGTGGAGCCCGTGGTCGCGCACGTGTGATCGCCACCGGCCGAGATGTCGGTCCAGACGAAGCCGCCGATCACGGGCGTCGGCGTGAGCCGCTGCGCGACCGTGTTGTCACCGAGCTGACCGTTCGAGTTGATCCCCCAGCACCTCGCCCCGGTTCCGACGAGCGCGCACGTGTGGCCCCAGCCCGTCGTGATGTGGTTCGGCAACGCCGCGCCGGTTCCGGACAGCACGGCCGGGCCGGGCGTGTTCGTACCCGAGGTCGAGTTGTTTCCGAGCTGGCCGTAGGTGTTCCTGCCCCAGCAATAGATCGAGCTGGTGCCCGAGACCTGCCGCGTCGCACACGTGTGATCGGTGTTGGTGGCAAGCTCGATCATGCCGTCCGCCTGGCCGACGACGATCGCCGGCGTGCGATGCAGCCCGCCGTACGAGCCGAGCCCGAGGCCGCCGTACGTGTTGTCACCCCAGCAGTAGTTCGCGACGGCGCCGAACACCGTGGTCGACAACGCGAGCGCGCAGGTGTGCGGACCGGACGCCGACACGTGGGCCGCGATCCGGTTCATCGCGGGGATGAGGACCGGGGTATTGCTCGACGCGGTCGAGCCGTCGCCGAACTGTCCGAGCGTGTTGTCGCCCCAGCAGTACAACGAGCTCGACTTGATCGCGCACACCGTGTTGCCCGACATCGAGATCGAGACGTCGGTGACACCCGACGCCATCCCGGTGACGGGAGTCGGCGCGGGGCGAGTCGTCCTCGATCCGTCGCCGATCTGACCGCTGGCGTTGCCACCCCAGCAGTACAGCCCGCCGCCATGGAGCGCCCCGGACGAGATGAAGCACGAGGTGTAGCTGCCGCCCATTCCATTCGTGCCACCCGTCGAGAACCGGCGCGTCGCGACCGTCGGAACCGCGGGCTGAGGAAACGCATCGTAGTTCGTACCGTCGCCGGCCTGGCCGTCGTCGTTGCCACCGATACAGACGATCGAACCGCCGTGGCGGAAGCAGGTGTGGACGTCGCCCGCGGTGATCGACGAGGCCGGAACGTGCGACGCGTCGAGCGGATGCGGGACCACGAATCCGGTGTTCGGATACGTGTCGAGCTGGCCGCGCAGACCGCTGCCCCAGCAGTAGCCGTTCGTGCTCGTGGTCGCGCAGCTGTGGGCGCCGCCCGCGGCGATCTCGAGGACCCCGCTCGCGAGCGACGCGAGCGCCGTCGGCGAGGTGCGCTGCGCGGTGGTGGTGTCCCCGAGCTCGCCGAACGTGTTGTCGCCCCAGCAATACGCGGCGCCGCCGGCGATCGCGCAGGCATGGTCCGGGCCCGCCGACATCGCCGTCGGGCTCGTCAGTGACAGCAGCGCCGGGACGTGACTGTCGTCGGTGCTGCCGATGCCGAGCTGGCCCTGGTCGTTCAGGCCCCAGCAATACGCGAAGCTCGAGCCCGCGGCCTGGGCCTGCAGCGCGCAGCTGAAGCTGCTGGCCACGGTGATGCCGAGGCCGCGGTTGTCGAGGGTCGAGGCCGTCGTGGCGACGAGATGATCGGTCGTCGTGCCGTCCCCGAGCTGCCCCTTGTCGTTCTTGCCCCAGCAGTAGATCCCGTACGAGTTGCTGCCGTGCGAGTACCGCATGCCGAGCGCACACGCGTGATCGCTCGCCACCGCCACCTTCACGGCGCCCGTGACGCCGATGACGATGCTCGGCAAGTAGTGGGTGCCACCGGTGGATCCGTTGCCGAGCTGGCCGGCGCTGTTGTCGCCCCAGCAGTAGACAAACCCGGCCTGGACCGCGCACACGGTGTCACCATCGACCGAGACCGCCACGTCCGTCACGCCGGCCGACATGCCGCTGACCGCGGTCGCCGTCAGTCGAGGAGCGGTCGTGCCGTCGCCGATCTGGCCGGCGCTGTTGTCGCCCCAGCAGGTGAGCGCGCCGTTGGTGTCGATGGCGCACGTGTTGTGGGCGCCGGCCGACAGCGTCGTGCCCGCGACGTTCGGGATCGCGTAGGGGCCCCAGAGATCCTCGGTGCTCCCATCGCCGAGCTGCCCGTCCGCGTTGTTGCCAGCGCAGATCAACGCGCCCGCAAACACGAAGCACGTCGCGCCGTTGCCGGCACTGATCTGCGAGTCGGGGACATGCGCGAGGGGCAGCGCGAGCGGGCTCGTCGTCGGGATCGACGTCGGGTACGTGTCGAGCTGACCGCGATCGCCCTTGCCCCAGCAGTACGAGCTCGCCGCGTTCGATCCGCAGGTGTGGTTCGTGCCCGCCGACAGGCGGGTGAGCGCGAGCGCGCCGTTGACCATGACCGGCCTCGGCCGATCGACGGTAGATCCGTCGCCGAGCTCGCCGTCGTCGTTGTTGCCCCAGCACATCGCCACGCCGGACGCGATCGCGCACGCGTGGTCGTAGCCCGCGCTGATCGTCGTCGGAGATGCGAGTGCGACGGCGGTCGGGACGTGCTGGTCCTCCCCGAGCCCGTTGCCCAGCTTGCCCTGATCGTTCGAGCCCCAGCACGACAGCACCGGCGTCGCGTCGAGGCTCTGGATCGCGCAGCTATAGCCGTGGCCGACGGACACCGCCGTCATCCGCAGATCGAGGCCCGGGACGAGCGTCGCGGTGTAGTGGTCTTCGATCGTGTTGTCGCCGAGCTGTCCGTTGCTGTTCGAGCCCCAGCAGTACACCGCGTACGAGTCGCTGCCATGCGAGTGCCGCGTGGCGAGCGCGCAGGTGTGGTCGGCCGAGGTGGACACCACGACCGCGCCGGTCACGCCGGCGACGAGCTCGGGCGTGAAGTGCTTGCCACCGAGCGAGCCGCTACCGACCTGGCCGTACGTGTTGTCGCCCCAGCAATAGACCGAGCCGAACTGGATCGCGCAGATCGTGGTTCCATCGGCGGCGACCGAGACGTCGGTGACGCCGATGTCCAGGCCGGAGGCGACCGTGGCCGTCGCGTGCCGATCGGTCGTGTCATCACCGAGCTGGCCGGCGCTGTTGTCGCCGAGGCACGACAGCGTGCCGCCGAGGATCTGACAGACGTTGCGCGCGCCCACGGACACGCGATCGGTGTCGACGGTGGGGAGGGCGTAGGTGCCCCAGTTGTCCTCTCTCGTACCATCGCCGATCTGGCCATCGGAGTTGTCGCCCACGCAGTGGGTGACGCCGCCCAGGATGAAGCACGTCGTGTCCTCGCCGAGCGAGAGAGACACGTTCGGGACCTCCGACGACGGAATCGCGCGCGGCGAGGTCGTGGGCGTCGTGATCGGATAGCGGTCGAACTGTCCCTTGTCGCCTTTTCCCCAGCACCACTCGTTGCCGAGGACGTCCGCGCCGCACGTGTGGTACGTGCCCGCGGCCACGGACGTCATCGCGTGTGCACCGCCGACGATCACGGGGAGCAGGCGGTTCGTCGTCGTTCCATCGCCGAGTTGACCGCTGGCGTTGTTGCCCCAGCACCGCGTGTTCTGCACGAACACGATGCCGATCTTCTCGAGGAGCGTCGCACACGCGTGGTCGACGCCGACGGAGATGCTGTTGGGGATCGAGTTCATCGATCCGCCGATCGCCTTGTTCGGCGCGAGGATGTCGCTCGTGACCCCCTGGCCCGACTGCCCCACGTCGCTCTTGCCCCAGCAGTAGACCTCGGGCTGCGTGAAGCTGAACTGCAGCCCGTAGCCGAACGAGCACGTGAAGAACGAGCCCGCGTCGATGTCGAGCACGCCGAACGTCGGCCCACCGGTCGAGAAGTGCGGCACGTTGTTCGTGGGAACGATCTTCGCCGTCGTCGAGCTATCGCCCAGCTGACCGTGACTGTTGTCGCCCCAGCAGAACCCGGCGTCGTCGAAGCCGGTCGCGCTGTTGTGGCCGATCGCGCACGTGTGATCGGATCCCGCGGCGACCTTCGTCACCAGCTGACCCGCCAGCATCCCGGCCACCAGCGTCGGAACGTGGCGCTCGTTCGCGACGCCGATCGTGCCATCGCCGATCTGTCCGTAGGTATTGTCGCCCCAGCAATACAAGCGGCCCGCTTGGATCGCGCACACGTTCGGCCCGTCGGGCGCGACGGACACATACGTCACGTCCGAGGCCATGCCGGTGACGGCCAGGGGCACGACGCTCGGTTCGGTCACGTTGCCGATGCCGAGCTGGCCGTGGCTATTATCGCCCCAGCAGTAGAGCGCGCCCCCGTCGATCTTGCAGGTGGTGCCCTGCCCCGCCGACACCAACGTGTCCGCGGATGCGACGCCGGTCGCAATACTCACCACGAAAAGACAGCCAAGCGTCTTTCTCAAGCTCATGTCGATCACCCCCGCACGAGTTTCTCGACGATCGCCAGCCCCACCCCGAACGCCTCGAAGTTCGTGCTGGGCGACACACTACCAGATTCTCATTTAACGAATGTCGACAGTCTCGGTGGCGGTATCGCACCGACAGCGTGGGCGACTCGCGCACTCGGTCGCGACGCGCGAACCTCACTCATGGCAGCAGGCGCCATCACGATTGCGCTTTCTGCCCGCCCGCCGATCGCGTAACTACGTGGACCGATGCGTAGTTTTTCGATCGCCTTGATCCTCGTGGGTCTCACCGGTGTGGCGTCGGCAGAACGTCCGCGCTTGCTCGTGCTCGACGGTGATCCGACCGTCGAACCGAACACCGAAGCGACCGCGCCGTACAACACGATCTTTCTCAACCGCTGCGCGAACGGCTGCACGGTCAAGCAAGGCGCGAACGACGCGCGCGCGGACAGCTCCGACATCATCCACGGCACGCACGTGCTCACGCGCTTCACCTACGGCGACGACGCGTGGAACAAGGTCGTGTCGTGCGTCAAGGACACGTTCGAGTCGTTCAACGTCCAGATCACCGACGTCGATCCCGGCACGGCGCAGCACTTCGAGATCATGGTCGGTGGCCAGCCGACGGACGTCGGCTTCCCGACCAACGTCGGCGGCGTGTCGTCGAACGGCTGCGGCCAGACGTACATCCCGAACGCGCTGGTGTTCGACTTCGCGGACGTCTGGAGCTCGAGCGCGACGACGTGCAGCGCCACCTGCATCGAGGACATCTGCTCGACCGCCGCCCAGGAGATCGGCCACTCGTTCGGCATGGATCACTCGCACAACGCGGCCGATCCGATGACCTACTTCGGCTTCTCCGGCCGCCGCTACTTCCAGAACTCCGCCGATCCTTGCGGCAGCGACTGCCAGGGCGGCACCGGACCGATGGGCAACACGTGCAGCGGCACCGACAACCAGGTCCACACCTGCTGCGTGAACCGCGGCAGCACCCAGAACTCCTACGCGACGCTCACCAACCTGTTCGGCCCCGGCACGCCCACGCCGCCGATCGTCTCGATCACCGCGCCGCTGCAGGGCGCGAGCGTCAAGGCCGGCTTCCCCGTCCAGGCGACGGCCACCGACGACAGCTCCGTCCCCAAGGTCGAGCTCTACGTCGATGGCGCGCTGATCCAGACGGTCACGAGCCTGCCCTTCGCGTTCAACGCGCCGGCCTCGCTCGCCGACGGCAACCACATGGTCGAGGTCCGCGCCTACGACGTCCACGGCACGCCCGGCTCGAGGATGATCAACGTCAACATCGGCCCGCCCTGCCAGTCGTCGTCGGAGTGCCCGAACACCACCGACGCCTGCATCGGTGGCCGCTGCGTCCCCGGCCCCGGCGTCACCGGCGGCCTCGGCGAGACCTGCACCGCGAACTCCGACTGCGGCGATCAGAACTGCGCGAGCGACGGCACGAACCAGTACTGCACCACCGCGTGCACCACCGGCCAGTGCCCGAGCGGCTTCGGCTGCCTCGCGACCGCCGACGGCTCCGACATGGGCTACTGCTGGCCCGGCTACGACGACGGCAGTGGCGGCGGTTGCAACGCCGGCTCCGGCGGCCCGATCTCGATGGGCCTCGTGTTCGCGGCGCTCCTGTTCAAGCGCCGTCGCAAGGCCTGATCATCCTCGTGCTACCGT
>Ga0307509_10007113_pt1 | contig 14755 bp, 8 predicted proteins | sample 10_EM_MG_FD_202245 | JGI IMG/M metagenome (GOLD analysis project Ga0307509, IMG submission 202245) | Populus trichocarpa ectomycorrhiza microbial communities from riparian zone in the Pacific Northwest, United States - 10_EM | ecosystem: Host-associated > Plants > Roots > Unclassified | place... | reverse complement strand
CGGCAGCCCACGAGAGCGGTGTTCGGCCATTATTGTCTGCTATATCCGGGTTGACGTCTTCCCGTCCCAACAGTAGCTTCACTACTCCACCGTGCCCATTCCTGGCAGCCAACAACAGGGGTGTTCGGCCACGACTGTCCGGCATATCCGGGTTGATGTCTTTCCGTCCCAACAGTAGCTTCACTACTCCACCGTGCCCATTCCTGGCAGCCCACGAGAGCGGTGTTTGGCCATAATTGCCTGGCACATTGGGGTTGACGTCTTCCCGTCCCAACAGTAACTTCACTACTCCATCGCGCCCATACTCGGCAGCCAACAACAGGGGTGTTCGGCCACGACTGTCCGGCATATCCGGGTTGACGTCTTCCCGTCCCAACAGTAGCTTCACTACTCCATCGCGCCCATTCTCGGCAGCCCACAAGAGCGGCGTTTGGCCACCACTGTCCGGCATATTCGGGTTGACGTCTTCCCGTCCCAACAGTAGCTTCACTACTCCATCGCGCCCATTCCCGGCAGCCCACGAGAGCGGTGTTCGGCCATTATTGTCTGCTATATCCGGGTTGATGTCTTCCCGTCCCAGCAGTAGCTTCACAACTCCATCATGTCCCTTCTCGGAAGCCAACGAGAGTAGGGTCTGACCGGTTTGCCTGCATGTGTTGGGGTTGATGTCTTTCCGTCCCAGTAGTAGCCCCACCACTCCCACCGACCCACTTTCAGCAGCTGACAGCAGTACTGTTTGCCCATTATTGTCAGCCTTATGGATGTTGACATCTTCCCGCTCGACTAATAGCTTCACTATTTCCTCACGCCATATACTAGAAGCACACAGGAGAGGTGTACGGCCGTATGCATCTGAGGTATCGGGCTTGACGTCCTTTCTTCCCAAGAGTAGCCGTACCACCCGCTCGTGTCCCTCTTCGGCTGCTAACAATAGTGGCGTTTGGCTGTATTTGTCCTGCCTGTTAGGGTTGATATATCTCCTCCCCCGTACCATATTCACTACTCGAGGTGTCTTACCCCACCAACGGTCGCCGCCATCGGGCTTAGCAGCTGCCCGCTCAAGAAGGACCCTCACAACTCCCTCGTTGCCCTTCCCGGCAGCCCAAGAGAGCGCCGTTCGACGAAAGTATTTATCGGGCTTGTCGGGGCTGATTGTCTGCCGTTCTAACAGCAGCTTTGCAATCTGCTCTTGTCCACATATAGCAGCCCATATCAATGGCGTGATCCCGAGGAAATCCCTTTTGTTGAGATCGGAACTTGGCTGGTCCATGAGAGCAGTTGTGATTTCAACAATGCCGAAAACTGATGCGCAATGAAGCTCGGTAAACCCAATTAGGGGACCGCTGATGGGGATGTCACGAATATATCGACCGGTTCTCGGTATGAGATCCACCAAAAGTAGCTTGGTAGATATATGGCTTTCAATTTGGCTAAAAAGCTTGAGCGCAAGAGATATCGTGTCCTTTGAAGCCCCTCTCCTGGCATGGGCGCCCCAATATAAGGAAGAATATTTTAGGAAGGGAGTTAAATGAGGTGGAGTAAGGTGTAGGGATGAAATGTCCTTAATGGTTTGAAAGTTAAGATATGTTAGGCAGGTTTCCGCCATAACCGAGTGAGTTGCACCAAAAAGGTCGGGGCAGGTGTGGAGGTACTCCTGGAGAGTGTAGTGGATCAAGCGAACAGTCGAAGCCTCCCTGTCGACGATAACGAGACCTAAACAACAGCTCAATAATGTCTCCACCGAAGGAGTCCTTTCGGCATTGAGATCCGTGGATCCTATTTCGACCGCTAGGGCGCACATGAGCTCATCGAGTTGTAATAGCCGTTCTGAGTGTGAGATCCACATTAGGGCTGTCATCCCGAGCCTCGCTTTCTCCCCACCCTGCTCCTTTATCCGTTCAAGGGTCGTACCGTACACACCCTTCAAATCTAAGCCCTGCGTGATTGCCCTTAGCTTTTGCCGTCTACCATGGGTTGTGATTTCCCCAAGGATAGAATCCAAGGCTAGGGAAATTAGTAGAAATCTAGATTTGTTAGAGGAGAATGTGAAAACGGTATTTCGATTGTGCTGCTCACTTACGTTTCGGGAATGGTGCTCGTAATGCTTTTGATGATTTCGGCCTCCAGACTGCCACCCATTGCATCTCGACATCTGTCCTTACTCAATCTCATTCGGATATATCCCACGATATCATCATTGCTGGGTTTTATGGATAAAATTGCGGCTCTCGTGCTAAGATATCTTTCGATCTCGCCCCGGATGTGCCGTCTTGCCGTTAGAAATATCCGCGTGTTTGGGGACTGCTCAAGGATTTGTCTTAGCGAAGCTAGCATTTCAGGTTGATTCCCCTCCACACATTCGTCTAGGGCATCAACACATATAAACGTCCGCTGTAATGATGTGACAGTCTGAAGCATCTTCACGATTTCCGGCACTCGTAGCCCCCTTCCACCAATTACCTTTTTGTGATCTTGAAAGGTCTCTCTTATCTCCTCCGGGATCGTTCCTAATCCACCGACAATCTGCTTCAGTAGCGAACCGAGTATATTTGTCGGAGACTGCTCCTCGCGGGCGGCGAAATCAACGTAGAAGCATGCGACAGCTATATTTTCCTCTCTGGCTTTATCGCATAACCTGTCTACCACGAGTGAACTGGTGTTTCTGCTTGTTAGCGCCATCATTATCTGGGTGTTCTCTGAGAATTGTCTCACCTGAAATAGGTCTTGCCGACGGCCGGATCGCCGTAGCAAAATAATGTCGCATGTTCAGCACCATTGCACCAGCTTTGAAATTCGTCGGTATGTAGTAGCCATTCCCCGATGTTTTCGGCGCGGCGGGTTCGGAGGTCTTGGTGTCGGATGCGGGGCTCAAGTGGGGATAACCATGCGAAAATCTCAGAACTCTCGTCTGTCGCAGCAATGTTGTTCACATTCCACACAAGGTCGTTGGAAAAATGAGTGTAATTGAAAGAATGGGTATTATGGGAGAAGTGGGCGTTGTTGGGGGGGTTTGTATCATGATCATTGATTTCGGAGTGTGACATTTCGCTGGCGATGATGTAGTGGTATGAATTGCTGGGATATTAGGTTCGGTTGATGAAAATTGAGTAGGTGACGGAAAGCGGGGCCATCCTTAAGTCAGCACCTGGCGCCTTGTGCTTCCTGTCAACTGGGTTGAGCCTTGTGTAACAGATACTTCGCTGTGGATCGGCTCCCAGAGATCCAAGACCAATACTCGTACTGTGATTTTTCTTCTCTCCAGCCCGTTTAGAGATTCACTTTAATGAAACAGGGGTTTCGCACCCGCGACACCGGAACTACCAAGTGAAGGAAAAAATGTGTAGGCCGGTTGAACACCAAAGTTTCGAATTTTCCCATTATCACATTGAACGGGAGTTTGGCATTCGGGTGAAAATAATTTGAGAACACACCTGTCCTATTCTTTCTCCACTTTGTCATCATGTTTTAGGCTCACGGATGTCCTTCCTGCTTTACGGGAAATTCCAAGTGGATTTAAAGCTCGAAAATACCTCCCGTTAGGATGCTAAAAAAATGGTGGCCAGTGGCCTTGATTGTTGGAAAGTTTTGATGCCGCCAGTTGTGGAAGGGGCTCATCTAGTGCAAAATTCCTAAACCCTATGTAGCTAATTCCCAAAGGTGATCAAAACTATCTATTGCGTTACAAAAGTTCGGGGACAAAAGCCACAGCAGAACAAATGTGCTACTTTCACACCAGAACAGCCCCATCTCGCTTAAACAGAGCTGGTAATTTTACTAACGTGATATCTTATATCTAGAGCACCTTGTAAAAAATGAATGCATTGTTTCTAAGTCTTAAGGAGAAGCTATGCTGTGTATTCTAACCCATGGTTAGGGATGAGCGCCAAGACATCTACTTAAATTTACTTTACAATTGAACAAGTGTTGAGATTGTTTTGGCACTAAACTGTGCAAGAAAGCCCAATCACATATTGAATCGCTAAGTACTCGTACATGAAGCCCGGAGGTCTAACTACCACCACTTCAAGGAGAGCCAGCTGGGCTTAGAGCTGTCTAGAGGCTCTATCAGCTCGGTAAATTGAAATTGGGGCGACAGCTGATTTTTAAACTCTAGACGATATTAGCCCTATTAGGCATTCTACTGCTAGAGCATCTTGGAATGTGGCCTATATGGCGGGTTTTGGTGTTTATCCCTGGACCTTTCTAACGGCACTGTACCTAGTGTCTTAAATTTTAGATATTTCGAGTAGTTCATGATTTTTCTTACCGTTTCCCCCATTCCTGCCGAGGGTAACTTCTTCCTCAATCTCAATTAATAGCACCAATAATTTTCCCGCCAAAATAATTTCCTCTTTGCAAACACGGTAGGACACTACCGGTAACCTATGGTGAGCGGCTACTTTTCCTATTCCCATTATCTCCCTTATTGACCAACCTCCAATGGTGGTATAAGTTTGAAAAGTCCTAAATCACTAGCGAGGCTGCCAGAAGGCTTGTCAGAGGTTATAGGATAATGGAGGTTTGATGTGAGGCGGCGGTTGCTCGCTAGGGTTGTGAGTGAACCTAGAAGGATTCACGAGAGCTAGGAGTGGCCTTGGATACTTTCGCTTTGCTGTTGTGCCATATTTCTCATATTTCTGAGCTTGGATCGGAGATGTGACTGTGGGGGGTATTGTACTGTGCTGTCGATGCTTCTTTGGTTTCCGGGCGTTCTTTGATGATGGGAATGGCAATTTCCGACAAAAACAAGTCAAGTCAATTCGCTTTTCAAGTTCACAGCCGTCAGAAAAATGAGATGAAAGTGAAGAGACAAAAGAGGAAAGCCGAGGATTGATTGGGGATGCGGTGATTGTGTCTTCCTGATCGCCCCCCCCCCCCGAAATACTGCTTCGTCTATCATACAAATGCTACTTAATTCACTTCATCAAACATATGCGATGTTTACTGAGTTGCCGCGCACTTGCCCATGAGTCGATTCACATGCCTGACAGTACTGCACATATTTGTAATTAGCTATATTAGGTAGCTATTAAGATGTGACGGTATCGGGGAATAATGTATCATAGCAAGCTCAGTGATTGTTCCAGTGGAGCTTAACGAGGCTTCGGTTCGGCAAGTACTCTGCGGCTCGGGTTGAGGCGAATAGCTTTGCGCAATGTGGATGTTATTTAAATCCCCAATGGGCTCTGCTTTTTTATTTTATATTGTTTGAGGACGAAACCAACATACCGCACTGCTATCGGGAATGTCTACCATTCCTCCGGATCACATTTCCCACTACCCGAGCCCATAAAGTTACCCTAACCAATTATGAGTTCGATTACCCTGCCCGGGTGTCGCAATAAACAAGTTAGTCGCTAAAAGGTGTGAGGAGATGGACATTTCGCTAAATTCTAAGATTAGCGAATACCCATGTTTTATCCACCATAAACTCCCCATTGGCTGTCAGCTGGCCTTACAAATATGCAAGTGACTGTGATATGTTGCGCCCGACACAAAAGACATGCCTAATACGGCTGGCCCCTACAATTCTACAATATTTGAAAAAACTAGGAGCCAAAGCCAGAATGGTGGAACTTACCACGCCGATGGTTTTGAAAGAACCCAGAAGCAATAAGCTCCCCGTGCCCCGGTTTTTGGTTCATACCCTGTATGCATGGCAACTTACCGGTATGCGAATGTGCAAACATGAGCCCTGGGCACTACGGCATTGTTGATTCAATAGCGGCCAGCCATCAATATCACGGCACAGTATAAAGATGAGAGGTGGCGGGCCGTGTGAACGGTGTGACGAACCCGCTCTTCTCGCCTTGTTTCCCTTCGTGGTTGATTCGACAAATAGCCAAGACAAGGTGATACCGTAGAATCTCATGAAGGTCGGAATGGCGCAATAAATTCAAATTTCGTACTACATACTGGAAGAATTCTCTATAAGGCTCTCTATCTATGGCGCTAGTGATGATTTTCTTGAACCTGCCCAATCGCCGCTCTCTATATGTTTAAACTGTGGCGACTTGGCGTTCTCAGTGCCTTCCTGTTGCCTTAGTTTCACCTTAGTTCTCTTTAGCGCCATTCCGACTTTCATGAGATCCTACGGTAGTGCCCACATGGTCACTATGCTATCGTTGGACAAGGTACTGTGCTCGGGTACCGCCAAATATGAGCGGTGAGTGTAAGCGTCCCATCAGCCCTTCTCCGGGTGTGGCGGGGATGGCGGCGGTACCGGAAATGAACCCCTTAGATTGGTAGGTATCTTGGCGTCCATCGGATAACTTCTAGGGACGGGTAGGCGGGTGCCGCAGGTGCCTCAGGATGCAGAATCTACTGAGTCCAGCCAGGTGACGTGTTAGTCCTGCAGGTACAATCCGGAGTGGAGAGGAGGAGGGATTTGTGGCATTACACTCATCAGGCAAGTTAACGAATTACTGAACTGAGTATTACAATATGAGGTTGCCACTCACAGTATGGCAGTTGACAACGATTTGGGATGTAATCTTTAGGCCGGATTGGGCCTTAATTTATATGGCCCACAAGTAAGAGCTGTAGTACTTTCACCGCGGTGGTGCCCTATTGTGCACTGAGTAATTTACCCTGCACAGATATTTGAATACCGAAGGGGGCATTCGCGTTTCTAGAGCTAATAATGCTATCATGAACTAGAGGGTGAGGGTGAGGAATGGAAGTGATCTCCGGAGGTTTATATCTAGAGTTCCTTTTCTTTTCCAAAGAAGCCAAGCCTACTGCCATGTGAGGAGCGGCACGTATCCCTCCGAAACTATGAAATCGCTTTCGCACTCTCTAAAAACTAGCAATCCGCCCCCACTCCGGAGAATGTCTTTCAGCATTTGGAAAATGTTGAACCAACAGCTCCCCCAGCCGCCCTCTGCCCATCGGGTCCATCCTTGTTGGACAATGGTCAAAAGATATGGTAGAATGTAATGGGAAAAAAGGAAGCCATCGGTTTGCTATCTCTCATACATGTATTGTGAATTCTTTTGCTCGGAAAGATTGTGGGGATGGATGGTAAGCACAGATCATGAGTAGTCACTCGGAGCATAAAATGATAGAAGGGGGGGGTGGAGATGGAGGTGGAAGTTGGGAGTTGGTGAGCTGGGATGTGCCATGGAGTGGGTAGTCTTGCTGTGCTTGGCAGTGGGGCGTGGAGCTTAGTATCACCATTTCGGGGAGCGGGGGTGGGGTGTGTGGTAGTTCGGGTTTGCTATGGGCGGCGGCTTGGGTATGGAATTGTGTAAGAATACCTTGCTTTACACAATCCCGATCTCATAACCTTAACCTACCGGCATTTTTTCCTGGTGAGGTGTGTCTACTGTTCACGCGTGTATGCACACATGTTGGCGGCGGCTAGAGTGAAAACAAGAGGGGGATGAGGGAGAAAACAGTTGGCGAATAAAGGGCTTAGGAGCAACAGGTGGCAATAGAAAGACCAGATAGGACTACAAATCATAGGTGGGGACTGTGGGAGTCTACTGCCGTCACGGAAGTGCCCGGCGGATAATAGGGATTTTCGCAAACGCTAGCGGGAGTGATTGTTGGGCAAGGATGGGGATAGGTGAGTGGACGGAGGGAGTTGAAGAGCATAGGAGCGGTGGGCAATGCGTTATATACCCAGCTGCCAAAACTAACCGTTGTAACCCCAGGGGTGATTTTGTGTCCGGTTGACTCCGGTCTGGGGGGGAAGAATCTAGAAGTCCGGCCATCACAAGCTCTATCGACTCAGTCTCTGTAAATGCCCCGAGGTTGCAATTAAGACGCCATATCTCGAATAACCACGGATAGGGTAAAGAAATCTTTGGAGCAAGTTGCTACTGTACATGGAGGGGTGGTAGGGGAGAGAGGAATAGTTTGGGAAAAATGGATAGTGGACGAAAGTTAGGATGTATGAGTGGGGAATAGGGATTAACCTAAACTTTAACGCTGAATAATTTTTCAAGGAATAGAATAAAGACTAAAAGGTGGGGTGAAGGTTCCCGTTATAACTACAAGAATAGCACATCTAGATCCGATGCCAATCTGTACTCGGGTGGAACCAGGAATCCGTATGGAAGGGAAAGAGAAGTAAAGAGGAGACAATGGTGTCTACGAGACCGGTGCAGACTCCCGGGAGGGAGGCGGAGGTGGTCAGGAGAAGGGGAAACCGGTAGTATGTAGGGGTGTATTTGCGGGGGTGCGGAGAAAGCGGCGCATGGAGGTTTTTGAGGCTTATGGAGAAGGGTTTGGGTTGTTGGGGCTAAGTTGTGTTGGGTTAGCGGATTGGTGGGCTTGCAGTAGCTCTACCACTCGGTTGTTCCAGTTCTGGGAAGCCAGCGAAAGAGGTGTCTGGCCACGGTTGTTTGGTAGATTGGAGTTGACGTCTTCCCGTCCCAACAGTAGTTTCACTACTCCATCGCGCCCATACTTGGAAGCCCACGAGAGCGGCGTTTGGCCACGATTGTCGGGCATATTCGGGTTGACGTCTTCCCGTCCCATCAGTAGCTTCACTACTCCATCTTGCCCATTCCAGGCAGCCCACGAGAGCGGCGTTTGGCCACCATTGTCCGGCATATCCGGGTTGACGTCTTCCCGTCCCAACAGTAGTTTCACTACTCCATCGCGCCCATACTTGGCAGCCCACGAGAGCGGCGTTTGGCCACCATTGTCCGGCATATCCGGGTTGACGTCTTCCCGTCCCATCAGTAGCTTCACTGCTCCATCGCGCCCATTCATGGCAGCCCACGAGAGCGGTGTCAGGCCATCATTGTCTGGCATATCCGGGCTGACGTCTTCCCGCCCCAACAGTAGTTTCACTACTCCATCGCGCCCATACTTGGCAGCCCACGAGAGCGGCGTTTGGCCACCATTGTCCGGCATATCCGGGCTGACGCCTTCCCGTCCCATCAGTAGTTTCACTACTCCATCGCGCCCATACTTGGCAGCCCACGAGAGCGGTGTCAGGCCATCATTGTCTGGCATATCCGGGTTGACGTCTTCCCGTCCCAACAGTAGTTTCACTACTCCATCGCGCCCATTCTTGGCGGCCCACGAGAGCGGCGTTTGGCCACGATTGTCCGGAATATTCGGGTTGACGTCTTTGCGTCCCAACAGTAGTTTCACTACTCCATCGCGCCCATACTCGGCAGCCCACGAGAGCGGCGTTTGGCGACGATCGTCTGGCATATCCGGGTTGACGTCTTCCCGTCCCAAAAGTAGCTTCACAACTCTATCATGTCCCTTCTCGGACACCAACGAGAGTAGTGTGCGCCCGGTTTTGCTGCGCGTGTTGGGGTTGAAATCTTTCCGTCCCAATAGTACCCCCACCATTCTTACTGACCCACGTTCCACAGCTGACAGCAGTACTGTATGCCCATTTTTGTCCGCCCTATGGATGTTGACATCTTCCTGCTCGACTAATAGCTTCACTATTTCGTCATGCCATATACCGGAGGCACACAGGAGAGGTGTACGGCCGTATCCATCTACCGTATCGGGTTTGACATCCTTTCTTGCCAAGAGTAGCCGTACCACCCCTTCGTGTCCCTCTCCAGCAGCCAACAATATTGGGGTTTGACCATATTTGTCTGGCTTGTTAGGGTTGACACACCTCCTCCCCCGCACAATATTCACCACTCGAGGCGCCTTACCCCACCAGCCATCACCGCCATCGGGCTTAGAAAATGCCCGCTCAAGAATAACCCTCACGCATCCCTCGTTCCCCTTCCAGGCAGCCCATGAGAGTGCCGTTCGGCGAAAGTATTTATCTGGTTTGTCGGGGCTGATACTTTGCCGCTCTAACAGCAGCTTTGCAATCTGCTCTTGTCCACATATAGCAGCCCATATCAACGGCGTGATCCCCAAGAAATCCCTTTTGTTGAGATCGGGATTTGGCTGGTCCAAGAGAGTAGTTGCGATTTCAACAATGCCGAAAACTGATGCGGAATGAAGTCCGGTAAACCCAATTAGGGGCCCGTTGATCGGGATGTCACGAATATATCGACCGGTCCTCGGTATGAGATCCAATAAAAGTAGTCTGGTAGATATATGGCTTTCAATTTGGCTAAAAAGCTTGAGCGCGAGAGATATCGCGTCCTTTGAAGCCTCTCTTCTGGCATGGGCGCCCCAATATAAGGAAGAATATTTCAGGAAGGGAGTTAACTGAGGCGGAGTAAGGTGCAGGGACGAAATTTCCCTAATGGTTTGAAAGTTAAGATATGTCAGACAGGTTTCTGCCATAACCGAGTGAGTTGCACCGAAAAGGTCGGGGTAGGTGTAGAGGTACTCTTGGAGAGTATAGTGGATCAAGCGAACAGTCGAAGCCTCCGTGTCGACGATAACGAGACCTAAGCAACAGCTCAATAGTGTCTCAACCGAAGGAATCCTTTCGGCATTGAGATCCGTGGATCCTATTTCGACCGATAGGGCGCACAAGAGCTCATCGAGTTGTAATAGCCGTTCTGAATGCGAGATCCACATCAGGGCTGCCATCCCGAGCCTCGCTTTCTCCCCACCCTGCTCCTTTATCCGTTCAAGGGTCGTACCGTACACACCCTTCAAATCTAAGCCATGTGTGATTGCCCTTAGCTTTTGCCGCCTCCCATAGGCTGTGGTTTCCCCGAGGATCGCATCCAAGGTTAGGGAAATTAGTAGAAACCTAGATTTGTTAGAGGAGAATGTAAAAGCGATATTTCGATTGTGTTGCTCACTTACGTTTCGGGTATAGTTGTGGTAATGCTGTTGATGATTTCGGCCTCCAAACTCCCATCCATGGCGTCTCGACATCTGTCCTTGCTCAATCTTATTCGGATATATTCCACGATATCATCATTGCTGGGTTTTATGGAGATAATTGCGGCTCTCGCGCCAAGATATCTTTCAATCTCGCCCCGGATGTGCCGTCTTCCGGTTAGAAATATCCGCGTGTTTGGGGACTTCTCAAGGATTTGTCTCAGCGAATCCAGCACTTCGGGTTGATTTGCTTCCACACATTCATCTAGGGCATCCACACATATAAACGTCCGCTGTAATGATGTGACAGTTTGAAGCATCTTCACAATTTCCGGCACTCGTAGCCCCCTTCCACCAATCACCTTTTTGTGATTTTGGAAAGTCTCTCTTATCTCCTCCGGGATCGTTCCTAATCCACCGACAATCTGTTTCAGTAGTGAACCGAGCATGTTTGTCGGAGACTGCTCCTCCCGCGCGGCGAAATCGACGTAGAAGCATGCGATAGCTATATTTTCCTCTCTGGCTTTATCGCATAACCTATCTACCACGAGTGAACTAGTATCGCTACTTGTTAGCAGCACCCTCGTCTAGTTTTTCTCCGAGAATTGTCTCACCTGAAATAGGTCTTGCCGACTGCCGGATCGCCGTAGCAAAATAATGTCTGATGTTCAGCACCATTGCACCAGCTTTGAAATTCGTCGGTATGTAGTAGCCATTCTCCGACGTTGTCGGCGCGGCGGGTTCGGAGGTCTTGGTGTCTGATGCGGGGCTCAAGTGGGGATAACCACGCAAGAATCTCAGACCTCTCGTCTGTCGCACTCAAGTTCACGTTCCATAGAACGTTATTATTGAAAGAATGGGTGTTATGTGAGTAGTGCGTATTGTTGGGGGGGTTGGTATTATGATCATTGATATGCGACATTTCGCTGGCTAATGGATTGCTGGGTTGTTGGGTTCGGTTGATGGAAATTGAGGAGGTGATGGAAAGTGGGGCGATGGTTAAGTCAGCACCTTGTCCTCCTGTCAACTGGGTTGAGCCTTGTGTAACAGATACTTTGCTGTGGATCGGCTCTCCAAAATCTAAGACTAATGCTATTTCTTTCAACCAGTACTTTTATAGGTTTAAATCCAATACCGGTAGTGGCCTCCCACTTGTGGCGCCTGAATTACTAATTGAAGGAAAAATAGGTAGGCCGGCTACACACCGAGGTTTTGAATTTACACACATGTACTTGTAGAGCGAACGGCAGTTTGGCATTTAGATGAAAAATAATTTGATAACACACAGGTCCCATTCCCTCTCTACTTATGTCACCCTGTTTTGGGCGCACGGATGCCGCCTCTATCTAACCGAAAATTTTATATAGATTAGGCGCTTGAAAATCCTCACGTTAGTTGAGGTAGTGTTCGAAAGTTTCGTTGCTCGCTATGGACGGGTGCTCACCTAGTGAGTAATTTCTAAAACATGTGTTACTGATTCCCAATGATAACCAGAGGTATCTATGTGGTGTCTTGAATTGTAGATATTTTGTGCAGTTGATGATTTCCGAATAGCCTATTTGTGTTGGTTTGTAGAGTTGCCCCATCAATTTTTTTACTCCTGTGGAAGGTAGCTTCCTCCTCTGTCTCAATTAATAGCATTGGTCGTTTTCCCGCAAAAATTGTTTCTTCTTCGCAAACACCGTAGGCCACTACCGGTGGCATGCGGTGAGCGCTTGCTTTGCCTACTCCTCATCTCGCCATGTTGCCCGACCTCCAAAATTGCGGTATGAGTTTGAAAGTTTCTGAAGTTGCGGGAAGTTCTGCCAGGAGGTTTGTCGGAGATAGGATAAGGGAGGTGTTTGATATTTTGGCGGTGGTTGCTCACTTGCGCTGTGAGAGAAATTTAGAAGGATGTATGAGAGCCAGGAATAACCTCGGATGCTTTCCCTTTGGTGCTATGCCATATTTCTCACATTTCTGAGTGTGGATCACAGCCAGCAGTAAGTTACTAGGGAACCGTTTAGAAATATATAAGGGAAATATTCTACAAGTATATATCCTTACCCAGCTATATTAGCTACCCGAGGTTTGCGGTAAGATGGTATTAACGAATGATGTATCTTGGTAAGCTAGGGTTTATTGCCCGTAGAGATTAACGAGGGTTCGGTTGGACAAGGAGTTTGGGGCCCGGGTAGAGGCGAAGCGCTTTGCGCTCGGTTAAATTCCCACCGCGTCCTTGTTTTTGTGGTTGTGGAAGAAACCAACATCACATACCATCAAGGAATGCTACCATTCTTCCGGCTCCTTCTTTTCCCACTCCCCAAGCTAATATGCTAATAAATTATGAATTCGATTACTCTGCCCAGGTGTCGTAATAATAGTCGCTAAGAGGACAGAGGATGTGGGCGTTTCGCTAAATTCTAAGGCTAGCTCATACTAACTGGTCATCTATATAAGCACCCTATGAACTGTGGCCAGCCTTAAAAATATAGGAGAAACCGTGATTTTTTGAGTGCGGTAAAAAAAACATAGATCAGGCCACTGCCATGTACAACATTAGAGGACCCTAGTAGCTAAAGCTTGCAAGATTAAACTCGCCAGGTCAACCATTATTGGGGGGGCCTGGGATGGGGAGCCCCGTGCGCTCTGGTTTTTGGTTCGCACACAGTATGCATAATATTATGATTACCTATCCGAATGCCACAGTAATACTCGTATGCGATCGGTGCATAAGCCACAACATCAAATTCCAAAAGAAGGGTGATGCTCCGGGCGAATGCAAATTATGTATCATACTGGGTATAGTATGTAGTACGGTAGGCTCCCAAAGTTCCGGGCCGGCAGGATAAATTACGTGAGGTCGGATGAAAGTTACCCCGAAGGGCAGATTTGTCGAGCTAAATTGTGATACCCCGTGTCAGTGGTGTATGATGGCTGTTTAGACCTCATACTCGAGGGCCTGGCTTTAGCTAAGTTAGGGAAAGTGAACACCTAGAGCTGTTTAAGGCGAGCAGTGAAACCCAAGTATCCAGTCGGTCCGACCTAGGATACGGACTGAATGAAATGCGGTATCGGGAAGGATGCCTGGGACAGACGGGCATAGACTGTAGGTGTCTCTGGCTGAAGAATCTACCGAGTCCCTTAGGGTGATATGTTGGCCCTGCAGGTAATCGGCGGGGACGACGGGTACCATACCCGGGAGGAGAGGACTCAGAGGAGGAGGGAGATGTTGAATTACGCTCACTAGTCATACATGTTACATTACTGCTGAATTGAGGACTATAACCTGAAGTTGTTACTCATGGTACACTACTGCTAGCGAAGTTCTAGTACCACAAGTATTGGTGGCGGTGTTGTGGCTAGTGAGAATGTATCATCTGCAGCCATCTTTGGTTGCTAGGGTACATTTTCACTAGCCACAACACTGCCACAAATACGCGGCGGGCTACTGGAACTTAGTGCATAGTAATACGATAGTTAATCGTGGTATGGAATGTGATCTCCAGGCCGGATTGGGTGTTAAATTAGCTAGTATGATACGCAATAAGGCGCCACTGCCGGCAACGCACGGTCGTGGCGACAAAATTTGTGCCCCTCATTGTGCACCAAAAATGGGCCTCTTCGCCTCACAGCCAGTTGCTTTCCAAAAAAATATTAAAATTCTTTAAAGTCTTTAGACCTGTCTAAGTTAGATACTATCATTTATTATGTATGACGAGCTCCATTAGTTAATGCCCATGGTGTAATACTAGGAATAATCATGCTTGGCAAAAGGTACCTCAGATTTTGTATGAGTGCCCCATACAAAAGGTTCAATGCAACCACATCCAACGGCAATCATGGGCTCTCAACCCTTGTGGGAGAATGGGAAAATTCTCATAATTTTCACCTAGAAATTCTCAACAATTACCTACCCTGTCTCTTGGTTTCATTAAATCTATACAGCTTCGGAATGGGCTATGAGGGTCCAAAATCATCCATTATTGGTGTAAAATCGGGGGGGGGGGGGGGGGGGGGGGGTGACAAAAATTATTTGGAAAAAAATAAAAATAAC
>Ga0307509_10007112_pt1 | contig 14755 bp, 25 predicted proteins | sample 10_EM_MG_FD_202245 | JGI IMG/M metagenome (GOLD analysis project Ga0307509, IMG submission 202245) | Populus trichocarpa ectomycorrhiza microbial communities from riparian zone in the Pacific Northwest, United States - 10_EM | ecosystem: Host-associated > Plants > Roots > Unclassified | place... | reverse complement strand
ACATTTCATTCCTCCTTTTACAATGAGTTTGACATCTCTTCTTCTGGGATCAGCCTCCGTTGACACGGAGCTCGATACCCTGTTCAAAATTTCGGTCAGTTCTCTGGCTTTTCTTTAATGTATCAAGCCTAAAACCGTGACCCGGAGGTTGCAAAGACTGCTGCTATTCCTGGTCCTTCGAAAGATTCCACTTCTGCTACGAAACGCAAACATGGCGATGGGAAAGAAGGAAAGGATGGCTTACGATCTAAACGTGCGAAGGTCGTCATCACAAAGGAACCTGTTGTGCCCTCATTGGAGAAAAGTCCCAAGGAACCAAAGCGGGCAGAGATTAACGATAAGCCTGGAAAGCCAGTGAGGATAACTAAAAGAAAAGGAAAGGAAACCGAGTTAGATTCCGACGAAGACAATCTCGAAAATAATTATCAGGACAGCAAAAACGGTCAATTTCCTATCCCTTCAGACGAAGGCTCCAGTGCTGATGAAGATGGCAATGACCCTACCACACTTGTTCATGAATCATTGAAAAAATCTGCTAAGAAGGCGAAGGGTCCCAAGGTGAAGTGCGTCCCACAAACGGAGACCCCAGAGTTGCGAGACCAACGCACAATATTTGTTGGAAATTTACCAATTGAGGTGGCGTCTAAAACGGTACGCACTTCCAATTCAATGGTTTTGCATGCATTTAATGGCGGAGCTGCGTAGCCGCTGAAAAAATCGCTCCAACGATACATCCTCTCGTTCTTGCCCACTGCCAAAATCGAATCAACACGCTTCCGTTCTATTCCCTTCCAAACACCAACAGCAAAGCTTCCTGACTCTGCTGACGAGGGCGAAAATTCGTCAACAAAAACTACGACACAACCCAAGAAAGGACCAAGGACTCACGAAAAGGAACGCGCCTCTGCCTGGCGATCTAAGTTGGACGAAAAGGACGAAGAAAGTGTTCAAAAGGACGAGAAGAGGTACTTAAATCCGGCGCAGAAGAAGAAAATTGCTTTCATTAACCAAGAATTTCATTCAACTGCCGATACTATCAATGCATATATCGTCTTCGCCCATATTCCGAATGCGGAGGGTCGCAGTGCGAATTTACCGCCACTCCCGCCGACCATGGACCCGTATCAAGCAGCATTTTCTGCAGCAGAAGCATGCGATGGAACCCGCTTTATGGAGCGCATGCTCCGAGTTGACTTGGTTGGAAAACGCAAGGCAGGAAGAGCTAACCAAGCTTCGGACGGGTTTGTAAAATCCTCCTCCCTTGAAACCGATCCCCGATTATCCATATTTGTTGGGAACCTGGACTTCGTGAGTAAAGAAGAGGACCTCAGAATTTTTTTCGAAGGCATTATTAGCTCCGAAAGAGGCCCACCTCCGGCCTCTCGAGAGGAAAATGCTGAACATATTGGGTTAAACAAGCCCTCGACTTGGGTGACCCGTGTGCGGATAGTCCGGGACAAGGATACCCAACTTGGCAAAGGCTTTGCCTACGTTCAATTTTCTGTATGTTATAGTTATTTTTTCCTGTTCTATGAATCCGATTATAACATATTTTTCAAGGACCGGGAATGTGTGGATGAGCTTCTCGCACTTGAGGAGGAGAAGCTTAAATTTGCAAAGCGCAAACTTCGTGTGCAACGTTGCAAAACCGTTCCAGGAGGCAAATTACAAGTCAACCAAAAGAAAACTAGGATGGCTGTCCCCGCAGTTGTCGTTCCAAAGGGTGACCCGGCTCTTGGCGAAAGACTTGCAGGTCTTCCCAAAGATGAACGAAAACAACTCAAATCATCTGACGCAGACCGTGTGGCTAGGAGGTTGGCCAAGAAAAAGGCGCGAATGGCCATGGCCCCTGGAGTTGGAAAATCAAAACTGAAAGGTAAAAGCAAGGATCGCAAACGAGAACGGTAGCAGATAAACCAAACGACTTTTTTCTGCCCATTTTTCTAGTCAAAGCATGGATTCAGTTTTCTCGCCGCCTATTACCTGCTCACAGGTTTCTCTGCTAAGTCTGTTTAGTTACAAGACTTGTGGTTTTCCCACCCATGTTTCACTGGGACACTTGACCCCGGGTGGTTATTTTCTTTCTTGGCACAGTTCTTCCGGAATCTACACTGATCCCCTGATCCTCATTGGAATAAGTGCACACTTGGAATATATATAAATGAACTAAGACTCCATAACAATGGAGATCAACTGGATATCAGTGCACCATCATCATACGAATGAAGGACCTCGATAGTGTTTCCGTTGGTATCATATCAACTCAGGTTCAAGGAGCAGTTCCTTTGAGGAGATCTTGGCCCTTGTTCTTGAACTTCCCAAGCTCATTTCGCCATGGCTCCCATATCTCCCCATACTTTCTCAACAACCCAGTAAGCTCTTGCCTTTGCTCTCTCTGTCAAAGATAAGATTATGAGCACCTTAACACGATGTATTTCTGAGTGTGCAGCTTACGATGTTCCAAGGTTCCTTGCCGCCATAAATATCTGTGAACAATTCTCCCAGTTCACATCTCTTCAGGTTTTCTGCCCGCTTGAACGCCTTCATGACATCTGCTTTGAGTCGTGCTTTCATTTCAGCCTCGGCGTCAGCATCCCACCAACCCTGCGATTCCATGAAAAGTCGGAACCGCACTATGGGGTTGTCAATACGTTTCCTATCTTCGACTTCTGTCCTCGCCCTGTACGCAAAGGAGTCATCTGATGTCGAGTGGTGACCCACTCTAATGAAAATAGGCGTGGGTGCGCAAGCATGGAACACTGAGTATATCCAACGAACCGATATGACATAGCTTCAATAAGAACAGCGCGTCCTTGTTCAAGGCATCGCCTCCTTCCCTCTCTGACGGCACTGATGACTGCCAGAATATCATTGCCGTCCACTCGAACGGTATCTATTCCATATCCAGGGCCGCGACTAGCAATTCCATCACCGTTGTATTGTTCGGAACTTGGGGTGCTGATAGCAAACCCGTTATTACGGGCAATAAAGAGTGCTGGTGACGGTATCGTGGATGCGAGCATGAGACCAGCGTGAAAATCTGCAATCGTATTACCATCGAACAATTTAAAAGAATAAAGATAGTTGGTACCTCCTTCGGAAGCAGCCCCTTCCCCAAAGAAGCAGGCTGCAACAGATCGCGCCCTGCGACTCGGCGTTCTACGGAGAGCGTACGCAACGCCGGCTGCCTGGGGTATCTGGGTTGCGAGAGGTGATGATATCGTGTGGAAGTGATGTTCAGGGGAACCAAAGTGCTATTTATGGCATTTCATTTCAATCATGCACGAAAGGTTAGTGGCTCCAAGACTTACAACAGGCATCTGCCGCCCTTTCCCGGATGTGTCTTCCTCGTTTCCAAAACATTGCGCCATTACCTTGTCAATGGAAAAACCTCGCCAAAGCAAGACGCCCATTTCACGGTATTGTCCTTATTTCATGCGTGAGAAATGTCCATAGATTTGGAATGCGTCACAACGTACCGAGTACTCTATACAGGCAATAGTTTGCATCAGCGGATCTTATACTTTCATCAAGACCGGATGCTTACTCGTCGTCGTTCTCGAGAGCAGCAGCAGAACCAACAATCGTGGCTTCTTCACCGTGCTATAAGTTGACGCGTTAAATGGACTTGGCATGAGTATTCAGTGTATACGCACAGAGGTCATCTTCAAAAAAGATTAGTTGATGAAAAATATCGCATTTCAGACACATACGTAGAAGGATATTTTTCCCTGCCGTTGAACGTTGTTAAGCACATTGTCCAAAGTTGGCAAAAGCTGCATGTTCTCGTACAACTTCCGAGCGAGTTTCCCATCGATCTGCAAAAGTTATGGTCATATAATGAGTTGAAGGGGTGTATTTGGGTGATTAACTCACTTCTGGAAGAACAGCATCATCCAGTGGTTTACCGACACTATCGAGGAGACGAAATGTGGGGATTTGCTTGGCATCACCAGAGACTGAGTTAAAGAAATCAAGCTTCGATACAATAGGTGAGTTGGTCGTTGGTAGAACCTCTCGTCGGTGTACCAGACATTGTGAAAACGCCCTTGAGAACGCAAGGGACGTTCTTGGGAGCCCTCTCCGGATCATGGTTTGGGAAGTGATGTTTTTGTCACGTGAGGAGAGTCGCGATCTTAAATGGACGTGATGATCTTGACTTCCTTTCTGGCCAAACTATGATATGGTCTAGTTACCGGCAATCTTTCTTTCTCCACTTTATTTTCGCGTTGCCTGGCTAGTCCGGCGCCCGTGCTTCAAGCTTGGCCATGCTGCTCATTGCTGGTCTGCTCGTTTTCGGGACGCAGGTCGCCCCCGTTCATGGCCTAAAGTTCAATTTCACAGCGGACGTCGAGCAATGTAAACCCCTCACCATTTCTTTCGCTGGGTCGAGCCTCGATACTATTCCCGCTTTCTTGTCAATGATCCCCGTCAATTCTACTGCGATCTCCGTACCGTTACGAGACCCTTTCGTGGTATCGGCTGGAATTGCCCTCACATTCCTACCATTTCCTGCTGGGGCCAACTTCATTGCTTCTCTCGATGATAACACTGGAAAGGCCCTAATTTCCGTGTCCGATCTCAAACAAGTGCTCCCCTCATCCACCAACAACTCCTCCTGTTTGTCTCCCTCTGTTGCGAAGCGCTTCACAATCAGCACAACTGTCTCACAATGCGAAGGGTTCACGATTAATTACGACACTTCCGCGGTGTCCCGTGCTCCAATCGTTCGATTATATAGCCCCACAGGTCCCTCCTTCCTGCTCAATTCCACATCAGACAATGCTACTGTTGGAACTGCAACGTATATGATGAACTTTGGGCGAGGAAAAGAGCTGATACTCCTGGTGGAAGATGGCAGTACAATACGGGAAACTTCTCCACTGATGACGGGTTCGTATTTTTGAACTTAGTCTCCCATCTCTACTGAATGGAATTCCCAGTGCTGGGTAACAATGCAAGCAGCACTGAATGCTTAAAGCGTAGTGCACCAAATACCACCAAATCAGCTCCTACAGACGTCAATGATACCAATGGAACTCGTGTTATGGCGAGGTGGGCTGCCAGTCAGCCATTCCTGTATCTAAAAGTTGCTGATTGGATGCAATATCAGGGCAGCAATCATCGGGGGTGCGACTGCGGGGAGTGCAGTTGCCTTAATCGGCCTTTGCATGGCAATTTTTATCGTTCGGGATCGCCGGAGATGCCGAAAAATACAGGGAGCTAAGCAACTTCCACCTATGGTTCTTGACGACGAGGAGAGCAGCTCAGCTCAGGGTCAGTTCCCCAACTACCCTGCCAATAGGGCGGTCAACAATCCCATTTACACGACGACGTCCTTCTTTTCCTCCACGAGATCCAACTACTCAAGGGGTAGCATAGCATCCTGGAGCCAGATTGCTCCCGAAGACCAGAGGTATCCCTCGAATTCAATCCCCTTGCCTTCGAAAGATATCGTACAGGTACCACGGTCCTTACAATCATTGGACATCGAGGGAATGTTAAACATGGCCACATTACAATCCGACGAGAGCTCTTCGAGGAAGAATTCTGAGGCAACACCTCTCGGTCCTCCATCGGTGACAGTACTGGGTCCAACTTTCCTTCGACCTGGGACAAATCTTAGGCATTTCAGAAATCCTTCAGATGTTCCAGTCGGCCCAAACTCAATGGCATTTTCGGAATATTCTGTCAATCCGTTCGAAGGCCACGAATCAAACCTGAATGATGGGCCATTTGCAAGGTCTCCAGGCGGTTCCACCGGCATCCCTTAGTGACGACTGGCTCCAAGCAGAAGCAAGGTGCTGTTGGCTGGGATTGGTATGGAGTTGGTCGGTAAGTACATATGCACGAACGTTTCTCTTTTCTCCCCCGACATCTAGCATAGCTCTATCAAATCCAATTTGTATTTTTTTTTAAAAAATAGGGAGCGTTGTGAATTTAAATAAAAGACTTCATTGATGAGATTCCATTTGTTTCCACTACATACGGACAATAATTGAAATTCCCCGTTGTATTGTGCAAATACGCCACAAAGTGAACATTTTGTGTAGTTCTATATTGCAGAAAGACGTAAGGGTGAAATGAGGGCTATCCTTTCTCAAGGACCTCAAAGAATTAATTTATGTAGACAAAATTGGGGTCACGATGCTGCAGCACTTATCGTTGCGGTGCCTAATAGGTCATACATATGCCCTCTCACCGTCCCAGCCATAAATTTTCGGGGATGGTGGACTGTGGCCGATGCATTCAAGTGTATAAGTATAGAATGCAACATGGACAGGCTTTCTCGCTATCGAATTTATGTTCTTCATGTTATGCTCTGAAACTGAGGGTTCTTTATCAGCGCGCTGTAGTATTTTGCTACTGATTGGACGCAGTAACTTTATGGGTGGAAACCTGACAAGGCAAGATGGTCGATTCTCGTAAGCTCTCGGAACTAGTTTTAATGGAAGGGGGGAAACACTTACCCAGAGGTAGGCACGAATTTAAATTACAAGCCAGTCATAGGACCCTCCCCATACTTACCTTGACCTTGAGTTAATCTAGCGTTTAGCCGATCCTGTCCAGTGTTATCTGGAAATAAATCATGGTGTCGTGACATGTCCTGTGTTTCCGGAAGAACACCGCGATGCATACAGTCTTAAGCATTGATTAGGACGTTTTCGGTCGTTGTTCTACCGATGTCCTATAAGTTGTCCTGCGGAAGCTTTCTCGCCTCTTCTCTTGCTTTCTTCCTCCCACCCATCATAAGCGAGACATAGTCCGCCTCTCCGAGAACGCCCTTTTCTGAGTTGGTCAACGCCGTTGGCTTTTTCCCTTTCTTCAGCGAGGAACGTTTCTTGGCAGACGCGACTTGCTGGGAAGAAGACGCTATCGGTGACGAAATGGCTGTTGATGTACCGGATTTCGACTTCTTTGACTGTTGTATCGACCTCTACGTTGAGTATCACTGGAAGCCTATGGTTACAAAATATAGCTTACAACTCTTTTATGAAGCTTGGCACTTTTGCCCATCTTGTGTTGATCTTGTGAGACGATATGGAAGTAATTATAAGGACCATCGAGTGACTGGACTCTGTTTCCAATTTTCCAAATATAGGTATTGCGTATATCATGTAAGATGGTGGTTTTCATAATCAAGTGATGTTGAGATTCTTAGGACAGTCTGCTTGATTATTGGAAAAACACATATCGCTCTGGACATATGTTTTGTATAGTAAGCGCATCAGACGAGAGTAAGTCATGAAACGACATTGTTTCCGCAGGAGTAACACAATCATTATACACTTAAGCAGAGATGGTAACTTCGACCTCGACACCAGGCTCCAAGCTGATGCTTGTCTGAAAAGTGTGCGCTTAATTAACAGCAGCAATGGGACAGCACAAAATAAACTTACAATTTGCTTGACAATCTCACTGGAGGAGTGCAAGTCAATGAGGCGCTTGTGGACCTTCAACTCGAAACGATCCCATGTCTTGGAGCCTTCACCGCAAGGCTAGCAACAGAACAAATTAAATCAAAAACAGGTTAGCATATTTACGAAAAGACACACAGTTTTACGGGTGGTGATCTTGAGGACCTTGGTTGGGAGGCGGACGGGGCCCTTGACGCGGAGCTGCTTGTCCTTGGCGCGGTTGATGAGGTCAGCGGAGACTGGCACAAAATTCAGGCGCAAGCTCCAACACATTATCGAGAGTTACTGACACTTTTCAAGGTTCTGGACGTTGCTGCTGGTGAGCGTGATGCGGATCTTGTGGATTTTGGCACCAGGCACCTGGGCACCTGTGGCATCGTATTCTTTTTCTCCTTTGGCGACGTAACTCATTTTAGATACAGATATGAGTCAGAAGGTGACTTTAAAAGGATATCAATGGAAATAGAACACGAAAGACTGAATAACGGACTCACCCAAAGTTCGGCGGGTTGTGTTGACAAGAGACAAGGATTGAAAAAATAAGGTTTGAGGACAGTGGTCGATTACGTAACCAAGCACGTGGTCGCGACCATTGTGCGTCGCATTCGCTGGTTAAATTCATTCATGTATTGACCTCGTTGTTCTCTCCAACGAGTTCAAGGACCGCTTCCAAATATGAGCCCAAGGGTTACGCGAAGAAAGTCGAAAGCCACGATTGCAGAAAATGATGAAGAGAACCCCGACGACCATCACCCTTTACTTGTCACCATCCCCGAAGATATTGAAGAAGACGCCCTTACAAATCTCCTTCCCGACATAAACGTAGCAGCATTGACCTCTGATGATGTTATTTCTATCTATCGACTTCTTCTATCCCAGACCTCGTCTCTGGATGCCACAGAAAGGGAACACGATGAAACTCGCGCGGAGTTGGAGAGGAAGGAAGTCGAACTTGATCAAGCCTTGCAAGACAAAGAGAGTTTGGCCAAGGACTTGGAAACATCTGTTGAATCTGTTCATGAAGAACTTACCCAGGTGAAGCAGGAGCGCGACCAGCTTGGTGAGCACACATCCAAAGCACGCATGTTCGGCGCTCAATCCTTACATGTCCCAGCCGCGGCAAACACCGCATTGCAGACACAAATTACAACGCTCTCTAGCTCAAAATCTTTATCCTCATCGGAGGTTGAGACACTCAAACAACGGGTGGTTGACACCGAACGTGAAAAACGAGAGCTGGTTGGGGTTATTAGTCGCCTGAAAGATGAGAGCTCTCAACGAGATGGTATGCTGATTTTTTATATCTTTATCCTTTCTGACATTCACATATGTAGAGGAAATTAACACACTTCGTGCAAATCTCAAGGAAGCTCGTCAGGAACACCAAGCTTTGGAAGCGCAGGTTCGGGAACTGCGGTCCACGGAAACGACGACAAAGGTACTTGGTCGTTTATCTCATTTCTGCCGTTTGAAATAAATATTCTTCAGTTTAAAATCGACTCCCTTTCTCAACAACTTCAACTCTCACAAACGGAGGCCGAACGGACCAATACCGAACTTTCTTCCAAAACAGACGAGTTTGCTAAATATCGGCGTATGAAACATGCGGAGGTTGCAACGCTTCAAGCATCATTCGACTCATTGACCCAATCCTACGCTTCTATTGAGGCATCATTCAAAGCCCTGCAGTCCGCCCATACTGCTCAAGGCCATCAACTAACACAAGCTTTATCCAAGGTGCAGGGCCTCACTGGACAACTTGCGGAACAAGAAGCTCGATACTCGAACGAAGCCAGTGGCCTTAAGCGCTTGGTGTCTATGATGGAGGAGCGAGAGAAACAAGCCAAGGAAATAGTAGAGAACATCGAACGAGACTGGGTAACTGTTGGTGAGAAGTCGGAACGACGTGAAGCTGCTTTGAAAGACGAGATTGAGAAAGAGAGAAGAGGGCGGGAGGAGTCTGAGATGCGCCTTGAACAACTTGAAGGGGTCTTGGAACGGATGGGTCGAGGAGAATTACCAATCCCAGGGAGGAATACCCCCTCGACTCCATTTAGAGCTCCAGCAACGTCAGATTTCATAGTGGACGGTATGATGGGCTTAAGTCCTACTGTTGCGATGGCCAGCAAGTGCCAGCGCACTGGCAAGACTTTCACAGAGGTTTACGCCGATTATGTGCGACTTCAGGAGGAATATGCGAAGAAATCTGCGGAATACGATCATATGGATCGCACTCTATCGTCTGTTCTTGCACAAATCGAGGAGAGGGTTCGTATCCTCCTTCCGTTCGTTTGTCCAATCTAACTGTCCGCTTCTGGTTCATTAGGCGCCCATCCTTTCGCAACAACGCATCGAATATGAACGTCTGCAGGCAGAAGCTTCTCAGCTTGGTTCGCAACTTGCTCAAGCCATCGCGGACAGAGACGCCCAAACAAACTTTGCTCAGGGGCAAACTCAGAAACTCGCTAAATCAACTCACGAGAACGAACTTCTACAAAAGCAACTTGAGGATCTTGGCCAGCAGGTCCAAACTCTTCTTCGCGACATCGAGAGGCGTAACGACCCTACAATCCTTTCTGATGAAGATCTTGAATGCCTTGTTGTCAATGCAGAAGGTGATACACAAACATTGATCTCAAACAACCTTGTCCGATTCAGATCCATTGGAGACCTTCAAGCTCAGAACCAACGGCTATTAAAGATTGTAAGAGATCTGGGCGAGAAGATGGAGGGCGAGGAAAGAGATTATCGGGAGGTGATGGAAAAGGAGCAAGCTGAAGCCATCAAGGAGGCGCACGAGGCTATGCAAGAACTAGCAGCTCAACTCGAACGACAAAAAAAGAGTAGCGACACCATTATCCAAGCTTATGTCAAGGAACGCGACACTCTTAGAGGCATGCTCGTTCGGGCCGAGAAAGGCGCTATTTCGCATAGAATTACCGATGCATCCAGCGACGTGACAGCTGAACCCGGGAGCGATTTGGCCAAGGAACTTTTGGAAATCCAAGGTCAATTCGAGGCGTACAAAACAGAGACCAACTATGATTCTGGGCGCCTCCGCGATGAACTTATTGCTGCACAAAGAGAAGTCAGTCAATTGAGCGCTGCACTTGCGAAGGCCAACGCCAAGGTTGAGTTCCTCTCAGGCGAGCCCTTTTTTAATGAATCCTCATTCTGCTTTAACTGAGTATTTGTGATTCTATAGACCGACATCGAATGCATGAAGAACAGTTCCGCGTTCACAACGCCGAGATCGACGAGTTGGGCAAAAGAAACAACCATCTGCACGAACAAAGTGTTAGGTTCGATATCGAGTGTGGCAGACTCACCGATGAGCTACAGGTTGCCCTTGGTCGTGTAGAACAGCTCCGTAACGAAAGTGCAAATCTCCGGGCAGAAAAGAAGATATGGGAGGTTCGTTCTCTTTATTCATTCCAACTTTTCAAAGTATTGATGCACTTCCAAAGAGTGTCCAAGGCCGTCTCATAGAAGAGAATAGGTCATTGGCCATGGAAAGATCCCATCTTTCTGACTTGATGAGTAATGTCCAGAAAATGCACAATGACCTTGAGCGGTCTGGGGAAAATGATCGCCGTCGCCTTGAAAGCCAATTGCAGATGTTGGAAGGACAGACGTAAAAATTCTTCTCGTTCCATTCATTGATAAAATACTGATGTTCAATAGCCAAGATTTGCGTGCACAAGTTGTCCAAGAACGCGACAGTGCACGCCATCTCTCCCTCCAGAAGGAACTCGAACTCAAGGAACTTCAGGCACGCCTCGAAAAGAAGGTGAAGTTTTTTATTCAGTTTACTAGTATTCTACGGCTCATCGTTTTTGGATTTAGGCTCAAGAATTTGCTACAACCCGCGAGGCTCTTATCGAGGCGCAAACCAGCCGGAAGCATTTGGAAGAGAAGGTCGAGGGACTTACCAGGCAACTAAAGGGTAATGAAGAGAAACTCTCCGTATACGAACGTCGCCCTGGACCGGAGGGCGTTGCACAAATTGTTGACCAAGATGCTAGTCGAGAGCAACAGCTCGAGGCAGAAGTTGCTGAGCTAAGGTTTGGCCACCTCAATGCCACTTTGGAGGCCACTTTGCTCACCATTTTGAAGATCTGCTTTGAAAGTAACTGAAGTCGACCTCGTTTCTGCGCGAAGTCATAGGGATCAATATCAAGAGATCAGTCAAGCAAGTGAAGCTGCTTTGGTTGATTTGAATACAACTTTCGATGAATACAAGAGATCGACAGAAGCTCAAATTGCCCGCCACGAGGTGCGTCATCTTTTACCTCCATTCCTTATATTCACTTAAGTCATCATGGCACTAGTCTGAAGCCCAAGCAATGCAAGAAAGACTAGAGCAGACCAGCAAAGAGTTGGCCGAAATTCGTGCACAACATAACGACGCGCAAAAATCTTTCGAGGCCGAACGAACCACCTGGATAAGCGACAAGAAGACGCTCGAGGACACAATTGTTGATATGAGCACGTCTGAGAAACACTCTGAGAGTGATCGTAGCTCGAGGGAGCAAGAACTGCGTAGTCTTGAGGACCGTGCCAAGGTGCGTTGGTTGTGAACTCTTTCAACGCACGCTCTAACATTTTCAACGAAGTCTGCCGAGGAAAGATACTCTCACGAGGTCATCGCACACGCTGAATCAATGAAAGCAATTGACGGCCTTAAAAAGGATCTTGGAGCAGCACAAGCAGCTGCGAGAGAGCAATTGACTGCTTCGAATACTGCCCAAGCCAAACTCTCATCCTCCGAAAGTAGTTGGAGGCAGCAAAAAGACGCCCTTGAGAAGGAAGTCGAGGATCTCAAATCCCGGTATGCATCATACCATGCACTATCATTACTTTCGGACTAAAGGGGCAACGTCAGTTCCCAAGATTTGTCGCAGCAAAACGCAATTCTCCACCAACATCTCGAATCCGTCAGCGCCCAAGCAACCCGCATCCGCCAGGCCGCTGATGCCCCCATTGACTCTAGCGTTGAAGGCGGCGAACCCTCCGAAGGCTCGGACAACAGGTTATCCGAGCTGCGATCCGTTGTCAACTATCTGCGGAAAGAAAAGGGCATCGTCGATCTCCAATTGGAAATGAGTAAACGCGAGAACGAGGTCCTGAAGAACCAAACCGAACGTCTTTCACAAACATTGCAAGAAACTCGCACAGCACTTGCCGAGGTGACGACTGCTATTGTCAACGTGTAACCATGATTTGTTCTGAGAAATTTTTATAGGAACGCGAACGCGCAATCGAGAACACTACATCGGCAGCTCAACATGCCGAGCTTGTTGAGCGAATAAATCAACTCAATATCTTGCGCGAAAGTAATGCAACCCTCCGCGCAGAGTCCGAAAGCGCATCGAAAAAAGCTCGCGATCTGGAAATTAAGCTTAAAGCGCTTTCTCAAGAACTCGACCCAGCCAAGGAGCAAGCGCATTCTGCTCAGGCCGAGCTCGAAGCAATGAAAGCCCAGATGGAGCGTCTAGAACAAGAGTCACGCAGATGGCAGGAACGCAACACCCAACTTCTGAGCAAGGTTAGTCCCTTTCATGCGAATTATTCATACCGTTTTAATTTGGCCGACAGTACGATCGCATTGATCCATCGGAGGTCCAGGCCTTGAGAGATGAAATAACTCGACTGACCACGGAGGCATCTGAAGCACAAGAGCAAGCGAAAGCGAAAGACGAAAGGGTCCGTAAATCCCCTATAGAAAATTGACATCATTCCAATACTTTCCCTTAGATCAAAACTTTGGAAGAGACCATGAAAACTTTCAAAGAGACGGTCAACAGGAATAATATCAGCTTCAGAGCGAAAATGGGGGAATTGAACGGTCAAAAATCGACCTTAAGTGAAGACAAGAAGCAGCTGGAGGCTAAAATCGCCTCTCTAGAACAGGAACTGTCTTCTCTCCGATCTTCGCAAACCTCGAACACTGAAGGGAATACAGTGGCAGCAGCTCAGATACAGGAATTGCAGAAACAGAATGGCACTATCGTGCGTCGGTCCAAATATTCGTGTTTCAAAACTGATTGTGCACCCTTGCAGGCAAGCTTACGGGCGGAATGCGACAAACTTCTTGCTGAGAAGGAGGCCCTGAACAAAGCACATCCGACATCTGGAGAGACAGGTGTTGTGGCCCCAACCGATTGGGAGGCGGAGAAAGCTCAACTTGTTAAGTCGCGTGATGAAGCATTAGAAAAAGCCAAGGTATTATTTATTCCTATGCAACCCCCTATGTCGCAATCTCACATCTTCCGATAGGTTGCCAATGCTGAAGTTCAAAAGATATCCGTTGACATGCGAAACATCAGGATGCAGAATGTGAGCTTACTCCTTCCCTCTTGAAATCAGATCTCCTTGAACTAGTTTCCAGGATAAATTCCAAACCCGAATCAAAGACCTAATCAACCTCAAGAATACGGATGCTGAAAAGCAAGCCGCCGCCATATCTGAGGCTGTTGAAAAGGCAAAAGTAGAAATGGCTTCTGACACCGGGGCTCAAGAGGACATTTCGAAGCGACATGCGGAGGAGCTGCAGGCCCTGGAACAAAAATTAAAGGCTCATCACGAATCCGAAATGAAGGCTCGCGTCGATGCAGCCCTCAAGTCGCGGCCAGCGCCTGCTGCGAATTCAGCCGATCAACAGGCGGCCATCGATGCAGCACTCGCAGAGTTCGAAAAGAAACTGCAGCAGCGTCATAACGAAGAGATTGCGTCAGCTGTCGAACGCGGTCGCATGGAACAAGGTGCTAAAGCGAAACTGAAGGATTCACAACTGGTGAAAGCTCAAAAGAGGGTGAAAGACTTGGAGGCTCAAATTCATGAATGGCAGGCAGCTGGTATTGTCCTACCCCCAATTCCTGCTACCTCTACTCCTGCCGGGGCAGCACCCGCACAGGCTCCGGCTTCTGCAAAGCCAGCCCCTTCTGCACCTCAACCGCAAGCTCCGACTGCTGCAGCTGCTGGACCGTCTCAACCAAAGCCGAATCCTGCTACTTCAGCCGTCGCAGCCGCCTCTGCAGCCAATTTACCTCGCAGACCACCAGCCAATACACCTGGCACACAGGCGGCTACACTCCAACCAGGGCGGGGAGGAGCTATTCGCGGGGTTGGCAGAGGCGGTTTACCACACCGAGGTGGAGCTCCCTTGCGCCAACCGCCAGTGAGGACAGCCCCTACTGCTCCACCTGCTACCCAGGGCGTCTCGATAATAGGTGCAGCTAAGAGACCCCGAGAAGAGAGTCCAGCAACCACCGAAGATTCTCTTGCTAAACGTTTGAAGCCCGCCCAGCCGTCATGAAAATCCGTTCCTTGTTCCG
>Ga0307509_10007111_pt1 | contig 14755 bp, 4 predicted proteins | sample 10_EM_MG_FD_202245 | JGI IMG/M metagenome (GOLD analysis project Ga0307509, IMG submission 202245) | Populus trichocarpa ectomycorrhiza microbial communities from riparian zone in the Pacific Northwest, United States - 10_EM | ecosystem: Host-associated > Plants > Roots > Unclassified | place... | reverse complement strand
GAAGGTGGCGTCGTTGCGCCCGATGCGCTTGACGCTGCCGTCCAGCGGGTCGGTTTCGAAGGTGAGCGGGTTCCAGTTGCGGTTCACGTGCCAGCGGTCTTCCTGCCACTGGCGGGTGACTTTGACGGAGCCGCCGAGGACCTTGACGCGCAATTCCTCGACTTCCTCGCGGTAGTCGCCGTTGGGCAGGGAGAGCTCGGCGCGGGCCGACGTGGAAAGCAACGCCAGCACGACACCGAGACCGCGCAAGACAGGACGGAGGATGCCTGTGAGACGCCTCATTCTTGTCGTGGCGTTCACTGGCCGACCCCGCCGCCGGACGCTTCGCAGGTCGGGCAACGCACGCAGGAGGGCATGCCGGGCATCGAGGTGTAGCCGCCGCCCCCGGAGCCGCCCCAGCCGCCGCCACCGCCACCGCCATAGCCACCGATGCTCCCGCTGACGCCGCTCGGACAGGTGCTGTTCGACGCGGCCGTCCAGTAGGTGGCCGAGCCGCAGCTATTGGACAGCACGCCGTTAGCGCAGACGTAGGCGCAGCTGACCTTCGCCTGCGCGCTATAGGAGTAGCAGCCGCCGCCCGAGGCGGTGCCGCTCGCTTGGTCGAGCGACTGCAAAGCGATGGCGCGGTAGGGCAGCGTCAGTCGCTGCTTGGCTTCGAGCTGGTCGGGCACCTGCGCGAGGAACTCGAATTTGTAGAAGGCGTCGTTCGGCGGGAAGGTCATTTTGACGGTATCGGCGCGCACCAGACCGTAGTTGGTCAGGGTGAGCTCGCCGTAATAGACGTCACCGGCATTCATCTTCGGCAGCGAGATGCTCGAGGGTTCGAGCATCACCACCGGGGCCGGCACGTCGGTCTCGAAGGTGGCCTTGAGCGTGACCTCGTAACGGTCCTGGATGGTCACTTCCTTGACCGACCATTCGACGGTGACGAGGTTGTAGTCGAGGAAGACCGGCTGGTTGATGGTCAGCCCCGGCTTGATCTGTAGCCGCCCACCGAGTTCCTGGTGGTTGCTGGCACGCGCCTTGTACTGGTAGCGCCCGGCCGGCAGATTGGCGAAGAGCGCTTCGCCGAGCGCGTCGGTGGCAAGCTCATAGACCTGGCTGGCGACCGCTTCGTTTTGCAGCGTGATGCTGGCGCCGGCCAGCCCCGGGATCAGGTTGCCGTTCTTGTCACGGGTGGCGGTATAGATGTCGGCCACCTTGAAGAAGACGCTGCCGATCCCCGACTGGGTCACCGAGGCGAAGACGTTCACGTTGGCGGTCGGCAGGTTGCTGCCGGTAAAGCTGAGCTTGAGCGGGTAGACGCCTTCGGCGACGCCGCTCCCAGGGACAAAGTTCACGTCGATGCTGCGCTGGTCGCCGATTTGCAAGGTGCCCAGTTGTGCGGCGCTGCCCAGCGACGCCCAGGCCGGCGCCGGCGAGCCGTCGGCGTTGCTCAGGCTGACGACGACGTCGTTCATCGACGCCAGCCCCTTGTTTTGGATGACGACCGATTCGAGGCCGCTTTGGCCCTGCTGCAGGCCGGCTTCGACGAAGTTGGGCGTGGCGTAGAAGATCGGCTTGGCTTCGGAGAGCGTGTAGTTCACGGTCAGGCTGGCCAGCGGCTGGGCGCCCGTTTCGTTGCTGAACGCCTTGAGCACAAAGCTGCCCGAGGGCTGCGCGCTGTTGTCGCCGGAGACGACGACCGGCAGCGACAGGTTCTGCCGCGCGGTGAGGTTGATCGGCGCCGGCAGGGTGACACTGATGCCCGGCGGCAGGACGCTCGTCGGCTGATATTGCGCCTCGTAAGCGAGGCGCAGGTTGCTGGCGGCGGTGCCGGCACCGGACACGGCGCGGTAGTCGATCGTGTAGGCGTAATTGCGTGGGAGGTCCAGACGCATCGGGTTGGGGCCGACGGTGACGCGGTTGATGACGAACTGGCCCTGCACCGGCCGGTCGGTCATGTCCGGATGCAATGCGGCGACCTTGTAGAGGCCGGCGTCGCTGACGGTCGGCTTGAAGGTGTAGAGGAAGTTGCCGGCCCCGTCGGTGAGCACGTTGTACTTGCGCTCGAAGCCTTCCTGGTTGAGCACGAGCATGAGCGGGACGCCGGCGAGCGGCGAAGCGCTGGCGCGGTCCACGGCGCGGCCGGTGAGGAGGATGTCGCGGTCGCCGAAGGAGCTGATCGGGTCGGTGCTGACGATTTCCCCGTAATAGCCGGTCTCGGAGAGCGAGACCGCTTTGTCGCTGCCGCGCCCGCGGATGATGACTTCGTCGGCTTGGCCGCTGTGGTAGCGCAGTTTGTCGACTTCGAGGCGCACCGTGACCTGGTCCGGCGCGCTCGCCGGCACCGGCAGGACGAAGGCGTCGGAGGTGTAGCTCGCGCCGGCCGGAATGCGCGCGACGGTGCGCCCGGAAGGCAGCGTGACGACGTTGGCGCCGAGCGCCTGCTTGTAGGGCTGGGTGGACAGGACGTTGCCGTCGCGGTCGAGCAGTTTGAAGCGCAGTTCGTCTGAGGCGTCGTTGCCGTTGTTGCGCGCGGTGAGGAGTTCGACGTCGACTTCGCTGGTGTTGTCGATGGTCAGCCGGACCTTGCCGCTCGCGCCGCGCACGAAGCCTTCCGGGGCGATGCCGACGACCAGCGCGCTGTCGGCGACTTCGACCGGCGCGCTGCGCGCCTGGCGCGTCAGTTCGCCCTCGTTGGGCACGGTTTCGAGGGCGACGGTCAGGCTGGCCGCGTTGGGCAGGTCGTCGTAGCCACCGACGATCACCGGCACCAGGCGCGTCTCGTTGCCGCCCAGGACGAAGTCGGCCGAGCGGCTTTCGTGGCCGGCGACGGTGAGAGCGACCCGTGCGCTGGCGATCGGCGAGGCCGTCAGATTGACTACTTGCACCTGCACCTTGTTCATAATGCCGCGCTTGAGCGGCAAGCCGCCGACGGCCTGAGCGCTGATGCTCGGCAGGACGAGGCTGCGCGACTGGCGAACGTTGAGCGCATCGACGGCATCGACCGTGTAGCGCCGTTCGCCGCCGGTGTAACCGGCGTCGGTGAAGGCATTGGCGCTGACCAGGGCGGCGTTGAGCTTGATCTTGCTGGCGTCCGGCCCGACGAAGACGTCGAAGCCGACCGCGCCGCTGCCGTTCGCTGTCCAGCTCACGACGGGCTGTTCGGCACCGCTTTGCAGGACGGTGAGGGTCTTGACCGGCAACAGGCTGAAATTGAGATAGACGAAGTTGGACACGGCCGATTCGTTGCCGGCCAGGTCGACCGCCGTCACTACGTAGGCGTGGTCGGTTTGCGACGGGGTGGCGTCAATGGCGGCGGTTTGCTTGATGCCGGTCTTGATCGGCGTCAGTCCGTCGACGGCGACGATGCTGGCGGCACTGGAACGGTACAGGCGATAGCTGGCCGGGGCACTGCCGCCGAGCGGCGGTTGCCAGGCGGCGTAGATGCCTTGCGGGGTGAGCGTCAGCTGCAGGTTTTGCGGAGCGCCGGGGGCCGTACCGCTGGCCGTGACCTGAACCGGCGCGCTTTGCCCGGACAGGGCTTCCTGGCCGTTGGACTGGCGAATGGAGGCGATTGCGTAGCGGTACAGGCCGTCGGCGCTGGTGGCATCGATGTAGTCGACACCGCTCGCCCGCTGGTAGGCCGTCAGGACACTATCGCCCGGCGCCTGCCGGTAAAGCTGATAGGCGACTGCTTCGTCAACGGCCGTCCAGTTCAGGCGGACTTTGCCGGCCGGCTGGGCTTCGGCCTTGAAGTTGAGCGGCACGCCAGCCGGCGGCAGGTTGCCCTGATAGACCTGGAAGCGGTTGAAGGCGGTGATTTTGGTCGAGACGTTGTCAAGATCGTCCAGCGCCGAGAAGGTGAAGGCGAGGCTCTCGGCTTGGCCGAGACCAGCGTCGGTCGGCAGTTGCAGGGTGACCTGCCAAGTTGTGGCGGTGAGCTGGGCGATGCCGGAGACCGCGGTTTCAGCGCGCAAGGGGCCGGAGAGCAGGTATTTAACGGTCGGTGCCTGCCCGGCCTTGGCGGCCTTGCTGAGCGTCAGCACGGCGGTGAGGTCGCGCACGCTATCGGCCTTGATCGGCGCGGCGGGCGTGAGGGTCAGGCCGGTGACCACCGGCCCGGCGGTGTCGATGTTGAGGGTGGCGCCGATGGCAATCTCGGTGCCACGATTGCCGACCGCGTCGCGTGCCGACATGATGGCGTTGGCCACGCCGCTCGGGGTGTTCTGGTCGATCAGGAAATAGCCGGTGAAGTGCGTGTCGTCCTGTTTGAGCAGATCGATGGTGATTGGCGTACCGCCGGCCGGGACAATGCCCAGATAGGGGGTGACGGTGAGCGCCTCGTTGAAGGTGGCGACGAGGTCGACCCGCCCCTGCCCGACCCGGCCGCTGAGCGGATCGACCTTGCCGCGCGGCTGATAGACGAGGCTCAGGATCTTCGGCGCGGTGTTGTCGGAGAGCGCTTGCGCCAGTTGCGTCGGGACGCTGGGCGTGCCGGCACCATTGACGGAAACGACGCGGTAGGCGTAAGGGCCGTCGGCCGTCGGCAGGTCGTCGAAGGCGCTCGCGGTGGCCGCCAGACTGGCAACCTTGATCGCTTCACCGATGCCGTTGAAGGCGCCGAGGGCGCGATAGACCTCGTATTTGGCGACGTTGGGGTCGCTCGCGCGTAGCCAGCTCAGGTGGATCTTGCCGGCCGCCTGCGAGAGCGCGGCGAGGTTGGTCGGCGCGGCCGGGACGGCGGTATCCAGGGTGACGCTGAGCGCTGCGCTCGGTGCACTGGTGCCGTAGGCGTCGCTGGCAGTGGCCGTGATGCGGTTGGCCCCGGAGGCAAGCGTGAGCACCGCGCTGAAGCGTCCGTCACTGCCGGCGATCGCCGTGGTACTGGGCTGATCGTTGAGCAGGAACTGGATGGCCTTGCCGGGGTCGGCGCTGCCGGCGACGGTCTGGCTCGCCTCGCGCGTGACGAGACCATTGGCCGGGGCGCTCAAAAGCGGAACGGCCGGCGCCGCGTGCGCCACCGTGATCGCCAGGTCGAGCGTCGTTGCGTTGTTGAGCGAATCGTAGGCGCGCACGCCGAGCGTGTGCGCCCCGTTGGCGACGGCGTCGAGATTGAGTCGGCCACGGTAGTTGCCGCTGGTGCCTGTGGCGTTGGCGAATACGCCGCCATCGAGGGCGAAGTCGATCCGGCTGATGCCGCTGCGATCGGAGGCGTCGACGCTGAGGTCGCCGGAGGCGGTAATGGTTGCGCCGTTGCTCAGCGCCGCACCGCCCAATTTAAGATTGGCAAGCTGCGGTCCGGTGGTGTCCGGCGGCGGCGGCGCGCGCAGGATGGCGACGAAAACGCTTTGCGCCGTGGTGCGCGAAGCAATGTCGTAGGCGACGGCTTTCACTTCGTGATTGCCTTCGACCCATGTGTCGGTATTCCACGAAAAGGCGTAGGGCGCGGCGGTCTTGCTGGCCTGGAGTTGGCCGTCTACGCTGAACTCGATGCGCTGGATGCCCGAGCTGTCGCTGGCCTGCGCTTCGACGACGATGGTTCCGGAGATGATGCTGCTGTTGGCCGGATTGACGATGCTGATCGTCGGTGCCGCGGTGTCGACGATGACGCCGCCGGCCAGCGAGACGGTGACGTTGTTGCCGCTCGGGCTGCGATATTGGGCGTAAAGCTGTTTGCGGCCATCGCCGGCGGTAAACGTGTAGCTCACGCCGTCAACCATCGGCTTGAAATCGACGCCGACGAAGCTGTCGGTCTCCGCCAGACGGTACTCGGTGGCATTGAGGCAATGCAGCAGGACATCGACGCGGTTCTGGTCGATGTAAGCCGCCGTCGCGGCGGCAAGCTTGAGCGAGGGATTGAGCAAGGGCACGGTACTCGTCCAGCCGCCGTAGTTCACGCCGGTGCTGACCGGGCTGCCGGTGCCGCCGGGATTGCCCAGCGCATCGGTCGGCCCGTTGGCCGCGCCCCACCAGTTGCCGGTCGCTTGCACGAGCGTCACCGGTGTGCGATTGACGACGCCAAACGTGGTGTTGTCCGCAAGAAACGAACCGGTGATCAGGGGCGTGGCGTTGCCGTCAATCTCAACGCCGATGCCGTTGCGGAACAAGCCGAGGTTTTCCCAACGGGGCGCCACCGCACCGCGCACGCGCAGGCCGACGATGCTGTCGCTGATCTGCAGATAACGCAGGTCGGTCGCATAGTTGCGGAACGACAGCGCAGCCGCGCCACTGGCGCCGGCATAGCGGACGGTCATTTCACTCAGGCTGAGGCCGCCGGCCGACGCTGCGGATTTTTCGACGGCGACACCGCGCCAGTCGCCCGCTGCCGGCGTGTTGCCGGGAGCTGCGGTGATGCCGCCTACGGCATCCTTCACCGAGGTCAGGACGGCACCATCTTTGCCGACCAGACGATCGCGCACGACCAGACCGGCGTCCTGCCCGAACTTGACGACGACGCCCGAATCGATAGTGAGATCGGCGCTCCATGCGATAGCCGACGCCAGCATCAGGCTCAACGCCGCCAGCCATAGCTGGCCGAATATCCCGACCCGTGCGCGCATCTGTATCATCCGGCTACCCTCATCCACATTCGTCTGGTTGTTTTTGTCTAGTTCAGCGAAACGGCGCCAAGCAATGCCAGGCGCAAAGCGTCGGCCGGCGCATCGAATTCGCGCCCGCTCGCTGTGATCAGCTTGTATGTGCTGGCTCGGCCGGGCTCAGCGGCAACCCGCAGTTGCTCAACCCGTTCGTTGGCAGCGAAGCGCGACAGCGCGTCGCCCAGCGAGGCCACCACGGTGTAGGTCACCGTCGCCTGTAATGAACTGGCGCCGACCGGCAGCGTGGCCTGGACGCTGGCCGAGGCGTTATCGAGCGTTCCGGTCAGCGCAGGAGAAATTGCCGACGTTGGAGCACCGGACGCTGGCGTCACGGTGAGCTTGATGATATTGCCCAGCGGCACATTCGAGGCGGCGAACTCGATGCTCACCGGATTGACGGTGTTGGCCGGCAAGGTGACATCCGCCGTGCCGGTTGGGCTGAGCGGCACATCGACGCCGGCGATCTTCGAGATACGCAAAGCGGGAAGACCGGAGGCGAACAAGGCGCCGGGCGTGGTGCGCGTCGCGGCCGGATCGGACGGGCCGGAGAAGGTGATGGTGCCACCTTCGATGCGGATGCGGCCGGCAGAGCCGACAAAGCCGTTCCACGTACCCCCATTGGGCGATTGAGTTCCGCCCGCACCACCGCGCGCGTAGAGCCCTCCGGTACCGGCCACCGTCGTCGCGACCAGACGAAGCGCGCCGCCGCTACCACCACCGCCGGCGGTCCCCGAATTTACGCCGCTAACGTTTCCTGCGGCGCCGCCGTCGGCGATAATGTTGCCGGTGAGCGACAGATTGCCGCTTACCGCGAGCAACAACGCACCGCCACCACCACCGCCACCAGAACCTTCAAAGGTGGTATTGCCGGCGCCACCGCCGCCGCCCGAACCGCCGATCAGCGGAACGAGCAGAGACGAACCGTAGGCTGGCCCACCAATAGTGGGCGAGACCGAAATACCACACCAGGGGGGGGTAATGTTGTTGGCCGTGAAGAAGTCGCTGCCTTTAACCGCATAGCCACCACCGGCTCCACCAGAGGCGGTATATCCGCAAAAATATATATTTACGCTCGAGCTGGCGCCGCCCCCCCCGGGACCGAGTCCGTTCCCGCCACTGCTCGACAGCTTGCCACCGCGCCCGCCATCGAAGCCTCCGGCTCCAGCAGTCCCCGGATTGCCGTCATCGCCTTGATTACCACTACCCGCCGTGCCCGCGTCGGCGCCGCGCCCGCCGCTCAGTTGCAAGGCTCCGGCAATCGTCGCATTGCCGCTGACCAGAATCGTCGCCGGCGTGTTGCTGCGGTTGCGCGTGAGCGTGATGGTCACGCCACTTGGAATGTTGATGCTGGTGAAATTGAGCACGCCACTATCGGGCAGCAGCAGCGGCGCGGAAACGGTCGGCGAGTAGGCGCCATCGGCGCCGGTACTGCCCGAATCGAAGGCCAGCGCGTTGCCGGCCAGGCATGCGCTGGCCAAGAGGACGGCGGACGAGCGCAATGAGAATAAGACGTGGACGTTGGACTTCATGATTCGATTCTCCTAGCGCAACTGGCGCTGCATGGCCAGGGCGGCGATTTGCATCACCTCGGGCGGTGCCGAAAACTCGCGTCCGCCGACCGTGATCAGCTTGAGGTTATTGGGCTGACCAGCCCGCGCCTGCAGTTCGACCTTCTCCACACGCTCGTTGCCGGCAAAGCGCGACAGCGCATCGCCCACCGCCGCGACCACCGTGTAAGTCGTCGACAGCAACAGCACGCTGGGGCCGGTCGGCAGGGTGACGGTGAGCGACGCGGTGGATGCGGCGTCGCTGCCCGCGAGCGCGACGGCGGCGGAAACCGTGCGGTTACCATAGGCCGGCTGGACGGTCAGCTTGACCTGGCTGCCGACCGGAATATTGGCCGCCGCCACCTCGACGGTGACCGGATTGGCCGTCCCGGTCGGCAGGCTGACATCGCCCGAACCGGTGGGCATCGCCGGCACATCGACGCCGGCCACGCGAGCGATGCGCAGGCTGGGTACGCTGGCAACAAAGAGTGGCCCCGGGGTATCGGTCGTATAGGCCGGGTCGGAGGTACCGCTGAGGGTAATGTTCTCGGCTTCGACGCGAATGCGCCCCGGTGCCCCTGCCCCACCAGTATTGCCTAAATAGCCGGGAGAAATGCTTCGGTTGCTGATCGCCCCATAGCCGGCACCGCGCGCATAAACGCCGCCATTGCCGCTAATGGTGGTCGCCACCAGGCGGATGGCACCGCCGCTGCCGCCGCCCCCGGTGCCGCCCATGCCGCCGGCACCATCTGAGGTACCGCTGCCGCCGCCATCGGCAAGCACATAACCGGGGCTGGTAATGGAGAGGGTGCCCGATGACGCGATGAGAACGGCGCCGCCGCCCCCGCCACCGCCCGAGCCATCGTAGTTTGCGCCGCCGGCCCCCCCGCCGCCACCCGAACCGCCGATCAGCGGCAGCAGCGTATTCGCACCATAGGCAGCCCCGACCGCAGGCATGCTCATGCCGCACCATGCGCCGTCTGCCGGACCAGTGCTTGCGCTGGCATAGCCTCCGCCTGAGCCGCCACTTGCAATCTGAGAATACCCACAAAAATTGACCAGCGCGATTCCGCCGCCTCCGCCGCCGGGCCCCCTGCCGGCTCCGGCTGCCCGATTGGCAGCAACCGGATCCGCCTTGCCGCCGCGTCCTCCGGCGTAACCCCCTGGCCCGCCGCCGCCCGGCAGACCGTCATCGCCTTGCTTGCCGTCACCGGCCGTACCCGCCGCCGGCGAGCCACTACCAGTCAAATTGAGGTAGCCGTTAATGGTGATGTTGCCGCTCGCCAGCAGCGTGACCGGCGTGTTGAGGCGATTGCCTTTGAACGACACCCACACGCCGGCCGGAATATTTATCGTCGTGTAATGGAGCACACCGTCGTCGGGCAGCGTGACCACCGTATTGACCGTTGGATTGAAGGCGCCCAGCGCCCCCGTGCTGCCGGAATCGAAGGCCTGCGCGTTCATGGCGGCTGTTGCCGCAAGCAGCGCCAACAGAACTTTTTTCCCCGAATATTCGCGCATGACGTTTTCCTTCTTGATGACGAGTGGCTGCTTCATGTCGATTCCTGAAATCACGGATAAATGTGCAATGTGTTGGCTGGCACCGGATCGGCACCGCTGATGCCGCCCCACGTCTTGACGCGGACGACGCGATCGCCGGTCGTCGTTGCGGCATCGACGGACAAGGTGACCGTCAGTTCGCTACCGGCGGCGTTGACCGACAGGCTCGACGTCGCCGTAATGCCATCGGCCGGCTCGACGACGAGGGCCACGGGGTCTTTCAGATTGCTGCCACGGATCGTCAACGTGACCGGTTTGGCCAGGTTGGCGATGTTCGGCGAGATCGAATCGATGGTCGGCGCGGCGGCGGCGATGCCGATGCGCGACTTGCTCGGGTCGGCAAAGACCACGCGGCCGTTGGCGGTGCTCACGCGCACATCGCGACTGCCGGTGGCCGGAGCGGCACTCACCGCGTAATCCAGCGCGACCGATGAACCATCGCCCGCTGCCCGCAGATTGCTCAGTGTGATGTCGGTGGCCGGCAGCACGGCAACCGCGCTGACCGCTCCCAACTCACGCCCGGTCAGCGTCAAGGTGCCGGTCGCGCCCGGATAAAGCCAGCCGACGCCTAGATCTTCGACCAGCGCCCCAAGCTGGATGCCGACGCTGGGCGCCCACGCGCCGTACAAGGTACTGACCGGCGTCGCTGCCGGCGGCTCGATGGCGACGCCCACTTCAGGACCGTAGATCGCGTAAGCGGTGCTGGCCTGGGTAACGGGTGATTGCAGCAGCACGCCGACGACCGAGGTGGCCACCGGTCCGTAGGCGGCGCTAACCGTGGCAGCCACGGCAATCGAATTGGTTACGGACAAGATGTCGGTGGAAACGCCGGCCGGGGTGGTCACCACCACGGCGCGCGCGCCAGGGAGCGCGCCGGGCGAGGCCGATGCGCTGAAAACCAGCGACGTGCCATCGGCGGCAATCGAAGCCAGCGGCGAGACGTCGATGCCATTCGCCGGCAGGATCGCGGCGGCCGAGGCCCCGGCGAGATTGCGCCCGCGGACCGTTACCGCCACCGGCGCGCTACCGATCTGGAGATAGGTGGGGGCGACCGATTCGACCACCGGTAGCGGCGCGGTGATCAGGAAGCGGGCCTCGCCCGGGTTGGCGAATTCGATGTTTTCCGCACCGGCCTGGACGAAGAGCTTGCGCTGGGTCTTGGCGGCAGCGGCATCAATCACCAGAGAAACCGTGAAACCCTTGCCATCGGCATCGACCGACGGGGTGCCAACGACGATGCCATCGGCCGGGTTGAGGACGACCTTGCTAACGCCGTTCAGGCCGACGCCGGTGAAGCGCACAGTCACCGTTTCGCCGATCACGCCCGAGGTGGGGGTCATGCCGCCGACGGCCTTGCCAAACAGCACGCCGACCTGCGTCCCCCATGCGCCGCGCGCGATCGTCGCGGGCGCCGAATTGTCCTGCAAGAGCACGCCGACGACCGGCGAAGCGACCGGCGTGACGGTCGAGACGACGTGATCGACCACGTGCAGGATATCGCCGGCTACCGCCGCCGCACTCGACGGGCCGGCGAGCGTGCTCACCCGCACGACGCGGTCGCCGAGCGGCGCGCTGTTGGCAACGGCGAGCGGCAGGACGATTTCGGTGCCATCGGCGCTCAGGCTGGACACGGCGCCGATTTCCAATCCTTCTTGCGGCTCGACGCTGAGGCTGCCCAACCCTTGGAAGTTACGCCCACGAATACGCAGGCTATTGCTCGGTGTACCGCGCACCACGAAGTTCGGATCGATCGAATCGACGACCGGCAAGCCTTGATCGATGCGCACGCGATCGAGGCCGGGCGTGGCCATGGCGATGCGTGCGCCTCCCGCTGCCGTGACAATCACTTGCCGCGAGCTCGTCGGTGCATCGGCGGCGACTGTTACCGGAACCTGCAGCGTGTTGCCGTCGCCACTCGCCACCGGCGTACCGCAGGTGACGCCGTCGGCCGGCAGCATGCGAACCGCCGTCACACTCCCGAGCCCACTGCCGGATAGCGTCATGGTGCCGGTGCTGCCGAGCAGATATGAACGCGGGCTGACCGATTGCAGGAAGCTGCCGAAACCGACGCCGACTTCCGGGCTTTGGAGTGCGCTGATCGTCGTGCTCACAGAAGTGGGTACGCTTTGAAGAAGAACGCCGACGACCGACGAATAACCGGTGGCCGCCCCGGAGAAGTCGGTCGCCACATAGATCGGGAAGGACTGCGCTACCAGGGTCTGCGAACTCAGAGTGAGCGTGGTAAGACCTGCTTTCGCGCCAATAATCGAGAACGTCGCCTCGCGCTGCCCGGCCAAAATCGTGATGGTCCCAGGCGTCACGGTGGCGACCGTGAGATCGGCAACCGCGAGATTGAGCACGTGATCGACCGTATCGGCGCGATCCAGCGCGATCTTGAACAGTTTGGGCGAGCCGGTGGGCGGTACAGCCATCGGTTGCGGGGTCACCGAGGCTTTGGGCGGCTCGTGATAGACGACAATGGATTTGAGGGTCAACACACCGACGGTGTAGCCGCTTGCCGTAACGGTGATGTCCGCTGTGCCGGCGGCGGTGGGGGTGATGGAAATGGCGGCGGACTTGCTGCCGGCGGGTACGCTTACCGAAACCGGTGCCGGAATTGCTGCCGCATTGGAAGACGTGAGCGAAACGGCCAAACCGCCGGCTGGCGCCGCTTGATTAAGCTCGAGCGTTATCGTGCGCGCCTTGCCCACTTCCATGTCGGAACCCAGTGCCGCGTCCGGCGCCATGGTCAGGCGCAGCGACGGGGGCGCGACGACGGTGACGCTGGATGCGGCACCCATGAAGTCGGTGGCATTGACGCGCACGGTGGCCGATTCGTTATCCCATAGATTGGGATTGAGCGAATCGATTGCTATCGACGCGGAAGCTGCGCCTTCGGGGATGGTGACGACGGCCGGCAGCGACAGGCGCCCGACGGGTTCGCTGGTCACCGCCAGGGCCAGACCGCCGCTGCCAGCGGGCAGCGGCACGGTGGCGGTCAATGCGGCCCTTTTGCCAGCGCCCACGCTCAAGGATGGCGATGACAGGGCAATCACCGGGTCGAGGACGCGCAAGCTCAGCGCCGTGGAAATGATGGGCGACACTGCAGGGACACCGCTCGGCACGCGTACCGAGACGGCTTTATCGCCCGCGGTCTGCGAGGGAAGCGTTCCTTGCACCTTGAGCGCGTCGACAAAAGTGGTCGGAATTTCCGCGCCATTGAGCAACACGGAAGCGCCTACGGAAAATCCGGAGCCGATCGCCTGCAGGACTTCCCCCGTTCTTCCGGCATAGACACTTGTCGGCAGAAGCGCGGTGAGTTTGGGTCGGGTTCCGACCACGCTAACGGCACCGGGCAGCTTGATCTCGCCGGCAGCGACCATCACCGTCAAATCATAAGTCCCCGGCAAAGTACCGGGGGCGGATTTCATCTGCAACGGAAACGAGGCGCCGTCGCCGCCCGGCTGCAAGGTGGCGCTCAGTCTGGCATCGGAGAAGACAGCCGTTTCGGGCGCATCGAGCCGCTGGCCGCGCACGGTGGCAAGCACGCTCTCGCCTATTTCGACAATATTTGGGTTGATGTTGAGGATTTGCGGCGACTTGCCCACCGACACGGTGCCGCTGGTAATCAGGTAGGGCAGGCCTTTTAGCCCCCACACGGCACTCGCCTCGATGTCGCCGGACGGAACCGAGACGGCATCAAACACGTTGCCTTCCGCGCTATTTCCCGCACCATTTGGCGATGAGCGCAAGTCGATGGAAATCGCCGCGCCGCTGTTCTTTAGGAATTTGACGTTGTTGATCTGCGGGGCACTGGCGGCAACGCGCAAACCGTGTCCATAGCGGAGTTCCGCATAGGTTAGCGTGTTTTCAGCAAGCGGCGCCGTCGGTTGGGCCAAGCGCAATTCGCCCCATTCGCCAGGGACTGGGCTGCCGCCGGCAACATTGGAAACGGATGTAATGACCACCGGGGCGCCGACCAGCCCGTTGATCTGCAGGCGTCCGCCAGCAGTAGTCAGGCTTTGTCCGGCACGCACGCGTACTTCGACGCCGGCTTCGATGACGAGCGCAACTCCGGCGGGAACCGTAAGGTCGGCCGTGACTTCATACGGACTTTGGGCTGCCGTCCAGGTTGTGCTGGACGACACGATGCCGCCGACGAGCGTTGTCGCGCTTGACGACGACAGAAACGTCGTCGTGGCGAGTACAAACCCCAGCAGCAAACTTCTCCCCGCATACCAAGCGCAGGTTGCATTGGCCATTATTTTTATGCTTATTGTATTTTCTGTTTTACTTGCCGCAGTTGGGCATCACATGTTTGACATGTTTTGTACCCCCCCTCCCACACCAACAATCGCCAGCTAAACTTTTCAACACTTAACAACAATGATTCTTAAAGCATATCCAAAACGATATTTGTATCGGCAACACAAGCTTATATTTACGCCAAACGCATTCTATTGCGTGACACATAAACTGCAAACAAAAGACTGCAAACCGAAGAACAGCAATGGGTACAAGCTATGTCTGCGCGCAACAAGCGCCCCGTTACGTATGGATATCGCTTTCCCGGAAGGCAACGCCAAACTGGCTGCATAAAAACCGATCCGAGTGTAAATTATGATGAAAGGTTATGTCAATACAAGAACCAACAATGCTGTTGGCTTTGACAAGTCTTCTAGTGATAATTATGTTGTGCGTGTGGTGGATATCGAATAATTTTTCCCCGCTTCAGGGATGTGCTGTGCAACCAATGTTTGCATTTACTTCCACCCTGCAGAGAAATCCAAAGCCTCGTCCTGATATTTCTGCCTGCGCCTTACGGCTTGCGTGCCGAAAGAGAACACCTTGACGCATACGCTGGTTCTGTCGCATTAATGCTTCGATCCGAGGAGGTAACTATGCGGTCAGCGTAAGACCTGGCGATTTACGACATTGGCGTGTGCGACGAGGGTGTCAGAATTTTTGTGTAAACGGTCATTTGGCAGGAAACTGCCGCGCATCAAGGAGCGATGATGACCGTAGCAAAGAAAGCCGTATCGAAGGAGTTGCTGGACAGCCTGCTGG
>Ga0307509_10007110_pt1 | contig 14758 bp, 19 predicted proteins | sample 10_EM_MG_FD_202245 | JGI IMG/M metagenome (GOLD analysis project Ga0307509, IMG submission 202245) | Populus trichocarpa ectomycorrhiza microbial communities from riparian zone in the Pacific Northwest, United States - 10_EM | ecosystem: Host-associated > Plants > Roots > Unclassified | place... | reverse complement strand
ATGAGCTCATACCTGGTGGTCTTAACACTTCTCAGGTACGGATGGCGCTTTCAAATTGGACCCTGGGTTCGTCGAGGAGCCCGTGTGATAGCCCCAGACATGCTGGGATATGGTGGTACTTCAAAGCATATCGATGCGGCAGAATACTCGACAAAGAAACTTTGCGCCGACCTCGCTGCCCTGCTGGATTTCCTGGGCATTAACCGAGCGGTGAGTGTTCCATCCCCATAGCGCATATTTGACGCTAATCAACAAATTAGGTACTCATTGGACATGATTGGGGGGCCTTTACAGCTGGTAGATTTGCCCTTTGGTACCCCGACCGATTGCATGCCCTTGTCATGTGAGACAGTTCCCGACTGAACTTCCATTGACTAACTTTTGTGCATTAAGGATGAGTGTGCCATACACACCGCCCTCGCGCCAATACATACCGGTTGAAGAAGTCGCCCGTCGTGCCCCCAACTTGGGCTACCAGGTTTATTTTGCCAGTCCGAGATCATCCCTGGATATTCTTGCACATGTTCGTCCAAAGCCTTGTTGAGGAATCTCGCTCACTGGATGTACTATTTTTAGCTCAAGAAATTCCTTCCATTAATTTTTAGTCCCCCGGAGTCGAAGGTCGATTTCACCACGCTTGATTCACTAGAAAACGTTCTCTTAAAGCAACCAGCGCAAAAAGGTTTCTGCATTCTGACGGATAAGGTACACTTTTTGGTTTATCTCTTCCACGAGTGGGTTCTCAATATCCTCAAGGAGCTTCAATACTATTATTCAGAGCTTGGGAAAGGGATGCATGGCCCCCTAAATTACTACAGAACATCCAAATTCAGGCACGACGAGGAATTGGGTTAATTCCATTCCCTCTTTTCTTTGTCTCTCGCTGACCTTTCCCAAGCCTTCGGTCTCCCCACCAACCTTCGCCCAGATCTGCCCTTCCTGTTCCTATGGGGTACCAGAGATTCAACGGCGACCCCATTTGTGATTACCAAATCGAGCAGATTTATTCCCAGATATCAAGATGTTGCCCTTGAAGGGAGAGGACATTGGTTAATGGTAGAGGCCAAAGACGAAATCACGGACACCGTTATCAATTGGCTAGAGGGTTTGACCTCTTCAAAACGTGCCACCACTAAACTTTAGGAACATTTTCTTGTAACTGTACATCGTGTACATAAGTATCCACAAAAGCTTCATAAGTATCAAATGATTTGACTATTTTTGCTTGTTCGTATTTGGTGTTGAGGGTACTTCAAGTCTTGAACTGTGACCTTGATCTTGAAGCTTGAAGGTTCTAAATTCTTCTCTTTCCAGCCTGCCATGTCCACAAACCCGCCTCCAACAAAAGAAGAGGATGAAATTCCTCTCCCAGAACGCCCACCATCCCCAGCTCTTCACACGACCTTCTCTGCTCGAGGCGTCCATGTACGAATGCCTCTTTTCCGACAACCATAGGTCATCGCTCATAACAACTGGTCCCACCAATTCCCATTCATATAGGCGCCAACGTTCTCTGCTTTCAAACCGCGCGATTATCGCATGCCTAGCTCGCAAGCGATGAACCATGTAGCTTGGAGTTGTGACGGGAAGAAACTTGCAGCAGTTGGAATCGACAAAACGACGCGAGTTTGGATCCCTGAGAAAAGTGTGCGTCTCGTTTTACTTTCAATGACGCTTTGCTCAATAACCAACGCGTCCAATGACTGTAGATGGAGTCAAGAAGTGCGACATCCTTCTCAGGTGGACACAGCGACGATGTCGATTACGTCTCTTGGAATCCAACACATCCTGAGCTTTTCTGTACGTCGAGTCAGAAGGACAGGCGGATTGTCTTCTGGGATGCCCGACGTAAGCCGATTTGCTATACAGTTCTTGGCATATTTCATGTTCATGTTTTTCCAGAAAGTCGATACACCCAGCAATGTTCGTTGAAAGTATCACCTGTCCAAACGAGCTACGCCCCTGATGGCCGATCTCTTTTATACGTCACTGCCGGTCACCAACTATTCTTCATGACTTTTGAAAAATCGGGTGAAGACACGAAAGACGAATGGCGTATTTCGGATCGGGAAGCGGTATGCATTTTCCCTCCCCAACATTCAACCGCTAACATTATTTCCTTCAGCAAATAGGCTCTACAGCCATATTTAATCATGTCGGAGATGGAGTTGTGGTCACGCATCATCAAGAGCACACCCTGCGGGTGATGGATTACCCTTCGCTCGCAATCCGAGAGAGTCCAGCTGCACATGTTGGAGGATGTGTTGCTCTGGCTCTCGATCCACGGGGAAGGTAAGGTTCAAAACTTCCCTTCCCCGCCCTCTTTTCCAAATCTTTTTTCAAGGTACCTTGCCTCAGGAGGGTTAGATTCTATCATCAATATGTTCGACCTCAATGATTGGATAGTTGCCCGTACGATCACAGTTTGCGAGTGAGTTGCATCCTTTCAGCCTGGAATATCCCACCCATCCCCTCCTGCAGAAATAGCATTAATGCCTTGAGCTTCTCATATGACGGCGAATACCTAGCCATCGCAAATGGAGGGTCCTATATCGATATCGTAAGTTTTTTGATGCAACAGAACCAAGGCAATGATAGAAACATTACCGCGAACAGTGTGCAACCGAGACAGGGATTCCTCTCCATCGCGTTCCAGCTCTAGCTCCTTCACCGACAGTGACCTGGCACCCATCGAAGTATGTGGTCGCCTATTGTGGGCAGACGAAGGCCAGAGAAGGTGCTCCTCCACCTGTCGCGGTTGTCAGTATGTTTGGACTGTTAGAGTAGTTCCGATGCTATGGTATTTGTTCACCGGAAGAATATAATGGCTTGTTTTCTGCTCAATCATAGTTATATAACATGGACCTAAACAATTCGTTATTTCAAGTTGCACATACGCCTGACGGTAATTGACTCTTGCGTTCCACTGAAGGGTCAAGCCCGTGACGGATGACCCAGAGCCAGGGTCACGTCGAGGGTAAAGACTTCAAGCTTCAGGACTCAACATCTTAAAAATGCGCGACTCGGTGGCTGGGCACGGATCTATATAAGAATTTATATATATGATAACAGACAGCATAGGGCATAGGTACGTAACGAAGTTTGCATCGGAGACAGTAATCGGTAGCCGATAGCTAGGTAATTGGGGTGGATAAGAGCTTATACTGCATAGAGCAAAAAATGGAGAGCGAAAATATAGCGACGATTTGCGAGATATCATAACGACGACGGGGAAAAAATTATGTGTGTACAAAGGGACGATGAGCAATGCAAGCGAGATAGCAGGGTGGATGGGCAACGATATAAAGCAAGACGGAGTTCAATGAAAGCATAGCACTGGTGAGTTCCAAAGCAAAGCAAAGCGTCTGAACAAAAAAGTAATAATAAAAAAGCGAAAACTTTTGGGACGAAATTGTTAGGCCCGGGAGGGTATAATTGTGAATCAATCACGGAAACTATAGACGAAACCTGTGTGTTCCGAATTGGAGGGAGGCCGAACAACGACCTCTGGAAGGACCTCAGACTTGCGCAAAATGGCTCGCATCTTGCTCGTCTCGGACCGAACCAGTGTCAACGACTTCAAATTCTTGTTGCGTGGATTGGCACCTGGAGTGGTGTTCTCGTCCTGGCGGGTGATCCGTGACTTTTGCCCCTTTCCAATGGTCAATGGGCGAATCTCGACCACAGTTGGGTTAGAGTTAATGATATTGCCACGATCTTGGAGAAGGGTTAGAGTTCGCAATCCTTCCTTGGGTGACGTCGGGTCAGATGGGCTGCGTTGTAATTTGCTGGCCTTGGGGATAAGAGGTCGAACCGCCCTGGACGACCATTGAGTGATCGAGGACATAGCGGATGTCGTAGGTTCAGTATTTGCGGGTTCTTCCATGGGGTATGTGATGGGAGCTGTTTGGGCATTGTCAGACTTTATGTATCTGATGGTAGGTCGGCGGTGATCGGGCATTGGGGGAGGAGGGTGACGAGAGACAGGCTTTTGTGCGACACTATTGTGAGGAGTGCTTTCAGCTTGGGGTCCAGATTCCAAGCCGGCTTCGAAGTCATCGAACAAGGTCACAGTAGAGGCAGCTGACGGTGGCACATTACTGAGGCTAGCAAACGATGAACGGGCGGTGTCGACATTGTGAGGAACGTCTGCTCGAAGACCGAGAGAACGAGTTGTCATGGCTCGTCCCATCTTATTGAAATTTTCTTCCTCCACTGACTCAAGTTGTGGTGCGATGTTGGAAACAGATTCAATTCCAACAACAGTGTTTCTTCGTCCAATGTCGACGTTGCTGGGAACGGCAGTGTATTGACCAACTCTATGTTCGAGCGCATTCCGTATCTCGCTGCTCCATGCAGCCAAGGATTGGATCCCTTCTTTTCCGAGGCCCAAGCTATTTAAATGTGTGTTAATCTCAAATATCAGTCTTTTCGAATAAAGGAATAAGACCTACCTTGGTAGGCTGAAATGGTTTTTCTTGTGTCCAGATTCCTTGCGTCCTCGAGGCTGGCGTCTCCTAGCAGGGGTCGAATGCACCTCAGGTGAGGAGAAGTCTTCGCCAAATTCAGCAAGCTTCTTAGCGGCCTTCTTTCCTTTGCTCTTGCTAAAAGTCCCAGGCGGTGAATAGTCTCCCTTCTTGATTACCATGTCGTCACCAACTGTGAGGCCAGGAACCAGGATCGGAAGAACGCCAGCAGTCATCGCATCGATTTCATTGATATCGTGGTCACCCCCAAGAGAGAAACCAGAAGAGAAGGACTTCTTGTGGGCGAGCATGGCCAAACGAGCGGCTCTGACACTAGGTGGCGTCGGTGGTAGAGGGAAAGAAGGAGGCGGACTGATGTTGAAGCGTTCCTGCTCGACCTGCATTTGGGGACCGTTGACCGAAGAAACCGAACGAGATCGGAGATGCGATGAACGGCTATTTCGTTTGCTTGTGGCTCCCGTTGCGGCGCTAACCAAGGTACTGGCGCCTGTAGATTCGCGATTGCTGGCGGTGTTAGATCCCGCAGGTACGACGACGGTATGGGCGAGGGCGGAATAATGTCGCTGTGCGATCATAATCCTACTGGCAAAGGCCATGCTTTCATCGCCAGCAGAGTTGTGCGAACTGGTCTTCGATTCTTTCCTGAGCCTTCCAAATTGCGCACTCTGTTCCGACTGAGGAGTACCATGAATGTTGACTGGCAAGGAATCTTCATCGACAAATGGGATGGGAGGCATATCGTGACCGTCATCTGAACTCTCCTCTGGTGGAAGCACCGAGAGCTTGGGGGTGGCAGCGAGCATTCCAATAGCCCTGCCAATTTTACTTTTGTTATCAATGGCATCACCTTTGCTGAGCCATACGTCACCGCTGCGGCGTCCTTCAACCACAGTAACACTGCAGCTGGTGCTCCGTTTGTACTCGTGAGACCACTTTCTAGAAGGCAAACTTCCATGTACTTGGGTGCGGTAAGGATCGGCTGGTAACGAGTCGCGAGCGTCAAAGAGGCCAACAGGGATGGGAAGAGGAGAGCCGCAAACGAGATTGAAGGCCAGAAGAGGTGATGTCAGAGTTACTGAGAGAATGAATAAAATTTGCACGGCAAATGAAGGTGAACCGTTCTGTGAAAGAATTATAAAGTAAGGCAAGGCAAAAGCCTGGAGAAAAAACAAGTTAATTCCACCGAGGATTTCGCAAAAATACCTCTGAATACTTACAAGAGGAACCCAAATCATAACTGACCATGTAACAGCGGGCAACATGGAAACCTCGACCGTCGTACCAACTGGAGCTGCCAAAGCTGCCAACCCCTTCTCAACCTCCATGCCCCCAGGTGCATATCCATAACCGCCCAATACTTGAGCATCGGCCATAGCTGGTGTGACTGGGCGACTTGAAGTTGTCATCAACGCTGTCTGGAAATCGGGTGTGCTGATGTTTCCAACGGTACCTTCATGATGAGTAGTTGGGTATGACCATGATGTTACCGTGGTATGTGAGCCATTTGAAGACGTCAGCCAGGAACTTTGTGAGCCTAGACGGGGTTTTTGGTGCTTTGGAAGAGGCGGATCCTTCCTAAAAGGGTCTGGGTCTGCAAGACCGGGGGTTGCAGGACCATAGGGAGATGGAAGAGGTGGGACAGGGGGGATTTGAACATCATTGGGGCCGGATGAACCAAACCAGAAGGATGACTTTGCAGGTACCGAAGGATGAGTGGTGGTTTGAGGTCGGCCGTGGTGAGAGGTTGCAACAGTGTGATGAGTTGAGAATGACCAAGCTGACACGGAATTCCTTCGAGAACTTGCGTTAGAGGTAATCCAAGATGCCCCATCGCGGATTGCATCGATTTCTTCCGTGGCGAAGGAGGGCCTGGGCTTGTCTTCCACCTCTCTGACAGGTGGCCATGGCTCTGCCGCATCATTCAAGGAAGACAGACTCTTCTTGATGACAAAGAGAGTCCGGATAAGACATCCAAATGCAACGCTGCTCAACACGGCGATGGTCGCAGAATATGCAGTCAATCCAAGAAACAGGCTGTCAACCCCGGCTCCAGAGAGGAGACCCGCAATTGTGGTAGAGGTCACGACAAGTAGCGATGTCGGAGCCCATAACATCCAATGTTTTTTGCCAAAGGACACGGAATGAGCCATGCGAACGTGGAGGAGGGTGATGGTAGTTACAAAAAGAAGGCATGTCTGTCGAATGGTTACTACAAGCCAAAGACGGATGGCTGAACCTGGGTCAACGGCGAGAGCGGCGCCTGAAGGACCATTGGTGGATTCATTAATAATCTGCCAAATAAAAAGAGAAAGCGATATGAGGTCAAGACCCGCGAGCCAAATATGGCTTTTGTCGGCGGGTGAGAGGGAACGGAAGGTAGGAAGTCCAAATTCGGCCTACAATGGAGAGATAATAAGCCAGTCATATCGCTCGCCAAGAAAAGAAACGTACTGGTGAAACACGTTTACTGAGAGGATGTGGAGGCAGAATCGGGATAACAATGCGGAGTATAACAAAAGCTGAAGCTATTAAAGAGACGAAAGCAAGCACCAGGGCAGGGATGAGGGGAATCATATTTTCCGTCCAAATCGTTGATTCTTGAGAGGGCGTGAGTTGCGTAGTTGCGTTAAGAGCGTAAGGCCTTTCGTAGAGCGTTGGGGACGCCGACGACAGCCGAGAGCTGCTACGGAAACGAAAGAAAGAGCCTTGGTCGTCGTGTTTGTCCTCTTATTTGGTTGTGGTTCAAAAAGTAAAAGGAGATGGGCGCGACGGTCATGTGATGGCATAGTTATTGCGCGTGACCTGCCAGAAATGGGGAGTCTCAGTCTGTAAATTGTCTTCATCGCTTCCAATTCATTCAGAGGAAAGTTATGGAGGATAAAAACTACACCGGGGATTCGTCTGCAACATGTATCGTGATGCTGGGTACAGACGGTGAAAGACAACACTTGAAGGACCGGCCAAGGACTGGCGTCGCTTCAAGTTCTATGAAACTATAACCAAGTTGCATCGTTCCGAATCCATCAGCCATTGATATCAACTTCCTTGCCGCATACTACGCTTCTCATGGATCTTGAAAACTCATGGTCCTTATTCTTATTTTTCTGTGGAGAAGCACATCTGGGTTGCTGCTGGGTCTCCTTTTTGCTCTCGAGTCTCCAGAGCAAGAATGACCAAACACCTCGAACCGCTGAGCTAGTCAAGCTCTTGAGCTTAACATGCTGCGCCCCCTTTCCCCTTTTCTGACCATCGTCCGCCCTATTTCTAGGAGAAATGTGGAACTACACTCTCATAGAAGCCATGCGTTCATCAGTAGGGTGACAATTTCGCAGGTGTGACTGAGAGTCCCATGCACACCAATACACCAACACCAAGTGATCGCCGAAGTCCATATTCATGCATTCATGGGCGACAAAAAAACACGGACGTCGTAGACCCGGATCGTTTGGATGAAAATATCAGGATTTACACGGTAATTTTCGATAGTCAATCAATGCTTCCCTGATTCGACTTGCCTATTTCGAGCTTGTGTACCATGTTGACGAAGGTGGGACACGTGTGGATCCAGGGGTCTTTGGCAAAAAGTTTTCAACGTTCGCTGAATCCTCGAGCGAGAAGTATATATGAACTTGGCTGTTTATTTCCATCAGTCTAAGCTCAAGAGTCTCATGCATTTTCAAAGCTTTTGGGGACTTTCCATCTCCCTTGCAAGCTTACTAGTTGTCTCCGCTCGTCTACCTGATGGTCGTCCTCATGGAAACATGTTGCGCCCTGCCAATATTCCACTCGTCAACCTCCCCTCTGCGGTAACGCCTGTGACTAGCCGGAATGGCACAATTCTACCACCGTACATAACTACCTACTTCTTCGACCAACTCATTGACCATAACGAACCTTCCCGAGGAATATTCAAACAGAGATTTTGGCATACATATGAATTCTATGAGCCTGGTATGTTTCCTCAATGGACTTTAGCAACCCCTGAATGTATTCAACAGCATTCTTATGGGTGGAAAGGTGGCCCTGTGATTCTTATGACCCCTGGTGAAGCCAATGCGGAAGGTTATCATCAATTCAGTCACTCCCCAATGCTGAACACTGAAAATATTTTCTCCACAGGATTCTCGGGGTATCTAACCAACAGGACTCTCAATGGTTTAATCGGTGAGCAGCAACAACGTACCAATTAATCTTGTGCGCAAGTGCTCAATTCGATAGCGCAACAACAAAATGGCACCACTATCGTTCTTGAGCATAGATTCTATGGTCTTAGCAACCCCTTGCCAGATCTGAGCGTTAAGAGCCTTCGCCTTTACACAATTCAGCAAGCTATCGATGACCTCGAATACTTTGCCAAGAATGTCAACCTCCCCATGCCAGGTGGCGACTCTGTTACGCCAGACAATGCACCGTGGGTTCTGATTGGAGGAAGTTATGCCGGTGCTCAGTTTTCTTACTTTGTCCTTGTTCCTTCGCATTAATATCATTCTTTAGGCGCCCTTACGAGTTGGACCATGGTTAAGTAACATGCATCACATCCACCACTGCGTTAACTAAGACCACCAATAGCAAGCCGGGACTTTTCTTCGCTGGATACGCGTCCTCTGGGGTTGTGGAGGCAATCTTGTAGGTCCCATTTTCTCTCGCAATGATTGATTCTGATAAACCCCCCAGAAATTTCTGGCAATACTTCGAACCCATTCGCCTAAACATGCCCTCGAATTGTTCAGCAGATGTGCAAGCCGTGATTTCCCATATCGACACTACCTTCCGAGGAAAGAACGTCACTGCCATTCAAACTATCAAAGAAAACTTCGGCTATGTCGCATCTGGATGACGTCGCCGGAGCTCGTATGTATTGTCATTCATAATTTAAATCGCCTTCTCATCCATTTGCGCAGTTCGTAACAATCTATGGGACTGGCAGTCCTTGCAAATCACATCCGGAGCGGGATCTCAGTTCTACCGATTCTGTGATGCCATGGAAGTTAAGGATGGACAACAAGCTCCTGTCAGCGGCTGGGGTCTTGACCATGCACTTGCAGCCTGGGGTGCTTATTGGAGAAATTTTTATTTATCAGGCTGTAAGTTTTACTCGAACGTATAATCATTCAGGCACTGATAATCCTTCGAGCTAGTGTGTGGTACTACTGATGTCGAGTGGGACAATGCAGCTGAGTATTTCCGAATTCATCTAATCCTCGTATAGAACTTGCCTTGGAACATATAACCCGAAATTGAAGTACTGGACTGACACTGGCATCGACAATGCGGGGCGTTCGTGGTTCTGGATTGTGTAAGTTCCCTATAACACCCAGAATCCATCAAATCTGATATTTATTTCTACTAGTTGCAACGAAGTTGGATTTCTCCAGGTAGTTCTTATGTTGATTGATTTCCGGTTGCGACCACTCACGGGACTCAAAGGAGGGTGCACCGAACAACAGACCATCTCTCGTCACCAGATTAGTTCAGCCGGTATACGACCTGGTAATGGTCATCTCGTGGTCTCTTATACAAGGCTAATTAACTGCCGCAGCGCCAATGCCAACAAATGTTTCCCTCCGCTTTCCCGTTATCTCTGCTCCCAAGAACATTCCTCAACTACCTACAATACAAAGGCTGGCGGATCAAAACCAACAACCTTTTCTTCGCCAATGGCATTCGTAAGCAACCGTACATGATGGAAATTGGTTGGCAAATATTGATTTCTCGTAAATCAGGTGACCCTTGGAAGGACGCTACAGTTTCTGCCAAGGGTCTGAATATCCCAAGCACACCTCAACAGACTATTGGTCTGAGTGATGGCTTCCATTGTTCTGACTTGGGTGTCTCCTCGAGCATCGACCCCACCGTCGCTGCGGTGCAACAGAAGGCCCTCGCATCCATGAGAACCTGGCTGGCAACTTGGAGACCCAGCGACAATGGTGGTCCCGTCAAGACCCCAAGAAGTTCACCTCAGCCTGTCCAGAGTGTATCGCCGCGTGTAACCCAGAAGCCTGTTAACGCATGGTTTAAGAAGGCCGGCCTTTTCAACTAGGGACTGTTGGTTCTTCAAACGGACATTTTATATCAATGACTTTTCGGCTTTCTTGTCTGTAGCTGTTCGGCGGGGGTGACGATAGAGTACCTCTAACGAGGTTCTTCATCGACACCTCTTAGAGGGAACTGTCATCGGTCTACCCGAATAACATTCATTTGTTGAGTGGCGTCACCTTATCACACAAGACAACTACTTCCAGGAATATATCAAAAAATCTAACGACCTGCAAACGGGTGTCAGAGATTGTGTATTGGTTAGAAGGTTGTGTGAGCCTACATCCATATATTCCACCACATTGCAATTGCGTCCATTTCGGCCCCATGTATCGTCGCATGGACGATACTTCCAAACATCAACAATTGTTTCCCCAGTGGAATGGGTTCCAGTCAGCTCGATATCTACTCTGTGGCGGGTAATCCTAAATAACTCGGGATGGGCCACGTAAGCAATGGTGAGCGCGTCGTGTAACGGGGGCCCTTCATTAAATCCAAAGGTCGATTTATAAGATTCTGCGAAGAAAGTGATTAAAGTGGATAGAGTGTGGCGCAGGTTTGTGGATGCTTTAGGAAGGTCCCCATGCACGTTTGCAGAACCTGGAGAGAGGAGTTGACTGTGTATTTCTTCGGTGACAACGGCCGTATGAGTAACGTTGATGGGCATCATTGTCTTCTTCACTGGTGCGTTGAGTACAATTTGCGCAGCATGGGCTAGAGGGAATATTTAAGGATCGAGACAAGATCGAGATGGGGAAATATCGAAAACACTTACGGTCGCAAAGGATGTTATACTCTGCTACAGCAGAGCGATTACCCATTCCAACTCCACCTCCCATGAACACGAATTCCTCAACAGCAGCGAGTAAATTCGGGTATGCGCTCACGAAAAGGGCTACATTTGTCATCGGCCCAGTAGACACGACGGTAACCTGTGGGCCGGCGCCGTTCTTCCAGGTTTCTTTGATGATCCTGGCCATTCCTTCCAGCGCCTGTACTCGCGAACCATCTTCATGTGTCGCGAACAGGGCAAGAACGCGTGGATCCTGGCTATCCGGCAGCCCTTGAACACCCCCGAGTCCATCTACGCCATGTATTTCAGGATCGTGTTTAGCGGGTAACAGTAAGGGCTCGTTCGAGCCAGGATAGACTTGGATATTCGAAGGTGCACCAAATGCAAGGAGACATCGAGCTGCATTAATGGCGGTCCAGTCACTGCTGGCATTTCCATGCGTCTGTAGTGCCCCGCCACATATATTGATTACAAAAGTGGAGAGTAATATTGACCTTACCGTAGAAACTCCAAGAAGGACGACACCAGGAGAGTTGACCGCCAACATGATCGCAGTGGCATCATCGTGGCCCTATAAGTGTAATTTACTTGAGATTGCTAACTCAAGATTTGTCTTACGCACTGGGTCAACGTCCAGCCAAACGTACTTCATGGAGGGGATCAGATCATATCTTTCCACTTCAAGTCGGAATACAGATCTTGGCGGCCCGGAAATGCGGCTCATCTGAATTATGTAAAGCATGCATGTTATAATACATAAGTTATCCAACGAAAATTAAAAATAAGCGATATGTAGTCTGATTTTATTACTTATCCCTGTTGAAAGAATAAGTATGCCTTGTCTATCCAGAAACAATTATACAAGCAATACGAATGATTAGTCGCGGACCTTATTTTCTAAAATTCTTACAAGAAAGGGACCTTCTGCATTTCGCCCGCGGCGAGAAGATCATCATCAAATGCCTCTTCGCTGTCTTCCTCCACAACATCGTCATCGTCCACTTCTCCATCATAAACTTCCTCGCCTTCTGCTCCTTCTCCATGTACGAAATGACTATCGTCATTTTCATGGCTATCATCTTCCTCCTCCTCATCGTCATCATGATCCATTCCAAAGTGTATCTCATCCAGTGTTCCAGGCATGCTTGCCATACTCCTTCTCCGCACCCTCTTCCTCCGCTGCCCGTCTGGGCCGATGTCTCCCTCCTCCTCTTCGTCAGAGCCCGCATATGAAGACGATGAAGAGGGGCTCGCGCTCCGACGGTACGCATTTCCGTTGTTCGTCCTGGACGAGAACCCAAGCGTCGAGCTCAACTTTTCAAATGACGACATCTGCCGAAGATGCGAGTTGCGATAGCTGTCCCCATCAGACATCCCATTCCCATTTGCTATGGTATTTTGGCGCGAATGATTGGCGCTTCCTCCGAGACTGAAATTTCGTATCCGCGCTAGCGTACTCTGGTTCGAGGTATCGGACCTCGCACTGAGTGCAGGTGACGGGGGCGAAAAGTCTGGTAGTGGGAATTCTCGCACAGGAGTCTTCCAATAGTTGAAGTCTGTATACTCAGGCGTCCACTTTCGATGTATCGGCGGGAACATCTGGTCGACAAGGTCCGTCATGTGGATGTACCTGAAGATTGAATCGGCAGTTGTTCGTCGATGCAGCATGAGTTAACACGTACGACGACTTATACCCAGCGAGCTCTAAAAGTTCCATTTTGACTACGCCTGTCGTATCTATGGTGAAAATCCGAGCACTGGGCACATTGACGCTCCGATACGAAAGGGCATCGGTTATTCTGTTGCCGAACCCAGCATAAAACGGATTTCGAGCGGATTCACCAAATAGACGTTGGATATCTCGTAGACATGCCATCTTGAATACTTCCGGTTTCCGCATGATGACTTCCCTAAGAGAATCATTACAATTGAGCATCTCTCTGTGGATAACTAGAAATGAAGACAACATACCGATGCAGAGAGGCCATTAAGCGATCTGGGCTCATGATAACGGGACCCTCGGGAAGCTGATAGTTATTCTGTTTGATACCCTTCAGATAGTCACGCGTTGCATCCGCCTGCCCAATTGCCCGTGAAGTGAGATACATGATTTTATACCCATTTCTCGTGATGTCAGTGTAGAGTTTTGCAACGCCTAAATGTGTCCAGTCCCGCCCTATCATAGCAAAGACATGACCAAGCCCATCAGACCTACAAGTCGCATAGTCAGCAAAGAATTGTTCAACTAGAATAACACAATTACTTTGTAATAGTCCCATCAATATCAGAAATCACGACGAGGTCCGTTGCATTCCAAACGAATATGCGAGCAGTAGCAGCAATAGTTCCTGAAGTAGATAAAGAAAAGGTGATCGCATTAGCGCCAGGTCTCAACTTCAGAGATTTCTGGAAAGTTTGGAATGAGTAATTGAAGGAGACAGACGAGTGTAAAGCAACATACTAGCTGATCTGAGGTCAAACGCAATGTTTTCGCAAATTTCTTAATAGGTGCTGGTTTTGTGGCTGGAGCAGCAGTCCGCGTGGGTGTCGTCTCCAGCTCCGGTAATCGTGGGGCATCGGCGGCACTCTGCACAGGTGTGGAAGGTGCACTGCTGGTTTTCACAAGGTTCGAAGACGCAGCTTTCGACTTCTCGTCGAGAGGTGGTTGCTTTTCAAGTGGCAGTGGGAGGGATACAGTTGATGAATCCTGTGCCTAAGGAAAGACGGTAAGAAAAATTGTATCATATGGCTTGGGAACACGTACAGGATCAAGTACTTGAGCATTCCCAGAAACCAAAACCTTTGTTTGACGACTACGACTCCACCATTGCACCCAGGATGACGATGTCGGTTTCTTCACAGGCCCTTGTCCTTGATTGTGGCTTGTTGAATCCGAATCCACTGCAGCCTTTTGATCATCATCTTCAGCTTGTCGCTTTTCGAATTCGCTAGGAGGTTCCGACTTTGATCGCCCGTGATGTTTGTGGTCTTCTCTCGTCGATCGCTCGTCAATAAGCAGGTCTGTCATGGAAGTTTCTTGAGGAGGAGGCGACACCGGCCGAAGTATGTCTCCTGAAGCTCGCTTCTGCAAGGTTGAGGATCGCCAGAGGACAAGCGCATCCATTAGGGGTGAACCGTCCTTCCTCGTGATATACCTGCAGGTAGAATGTCAGAAGTGTCGGCCGTTAATAACGGGAAAAAAACGAACTGGTTCCCAGCCCATCTGATGATGAGCCGTTGGTCATTAACAATGGTTTCATCGTCCATAAACCTGGTCCAATCTATGCAATAACGGTCGAAGAGTCGGGCGGCCTCAACCTCGTCTTGTGGTCGCCCCTTCGTTCTCGAGTTGTTGATTCCCTGCCTGCCCTTTGCTTCCTCCTGAGAAAAACTGTCCTCTTCTTCTTCTGGGGGTATTAGACTCAGCTGGAAGCCGATCTTC
>Ga0307509_10007109_pt1 | contig 14761 bp, 19 predicted proteins | sample 10_EM_MG_FD_202245 | JGI IMG/M metagenome (GOLD analysis project Ga0307509, IMG submission 202245) | Populus trichocarpa ectomycorrhiza microbial communities from riparian zone in the Pacific Northwest, United States - 10_EM | ecosystem: Host-associated > Plants > Roots > Unclassified | place... | reverse complement strand
TCTCCTTCGAGCCAGTAACCATCCGTGCCACGCCAGTAGTATTCTGACTGGCAACTCGTGGACGTTTACTTTGTAAAGCAAGGCTGGGAGGAATGTACTCCTTCTTGCCATCGCCATTTTCTGATGCTTCCTGACCTTGTGAGCTGCTCTCGACCAAGCCACCACCAAGAAGTTTGGACAAAACACCGTCTACAATTGTTTTTCTAACACCCTTTTTCGCCATTTGGTTCTTCAGATCGGCACGGGCGGCATCAGTCACTCCAGGTCCTGTAAACAATTGAACGACAGCTTGCCGGGCACAATCGCGTACATGTGGATCTGTGTCTTCAAGGCAGTCAACCAAGAGAACAAGGTATGGCCTGATTGGAAAGAGGTGATGAGCACGTCGGATATGTACGAGGGTCGTGATCGACTACCAACCTGTCAGTGAGATATTGTCAGATAAAAATTAAAGCGACATTACCTGTTCTCGCACTTTCCAAACTTTGCTTGCCAAGCCTCCTTCCTTCAAGTATCGTTCAAATATCGCAATGGGTGTCTCGGCTCCTTTACCCGCCTTCGTGTTTCCTGCTCCCGACCTAAATGCGTACCCGCCCAAAATAACCAAAGTTTCTCGGGCCTTGACCTGCACTTTCTCTCTTTCTCCTAGTCGGTCAATGACTCCACCCGGTGGCAGGAATGCATTCAACGCGGAACGGAGGGTAAAAACGTCATGGGTAGTAGGGGAAAGGGATGAAGTCGATGTGGACGAGGTGAGTGCAGAAGTCGGCAACTGAGATGAGGCTCCTGGACGAGATATAAGGGATGTGAGAATTGGAGGCAGAGCTGATAATGTGGCATTCGTTAAATGGATGTTTGACGTTCGTAACGACAATTTCAGAATATTGATCAGGGTATCTGAGTCCGGCACCTATGATTCTTAAGGTTAGAACTGTCCAAGAAAGAGTGTTCCAGACGCGACAAACTTCGAGGCCGCCTTTTTCAAACAGTGCCTGCAATTTAGTGAGGGCATCCACCTTGACGTCAACATCTACGACCTGTTAGACGCGACAAAAGAACTCAAGCACCTCGTTAGCTTACCATTGGACTTGCATTGTGCAACCAGTTTCTCATACACAGAATTTTCCGAGTCCATGGCAAGCGGACCTCGCCAGACGCGTTGCGGAAGGTTTTACAACAAGGTTCAAGGGCAAGATATGTATGTAACCATTTCCATTTCAAGAAGTCATCGCAGAACCCTGATGCAGCCTGATGCTCTCACATTCATAAGTATTTCATAAATTTTCATTCTGATACATAATTCCAGCGCTGCAAATCCAAGTGTCTCTACAGACCTCGACAACTAGCTTTAGGTCACCTTCGCACCTGAGATATCAGAGTGACCCAAGGACTTCCCAGGCTGTATATGATCGCGTATTCGTTGTTTCTGTGCATTTGAAAATAAAGGTACGCTCGTAAGAATAGACCTTCCATGAAGATCACGAAGGAGACTAACCAAGACTTTCAATTCAGGGAAGCCTCCTTCAACTTTTCTGTCCCATACCAACGAAGGTGCGTCAGAGCCTGTGGCAGATAGCCAAACACGAAAACGCCCTGCAGTGTCATCTGCGTTGAGTGGGATGAGCGAGATAGTGCCGATAACTGGCGGGGGGAATGTCAGGAAGAGTTCAGTTTGAACCCAAGTTGCTCGATGAAGCCTTAAGGTGGTCTGGTTAAGCTCGATAGCTCTATTTAATCCCATTCAGAGCGTACCATCGACACTGAGTGATATTGAAGGTGTTTCCCTACAAGTGACATTGAAGAACTACATACCCTATCGCAAAATTCAATTGTTACTGTTGTTGAAGGTGCCGGAAAGATAAACGTAGAAGGGTCCAGGAGATTGTTGACAACGACGTCGTCTGCCATGATGGGAACTTACTAGGAATTAAAGAATGACGTCCTCTCTGCATTTTGACACGTGATGTGGGCTTTGTGTACGCGATATTTGTTCCGTATCTTGAGACTTGATCAGACGCGTCGACGGTCGCAATTCCTTTCTTCAATCTCCTTGGCCAGAAGCGCGGATTCTCCTGATATCTTCATGAACGCCGATAATAAGGAAAATGGAAAGGCTCAGCCCGGCGAAAGTTCAACCAAGTGGACTATTCATGGTAAGCACAAATTAATACCGCCCAACTATTTTATGCTGAAATCCATTGCTTCCAGTCGAAGTCCGTCTGAAAACGAGATCCTCAGCCAGATTTGACACTATAAAAGGCTTAGTGTCTTCATACATAAGTTCATTTGAAAGGATCGCTTTCCCATCCATTCTTGAAGGATGGGAAGAGGTCCCAGAACTGGCTTCATCAGTGGAACGTATAGCCGTATGCGAATCGCTATGCCTCTCACCATCGCTGAAAATGGAAGACGCTGTGATTCAAATACACGTCTATCAGCTCTCCGACAACGATGCATTCGAGGAGTTTTCAAACAGCACGGGAAACAGGAACGAAGACGACGGTACGATGGCCGCAAGCGTCTGCGAACTGCCGAACAGAAGTTATGAAGGCCTCTGGGATTCCTTAATATATGCAGGGGACATCAAGATGAACCTGCTTGATTACATTCATGCAACCTTGGTACTTAGCGACGCGAACGTTGATTGTGAGTCTACAGTTATTTTCATCCCATGATGAAGTTTTATTTCAAAAAGTCAATTTGGTGTCATGGAATCGTGTTGTCTTGCTTCATGGACCTCCTGGAACAGGAAAGACATCGCTATGCCGTGCTCTGGCCCAAAAGTTGTCTATTCGACTTTCTCACCGGTTCGTTTTCTTCCTCTATCCTTGATTTCGAGCACACTAAACACAAGATTCAGGTATACACAAGCTCGGCTTCTCGAGATACATTCTCACTCGCTCTTCTCTAAATGGTTTTCCGAATCCGGAAAATTAGTCCAACGACTCTTTACGAGTATCACCGAGTTGGTTGAGGAAGAGGATGGTTTTGTCGTCGTGTTGATAGGTACTTGCATCTTTCGTCAATATATGCGCCGCAATAAGTCCAACAAAATTACAGATGAGGTCGAATCACTGACCGCTGCTCGAGCTGGTGCAATGGCTGGCACCGAACCTTCTGACGGCCTTCGAGTGAGCATATACCTGGATATCTCTCCTTGTCTGCCGCTAACGAAAATAGGTCGTAAATGCACTTCTTACACAACTAGATAAGTTGAAACAACGTAAAAATGTCTTAATCATGGCCACTAGCAATCTCGTGAAGGCCATAGGCAAGTTTCCTAAATTTTTAGCGGGAATTTCTTTCTTGAAATTTTTTAAATGGCAGATACCGCCTTTGTCGATCGCGCCGACATTGTCCAATATGTCGATCTACCTCCTCGAGAGGCCATCTACGAGATTCTTCGGTCATGTCTTTGCGAGATCATCGCCAAGGGCATTGTATCTCCCGTAGTGTGTGATATTTTTCATCTCATTGGGACATCATGATCCAACATTCTTCTCAGCAAGTTCCAACCTTGAAACAAATACAGATATATGAACTCATCAACAATCCGCAAGGTGGGTCAGGATCAACTGACCCACAAGAGCGGTCGAAGAGTGTTGGGTTACGGCTGCTTAGTCTCGCAGCAAAGTGCCGAGTAAGTTTTCTCGCTATCCCAAAAGACGATGCATGCCTTTGATAACGTCCGATTGTTTAGGCTCAATCAATGTCAGGAAGGGCACTCCGCCGACTGCCTGTTCTCGCTCTTGCGAGGTATATTGGAATTGGAAACCTTGGCATAAGACCTACGACACATCAGGCTTCCAGACCAGGCGAAGCATTGCAAACAAGGGGTGTAGGTGCGCAGGTGGAGCTTTGGCTGGATGGGATGGAGAAAGCCGTGGATGAACAGGCAAAGGAGCAAGAGCGGTTGGCTTAGTTGTCTTTCCTTTATACTGCATATTCCTGGACGGACCAATGGCGTTTTGCGGTATCGTACTTCTCAAATAAAAAGAAAAAAGATGTAGTCTCGATCGGATATTGTGATGTTCGCTCTGAAATCAACAGTTTTGCATTTTTTTTTTGGTGTTTTCTAGGCTATTTATCAACACAACACCCTTCCTGTGCCACTCTAAGATATTTGTTCCAATCAAGTCGAGGTAAGCGCTGGGTAAGATAGGTGTGGGCCGGACGCGAGCCCCAAATCCGCAATTGGTCAATGCTGAAGATCAAGGGAATAGCTCAACATATAAACACAAAGTGGATGAGAATATGCTTACGCGAAACTACAGTTGCAATTTCCAGATATCATCATGGGTGTTATGGCTTGGAGAATACCTGTCGGGGAATATGCCGTGATACTGGGGGCGTCAACATTTTTGGTTCTCCAAAGGCAACACACGCGGAGGTGGACATATTCCGATACTGGTAACCCTGGCGTTTTATGCGATTGACCTCCTCTTGTGAGACTTCTACGTAGTCGTCTCTCCTAGGTTGGAAATTTACTACCTCCTTCCAGTTCTCTTTCGTCGTGACCACCCTCCCCTTTGGGGAATCACGGAAGAAAATATCCTTTCCTTGCCAAATTCGGCGGCCTAGGCGTTCCTTCACGCGTTGAGTCGTCCGGCCCAAAACAAATTCGAGGCGCTTGGAGAAATCTTCGATGTCGAGGATGTTGCGCTTCAAGATTTGAATATGGAGGTTGACGTCAAAATATTTAAGTGGCGGGGGTTGTGGCCGCGTCGCATTATCGAAGTCCAGCTCGGTTCTCGTCACTATACTTGGTACCCCTGGTATTAAGTCGGAAGGCGGCACTCTTTTAAATTCAAAATAGGCGACGTCCTTCTTCATAAGGCGGAGCATGGCTGGTATTTTAGTTGATAGCCAGTGCATAAGGAATCGGTTTTTGTCTTTGTTGCCTTCGCCCAGGACTGGGGTCAACATGGAACGGGAGAGAGCGAAGTGAGGAGCAAGAACCGTATTCAAACGATCGCCTTTTACCCTCCAGCATTTCTTTTTGAGGGAGGCCGAGGTCTGTCTGTTGAGGGATATTGCTTGATTTAGATAATGTCGAGCAAGAATTGGATGTCCGAGTCTACAAACATGTCGTAGGAGCATGTTGTATGTTGTTGTGTTGGGTGGGGCCCGGGGGGCTTGGGGGATCGGTGAGGAGGAAGTAGACTCGGAGCGTACACCAAAATCGTCGTCCTCGCCAGCTTCGAAAGAGTTGAAATACTGTTGGCCAGCCGGCGTAAGAGGTTGGGTAAGAACTTCGAATGCTTGTACGAGTTTTGAGATGTCGCCGAGCCGGCCTAGGATGTCGATTGTCGTGTTCAGAGCGGAAGTGGTAAATGGGAATGGACGATGGACGAGTACTCCATCCACGGGCTGCTTGTAGTAAGTATCCGCATACTCCAATGCGATACGATCGGGATTGTCGAGGTCGATGCCATATGCCCAGCGCATGAGGGAATGAAACCCGGTTTGGTCGAGTGTTTCCTTGAGGATGCGCAATGTCAAGTCCAAAGTCGTAACGGTATAGGGGATTTTGAGCGATTGCATGTCCTTCATGAGCATATTAAAGATGGCCTGTGCTTGAATAGCAAACTCGTCTCGGCTGGCCTTTGGAACCGGGAGAGTCAGACGAAATGCGAGAGCATGGAAGCAAAAACCGAATGTTTGGAAATTAGGGACAATGCCGACGGATTTCAGCTCCTTGTAGACCTGGACAATTCCTTGAGAATGGCCGACCACACCAAATTGTTGAAGGACGAAGTTGTAGTCGTCCAGTGTGGGATGCACTCCTAAGGCGCGAATATTTTGCATGACGGTTTGGAAACGGGTTTCGTATGGGTGACCAGCAGGTTTTTGTCTGGCTGAAATGCGGCGCACGAGCGAGAGCCGAGCATCTGTCAAGGAAGGCGTACACCGGCGGAGTACCAGTTGGTGAATTTGTATAGGGAGAGGTTTGCTTCCTAAAGCCGAGAGCAGGTTGGAATAAATCGCCCAGACGCGTGAATGGTTTGCGCCATCCTCCAAGGCAGTTGTAAGATCCTTAATTGCGGTATTCTGGGCATGAGATAGAGTGCTGGTGGAGGCTATTGGACTCGGAAGAGACGTGGAGGTAGGGAAAACGGGTGGGAGGACGGCGGCAGAGAATGGACGGGTGGACCTGCGTGGAATAGTTTTTCTCTTTATTGAATGTGTAAGAGGAGCTAGGAGGGCATGGGGAACACGACGAGGGGGCATTACATCCAAAATATGTCGTCGCGAACCCAGAAAAAATGGAAACATCATTTGTTCTCAAGGCCGATGCCAAACAACGCCAGAGTCATTATTATAACACAACTACAGCATCTATCATGAACGAATTGATTCCAACGTCTCCATCGAAGTTACACTGTTGCCACGGATGACCTGTAAAATCAATTTCGTCATGAGCCCTTGTATCAATCCATTTATCAGTCAAGTTATACTCACCACTGTGCCAATGGGATGCTTTTGCGCCGGAGTGCTCTCCTCCACCGCGTCATCGATTACAAGGTTCAAGAAAAGATCGTAGCCCCGCAGGACACCGCTGACTTTGCGGCCGCCTTGGAGATGGACAAAGAGCTTTTTATCCATAAACTGTGTGGGATATGAAATCAGAAACAGCTGTAGCATAGATCTAGTGCCCCAAAATACCTTTTTGAGTTCGGGCTGGGATGCTTTTGACATTGGGATGGTGAAGGGCGGGAGCAAGGCGCGGAGTTTTGCTTTGCCGTATTTGGCAGAATGCTTATTTGGCGTGTCACATATTACTTACATCTGGAACACAGTAATGTAAAAAATCCTCTTCTCCTCTTCCTCTTAACTACCCAACTTTATTTTACAGCAGTCAATGGCTACCCCTGCAGCTGTTCCTTCTGGTGGACCTTCTGGCTCAAATCCAAGATGGGTTAGGTCCGGTGAAACACCAAGTGCGTTCAGTGGCCTCAGCCGACCTGGTAGAGGAAGAGGCCGAGGTGGTGGTCGAGGTGGTCGTGGAGGTGGTCGCGGACATCCTTCAAACAAAGAACCCAAGCCAGAACCCGACGTTAGACCTGCCAAAAATGAAACTCCCCAGTCCCCTGCGCCTGCTTCGGCAAAACCATCCGCCTCACCTGTTCCCTCTGCCCCCATCCCTCCTGTAAAGTCCAGCGTTCCCCCAGCTCAACCCTCTTCCTCGAAACCCAAACCCACTTCAAGAAAACCATCTCGGACAGTTCCTCCGTCTATTAATACGCAAATACACACTGCAGAAGTTGCGTCGGCACCTTCATCCGCCAAACCATCTAACAGGCGAAGACGGCCAACCTCAGCGAAACCGCCTGCTCCACTTCCACCAAAAATCAACCCTCCTGCCCCCAACGACGACCTTCTTCGCCCTAATAGACCTCGTGTCGGCCCTGTCCCTAACACAGCTCCCGTTAAAGATACACCACCGCACCTGAATCGGCGCTTCGACGTGCGTAACGAGATTGATGCCCTTGTGGAGCGGGTTAGAGCCGTGGCGATGGACAATAGACCTTCCACTCCCGGAAGCCATATTGATTGGGCTGGCGATGATGATGATAGCTTGCCTGATTTAAATGATTGGGGTGTAAACACAGCAACGTTTGGGGCAACGAGCAAGTCAGAGGATACGATTTCCCCAATTATTGTTGGCGGTTTACGACCATTGCCAGACATCGTCTCGTCCTCAACTGTTGCCACTAGTCCTCTCAAGAAAGTAGAAACGGCGCCTCCGGCATTAGAAAATGTTATTATTGAGGCGACACCTTTACCAGAAAAAGATGTCCCTCCTACCAACGGTACTCGAATTAATGAACCAGCGACGCCTGTCGCCAATCCTGTGGATTTCGAAGCCAAGTCATCTTCGGTGAAACCAATCATTGCCAATGCGCCTCCCAGGAAACCGTTGCATCCCTCTCTACCTCCGAAACCCATCAACGGACCATCCGTATCACCACTAAAACCTTGGGCTGCAGCGACGCCGATGCGCAATCCTCCGTATCCCAAGCCCCCCGCTAGTGGAAACAAGGCCAACTTTACAGAAAAGGGGCCCAAATTTGCGCCAGAGCTGGGTCCTGCGACAGAGTCGTCTATCGCAATAGAAGAGCAGCCTAGCGTGACCATCATCGCCGAACGACCCTTTGAGGAGGTACAAAATCCAGTTCAGAAGCCAGAAGTCTCTACTGATCTTATTGTTGACCTTGCGACTTCTGATTCTGTGTCTTTTGAGGGTCCAGAAGACGCTGCTGCGCAACATACACAATCGGCGAATAAATCCCGTGTTTCTGATGATCTGGTCGTTGGGGAGGGTCTTGCTGCTTCGATGCATGCGCCAAAGGCCATAGTGGACTCTCTGTCCGCCCCAGCGAGTATGTCATCATACTCTGACTTGTCCGGTGAATATCATGCACCTTCACCTACCCACACTCGATCCCATACTGTTGGTAGACCTCCCTCATTTTCGAAACCCTCCCACGACTATAATCAGCGCTTTACCCAATCGGGGCACACGACACCCCGTGGAGGGTTCCATAACTCATATCATTCTCGGACCCACTCCACACCACCGACTGGTGCCCACAATCGACCTCATAACAGACCGGTCATCACAGGAGATGCCATTTCGCGGTTGGCAAGGACGATTGGGAAGACAAATGTGTCACCCACCAAACAAGCGCTTACAACTTTGGGGGACTGAAGGAATATAATGTTCACTATATCTCGCTTATTTAGTCGTGCTTTTGACTTTGAACGCTGCTCCTCTTCATCATATACCCTCACTCTTCTGCTTACTGACATATACATTCTTGCTTCCTTTTCATTTATGTTTCCTTCCTATGTGTATATTATTACAGCAGCGCTTACTGAGCTGTTCATTTGGAACCAAATCCATATGTTGGCGGGAATTTTATGGATCATAATCGAAATACAATATTTTTGCAGGGTAGCTCGAGATTATCGAATGGTATACACACGAGGTTTAATGGATAAATTACGAACACACGAGTCTATTCTGAACTGAAAAAAGCAACTTCGAGCCCAAGGGATTTGATAGGTTTTGATCGACTCGAAAGGTCAGATACCACCCCAAGACTCACAAGCATGTTTCGTACGCGGCCCTCCCACATAAGAGAGATTTCCTGTGCACAAGTTAGAAAACTGCATTAACAAAGGTGATATTAGGAGCTTACGTTGTTTGTGGAAGCACGAGCTTTCACGACGCCGTTGATTTCTTGTAGTGGAGGAGGGGTAACCGGCTCATCATCGGGTCTATCGTCCAGTGAGGCTTTCGGTGGGCGTCTTAACCACCATTCCACGCCCATAGCCCATTCACTTTCGAAACTGTAGACGTTAAAATCAAAACGAGATGACAGGGCAAGGTCTCGGGAAACTCGAGCGGTATATGCTCCAGACATATGCCCGAGCATGGGATTGAAAAGGGCTGTGATAGTCGTTGGTGGTTGGAAAGGCGAGGTTCGAGTTGTGGGAATGGGTGCTTCAGCAACAGATGGTGGAGGTACTTGGAAGGATGGAGGAGTAGCATCAGGTAGGGTTGTAAACCGAATCCCAGTTGAAACTATCCAATGCTTGTCAACAGAAGGGAGAAGTGATAGGAAAGTGCTTCGCACCACCAGCACTCCGTTCTTTCGCGCTAAAATAAACCTCTGCTCCCATCGACACTCGACCTTTCAATCCGCCTTCCACTGCATCTTCCTCATCCACTCGCTTAACACCTAGCCGCCGTCTGGCGGATGCTTCGTCGTTGAGTTCGCTCGTCGACCCCAGCCTTCCAAAATTATGCAGCACTCTGACCCCCCACATTTCGTCTTCAGCACTCCATGTGTATTCGGTACACCATTTTCCGACATCGTGTTGCACATTGACCATGACATTGCTCAAGTCTGATTTTCGGCCCCGCAGTTCCGGGGAAACGTTTGAAGGAGGGTCGGATATTGCAGAAATAGATGCTTGGACGGTAGGCGACAATCTTGTAGAGTATAGAGCGTCAAGGCGGCCAGTAGGTAAAAAGAGTCTGCCGTACAGCAAATAATCTGGTAATTGTTAACAGAAGACGAACACCTATTTGATCCAGAACATACCACGCTGATCCACTTTTTCGCCCGCCAACCATTCTTCCTCTTTCCCTTCAGGTTTCCGAGGCTGGTCGTAGACCTTGAACCGTTCTATCATATCCTTGAACCGGACATTTCCTGAGGACTTGACGTTCAGGTCACAGGAAGTAAAGATATACCCAACGGATCCCTGTAGCGAAGGCATGGCCGTCATGGCATAAGTGGTTTTGAAGAGAGGATTAGGGGATTTAGAGACAGAAAAGTGCAGCCCATGGGGAACGGTGAAGTCCAGCAGAGCTGGAAAGGACTATCAGTGTATGAGTGAAAGCCTTGGCAATGAAACTGACCGCTGGATGAACGCGTTAAGTTGGCGTAAAGGTTGTCTTCATTCCACCCTGTTGCTTTATAATAGCTACGCAAGACATAGGAGGCAAATGGGTGCATTAAAAGTGGAGGAATTGCAACGGGGACAATTTCCACTTGATAGCTCGCGTTCAAGACGTTTTTGATCGGGGGTCTGGTTACATCCCTGAACGTTAAGGATGGCTAGTAGGAACAAGGTGCAAAATTACTGTCTTTCGACAAACCTGTGGTCACCACCATGTGTCTATCACCGGGATATTTTACTGGAAGCCTCGAAGCAATTTTACATCCAAATTAATACAGGTATTTACTGCTCAGCCGTCGCAGTACTCGGCTTTGTATTCGTCCTTTCCATGTGTTGTGTCACTGGAAACCATCCGATGCCTAAAGCTCGGGAGTTCCAAAGATTTTTTTCGCACATCCTCTAAAAAATTCTTCTCAGGACGTCTGATATGTCATAAAAAGTAACACTTACCTGGAATGCTGTTCACTCTAGTTATCCGGGAGTTGATTTTTGACAGATCCAAACCCCGGGTGTGGAATGTCAACGTTGATGATATCTAGGATAGGATGGCAAAGTGGTCGGAGTGGTGCTCTAGATCGGTCGGGATATTCAGAGCAGTCGTTTGACGAAGATGAGAATTATTCAGAGGAGCCGTTTGATAGGATCTTGCTAAGCCATCCAAGGGCTCACAATATATGGTGAAAATCCGTTGCTTCGCATTCGTCAGGCAGCAAGCGTCGTTTTTCGATCCATTGGTGGACGCGGACATCGTCAGTCGAGTCCTCGGCCGATCGGTATATTCTCAATTGTTTGTGAATACCTTCATCGGATGTGTTTTCTTCACTCTGAGAGGAAGGGATGTACGAAGAATCTGTTAAATTTGGGGTTAGAATGGATCCGGCCTATGACGGAGTAAATTTGCAGACTATCTTCAAAAACTCCAATCCACTCGAAATAATTTTCGATTATGGGCAGGGCCAGGGTCTGTCGAGGATGATGACTTGGTAATTCTTCCACGTTAGAAGAAATTTGAAGCTTGAGAGCGTCCAACTGCGAATCAAACAAGACAAATTTCGGCGGCGGTCCACTATGACAGGAATAATGAACAATCGAAGGCTTAATTTAAAATCACTGACACTGAGGCATTGAGATTTCCAAGTAAAACCAAGACGCGGTTGAGGAGAGTTAGGTATGATGAGGTCGTAAAAGTGCTTGTCAAGTATATAGGTGAGTTGTGGATAATTATGCTGCCCTACCAGGAAGAACGCACGAAGTCGAGGATGAATCATTTTCAGACAGAAAATATTTCGAGAGTTCGGTGATTATGATGAGATCTGGGGCACTAGGCTGAAATATTTTAGGATCGTTGATGCGAGGTCCATTTTCATGTGCATCAGGACTGGAGACGCAGAGGGTAGAAAGCAGCAGACAGAGATGAGCCGCGGTTGGTGGGTAGCTGATTGACCAGGTCGTGAGTATAGATATAGTAGCATCCGAAGAGACAAAGAGATTACAAGATTGAAACTTTGGAGGTCAAATTCGTAAGCCTTCCTTTGCCAGAATGGGAGTTCAACCAAGAATCATTAAATTGCTGGAGGTCCTCGAGAAAGGCGTCACGCGACGGCAACAGAAGGATTGCTTTTTGATCTAGGGATAAAGCAAGGTGTATTGGGGCAGACGGATGATATGGACCCGTGATAAGAAAGCTTTTGAAGGAAGGAAGTTGTGGCCCGGATGGAGGGAACATGGAGAGGTGTTGTTGGTTGCTATTTATAACAACCCTTATGGCTGTACGGTCTGCAGTGCATCTTGCATCATAAATACCATCCTCCATGGACTTCTCAAAGTACTCCCCACCATGCTGGCGAGAACTTCTTCTCAGCACATTGTTCTCTCCCTTGGGAAAACGATCGCTCAAATCACTGCACAATTTGCACCGATCCCTGGACTCGTTCCGTTGGTGGATGTACTTTGTAGCATCATACAACTCTGCGAGAATGTCTACAACAACCGGTACGATAACCACGTTGCTCCACAACATATCTAGCTTTATTTATTCCTCAACAGGTATGCCGCCAGGCAACTTCGTGACCGCTGCCACAATCTCATCCTTTCGCTCCGTGAATTTGAGGCAAGTGCCGTCAGTGACAATATGATACAGGCCAGAAATGCAGTCCATGAGTCGGTGCCCCGTCTTTATAGTCTAAATGTATAATACTGAGCGGCTCTTTCTCAAAGCTGTCTCGCCAATATCCACAGGAAGATGCTTGGCTGGACAACTTTGGGCAAGCTGCAGAGCCTCATCCAACAAGATGACATTGCAAAGGATATTGCACTTTGCCACCAGCAAATTACAGACTGCTTGGATATGTTCAACGTCTGTTATTCCTGCCCAGCCTATACCATTCCCGGTACTAACGCACCCCCAGCTCACATCACAATTTGAAATTCACGCATGGATGACGGAGTTCGAAGCTAACAAGAAGCAGGATCACGCACAACTCATAAAAGCTCTCAGTCAAGTTCAAGAACACCAAGTAATCATAGAGGAAACAACGTCCTCTACGAACGATCTGGTGCAACAAATGATGGTCATGTTGCAAAAGGTTCTTGTTCATTTCCTTACGTTTGCATAATTAATCCACAATGCAGGCCATGGGGGAGAATAAACAAAACGCAGAAAAAATGCATGAAGGGTTGTCAGCGAACCTCCACCAATTTCAGTCTCAATTCCAAGAGTTACTGCCAGATTTTTATCTCCAATCAGGTGAAGTAAAAAAGGTTGGCGACATAGCAGTGCGTGGCACAGCGACAATGGACATTTATGAAGGAATCTATCTTGGAAAGGAAAGAGTCGACATCAAAGCCATACGCACCATGAAGTTTGATGAACAGAGTAAAAGAGTGCGCAGCTTCTCGCTCGACTATCGCCAATCTCAAAGTAACTCTTAATTTACAGCGCTTCATGCGAGAGGCCAAAATATGGGGACAGGTCTGGAAGCTTGACCACGGAAGACACATCGTCCCCTTCTACGGATACTGCCAAATCATTGGACCTTTCCCGTATGTAGACAAACTACCCTTATTACCATCACTAACTCTGCTCGAAAGATGTATGGTTAGTCCGTCGCAGAAAAATGGCGATGCCCTTTCCTATGTCCAAGGAAACGACAGGCACCTTGACTACACAAAATTCGTAGGTTTTAAGCCCGGATTCAAGGTTTGATTATTAAGCTGCCTTCATAAAGATATGTCACATAGCATGTGGATTAGAAGTTTTGCATAGTATGGATCTGGTCCACGGGGATATTAGAGCGGTATGTGTTTCTCGTGTCGGGCTTTATTAGGCTGCTCTAACCTATTGCTGGAAATAGATGAATATTCTTGTCAATGAGATAGGTCATCCACTACTTTCCGATTTTAGGTTGTCCAAGGTATTTATTATCGTTACTCTCTATTCCAATTTATTTACGCCAACGCAGATAATCCAGGACGTGACGGGTGCACCTTTTACACAAACCTCAATGATGACGGACTCGTGTAGACATTTTGCTCCGGAGGCACTTGTTGACGATGGGGTTGTGTCTCGGGCGTCAGATATTTATGCACTAGGAATGACCATTCTAGAGGTAATTCAAGTATCGCTTGCCTTTGTTTGTGCACTGGAGTCGCTGACCCGTTCTAGATTATGACACACCAGCAGCCATACCGGGATATCAAGCACCATTTTTCGGCCGTGAATAATGCTCAGAATGGAATTCAGCCTGAGCGGCCCACTGAACCTGATGTTCTCAGAAGAGGCCTCAATGATGAACTCTGGGCGATTTTGGTTGAGTCTTGGTCACTTGAGCCGTCTCTTAGACCGCCGATTCAATCGTTCACTTCCCTGTAATGTTGCAATTTACAATTCTAATAATTCATGCTCCTTGTTCCTGACATTGCCTTTTCTATCCGATATGTTGAAATTTTACAATTGTGGGTAAACAGGAAGCTGCTTTGCGAGAAAGAATGACGCTAGTTCCTGCAATATAAACGGGTCTTTTCTCCTTGAATTTCATCCAAACGGGAAATGTGTCAGGCTAATAGCCTCTTCTGAAACCCCTCCAATGCCCTCATCAACTGCTCCAATTCCTCAGTCGTCGCCTTTAACTGCTCCTCAATGCTCCTGCTCACCTGCTCCTTCAATGCTCCAGCTGACGCCTTCAACTGCTCGTTCAACCCAGCCATTCTGGTGGTCCTATCAATCTGTGGCGCTGTTTGAACAGGTGGCATATTGACCACGCCTAGTACCGTTTCGCGTGTCGCT
>Ga0307509_10007108_pt1 | contig 14762 bp, 14 predicted proteins | sample 10_EM_MG_FD_202245 | JGI IMG/M metagenome (GOLD analysis project Ga0307509, IMG submission 202245) | Populus trichocarpa ectomycorrhiza microbial communities from riparian zone in the Pacific Northwest, United States - 10_EM | ecosystem: Host-associated > Plants > Roots > Unclassified | place... | reverse complement strand
CCGAGCGCGGCGAGGATGTACTCCTCGTCGGCGAAGGTGGTGAGCACCACGACGGCGACCCCGGGGAAGCGTTCGCCGATCAGCCGGGTGGCCTCCACCCCGTCCACCCGGGGCATGTTGAGATCCATCAGGATCACATCGGGCGCGTGCTCCTCGGCCGCCCGCACGGCCTCCCCGCCGTCCTTCGCGGTCGCCACGACCTCCACACCGGACTGCAGATCCAGTACGGTCGCCAGCGCCTCCCGCACCGCGGTCTGGTCGTCGGCCACAACTACCCTGACCACAGGCTGCTGTCGGCCCTGTCGCTCGTCGCTCATCCCGGGATCACCACGCGCACCTGCCAGCCTCCTGCGTCGTCACCGTCCACGATCGGCCCGGCCGTGACCGTGCCGCCCACCAGGTCGAGCCGCTCACGCATCCCGACAAGACCCATCCCGCTCCCCGCACCGGCCAACGGCCGCGAGCCGGTCGGCGGCGCGGAGTTCACCACCTCGAAGACGGTCTCCCCGGCCTGCTGTTCCGCACTTCCCAGATACCCCAGGCGCATGCGGACCGGGGCGCCGGGCGCGTACTTGTGCGCGTTGGTCAGCGCCTCCTGGGCGCAGCGCACGATCACCTGGGCGAGGCGGACGGGCAGTTCGCGCGGCGGCCCGTCGACGGTCAGCGTACCGGCGTCGGAGGCGGACGCCAGCAGCGACCGCAGCGTCTCCACCAGCGGCAGCGCGTCCTCACGCAGATCCCCGACGGTGCGCTGCACCTCGGTCAGCCCCGAGCGGACCAGGCTCTGCGCCCGCTGGGCCGCCTGCCGGGCCCGGTCGACGTCACCGGACTCCAACAGGGCGTCGGTGACCTCCAGTTGCATGTTCACCCCGGCCAGCGAGTGGGCCAGTACGTCGTGCACGTCCCGGGCGATCCTGGCCCGCTCGGCCAGCGCCTCCGCCCGGGCCGTGGCGCGGGCGGCCAACTCGGCCTGCTCGGCGGCGGCCCGCGCGGAGCGCAAGGCGTCGGCGCGGGCCCGGTTGGAGATACCGACCAGCACACTGACGCCGGTGAAGGCGCCCACGATCCACGAGGTGCCGTGGCCGCTCCACGGCACCAGCAGCGCGCCCGCGCACAGGGCACTGGTGAGCGCCGCGAAGGGCAGCGCGCGGCGGGCTTCGAGACGGTACCCGGCGTGCCCGGTCACGAAGTAGGCGAACAGCGCCGACGCCCCGGAGGTCTCCAGGCTCATCAGCGCCGCCGCCCCGACCGCCCAGACACACAGCACCGCAAGCTGCACACGGGGCGAGAACGTGCCCTCGGGGATGAGTCGCGTGCACAGCAGCAGCGACTCCAGGACCAGCAGACACAGCACCGCCAGCCCGGTACCGGAGGTGCCGACAGGCCGCACGGCGAGCGCGCCGACGGTGAGGGCGACGGCGGTGCCCAGGATCTGGACGGGGTTGTTGTCCGCCGCGAACCACCGGTTCAGGGCCTGAGTTCGGTTCACTGCGGCTCTCCCCACTCCCGTCCGGGCACGCTTCCCGCTGCCGTCCGGCCGGAGCGAAAGCTACCAGCGTGGAGGATGCGCCCGTCGGCGGTCAGCGCCCGCCCTGCACGCCCTGGGCATACGCCGTCGGTGACACCCCGACCGTAGTAGTGAAGTCGCGGACCAGGTGGGCCTGGTCGGCGTAGCCCAGGTCGGCGGCGAGGCCCGCCCAGTCCGTGGGGGCGTCGGTGCCGGCGCGCTCCAGTGCCTCGTGGATGCGGTAGCGCAGGATGACCCACTTGGGGCCGACGCCGACGTACGCGGCGAAGAGGCGCTGCAGCAGCCGTACGGACAGGCCCTCGGCGTGGGCGAAGTCGGTGACGCGGCGGATCGTGCGGTCGGTGCGGATGCGGTCGACGAGGGCGGTGGCCAGTTCGGCCTGCGGGTCCGGGCGCGGGTCCAGGGCCAGCAGGAAGGCGTCGAGCGCGGCGACCCGGTCGTTCTCGTCGGCCGGGTCGAGGACGGTGGCGGGGTCGGTGTCCGGGAACACCTCGGGCTGCCGCACCCGCGCGCCCGTCCACTCCGACACGGGGCGGTCGGGGGCGACGGTCCGGAAGGCACCCGGCCGGAACTTGATCCCGCAGACCCGCCCCCGCCCCTCCAGTTTCTGGGCGAAGAGGCCGTGCGGGATGCCCGCGATCTCGACGAAGGCGTCCTCGCCGGCCAGCCGCTGGAAGACGATGTGCACGGCCGGGTGCGGGACGACGTGGGAGACGTAGGGCTCGGTGAGGTCCCAGTCGATCAGCCAGTAGTGCTCGATGTACGGGCGGAGGGGTGGGGCCGGTTCGGGGCGGCGGAAGTGGACGCGGGTGAGGAGTTCGGCGGGGTCGACGATTCCGCGGGTGTCGTCGGCTTCTCCGGCGGCGCTGCGGCGTGGGGCGGCCATGTGGGGATCGTAGGACGGGCCACTGACAGTGGGCGGATGGCCGCGTCCTGGTGCCTGGAATATGTGCGGCGGGGTGGCCGTTGGGGGGTATAGTTGAATAATCAACAACATGGAGGGTGAACGACCATGCAGTTCGGGATCTTCAGCGTCGGCGACGTCACACCGGACCCGACCACCGGACGGACGCCGACCGAGCGTGAGCGCATCAAGGCCATGGTCGCCATCGCGCTGAAGGCCGAGGAGGTCGGGCTCGACGTCTTCGCGACCGGCGAGCACCACAACCCGCCGTTCGTGCCCTCGTCGCCCACGACGATGCTCGGCTACATCGCCGCGCAGACCGAGAAGCTGATCCTCTCCACCTCCACCACCCTCATCACCACCAACGACCCGGTGAAGATCGCCGAGGACTTCGCGATGCTCCAGCACCTGGCCGACGGCCGGGTCGACCTGATGATGGGCCGCGGCAACACCGGCCCGGTCTACCCCTGGTTCGGGCAGGACATCCGGCAGGGCATCAACCTCGCCATCGAGAACTACGCACTGCTGCGCCGCCTGTGGCGCGAGGACGTCGTGAACTGGGAGGGCAAGTTCCGCTCGCCGCTCCAGGGCTTCACCTCCACGCCCCGCCCGCTGGACGACGTACCGCCGTTCGTCTGGCACGGCTCGATCCGCTCGCCCGAGATCGCCGAACAGGCCGCCTTCTACGGCGACGGCTTCTTCCACAACAACATCTTCTGGCCGGCCGACCACACCAAGCGGATGGTCGAGCTGTACCGGGAGCGGTACGCGCACTACGGCCACGGCACGGCGGAGCAGGCGATCGTCGGCCTCGGCGGCCAGGTGTTCATGAGGAAGAACTCCCAGGACGCGGTGAGCGAGTTCCGCCCGTACTTCGACAACGCCCCGGTCTACGGCCACGGGCCCTCCCTGGAGGACTTCACCGACCAGACCCCGCTGACCGTCGGCTCCCCGCAGGAGGTCATCGAGAAGACCCTCGCGTTCCGGGACTACGCCGGTGACTACCAGCGCCAGCTGTTCCTGCTCGACCACGCGGGCCTGCCGCTCAAGACCGTCCTGGAGCAGCTCGACCTGCTGGGCGAGGAGGTCGTACCGGTCCTGCGCAAGGAGTTCGCGGTGAACCGCCCGGCGGACGTGCCGGAGGCACCGACCCATCAGTCGCTGCTCGCAGCCGCATCCGAGAAGGTGACCGTCGCATGAAGCTCGTAGTCGTCTCGGCGGGGCTGAGCGTTCCGTCGTCCACGAGGCTGCTGGCCGACCGGCTGGCAGCGGCGGTGGACCGCCGGACCCCCGTCGACATCCAGGTCGTGGAGTTGCGCGACCTCGCCGTGGAGATAGCGCACAACTTCACCAACGGCTTCCCCGGCCGTTCCCTCGCCGCCGCGCTGGACGCGGTGACGGAGGCGGACGGGCTGATCGTCGTCACCCCGGTGTTCTCGGCGTCGTACAGCGGACTGTTCAAGTCGTTCTTCGACGTCCTGGACAAGGACGCGCTGACCGGAAAGCCGGTGCTGATCGCCGCGACGGGCGGCAGCGCGCGGCACTCCCTCGTACTGGAACACGCCCTGCGCCCGCTCCTCGCCTACCTGCGCGCAGTGGTCGTCCCGACCGCGGTCTACGCCGCCTCCGAGGACTGGGGTGCGGAGGGCCTGCCGGAGCGGATCGAACGGGCGGCGGGGGAGCTGGGCGCGCTGATGACGGGCCTGTCGACAGCACGCCCGGAGAAGAAGCAGACGGTCGTGCCGTTCGCGGAACAGCTGGCAGCTCTGGCGTCCTCCGGCCCGTCCGGCGTGTGAGGACGGCAGGGCAGCCGACCGTGAGAAGACGGTAGGAGGTCGGCCCGGGTTGCGTCCACCACGGTGAGAGGCAGGTAAAAAGGGTGATCGTAGACCTGCCCCCACCGCCCTACCGCCGGAGGCCTTGGCACACTGGGAGACGTGCCCCAGACTGTGCTGCTCGCCGAAGACGACCGTGCCATCCGTCATGCCCTGGAGCGGGCCCTGACCCTGGAGGGCTACCAGGTGACCGCGGTCGCCGACGGTGTCGAGGCGCTCGCGCAGGCCCACCGCACCCCACCGGACGTGCTGCTTCTCGACGTGATGATGCCCGGCATCGACGGCCTCCAGGTCTGCCGGGTGCTGCGCGCCGAGGGCGACCGCACCCCGATCCTCATGCTGACCGCCCTCGTGGAGACCGCCGACCGCATCGCGGGCCTGGACGCGGGCGCCGACGACTACGTGGTGAAGCCCTTCGACGTCGAGGAGGTCTTCGCGAGGCTGCGCGCCCTGCTCCGCCGCACCAGCCCGGTCCCGGCGAACGGCGTCCCCGGCACCTCGGCCGACGCACTGCGGGACGAGCCACAGTCGCAGTCGTCGCCGTTCTCCTCCTCCGACAAGCAGATCTCGGCGGCCGGTCTGCGCATGGACCTCCAGGCCCGCCGCGTCTGGCGCGGAACCCGCGAACTGGAGCTGACCCGGACCGAGTTCGAACTCCTCGAACTGCTGGTCCGCAACGCGGGCATCGTCCTCGACCACTCCACCATCTACGACCGCATCTGGGGCTACGACTTCGGCCCCGGCTCCAAGAACCTCGCCGTCTACGTCGGCTATCTGCGCCGCAAGCTCGACGAGCCCGGCGCACCGCAGCTGATCCACACGGTGCGTGGCGTGGGTTACGTGCTGCGGGAGGACTGAGTGGGCCGCCTGCGGCGGCTGGTCGCTGCCCGGCGGCCGAGACTGGTCTCGCTCCGTACGACCTTCGTGCTGTCCTTCGCGGCGGTGACCGCGGCCGTCACCCTCCTCGTCGGCGTGCTCTCCTACGGCGCGGCGGCCCGGCTGGTCCGGGTCGACCAGGAGTCCGTGTTCGACCAGGTCGTACAGGATCTGCAGGACGAGGTGCGGACGCACCAGATGACGCCCGACGATTTCTCCTCCTCCGCGCCCGGCCACGACATCGTGCGGCCGGCCCGTACGGATGTGCAGGTGCTCGGGCCGGCCGGCGGTGTCCTCGACAGCGGCAGCCCGGCGCTGCCCGTCACCGGTGACGACCGGGCGGTCGCGGGCGAGAAGGTGGCCGGGAAGACGGTCGAGCACAAGGACGTCGCCGTCGCCGAGGACGTGTACCGCATCGCGACCGTCTCGCTGGGCCGCGGGCAGGGGGCGGTGCAGGTCGCGCAGGAGTTCAGCGACACCGAGGACCTGCTGCGGGCCCTGCAGCAGCGGACGTTCGTGCTGATGGCGGCGGTCGTGGTGCTGGCCGGCCTGTGCGGCTGGTGGCTCGCCCGACGCATCACCCGGCGCCTGATCATCCTCACCGCGGCGGCCGAGGACGTGGCCCGCACCCGCCGTCTCGGCGTGCAGGTGCCCGTGACCGGCTACGACGAGGTGGGCCGCCTCGGCCGCGCCTTCGACCGGATGCTCGGCCGCCTCGCGCAGTCGGAGGAGGACCAGCGCCGTCTGATCCAGGACGCGGGCCACGAACTGCGCACCCCCCTCACGTCCTTGCGCACCAACATCTCCCTGCTCCGCCGCATGGACGAACTGCCGCCCGAGACCCGCGAGGAACTGGTCGCGGACCTCTCGCAGGAGGCCCGCGAACTCACCGACCTGGTCAACGAGTTGGTGGACCTCGCGGCAGGCCAGTCCGACACCGAACCGCCCCAGCAGGTCGACCTCGCCGACATCGCGGAGGACGTCGCGGTCCTGGCCCGGCGCCGCACCGGCCGCGACATCACCGTCCGCGCGAGCGGCGACACGACGACCGACGGCCGCCCCGGCATGCTCCAGCGCGCGATCTCCAACCTGGTCGAGAACGCGGCCAAGTTCGACCGCGCGGGCCGGACCCCGATCGAGATCGCGGTCTCCGGCCCGGCACGCCCCGGCACGGTCCGCGTAGAAGTCCTGGACCGAGGCCCCGGAGTCTCGGAGACCGACCTCTTCCGCATCTTCGACCGCTTCTACCGCGCCGCCGACGCCCGCTCCCTCCCCGGCTCGGGCCTCGGCCTCTCCATCGTCCGCGAGGTGGCCCTCGCCCACGCCGGAGCCCCCTTCGCGCTACGACGGGAGGGCGGCGGCGCGGTGATCGGGTTCACGGTGGGGGGAGTGGTCGAACCGCGCGCGGGGGCGGGGGCACGTGGCCGAGGCTGAGGGGCCGCACAGTGACGCCGCCGGGCATCTGCTCTGGGCCGCGCAACTGTCTGCCGACGACGGCTGCGTCGGCCCCGGTGTCCGCGTCTTCCGGCACGGCTCGGCGACCGCCGTGGTCAGCCCCGGGCTGTCCGGGCGGGACCGGATCGCGGTCGACGGGGAGGCCGACGACGCGCTCGTTCTCGTACGGGACGAGGTGCTGGCGGAGGTCGGACCGGGCCACCGCCCGTTCGGCGACGCGGAGTTGATCGCCGCGGTGGTCCGGGGGACACCCGGGCTCGTGGCCGCCGGTGGCCCGGGGTTCCTGTGGATGGAGACGGCGGAGCCGCCGTCCGCCGTCCCGGAGGGCGTGCGGTGGCTCGACGCGGAGGGGGAGCGGGAGGCCGTGGCCCTCTTCGAGGACGCGTTCCCCGGCTCGTACGCCCGACCCGGCCGCCCCGGAGCCCGCCGCTGGGCCGGTGCCTACGACCAGGACCCGGACGGTACCGGTGCGTTGCTCGCGGTGGCCGGGGACGCCTGGTCCGGGGTCGGGTGCGGGTTCATGGCCGGGGTCGTGACGCGGCCGGAGGCGCGGGGGCGTGGGCTGGGTGTGGCCGTGTCGCGGTTCGTCGTCGACGCGCTGGTACGGGAGTACGGGCGGGCCGCGCTGATGGTGGACGCCGACAACCCGGCCGCGATCGCCGCGTACCGGCGGGCCGGGATGCGGGGCCGGGAGTTCGCGGCGGCGGCCCGCGCCCGGGGGAGCGCGGGGCCGTCGTAGAGCCGGTGCAACTGGTGTCTACGGATGGGGTGTTGCTCAGCCGCTGGAGGTCGTGCGGCCGAAGCAGCGCTCCAGCTCGTTCAGGTCGTAGAACTTGCTGCCCTTCGAGACGGGACGGCAGCCCGCCTTGAACGCGGTCTCCTTCTCGTTGTAGAGCATGCGCACGAGGTAGGTGTTGCCCTTGCGATAGACGTCCCACTGGATGTTCGAGCCGAGGGGTGCCACGGCGGCGCCCCGCCAGGGGTTACCGGCATACGTGTACGGCTGCTCGACCGTGACGGCCTTTGTGCTCCCCGGCAGGCCCATCAGCGCGGCCAGCGGGATGATCTCCTCGGCGTGGGTGAACCGGAGTTCGGCGCCCACGTCGCTCGTGCCGTCGCGCTTGGCCTCGGCCTTCTTGAAGAAGTCGTCGAGCAGGACGCCGGCCATCCTGTACGTGATGTCGCTGTCGGCGAAGCCCGGCCCCTTCTCGTAGAAGTCCTCGGCGTCGGAGAGGTACCCGAACCAGTCGGCGTCGCGCGCCGAGATGTACCGGTCCATGCCCCAGCCCTTGCCGCCCGGGCTCTCCTCGCTCATCGCGGGGGCGATGGCGTAGAGGTTGTAGACGGCGGTGGCGGCCTCGACGTCCGTGCCGATCGACGCGAACTCGCCCGCGGTGATCCGGTCCACGAACGCGGGCCTGAACAGCTTCCTCAGTACGTCACGGGCGGCGCGGTGCGTCTTCGGCTGGTCCGTGATGGAGGTCAGGGTGGTGGCGAGCCGCTGGTCGTTGGCGATGTAGTCGCGGTAGGCGGCACCGCCGGCGGCCTTGTGGAAGTAGAGGAGGTCCTTGTCGGTACGGGTCGTCCCGATGAGGGAGGTCAGATCGGGGTCGGTCTCGGCGAGCGCGGCGCCGTAGAGGTTGGCGCTGTCGACGGCGCGTCCCTGACCCGAACTGACGACGTCGATGGGCTCCTTGTTCTTCGCGATCGAGGCGAAGAGGGTCGGCAGCCGCTTCTCCATGCGGGTCGCGGTGGCCTGGATCTCCGCCTTGCCGCGCGCGCTGAGGTTGCCGTAGCCGATCGTGCTCATGGCGGCTTCGAGGGCCTGCGTCTTCGGCCCGAACTCCCGCCCCTTCGCGGTGAGTTGGCCCTCAGCCTCGGCCTTGTTCCAGAGCGCGAGGATCAGGTCGCCGTCCGAGCTGTCGGTCGCGGAGCGCGAACCGTGCCGGGACACGTTCTCGGTGAAGACGGGGGTGAAACCGGCCGGGGCCTGCTGGTACGACCGGGAGTTCTGCTCCGGCGCGTACACGGCCTTCGTGCCGTAACTGTCGGTGTGGGCGCTGCGGCCGGGGGCGGCCTGAGCGGCGAACGGGGTGGCCAGCAGCGCGGCCGTGCCGAGCACCGCGGCGAGGGTGACACGTCTCATGAGCTGCATGTTTCGCGGGGGATGTGAACGCCGGGTGCACTGGGGGTGACTCCGGAGGCCTGGTCTGCTCGGAGTTTTCCCGGCTGCGCGTCGCGAGTGGATCAGCAGGGGGCCACCTCGCCTGTCCCGCCCGGAGGGCAAGGAGGTGTGGTTCGACCTGCCCGGTACCGCTTCCTGATTCCTGGCGGCGGACGACCGCCCCGCCGTGCAGAATGCAGCGCATGTTCGGACCCGCGCCGCTTCAACGCCTGTCCCTGCCCGAGGAGTTCACCCTGCTGTCGTACGGGGAGAACGGCAGGGTGCCCAACTCCCGTCAGACCGCGGCCGGTTGCGCCGCGGCGGAACTCGGTGAACTGGCCCTGCGGAGAAGGCTGTTGGTCAGGCCCAGGAAGACCAGGAAACTGGGCGTCGACATCTACCAACTCCGCGGCGAGATAGAGCTGTCGCCCAACACGCCTCACACGGGCCTGACGTGGGCGGACGACCTGCTGTCCGCCCTGTGGACCCGCACCACCGCCCTCACCCCTCGCCCCCTCACGGTGACCCACTGGCTCAGGGAACGCGGCCGGGAGGCACTCGCGCTGCACACGAGCGCACTCGTCGAGCGAGGCCTGCTGCGCCACAGACCCGGCACCCTGCTCACCAGAACACGCCACCACCCGGACACCGCCCTCCGCACCGCCCTGATCGACGGCGTCCGTGCCGTCCGCGCCGAACAGGTGCCGCTGGACGAACACATGCTGTTCCTCTGCGACTTGCTGGACGGCGCCGACCTGACGAAGGACTTCGGCCTCACCATGACCCGCCCCCAACGCCTCGAACGCGCCCGGGGCATCGGCGCGGCAGGAGCCCTCCCGGAAACCCTGCGCGACACGAGCACCGTACTGGGCTTCTCACTGCCGGCCCGGGAGGGCCGGACGATCACGGTCGGCGACTAACTGTCCTTGCGCGCCACCCCGCCGTAGATGCCGATCGCCGCGGCGTTCGGGTCGGGTGTCTCCTCGGGGCGCCAGTGGGTGACGCGGACCAGGCCGGGGTCCACCAGGGTGAAGTCGCCGAAGAAGTCCAGGACTTGGGCGTGGGTGCGGAGGTTCAGGGTGGCGGTGGCCCGGTTGTAGACGGACGCCGCTTCCTCGCGCTGGTCCTCGTGGACGTCACCGGTGGCGTGTGACAGGACGAGATAGGAACCGGCCGGCAGCGCGTCGCGCAGGGTGGCGACGATGCCGTACGGGTCCCCGTCGTCCGCGAGGAAGTGCACGACCGCGACCAGCAGTACGGCCACCGGCTGGTCGAAGTCGATGGCCGCGCGCACCTCGGGGTGGTCGAGGATGGAGCGCGGATCGCGCAGGTCGGCCAGGATGACCGAGGTGTCGGTGTCCTCCATGAGGGCCATCGAGTGGGTGCTGACGATCGGGTCGTTGTCGACGTAGACGATCCGCGTGTCCGGGGCGACGGCGTGCGCGATCTGGTGCACGTTCGGCTCGGTGGGCAGCCCGGTACCGATGTCCAGGATCTGCCGTACCCCGCCTTCCTCCACGACATGCCGGACGGCCCGGTGCATGAAGCGCCGGTTGGCCCTGACACCCTCCCGCACCTCGGGCGCGGCCTTGATGAACTGCTCGGCGGCGTCCCGGTCGACGGGGTAGTTGTCCTTCCCCCCGAGGAAGTAGTCGTACATCCGGGCCGGGTGGGGCTTGCTGGTGTCGATCTGCAAGGGCAGCGCACCGCTGCTGCCGCCGCTGGGAGAGGTCATGAGGCCAGGCTCCGTCTTGGTGAGTGGCTGTCAGATCATCATCTTGGCATGGCGACGAGTGGGCGGGCCCTACGACTTCGATCCACGACTTCGATCCACGGCTTCGAACCATGGCTTCGATCCACGGCTTCGATCTACGACCCGGCCGGGACCGTGTCGTCGTAGCCCAGGTCGTCGCCCAGTTCGCGGGAGGCCTCGGCCTGGGCGAGGAGTTCCTCGGCCTTGGCCCTGACACCCTCGATGGCGTCGGCGCCCGCGATGAAGCGGAGCAGCGGCTTGTCCTGGCCGGCGATGGTGAGCAGGGCGCGGGCCAGCTTGGCGGGGTCGCCGGTCTGCCGGCCGTTCATGCTCTTCCAGGCCGCGATGGTCGCGGTGGTGCGCTCGGCGTAGTCGTCGATGGTCGGCTCGGGCCAGATCGTGGAGCCGTCCACCAGCAACTCGGTACGGAAGAAGCCGGGTTCCACGACCGTGGTGTGGATGCCGTACGGCTCCACGTCGTAGCGCAGCGACTCCATCCAGCCCTCCACGCCGAACTTGGACGCGGCGTACGCGACGCAGAACTCCTGGCCGATCAGGCCGGCGGAGGAGGAGAGCGTGATGACGTGGCCGGCCCGCTGCTTCCGCATCACGGGCAGGACGGCCCGGGTGACGTTCATCGGACCGAAGAGGTTCGTGTCGATCTGCTGCCGCATCTGCTCGGGAGTGATCTCCTCGAAATAGCCGGCGAAGAAATTGCCGGCGTTGTTGATCAGCACGTCGATGCGGCCGAAGTGGTCGACGGCGGCGTGGGCGGCGGCCTCGGCGTCGTCCGGGCTGGTGATGTCCAGCTTGGTGACCAGCAGGTTGTCCCGCGGTCCGCCCAGGGTCCGTTCGACCTCCTCGGGGCGGCGGCCGGTGGCGACGACCTGGTGGCCGGCGGCGAGGGCCTCGCGGGCGATGTCCGTGCCCAGGCCGCGTCCGGCACCGGTGACGAAGATGACCTTGCTGCTGTTCATGGGGGTCCCTTTCAGGCGATGGTCAGGCGATGGTGAGGTGGGTGGTGAGGTGGGTGGTGAGGTGGGTGGTGAGGCGATGGTGAGGTGATCTCGGCGGTCGCCGTCAGACCTGGTCCGTCGGCATGATCCACAGTTCGCCCACCGAGGCGTGGCGGGGGCGGGTGACCATGTAGGCGACGCCGTCCGCGATGTCCTCGGGGGCCAGGACCTCGGTCGACTCGTAGAAGGGCGTGATCATCGCGTCCTGGATCCCGGGCTTGTTGTGCGAGCCCAACTCGGTGTCCACACCGCCCGGTTCGAGGACGCCGACCCGCACATGGCGCCGGGTGACCTCCTGGCGCAGGGACTCGGTGAAGCCGTTCACGCCGAACTTGGTGAGGTTGTAGACGCCGTAGCCGTTCCAGGCGACGCGGCCGGCGATCGAGCTGATGTTGACGATGTCGGCGACCCGGCGCGGACCCTCCTCGGCGGCGGCGAGCAGGTGGGGGAGGGCCGCGTGGGTGGTGTGCAGCAGGCCCCGGACGTTGACGGCGAGCATGCGCTCCCAGTCCTCGGCGTCCGCGCCGACCACGGGGCCCAGCAGCATCAGCCCGGCGTTGTTGACCAGGATGTCCAGCCGACCGAAGTGCTCGACGGTCCCTCGTACGGCGGCCTCGGCCCGGTCGCGGTCGGTGATGTCCGCCGCCACGGCCAGGGCCGTACCGCCCGCCTTCCCGATCTCGGCGGCGAGGTCGTCCAGGCGGTCCCCGCGGCGGGCCACGAGGGCGACGGAGGCGCCGTGCTCGGCGAGCCGGCGGGCGGTGGCGGCACCGATACCGCTGCTGGCGCCGGTGACGAGCGCGACGGTGCCGGTCAGACGGGTTGCCATGGGGGACATGGGGGAGGTCCTGTTCCTGAGTTCTCTGGGGTTCTCTGGGGTTTTCTGGATGTGCGGCGCGGGCGATGAGGACGTCGCGCCGGGACAGAAGAGAGGCCGCCCGGCAGTTTCATGATCAGTGCGGTGCGGCGGGCTCGCTTTCCAGACAACCACCGCCGCCCCCCGCCCGGGCCGCCATAAAGGGCACCGTTCCACCGGGGGTCCGGCAGTACCCCTTTCCGGGCAGCCGACGGGACGGCAGCGGCCGTACGGTGGATTCATGGACCGCAGTACCGAGATCCGCGAGTTCCTGCGCACGCGCCGGGCCCGGGTCACCCCCGAGCAGGCGGGGCTCGCCCCGCACGCGGGCGTCCGCCGGGTCCCGGGGCTGCGGCGCGAGGAGGTCGCACAGCTCGCCGGGGTCAGCGTCGACTACTACGTCCGCCTGGAGCGGGGCCGCACCCAGGGCGTCTCCCAGGCCGTGCTGGAGGCCGTGGCCCGCGCCCTGCAACTGGACGAGACCGAACGCGACCACCTCTTCGACCTCGCGCGGCCCACCGCCACCGGGTCCCGCCGCGGGCGTCCGCTCAGCCCGCAGCGGGTGCGGCCGGTCATGTACCGGGCCCTGGACTCACTGGGTGCTCCCGCGATCGTCCTCGGGCGACGCATGGACGTCCTGGCCGCCAACCGGCTGGGCCACGCCCTCTTCACCGACTTCCAGGCCCGGCCCCACCGCGAGCGCAACTTCGCCCGCTACGTCTTCCTCGACGAGGCCGCCCACGCCCTGTACGCGGACTACTGGGAGACGGCCGCCGCCGACTGCGTGGCCTCGCTGCACCTGTACGCCGGGCGGCACCCGGGGGATCCCCAACTCGCTGATCTGATCGGGGAGTTGTCGGTACGGAGTGAGGCCTTCCGTCGCATGTGGGCCGACCACGACGTCCTGGCCCACACGACCGGGACCAAACGCCTCCACCATCCGCTCGTCGGCGACCTCACCCTCGACTTCGTCGTCCTGGCCGTCGAGGGCGACCCCGACCAGAACCTGACCATCCTGACCCCGGAGCCCGCTTCACCGTCCGCCGAGGCCATCACCATCCTCGCGAGCTGGACCGGCACGCCGCTCACGGAGGAGACGCGCGACGCGGCCGGAGCCTGACGGGGCTCGCTGTCGGTGCGCTCAGGCCTGCTGCCCGCGTCCCTTGAGGAGCGCGAGCCCCCTCAGGCCCTGGCCGTGATCTCGCCGGATCCCCGCTCGATCAGCCGGGTCGGAATGGTGACGGCGCGGGTGGGTGACCGGTCGCCGTCCAGTCTGCGGAAGAGCATCTCGGCGGCCGTCCGGCCCAACTGCTCGACGTCCTGGGCGATGACGGAGATCCCCGGGCTGAGGATGTCGGCGAGGGGGAAGTCGTCGAAGCCCACGTGGGCGACGGTGTCCTGCAGACCGAGTGCGCGCAGGGCTCGCACGGCTCCTATGGTGACGAAGTTCTGGCTGGTGAACAGCGCGGTGGGCGGGTTCGGCAGCGCCAGGAGCCGCCGGGTCGCGGCGATCGCGGATTCCTCGCTGGCCCCGGTGTGCCGGACGATCTCGTCGTCGTACTCGATGTGCCCGACCTCCAGGGCGTGCCGGTAGCCGTCGAAACGCTGGGCGGCGGTGGAGATGGTCGCGCGGTCGCCGAGGTAGGCGATGCGGCGGTGGCCGGACTTCAACAGGTGGTTGACGGCGGTGACGGCGCCCTGCCGGTTGTCGGAGACGACGGTGTCCGCGTCGAGCAGGCTGGGCTCGCGGTCGACGAAGACCACGCAGGTGCCCGAACGCTGCTCGCTGATCAGATAACTGTGGTCGCGGCCGGCCGGCACGATCACCAGGCCGTCGACCCGCCGGTCGATGAGAGCACGGGCCAACTCCCGTTCCCGGGCCGGGTCCTCGTCGAGGCTTCCGACCAGCACGAGCACTCCGCGCGCCCGTGCCACGTTCTCGACGGTTCGGCTCAGGGCCGCCGAGAAGGGGTTCGCCGCGTCCTCGACGAGCATCCCGATCGTGGCCGTCCGGCCGTCCCCACGGCGCAGGCTGCTGGCGGTCAGGTTCGGCCGGTAGCCCAGTTTGTCGGCCGCGTCACGCACCCGGGCGGCAATGGCCGGATCGACGGTGGGCACCTCGTTGACCACGCGAGAGACCGTCTTGATGGCGACTCCTGCCAGTGCCGCCACCTCGCGCATGGTGGGGCGGCTGCGGGGGGACGGCGACGGCGGCTCGCCCTGAGTCATCGTTGTCTCCAACTGATTGCGCGTTACCGACTTGTTGCCGACGCATGTTTACCAGTGTCTTGACGCGCTCGTCCATACGGGCTCACTATCCCGTCGAGTCAACGTTGTCTCAGCGTCGACCAAGGGACGGCTCGAAAGGGATCACG
>Ga0307509_10007106_pt1 | contig 14767 bp, 15 predicted proteins | sample 10_EM_MG_FD_202245 | JGI IMG/M metagenome (GOLD analysis project Ga0307509, IMG submission 202245) | Populus trichocarpa ectomycorrhiza microbial communities from riparian zone in the Pacific Northwest, United States - 10_EM | ecosystem: Host-associated > Plants > Roots > Unclassified | place... | reverse complement strand
TTTTTAAGTGACGTTTAATAGGACCTTCCCTACTGTCTTACCCTCGCCTTTCTAGAGTTCGGGAACCTATGGGAACGCACGGGTTCGGTGAGGCCCTGCCTCAGCCAGAATTAGCATGAATTCCTTCAACTCGAGGTCTGCACAGCACATGTCTTAGTGAGAAGGGCGTTGGTGTGGGTTGTCTATGTGGAACGTCTTTGAGGCTCAGATCAATACTTGGCACTTCTCCATTACTTGCATCTCACTTGGTTTCCGCATCAAATGCGGTACTGATGTTGCAAAATTTCCTCTTCATTTATTAACAGTCATCTGGCCTTCAGTATCACGGGAACTTCCTTCAGTTCGATTACCTGCAAACCTTGAATCTCTCCCAAGACATTATGTGCGATTTTTCACACTCAGCCCTGGGAAGAGGATCGTTGTCCGTTCAAGGCTAAGCCTAAGTTATCATAAAAATTTAGGTGGTAGTAGGGTTAGAATTGCCGGTTGCTCGTGCAGTTCGCGCAAAATGTGTCGCAAAGATTCAATAGCTGCAGCGCACACTGCTTGAATTCTCATTCAAAACTTACCGGTATGCCCGATATCTGCAGCACCGATGTAAGCATGTTACGGATGCTGGATAGCGGTATGCTGTGCTCACGGTCGGGACATATTTTGGAGTGTCTGATGCCCCTCTGAGATACTTTTTTGGCTAGGATCTGGTGTGGTTGCTAGAGCAAAAAAGGTTGCAGTCGCCGCACGAAAGCTTAGACAGTTGACAGGGGGTTGGTATGACCGGTAGCTCTATTTTGAGGATTGATAAAGATTGACAAAAGTGGAGTGGTCGAAGTAATAGAGTATTGGACATCGTTACGCTGATGGACTGTCGTAGAGATGCAAGGTCCCACTTGTTCTGCTCATTGGTAGGCTCAAGTGAGGAAACTCGAAACAAGGTGAGAAGCTCGTGAGAGGGTGGTGAGGATTGGTGAGGCAATGACATGGGGAAAAAAGATGGAGGGAGGTGGGTGCAGAAAGAAGAGACGGTAGAGTAATACTGTAACCTACGACAATACTATCATAACTTAGTCTTTTGAACCACGGGAGACATCACGTCATATTTTTCCCTCTGGACGTAAGAGTCCTCATTCCCCCACACCAGAGCGCGCTAGACTCTGTGCGGCGGCGGCGGCGGGTGGTGGTTGCGAACTGGCGTCCTGCGATACTCGAGTATGGGATCTTATAATACTAAGCACCATAGAACTCCTGAGGAGGCTTAGTTGACTTTGAGCCTTCGCAATAATATTTGTTTTTTTGTTCATCTCTCCACTTGACCCCTAAGGATAAAATAGCAATCAATAATACCGGTAGGGAATGACTGCTCTCCCGCTCTATTGGATAGGATAACTTCGGTCCTACAGTGCATAATAAGTCTTCTCTAATTCTGGATTTAGAGTGCGGCTCTTGGTTCTACCGTTTGACGATTCCCCTGTAAAAGAAGTCGGCGCAATTTTTCTCTGTATACCGGGCTCCCTAAGTGGGCACCTTTGCCCACCTTACGTATCATTTTTCTGTTAGTCATACACCGCCTTGGACTACAAATACAGCCAATGCCCCACATCTTTGTTTCCTTCAGTATCATACCTCACTTCCAACTTCATATTCGACCTTTGTAGTATTCCTGAGTTCAAGGTTCCCTCGTTTTAACCTTGACCAGACAACATTCGCTTTCATCCACACTCGCTCTATCATACCTGCTATATTATATTGCCTACTTTTGGCTTTTGAATAGCTCACCTTCGCTCCGTGCCATTCGTTTTCTTGTTTCCTCGAATACTCAGCCCAGCACATTCACGACACCCACTCTCGACCGAAGTTCAGATATTCTCACACATACCGCTATATTCTTCTACGAACATATATCTGTACTATGTCAAGTATGAGTTCGTACGGTTCAGATCATCATGACCAAACTCATAGTGGCACTCAGCGGAAGCGTGTTGGCAAAGCCTGCGACCGCTGCCGCATCAAGAAGAGCAAGGTGTGTACTCAGTTTCAATATCCCGGCGGATTCATAAAGGATTATAGGGCTCGAGGATATCTCGTAGATTTTGTTCAGCGCCATGCTTTTTCCAGTCCAGGGCTAATTTTCGATAGTGCAATGGAGACAACCCATGTGACCGTTGCAATACCGATGATCAAGTTTGCACCTATAGTGAGCGCAGAAGGCCGAGAGATAAGAATCCCCCAAGAGGGTAAGTTTCTGGAGATAATCTGTTCATTCTTGCTTCATAAATCTGGAATACTAACACTTCTTAGATATATTGAAACTCTTGAGAGCCGCTGCATCATTCTCACCCAGGGCTTGATTGAGATGGACCGCATCCGAAAGGGTCTACCACCTTCCTCCACCCAGTTCATAGCTGGCAGGCCCAGCGGAAGAATGGCAAACTCGATTTTGAAGGAGATTGGAATTGACACCTCGAGGATTGAAACCGATTTTGACGATTATGATGGACTTTGCGGCGGTGGATCTCCCGGGGCAGAGAGTCTCGGGGGGGGATCAAACCATTCTCAATATGACGAATTCTTTACAAGCACGGAACACCTCTCTCACCCCCAGTCCCACCACTCTCCGGCATCCTCTCGTAGCCCGAGTGTAAACGCAGCTTCATCGCGCACATGGCCCCTGGAAGGGCACCGCCGGCAAGCATCGCATGGTTACCCAGTTGCGGGTTCTCAGTTTATTGCGGACAGAATTGCTGGCCAAAACATCGTGTCGAATGGAGATTACCAGCCCCCGATGCTGCTGATGGAGGGGACCCAATACCAACCTTCTTCACCAGCTCCGGGGGTCTTTCACTACAACCAAGACTACAACCTATCTTCTCAGGATCTCCCGAATGATTTCGGCGAATATTATGAATATAATGACACCCGGTCTCCCACCGGTAGCTCTACGAACGTCACGTGTATGGAACCGAATTATAATTTGTAAGTTTTGGTCGTCTTTCTTTTCTTTCTTTTCACCTCTTCAGGCACAGGCACGGAGTCTATGCATCATGTAACATCTTTTTCCGCCTTGCATACGCATCTTTCCCCCTCCCCACAGCTGTTTTTAACTTTCTTTGTGAGGGTTGACCAATGAAGTCATGTCCAGGGCTACGCCTAATTAAGGCTTTTACGAATTTCCTCTCTTTTTCTCCGTCTCTCCTTTCCTCTCTTTTTGCTCCAAATCTAGACGTTCATTTACGACATACGCACGCACACATTGGGGGGTTTTATTACATTTTTTGCTGTCCTTCTTGGCGGGTTTTTTGATTTCTTTCTCACTCTCATTTGGTTTTTTATTTACGAAACGCACTCATAGCATGTAAAGGGCACGGTACGGTCATTCCTTTTTGGTACGGGGTTTTGTTGTTTTTTTTTTTCTTATTTCAAACTTAGCTGTGGATGTGAGCATGGGTATCGGCGCTTTTCGGATTTGGATTCAATGGCACAGCCCCCCAAGCCCAAAGGGCTGCATATGGCTTGCTTATTATTATTATTATTTTTCTTTCACGTTCATTCCATTCCCTTTTTTTTTCTTCCTAAGCCTTAAGGGTTTCCTCGGATTTTTACTCCTTTCTTAACTTTAATTTCTAGTTGGTTAATTTCCTTTTTATTCATTACTGGTATCATACTCTCCCTATGGTTTCTTATCAGATTTCAATGTTCGGGCGGTTTGCGATGTTGACGTACTGTACTTGTACATAACGGTCGCCTCACGATACCCTCCTCCCATCCCTCGCTCTCGATCTCGATCTCGCTCTCTTTTCTTTTTTCTCCTACTCTTTTAATTTTTTAGCTATTTTAAGTTCAGCATCGCGAGGTCACGTTTTTGCGCCATTTCATATGTATGGGCTATCGATTTGGCTGTTAGGAGGAGTTTCAGATTCCTTCAACGCGGGTTTTTAATGTTTCAGTTCCTTACTCTTACGATTTTTGTGCCCTATGTACATTAAGACGGAAGAAAGTCCGCAGCGGGTAGATGAAATTTCATGGTTCAAAGTTTACCGGCCATCTGATATCCGGGACGCGGGGCCCTGTGGCAAAGGACAAACTGGGGATGCGAGGGCGCACAGAAAAAAAAGAAAGGTCTTGCTGTCAGCTGCAATCACTTTTCAATTGGAGTTGGTGGTTTGCTCGATCAAAGTGGGGCTAGTTTGGGCATTTGAGTGATGTATAGCTGTGACGATAACAGTCTAACATACAGCAGAGCTACCACAGATACGGGGCATGCGCTTGGTCTGGTCAGAAAAGGCCGCGATCTGAGGAGAAGTGAAAATGTCCCGAGTGATGAGTTGTGGTCAGTCGACGGGCATGCTAGCGAGGAGGCAACCATTGCTGCAACCCCTGATAACAACTGGGTTAGGGTTTTAGTCACAGTTCTTGTGTTTTTTCTTTTTTCTTTTTTCTTTCTTTTTTTTCGTTTTCCCATTCAAAAGCCGAGACCGGCAGGCGTATCGCATCGACTAAAGTAAACAGCTGCGACAAACGGTAGATTTTGGTATGTACCCCATCTCGTACCTTAACTCCAGGGAAACCTTTCGGAGTAAAGAACCCCAGCAGTTAGTCTACAGAAGGCCGGGAGAAGTGCATCGAAAGGGTAAATTCCTTGCATCACCCGGCCACAAAGACAGGACAAGCAAGACATGGCAAAACACCCTGGCCCACATTTTTTTTCAACAGCGTCTAAAGATAGATTTTCAACCACGGTATGGCGCCGTGACATCGTGTTATTTGATATGCAATAGGAATCCGACCATAGTATTGGTGAAGGGAGGGATGAAGGAAGTAAGGGATGATCTAGAAAGGTAATGTTGGAAAAAGCAAAAAAAAAAGAGAGGGAAAAAAAAGATAAAAAAAGATAGAGAAAAGGTACCAGGAGCCTCGCTTCGTGATCAACTTACCCAACAACAAATCATCACGCCGGCAAGTGGACTGGAGGGAGGTGAATTAATGCTGGGATAAGATAAAAAAAAGTGGGACATGGGAAGGGGGAAGAGGGAGGTTGGGGGGTGGGGGGAGTCTACGGTACCGGTACTGTACCCTATGGTGTGAATACTTTTGAGTGAAGTAGTACAGATCTAAGCTCAAAACGGAGGTATAGATTCTACTGACAAAGAATATCATATCATGGAAAGGGCATAGCTAGAAGTTGCCGCCTGTATGGGGAAAGGTATGAACGTTCTTTCCGGTACCGGTACGTGGGGTTGAACAGCTCTTGCTGAGATATATTTAACTTTTTTCCCGCTAGGCAAAAAGTAGGTACCGTTCTGTATATCTGGAGAACCGCAAGGCAACTGTCACGGGGGCGCGGGGATGTAGCAGTTTTCAGCTCTCCGTGGTTAAAAGGAAAAAAAAAAAAAGTTATAATAAGTAATACCCTGCCTTGCGAAGCTATGGGGTTTGTCTCTTTCCTCTCTCTCTTTCTGCCCTTTCCTCTTCTCATTCGTCTCCCCCCCCCCCCCCTTCGACCTCCTTGGGCTTAGATTCGAAACTCAGACCATTAATGTCCCCGTGTACATAAACTGGACTGTTCTACTGCATTTCTGTCTCGCTATAAGACCCCGTTTAGTGTTTCGTTGGTTGAACTCTGCAGTCTTACATGGGGGGGTGGCTTGGAGTTTTTCCGCAATGGGGATTAAGTGTGGGTGGATAACGGGGGGGGGGGGTGTCGGTGATGAAGAGGAGGAGTTTATACAGCAAAGCTCTGATCGGTGGAGGTTGCCCGGCCTGCTGGGCCTTTTTTGTATTCTTAACCGGTTTCTGTTTCCCATAGGAGAATACCGAGTGACGTTCTATCCGACGGATCCTTGAAAAGATGAAACGACTATCAAATGTAAGTAGCTCCTGCCTTCCACCTCTTCCATCATCTCACACTCACATATCTTCAAGCGATGGAAAAGCTAGAGGTGCATCGTCAATTCCTTCTCGTACTACCATATTTTCCCTATGGCACTGATGAAATTGCTAGTTTAGCCGAGTTTTTTTGCCCGTGAGGACGGTCGGGTGTTTCTATGAGTCTAGAAACAAGGGGGAGAGGGGAAAGATGTGAACATCATGGTCCAAACAAGCTTCCATCCTTATGGTAGAAAGGATATAAAAAGAAACAGAACGGTTTTTTTTTACTCTGCTTTCTTTTTTCACTCTACGAACTCCGGGTCTCGGGGAATCACGGTAGATCCAGCACGGTGCTTACACGACGTTTGAAAACCCTCGTGAAGAGGAAAAAAAAAAAAATGAAAAAAAAAATGAGACCATACGATGGTTCACAAAAGTTCGCATAAATTATCTGATTGAATTATGATATAAAAAATCCCAACCTTTCCAAGTACCGTCCTTTAATACTATTTACAGCTACCGTACCGTAAGTGATGCTCATCCTCAGGATATCGTGACGTGTTCAAGGATTCATAAACTATCACCTATCGCGCAGAAAATGGGAGGAATTTTTTTTTTGCTTTTTGGACCGTGAAATTTTGCGATCTCGCGCGCAGGAGGAATGCCGTAGGCGAGTAAGCCAGAGGAATCTGAATATCGGCGTGCGGGGGTGGTGAATGGTTTCCAAGGGGTTGTAAAAAAGATATGGCGGTGAAAGTATATATTTAGATCTGGGGGTGGTCCGTGATGAGCATCGAGTTTTCTTTCCTTTTCATTGAGCTGTTATAAACGAGGGAGCACAAGTCCTCGTGTGCCTGTGATGGGAGGGGCGCAACAGCAGCAGAAGGGCAGAGAAAAAAAAGGAAAGAAAAAGTGGAGATTCCGTCTTCTGGGCAGATGTGCACTAGTACCGTGCCCTTGTATGGCTTGCAATGCCCATCTTACATACAAATTCGGTACATATTCGCCGTGACATGATACCGTCTGTCAGGGCGCTGCTCTTCCCCTACAACAACGTACCGTACTGTGCTGTACCTCATAGTACAAGTACGTGTATTGTCTCTGAAAGAAAAGGAAAAAACAAAGAAAAAAAGAAAGAAGCTAGTCCCTGCCTCTACCTCCACCGGATAGCTATCCTACGGTACAAGTACGAGTACACCAATCCACTATGATACCCGTACGTTTCCAGAAAGATCGAGCTTTGGCTCACCCTGCAATGCTCAGCACCAACCCATGGAACATTTGAGATCTTTGTCTCGACGATTGACTCAAGTCGGTATGAGTTGCACCAGGCACACAAGAGCAGCGAGAACGAGAGCGACAAACTGCTTTTTTTCTTCTTCTTTCTTCTTTCTCGATTGTTACCCTTCCCTGCGCCTCATTAAAAATAAACCTACAGTCCGAATTGGGAGAAGACAGCCAACGGTGTTTCGAATGCTTATTGGCCCCTCTATCAACCCCGTTTGTTGGCTCTGTCTCTCTGCTCGCACAGTGAAAAAGACTCAACCGACGTCAGAGCTCGTTTAGTGGTCGCATGAGAGAAATGTGATGCGCGAAGCTATCAAACGTCTTTTGGATCGGGGGTATGCCGACGGCGCTGTAGATTACAGTGGAGTCGAGGTTATGGGCAAATGTTGGGCATCAGTGACACCTTTAGTTCTTCAAAAATTTCCCGGGCTTTTCGGCCTGTGAACTCATTGGAGATGCTATATCGACTCCGGGGTACCGTGCTCATGGAAAAGGCAAGGATTATTAGCATCTGGAATCCATTTTTTCCCTTCTACTCTCCATACAGAATGAAAAACAAGCTATTTATATTGTCTATTAAGTATTTGTAATATCATCGCAACTATTCGAAAACTCTATTAATAGCATCTCTCTTTGAGAGGGACACAACTTCAACTTCATAGTCACTCACTCGAATAGGACCCCCCGATCAGGAGGTGCTATCGGAACGCGCCGTTAAGGAATCTGGGATCCCCACAAAGAAAAATCCAAGGACCATTATGATGGCTGTAAGGGTCGAAGAATATGTCGAAGTGAACGTGGGCCACACTAGCCTGAGACCGTAATCCGAAGCTATACATAGGAATATGTACCCCACCATGATGACCCGACGGTCGGAATTTGGGAGGAAGGAGAGAAGGCCGGCAGAAGGTGGAGGCATTTCATCTGTGCGCCAATTGAGGTTATTGTGGAGTCGGACATCGGGGTTCCAACTCCGCCCGCCCGTACCGGGCCCGCATGCATTGACACGATTGGCCCGCCTTCTGGCTCTCCCCCTGGCCCTCGCTCTTTCGGTCTCAACATCGAGGCGTATGAAGGCATGACGAAATGCCTTGCCTCTAACGGTATTAGGTATACTTACTCCAGAAAGACCCGAATCTATATCCATTGGGTCACCTACCATAATCACATCTTCAAAGTCGTCGTCGTCGTCGTCGTCGTCGATATCCATTGGGTCTGTTCCTCCAGATGCCTCCGCCCTTTTTAGATTCTCCACGAATACCCTCATCTCCTGGGCGGGCATTCGCAGATGCGGGCGGGCCTGCAGTAGCGTCCTGCAAACCTGATTGTCTAGGCATAGGTTATTACCCGTCCAGCTGCCCCATCCGGTGATGTGCAAAGGATTGCTGAAGGGACCTGTTGGGCTATGTTCTATATCAGTTACGTAGCCAAAGATTAGCCATTCAAGCAGGTGCCCAATTTCTCCAGTTATCATGTCATCCGGGTCATAGTCGGGGTGCGCTCTATCCTCAGCCGGGCCCGATTGGACCAGATATCGTAGGCCCCGGGGTGTTCGAAAATAGGCGTCACGGTCTGCTCCAATATGCCACTGAATACCTTCTGTTAGTAAGGGACTTCCCAGGAGAATATTAAAGAGGGGCCAATTACACAAGTGTTCAAGTAATGACCGAATTCATGAGCTACGGTAACGAACAGGATGAACACGATGGTATCGTAATCATCTCCATCTCGATACGCCTGCTCAAGGGAGTCGAAAATGACCGAATTCAGAGTCAATTTATGACTGTGCCGGCCGAATCGGGGGACGTATCCATAACAGTTATCTATTCGCTCTCTGCCGCCTTGAGTTTTGCCTTCCCGGATTATCTCTACCACGGGAAAACCGTCCAAAACCCACCTCATAACACCTTCAACTGTTCAAATTGTTAGATTAAATGGAAGAAAGGGGGGGGGGGAGAGCAGATTTTTAGCGCATACCTTCGTTGACTGTAGCAGGAGGCTCATCAGCTATATTATCCTCACTTCCTGTGCGGTACCTGCTTGGATGGGATCGATTGACGATCGCATACTTGGCAGCGACAGAGGGCTCGAGTAACTTGGTACGGAAAAAATCAATCAACTTATAGATGTAATGGTCCTGAGTTAGAGCTCCTCGTACTTTTGGGGCCCCTGACCTAGTGTCGTATATTGTTAGACGACTTCTCGCAGCTGTCTGCAACGTCGGATCAACCTGGGGAACTGGGGCAGTGATGAGCGCAATTGTCTCTGGGAACTCCATTACCACCTCCAAAGGGTGGTCAACAAGAAGCGGTGCATGGAGACCTGGGTCGTCAGCCCCCATGGTTCGCAAATTCTCCATTGCTGCCATGAAATATTCATTCTGCGGAATCCATCGCGCGGCACCGTCTACCAAACCTTGGTTTTCGGCCGGAAGCGCAGGTGTACCCATGGTATATCTCCGAAATATTCTGCCGACGGAGACATCCGGTATGGGCTCTCCAGGTCTGCGGTCGGGGAGGGGATCCCCAACTGCGTCCGGGAGAGGGTCGTTGGCTAATCGTGAAATTACACCTCCGGGGGCCGGGGGTGAGAATCTCCTGGGGTCTGGCACTAGTGTTTCGACCGCACCGCTATTCAGCCTTGCGTTCACCTGGCTGACGATGTTGGCAGCATCTATGCGGTGCCTATGGTTTGGCAGTGAAGCTATAGTTGCAAAGATTCTCAGAAGTCCGTCACAGTTGCCTGGTAATCTCCGGTTGGGGGTACGGCGTTTGTGGGCTCGTTTGAGTCTGGTCAGTCGGGCCGCTAGATCTTCAGGATTGCTGAAGCTGAAGCCGTAGTGTATGAACCATTGATTGATGAAATCCTGGTCGTCATTAGAGAGTAAACCAGGAAGTCTGGGAGATGAGCTAGAGAGTGAGATAGAAGGGCTAAGAGATGACATAGACGACATGGCTGCTTTCTTTTGATAGAGAGTTTTGTTTTTGATGAGTGTGAAATATCTGGATTTCGGTTTTCCTCACAATCTACAGGTAATACTGGTGTATATATATATACATTGAGTGGAATTCATGAGGTGAAACTGAGGCAGGAGGTGAAATGATATTTTGTGCATGATTTATTCAAGTAGTTTAGTTGGGTTGCCATGGGCTGCCTCTCCTTTCGATAAGGTGGGGCGCCAACTCGGTTTCAAGAATTCCACTGAGTTCGGTTCAGAAGTTTATCAAATCCTTGTCTCTCAAGTAGAGGTGTCCCTTATGATGGCTCGCCCATGTTTGTTTAGGGGGTTTCAGAAACATCAATTTTCAAGATGATGATTCTGATAATCACTAAAGATCACTCGAATTACCTACATGATTTCAATGTGACATAAAGAGGTAGTTTGAGGCCGTGAAGAGATACTTGGAGTCGCAGCAGTCTCCAGATCGGCAGAGGTAGGATTGGTTTTATGATACCGTACCTGGGGTCGGGTTCAGCTCCCAATCTAATGTTCCGTTGGCCCTGCACATAAGGGTACCCCCGCCAAAGCTGCATGGGCTTTTTGCATAGGAAATCCTTTTACCAAGTCGTAACCCCCGGCAAAATCTCTGAATGTTGTAAAAGGGGTTTTTTCATGTAAAGTCAACACAAATCTTCTCAGGCTATACTCGGCGGGTTGCTTGGGGGGGTTTCAGAGTCTGGGCAGGGGCAAGCATTTGGGCAGCCCGTTGTATGCGCTTAATTACCCTGTTTAGGGAGTAGGAACTGAGTTAGGTATTTGCGAAAGGTTTTTTAGATTAGTTCCTGCCGCACAAGCTGAGACAAAGTCTGGAAGAATTGGTGCGTTTTCGAGGATATTTGCGTGATTCTCTTACTGAACCGCTCCCACCCGGGATCTCTGCAAGCCCAATACTTTCCCTCCCCCCGAGCACAAACAACCCATAATCTATGCTACCTCTTTGCTGAACAAATCAAACCCGTTTACCCACGGCCGTCCGGTCTCCCGAATAATAAACTAATTACTATAAACATGAAGAACTCCACTAGCCATCCAACTTCAATCATTTCTCCCCAATACCCCCGTTGATCAATTCTAAGTTGACGAAGCCCACCAACATGTAATTCCCCTTTAGCCACTTACCTCTCTCGTCACCCCCTGAACCAAACACTGCAATCGTGACGTTTGTCTTCCGAAATTTGCCTTGCTCCTTCATCGTAGCGAAGCCATTCGCCTTGTCTCCACCATTGTTGTTTGGATGTCTTTCACCGCTAGCGGACCTGCTTCACCGCACGTCCCTGGGATCTCTTTGCCTCTGCCATCACAACGGGTCTTCCATCTTCCACAAGAACCAGCTCCAGTACAGAAAATTCCTCCACAAATCCTACTCAGCGGCTGCAGAGGTGGCCTCCTTCCCGCTCCGTAGCTACACAGTGGCTCATACAACCTTGCGTATAAAATGGCCGAGTATTGGAGTAATGGTCGCATATACCAGGTAACCAGTGCCAGAATCCTTTAAAGCCCGGACCCTCCTCGTGGGATTGCTCTGGTTTGAGGCAGGTGGATTATGCGATCCCTAGTTTCTGGATTGGAATGCTGAAGGGGCTTCGTTACTTGTCGCCAGTGCGGGGCGAGAACACACTCTTCTTATACTTATCAGACTTCATCAAGCCTAGTGTGTAACATTTTGGGCTAACCCCTGGGCCCGGGACGTTCTCATAAGTACCGTGTATTTCCTCAGAATTCCGGTGCTCCGCCCCCTCGGCAACTAAAGGCAGTGTTACCTCTTGCTCCGCACATCTCCCTCGAGGCGTCGATCGCATTTCTCTAATCAGGGGTTCCCCTCATACATGGTATGAGTTCTCGATGCACTTAAAAATAAATTCGATCAACTTTACTACGGAGAAATCAGTAATGCTGGCCCCACCAAGAACCCTGGTATATATACGTACGGGAGGGGGCCATTTATTGTTCAATATGCCCAACATTTCTAGAGGCTACCTCTGATCCCAACTCGGGAAAATTCGGAGAAACTCCAGCTGTTCTAGTCTCAAGATCGAGCCGAGCGAAGAAGGAAAATCTCTAACCAAACACGAGGGCTATTATTATCCTCCACTGACAATAGGATATCAAACTAAACACTAGGCCTGAAAATCCGCTTAATGAACTGTCGTTCTTGATCGCTGAGATAGTATCGACTGACTGAACTGGCGTGGTGAGATTCATTATTGTTACATTCCTGAGACCCCTTTTAGTATTGGTCACCGAACCATTAAAACCAAGATGTAGACTTACTGGTGGGAAATTTCATGGTGTATCTGTGCCAATTGCTGGCCTTGCTGCTGTATCGCCCATCGCATGTCCTGGGGGCTCTGGTGAATCTATGGCAGTTGCCTCCCGAGATTCATGGCCGGGGGGTTGGTATCAATGCAAGCAGTTGGACCAAAGTAGCTGCACTGGAAACGGGGGAGTTTTATTGGGCTATTTTCTGGGGGTATGCTGAATCTGGTACTGAATATGCTTTATAAAGGTTAAGTATCGTAAGGACTTGAATAATTAGGACGTGTGCTCGGTGGTTCGAAATTTCCTCCTTTAGAAAAGGGGCTAAAAACGCGCTGGGGAATCTGCTCCCCGGGGCAAATAAGAAATGAAAAACGCTAGACTTTACTGGGAGAGGCTGATCCAACGTCCTAGCACATGACCTAATTATTCGAGTCCCTACGGTCTCGCAATATCGTGACGTTTGTGAGACGAACTGCTATTGTATATAGCTAGAAATTGGCTAGGGCCCCGGAATTTTGGTGGCATGCAATAGGAGTCCGTCTTGGAGACATCCCGACATTGCGAGTATACTACTTTCTGACAGTGTCGTGGCGCTGCTTGCTGCTGGGGTTTCGTAAAATCTCGTACAATCTACTATCAGATTATCAGCGGGAATTATGGCGTCGGTCCACGATAGCCTTAGTTTGACAGGTTACTTGAATTTCAAATACCAGTTTATGAGATCTAGTACACTCAGCATGCTCAGGTTTTACAGTGTGGACAAAACGCCAGTTCTTCTTAAAGGGGTTTGTCTCTGAGTACCGGGGTTGGGGGTTTGGCGGAGATAGCGGATTATGCAGGATTTTGCAGTTCTGCTCTAACCGCTGCTCGAATGGTGGGTGGTGTGAGTTCCGACCAAGTGCGCCTTATATCGGTGATGGAGTAATCCCAGTTGCATAGTTGATCGGAAGTTGTAGTATTAGCAGTGCATCCCCCGGGCGGGTGTACAGTACTGTACCAGCACTTGGGAAATTTCCTTTCTTCCTGGCGCTAGCCTCTGGAGGATTGTCGCGCTTTGTGCGGGCGGCGGAGTCCGCTCCGTGCAAAAAAGAAGGAGCAATGTTTTGGGTTGCGGGCATAGACAACTGCCTTGTCAGATGATCCGGACAGCACGCGGTTTTCGAGGAGGCCAGCCGCACAGCGCCCGCACCGCAGGCCACGGGCGAGGGCCTCGCAGATATGTAACTGCGGGGTGCTTGGATGTTGTAAGGGATGTGGCTGGCGGTAAGGGTTTCCTTGATAGAGGCTTGGGCGATGACCGCCACATTGATAAGGAAAAGCAGCAAAAGAAAAAAGAAAAAAGACTATTAACGGTGCTCGGTGCTTGTCTCTCGAGTGGGTCCTAGAGCCTCTTTAAATACTACAGTTCCAATCGGGATGTCAACGAATTCGTGACGGAGAGAGAGAGAGCGCAACATGCTTGCGATTGCCCACGCTGATCATCTGTGGTACCGTAAGCACTCAAATAATTGCCAGGGCGTTAGAGTTGCCTAGTAAGGTCTGGTTTTTTTGTTTGTCTCGGAGAGTAGGCTTTTTTTGGTGCTTTTTTCCAGAGGAGGGAGCTTTGGACTACCTGGGACACGGTCCAATTGTTGTTGTTACGGTGGTCCATTCGGGCACCCCTACAGTATCTATACTTGGCGATTCTGGCAATTCGTGAAGTATTCGAATGAATTGGCGCCAAGGTTATAGTGTTTAGGTGAAGTTCGGATATCTTGGCGTCGGGGCATCTCGATACTTTATTATATAGTTCTTGGACGTAGTTGATCGCTGGTCTGTTATTGTTCCCTATCGCATACCCGTAGCAAGGAAACGAAGCCACATAAAACTGCTGAAAAAGTCCCTTCTAATTTTAAGCTTTCTAATGTCAGCCCTCTCGGGGATATAAATGCATCTACAAGTGGCTAAGAGTCTAAGGATTCAACGTCTGGGTTTTTATTGCTTGAATTAGGCTGAAGCAATATTGTACTGAAGAGCCCTGAATTTCGGGGAAAGCATCAGGAGTTTGCATTGGTACTTGTAGAAAAAGTTACCTAATTGGTGTAACAGGTTTATTCCTGTCTAACGAAAATACAATAGGGCCGGCGATAGACCTGCTAGCGCTGGTACTAAGGGAGGCTTCAGGGGACCGGAAGCAAGAGATAATAGTTGAAGGACAAATAGGACTGAGGGATTGCCGTTCAACTAAGTGTATTCTTAGACTGAAGGTCTGTCGAAGTCTGCTGTCTCCTGCTAGCCAGGAGACTGGTTTAAATACAAAACCCAAGAGCGATAGCCTTCCTGCAATCATGATCATTACCAGTAGCTGCGCACATACCG
>Ga0307509_10007105_pt1 | contig 14770 bp, 14 predicted proteins | sample 10_EM_MG_FD_202245 | JGI IMG/M metagenome (GOLD analysis project Ga0307509, IMG submission 202245) | Populus trichocarpa ectomycorrhiza microbial communities from riparian zone in the Pacific Northwest, United States - 10_EM | ecosystem: Host-associated > Plants > Roots > Unclassified | place... | reverse complement strand
TTAACGATATTAAGTTTAACCGTTTTGATTCTTCGTGAATTATTTACTCTATCTTTATCTTCTACTTTAAGTTTTGGTGCGGTCGCAACCTAAGAGTTCACCTCTCTATAGGGTGCCCCCGTTACAGGGAAATACGGGATGAAGAGTCCATTGATGATGAGGAATGGCTAGACGCCGAGCCAGAGGGGGAAACTCGGGTGCCTCATGGCGCTGGGGTGATCTATGTGGACAATGGCGATGTAAGTATCTAATCCGCAGCATCATTCATCTATCTTTATCCTTCAAATTAAAATGGAATAGCTAATTACAGAAGGATCTCCAGGCACTTGGAGATCCGTGCCCCTCAACACGCCGGCGGAATATTCCATCGCAAATGGAAGTACCGGCAAGCTCTAATCCAATTGCGACGGCGTCGGGGTTGCGCTCTTCAGGCCCTTCTGGGCCTTCTGAGTTGGAGAAAGTTCGAGCGCTTTGCGCAATGGCCAAGGAGCACCCGTGGATGCTTGATTGGCTGGCAAACCCAGGAGATGTATCTGTGAGGTATCAAGGACACGATGGCGCCGAGGACACACCTCCTGCCAGTCAATCTATGATTTGTAACGCACTTCCCCTCTCGCCTCCCGCTGCTCCACATTCTGGGTTCGATCTCACGACTCCGGAGAGACCAATGGAACATCCCTCTCCCCCACGTGAACACCTGCCAGCCACAATCAATGAGTCCCCGACCCAGCCACCAGCACCAGTGACACACCCGGCACGCGGATCTCAAAACCGTAGTTCTCCGCTAGCCCCAAACTACACCCTATCTACTCCTCAGGTGCACTGTATAGCAAGACGCAGCACAGGCAGCAAATAAAACGAGATTCACTACTTTTTTGAGTAATCTTTTTTACATTTTTACCCAAACAACCTTACCGTTTACTAGATGTTGTGTTCCCTGTGGTGTCATTGAATTTCTTTTCTGCTTCTTGTTCGTAGCTAGTATCAGATAGAACACAATTAATGATACCTGTGCGCACCCTTGCATCAGCTTCTTGACCTTACTTCCCCTTGAGGTAACGTCTAATATGTTTTTCCGGATTGGGCACGCCTCGCATAGTCTGTCCATAACCTGGCAGGCGATGGCCAATAGAACTAGACAATTAGCGAGGATGCATGACGTGAAAACTGATATCTCGAAGTTCAATGGTGTTGAATCAAAGTCCGGAGATTAAGATTGATAAATCTAAACTGCTTTTAGCGTGGCGTGAGTCTTGCTAGAATTGGTGTCACTAAGCGATACTCGTTGTGGCTAGTTTTTGCTTAGGCTCAGACATCGACGACGCCTAGTACATTAGCGACGGCCGCATTCCGTCGAACTGGTTCATACCAGAGTCTAGATTAACATTATACATGAGCTCGTCCAGAGTATTAACTTAATGATGAACAAGCAGAAAAACCCCTTTATGCAGCCAAATAGTCTTTTTCATTAACGAGTGATCATATGTGATGCTCAACCCCCCCCACCCCCCCCACCCGCCCCCTAAGTCCTAGCGTATAATACCAGACGTGTCCTACTCGACAAAACAACACACTCTTCATCTTTACCACACAATATATCGCTTTTTCATACGTCCTAATTCCTATCCTATACCTTTATCAAATGTCCAGCATTCAAACATGCATAAACAACCACAAGCCAATTCACGCAGCCAACCAACCACACAGGTAGCCAATCAGAACCGAAGTAGGCGCGACGTCGTACCAGTCGATAAGGCAGCCAGATAAGGAACGCAGCCGACCAAATCAGGCAGCACTCGCAGTGCACATTTGGGGGCTCAGAAATCTTCCCCACCACGGATCGTAAGACCTCTTCTGGTACGACCAGCCAAGCGCCCCCGAAGGGACACTTTACACACAGTGGCATATAACGATCACGAGGCTGATCAGGATGAGGATTGACAACTAATAACAGAAATCTTTCATCTCAGCGATGATAGCAGCGATGTGTACCAAAACTCCCACATATCTGATCAAACCGAATTGGACACAGAGTCAGACACAGATGAGAATGATAATGTGGATGGCACTAGATCAATAACACGTCATCAATCACACGTAGGGGAGAAACGAACCAACAACAGGGTATTGACTGTCCGAATTTCGACAACCTCCGGATCGCAGGAAGCCGCAATTGTCAGGCGTATCCCTGCTGCATGAGCATGTATAATACGAAGTAGTGCGTACACTCTACCGACGATCTCGACATCGCGTGTATCGCGTTCTTCATTAATGCCTACACACAGAGCCACAACGTCAGCAGTCCGACACTCAAGTCCTCGGAGCCAACAGGGCATGCCGGGCCATGAGCACATATGGCCTGAGACTAACTCACGGCGCAATACAGCTATTGGAGCAGAGGGAGCCGTCGTAGCACAGGCCAAGGGACTTATTCTCCTATATACCCTTTTTGATGAACCACCCCCGGGACCAGTTGCATTGACCACTCAGGTGCACCGTGTTTGGCTTCAGGCGCTCAATCACATATCCGATGCAGGGAATATAGAAGCATCTGAGGAAAGCGTAAAATTGGTAAGTAGAAATCAACCAATTTTACAAGAATCTTTTAGACGTCTGGACTAGTACTAACCTTTCCAGATACACCAAAAACACTCGGGGGTAAGATCCCAGTTTGTCTACCACGTGAAGCATGAGATCGTAAAATTGTACGATCTCCCCGAAGACCCAACGGCAATTGTGCGCTGGGTGGTCTACCTGCTGGAAAAGGATAGATTTATATGCTCCCCGAGAGGATATAAGGTCTGTTTTTGCTCTTATTAATGATGTGACCTATCCTCTTGCAACTAATCAGACTTAACTTGACGCAGAAAATAACAAATCGATTCCTGGCGCCCCAGATTCCCAAGGCCATCTGGAGAAAGTACTTCGAGGGTAGGAGAATGCGTGGGATTATTGATCCGGCATTTCTTGGGCGCATCAACGGTACCATGATTTGCTTACCGTGTGCGATAATCTGCCATGCACTGCGAGCATGGCAGACAGGAGTATATAAGGATCAGGGCGACTTCAAGCCTGAAGCCACAGGAGGTGAGCCAGAACGCTGACCTTTCTCTTTCCGGAGAAGACTAACCTAATGGCAACCATTTAAGATCTTTTTGCGCGCCAAAGGCAAACGTGGGCATCATGCCCCGACTCGGTTCAAACTCTGATTCTGGACAAAGTTCGTGGGACCATCCGTGGAAAGATGGAGCGAGAGCATGGAGTCCGACAAGATCGCCGGGAAGGCTTCACGGACGATTGGGCTGCTGTGGCAGCAGAACTAGAGGGTCAAGGTTCGACCAACCTTCAGCGATGGACAGCACCATGGAGTCAAACTCCGAATCACCTGCATCTTAGGCCTCTGCCGGAGGGCCAAAACCGTTCCCAGATGGCAGAAGCCTCTTTGGATTGTTGCACCGCGTCAGCAGCGGGTCTTCTTAGATATCTAGATTCGGATCCTCTGAGTCCGGACTCTTCACCAGAGGAGACCGTGGGGCTAACGTTGGACGCCGCGGTGAGCCCAACTCTGTTGTGTCAGCTATCTCTGAGTCTTGAGATCTTGGAACCTGAACTCGAGGAAACAGTTCATAGTGAGCCTGGAATGGAGGAAGAGGGAAATGGGGCAAGTGTATGAGAGGGTACATAAGAAATGGTGTGTTTGTAGAGTAAGATATAGTAATAATTATTTCATATTCCTAAGAAGACAGAACCAAAAGTGGAAATAGTAGAGCTCATCACCAGAGCGTGAGGTGCGAAAGAAAATACATTCTGGGAGACGTTGCGATATTGTCAGAAGTAGTTACTCGGGCGCCAGAACACCATACCAGAGTCAGGATATCGCAGCGCAGAGAGTCTGAACATGTCATGTGTAAGAATCAGGGGACACACCATATTTGGAGTAAAATCTGGAAGAAGTCATCACGCATCTGGAGATAATGGATAAGGATCGTGAGATCCTGACGCACGACGACAGAGCAGAGATATCTGGACGGGACATGGCCAGATGAAGGAAGCCCTGACTACGGGGGAGAGAGATCCGGCGTCAGGACGCAAGAGGACACTATCAGACGACATGGGAATTACATAGGGGTGATCATAGGTCGCCAGGACCATAGCCCTGAGCACCAGACGCTGTCAGGACGCACAGGGTGAAGAGGTCTGTGCCCGGGTGGCGTCAGGATTCAGGGTAGAAACAAAGGCAAATCAGGAGGCAACGTCGGATCGACCGGGCGTCCTAATTCGCGATTGACGTTCTGTGCATCAGGTGCGTCAGACACACAGGAAGCACAGACTGCAAGCTAGTTTTTTTGCTGATGTGGAAGGTCTGGACGTAAGAGGAAGTGGTAGAATGGGTAGTATGAGGGATCCTTTTATAGGTGTCGTCAAGAGCAAGAGCCTGTATGTGCCCTTGATCTTCCTTGTTTGGTTTTATTAGGGTATATACTGTACCTGCAAGGGTAGGGTAGGGTGTAGAAAGCTCTTGTCGTAAGGTATCATAGGCCTGACACATGACGATTGCGGATAGAAAGGAGCAATTGCGATTTGAGAATATTGAGATAGTAGACAATGAATTGTTAAGTTGATCTCAATACTCCATCTAGGAGGATACTCCCTTCCTGTGTCATTAAATCTATTTTGAAACCTTATCATGGGTGCAACGCCCAGAGATGTAGCATACTGCGATCTATCTTGGTGTCTCTTAGCGTTTAGAAAGGGTTAAGGCAAAGACATCAGTCAACCCTACACATCACACATCAAACAGAACACTAGGGGAACTTCACATTATGCTGACGAAGCTGAACTCCTCTGACTTGAAAGACATGCTATAAGAAATCAATTTATTCTAAGTCTAAGTACTCTATGAAATCTATCAATATCAAATGCTAATAGACTCGGGGTCTGCGTAGACCAAGGCTAGATTGAAGCACGCTAATAGTAATCAAACCCTCAGGGCAACACTCAAAGAGTCTCTCTTAAGCTCTGGCTCATGATGACTATATTTTTTGAAAGACGCCATTGGGCACTTCCAAAGATGGTCATCTTTCAATCACCCAGTAGCAAATGCAATTACGTGCTGTGTTTTGGACTTGTACTCGTTTGAATTATCAACATTGAACTGTGCCCAGTTCTTCCTGACCTTGTCGATATCTTGCGTCAGACTCCAGATATGTTTTGACTGCTGATGTGCATTCATCATTTCATGGGGTTTAAGAGCGAGAGGCATACGAAATCTGGGGGAACTGCTGCGTTCATCAATAGGGGATGTTATACTGTCAGTCCTGCCTTCAGGCGAAACAATGGTGTCAGAAACTTCTCATGATGAGCTCGACCATCTCCGAAGAGAAAGGGAAGAGTCTTGTGGGTTTTGAGATCCACTTGCCTTTGTACCGCTTGGTGGATTAGCCTTGGCGTTTGGTGGAGGTCTCCTGATGACATTATGTCCTGCTGCTGTGTTTGCCCAATTCGAGACAGCATCTGGTAATAGGTATCTGTGTCTTGGCTTAGCAGGTGTAGGGGTACTCGTTTGTGTTGCTGGATGATGACAATAGACAAGGATGTCAAGTGGGTCCGTGTTAGGTTGATTTGAAAGAAGCCAGGTACATACATCTTCATCACTCTAGATGAAAATATAATTTTTATACTGTAACACATGTAAAGGGTCCTCATGAAGCTAATGCTGTCATTCACCGAGAGCGCTAAATATCTAGCGAATGCTATCGGATAGTACAAACCTTTTAATTGCCGATGACAACCCCCCAATGTCATATGAATTTAAGTCTGCAAAATCCACACCAGTCATAAGAGAATGGTGCCAGAAGAGGATGTGATAATTGGGTCGTGGAGCATGGCTATCAACTGGATATCGTTGCCAAACAATGAGTAGGGCCTGTGGCCATCCAAGTAGAGTACTCTAGTCTGGATCTCATGTGTCAGTAAGTCACCACACAAATAATATTGATTATTTTGAAAATAACTTACTTATTTGCCTTATATCTGACAGATCTGGTACAGCTTCTCTTACCACAGGCTGATTTTGCACATGGCGAAGTGCCAGGACATGATAATCTACCGGCGCAGGTATACCAGGGACAGTTAAGGCGGCGGCTTGTGGGATTTGCAGAGGGTTCTCCAGTAGCCGAGCACCTTTTTGGAGATTATCACGCTTGATGAATACAACCTTACAATCACAGGAGGAAGTACAGGGAGAGGCATATTCTGCAGAGAACTTCCTGAAGAACCAGGATTTGCAGACACTATCGAGGGAGGTTGGACTAACCCTTGGGTATTTGCTGGGGGAGCTTGGATTTAGTTTGCTCACAGACCAGAATTTGCAGACACTTCGAGGAAGCTTGGTTTGGCCCTTGGGGATTGGGCGGAGGAGCCTGGATTTGGTTTGCAACACCGGCTCTCTGAGGAGGATTGTTTAGTGGCATGTTATTCACCATAATCTGAGGAAACATTTGTTGTGGGTTATTAGCCAGAGCAGCACCTGATATTTGGAGTATGCTACCAGATGAGCACAACCACAATTTGAGAGGGAGCATCACTGGAGAAGGAGACACATTCTGCGCAGCTCTTCCTGATGGACGAGGATTGACAGAGGCTGGAAAAGGAAGTTGGATTGTGATAACGACACTCTGATGGCAGCTCGCTCACAACCCAATGATAACTGGGGTAGAGTAGGTAATGGTGCGAAGCACGGAGAAAAAGCACCTAGGTGGTGGTTCCGGTATGTGATGATAACGATGTGGATGTTCAATGTACGATACAGGAACCTCTATACTGGCTCAGACTAAATACAGAAGAGAGCGCACAATCACACAAAACAGGAAAAACCCAAACAACGGGACAAACCCGCAAGTGGCAGTCACCACCCTAAACCGGTCGTACCCCAAACTAACTATCATACACGAACAACTATGGCATTCCAGCAATCAGATTGGCCCTTGGGGATTCGGTGGGGGAGGAGGGTTTTGGTATGGACAAGCGGCTGGGGGAGGAGGTTGGGTTTGAGCTGGCCTGGGTGAATTGGCTGGTAGAGCATTTGGGGGCCCAGTGCATGCATTCTGCACAGCTGTTGCAAGACGCAATTGGCTTCCGGAGAGGGCATTTGCTGAGAGTAACATGTCCGGGACTCTGTGTAACAACCCTATGATAGGTATCTACAATAACTACCACCTTAGCCCAAATGGTATACTGAGTGGTAACCGAAGGAGGTATGGTTTAGTATACTTGGTAGACAAGAAGGCTGATTCGCCTAGGGCAAGGCCCAGGAAACAGTAGAGTAGCCTTAGGTATTCTATTAAGCAGGGTAACCTTTCAGGGGAATATTTGCATAAAGTCAAGAGAATTATGGGAATGTTATACGGATCTCCAAGATGACTTTTGTGGTCAACTGGAGGATTACCGGACGGGTTAAAGGTATAAGAGGACAAAGTTACACTATCTGGGGAATTTGGCCATTATGCCCATGGGACACAGTGATCCTACTGAGGGAGCCAAGTTACCCTACGTTCACCGGCAAAGTCATTCTGGAACTTAGAGAGGCCAATTGCCTCACATTGTACGGGCGGGTAGATGTTCATGGGCGTACACACACCTGCGTAGAAAGGCTAGCAGCCTGAGCAGTAGTGGCCCGGACATACAATTGAAGTTTGGAGAGTTGAACTAACACACCCCTGTGGCCCCAGCGTTGGGACGGCGCATTATCAGCAGACGGCTGCATAGTTGCTCGTTTGCATGTCAAAGAGGGCATCAGAGCAGCTGCCATAATACTGTATACGACGTCGCCGTCCGTCCGACTGCATGTCGTTCGCAGGATATAAAAGGGGAGTATGGGTAACTGCCAATATGGGGGTCACCCATATATGGTGTCTCCGGCACCTAGGAGTCTATCGTAGATTACAGGTAGTAGGGTAGTCTTCCTAGTGGTACTTAGGTAGTACAAGGAGGCAGGGGGCTTTCGGAACAAATACCTCAGTAACCAGCCAGGACCTTCTCCCCTTGATTTGTAGCATTACTATGGGTTGTCAATGGACTCTAGAGGTATGAGTCTTATCACGGTAAAGTACCTCCTGTGAGGCTGGCTATGAGTAGTACCCATCAAGCCAACCATCGATTACATCTTACCAGGGGAGCTTGCATGTCAAATTATCACATTTAGTAGTCGTGTAGATTAAATGATTGACTGCATAGCTTGTATAGACGAAACTACTACTGGGCTAGTGAGTCCACCACCTAGGTATTGACTCCAGTTGTTGTCATAACAGCCAGCCACAGGCATAACTTCCATAGGAAGAGGTTTTCACACCTGGGGTTGTATTGGCGAAGAATTGCAGAAACAGATATCCTATTGACAGAGTTAAGTGTACCCAAGTTGGTCTGATACATCTGGCAGGATAATACTTGATGGAGGGTAGACCATGGACAACCATGAGTAGGACAGGGTGCTCACAACAAGGTCAGAGTGGGGGTGAATGTCAAAAGGTTAAATCTGATATCTATAATCAGTTTAAGCGTTTCGCATTCTACTTCGACAACCAACTTTTGCTCGAGTGAACCAATTGAGTGAAGCTTTGAGCTTGACAATATTAAGTTTTACCGTTTGATTCTTTTGAATTATATATCTCATCTTTATCTTCTGCTTTGAGTGTTTGGTGTGGTCGCAACCTTAGAGTTCACCTCTCCATAGGGTTGTAACGACCCTACAATAGGTAGCTACAATCACTATCACCTTAGCCCAAATGGTATACCAAGTGGTATCTAAAGGTGGTATGGTCTCGTATATATTATACACATGGCTGGTAATCCTAGGATAAGGCCTAGGGAATAGTTGAGTAACCTTGAGGTACTCTACTAGGCAGGGTAACCTTTCGGGAAAACATTCGCTTAAGGTCAATAGAATTATGGGAATGTTACACGGACCTCCGAGACGACTTCTGTGGTCGCCTGGAGGACTTCCTGAGCGGTTAAAGGCATAAGAGGGCAAAGTTACCCTACCTTGGGAATTTGGTCATTATGCCCATGGACCCCAGTTACCCTACTGAGGTGTCCAAGTTACCCTACCTTCACCGGCAAAGTCATCCTAGAACTTGGAGGTCGATTGCCTCACATTCTATGGGCTCTTAGATGTTCTTGGGCGCACACGCATCTGTGCGGGGAGGCCCCACGCCTACATAAGGGTGGCCCGAACATGCTATTGAACTTGGGCGGGTTTTGCTAACACCCCCCTCTGGCCCCAGCGTTGGGACGGCGCGTCATAGGCAGACGGCTGTGTAGTTGCTCGTTTGCTAGTTAAAAGAGGTCATTGGAGCAGCTGCCGTAACACCGTATAAGTCGTCGCCGTCCGTCCGACTGAATGTCGTTCGCAGGATATATAAGGGGAGTATGGGTAACCGCCAAAATGGGGGTCATCCATATATGGTCTCTCGGGCATCTAGGAGTCTATTCTAGCCTACGGGTTGTAGGGTAGTCTTCCTAGTGGTACTCAGGTAGTCTCAGAAGGCCAGGGTGCTTTCGAGACAAATACCTCAGTAACCAGCCTGGACCTTCTCCCCTTGATTTGTAGCATTACTATGGGTTGTTATTGGACTCTAGAGGTATGAGTCTTATCACGGTAGAGTATGTCCCGAGAGGCTGGCTATGGGTAGCACCCACTTAGCTAACCATCGGCTACATCTCACCGGGGGAGCTTGCATGTCAATTTATCACATTGAATAGTTGCGTAGATTAAATGATGGACTGCATAGCTTGTATAGACGAAACTGCCACTGGGCCAGTGAGTCCACCACCTAGGTATTGATTTTGGTTGTTGTCATAACAGTTAGCCACTGGTATGACTTTGATAGGAAGAGTTTTTCACCTGCGGTTGTATTGGAGATGCATTGCAGAAACTCATATCCTATTGACGGAGTTAAGTATACCCGAGTTGGTCCGACACTTCCGGCAGGATAAATCCTGATGGAGGGTAGACTTCGGACAGACCCTGAGCAGGACAGGGTACTCGCACAAAGGTCGGAAGTAGTGGTGAATGTCAAAGGCTTAAATCTGATATCTACTCAAGTTTAAGCGTTTGGCATTCTACTTCGACAACCAACTTTTCCTCGAGCGAACTAAATTGAGTGAAGCTTCGAGCTTAACTATATTAAGTTTTACCGTTAATTCTTCTGAATTATTTTAGCTCATCTTTATCTTCTACATTGAGTGTTTGGTGCGGTCGCAACCTTAGAGTTCACCTCTCTATAGGGTGCCCCTGTTACAAGAGTGTACCTGTTACACTCTCACATGTGCCACAGGGACCTGGGCACCTGTGGAAAGGGCTTATTTGGACTCTTTATTCTGTTAGTCAACTTCTTACCACACTCTTTAACTAGTTTAACAACAGTCTCGTCAACCTCCTGCAGCCAGGAAATGTCATTCGCGGCTGATGGAGTGGCGAGTTAATCACAGGTAGGTCTCAATCGGCTGACGCCGGGGACGATTTGCTCAAATCCTACATCTGGGAAGTGGTGAAGATCTGTAAGATAACCCCTGGCTAGCATTTGATTCTTCATCTCGTCCAGCCATGTAATGGGGGCACCCTGTAGAGAGGTGAACTCTAAGGTTGCGACTGCACCATATACTCAATGTATAAGATAACGATGCGATAAATATTTCAAAAGAATCAAACAGTAAAACTTAATATAGTTAAGCTCGAAGTTTTACTGAAACAGTTCACGCGAGGAAAAGTTGGTTGTCGAACTTGCATGCCAAATGCTTAAACTTAAGTAGATATAAGATTTACATCTTTGACATTCACCACTACTCCGACCTTGTTGCGAGCACTGTGTTCCGCGCAGGGCTTGTCCAAGGGCAACCCGCTATCCGGAATTATCCTGCTGGAAGTATCGGACTAGCTCGGGTTCGCTTAACTCCGTCAATAGGATATGAGCTTCTGCAATGCATCTCCAATACAACCGTAGGTGGAAAAACTCTTCCTATCGAAGTCATACCAGTGGCTAACTGTTATGACAACAACTGGAGTCAATACCTAGGTTGTGGACTCAGGGCCCCAGTGGTAGTTTCGTCTATACAAGCTGTCCATTGTATCATTTAATCTACACAACTATTCAATGTGATAATTTGACATGCAAGCTCCCATGGTGAGATGTAACTGATGGTTGGCTAAATGGGCACTACCCATAGCCCGCCTCTCGGGACATACTCTACGGCGATAAGACTCATACCTCTAGAGCGAATTGACAACCCATAGTAATGTTCCAAATCAAGGGGAGAAGGTCGTGGCTGGTTACCAAGATATTGGTCCCAAAAGCACCCAGGCCTCCTTGGACTACCTAAGTACCACTAGGAAGACTACCCTACTGCCTGTAGGCTAAGATAGACATCTAGGTGCCGGAGGGACCATTCATGGGTGACCCCCATATTGGTGGTTACCCATACTCCCATTGTATATCCTGCAAACGACATTCTGTTGGACAGACGGCGACAACTTATATGGTCTTACTGTAGGCACTCCAATGACCACTTTTCAATAGCAAATGAGCGACTACACCGCCGTTGGCCTATGATGCGCCGTCCCAATGCTAGGGCCAGAGGGGGGTGTTAGCTGAACTCGCCCCAGTTCAATAGTATATTCGGGCCACCCGTACAAAGGCATCGAACCTCACCACGCGGATGCGTGTGCCTCCATGAACATTCAGAGCCCCTAGAATGTAAGGCCATCAACCTCTAAGTTCTATGATGACTTTGTTGGTGAAGGTAGGGTAACTTGGACTCCTCAATAGGGTAACTGGGGTCGATGGGCATAATGGTCAAATTCCCAAGGTAGGGTAACTTCGCCCTCTTATGCCTTTAACCACTTCGGAAGTCCTCCTGTCAATACCTAAAGTTGTCCGGGAGGCCTGTGGAACATTCCCTTAAATTCCTTGACATTATGCGAACTTACTCCCGAAAGGTTACCCTGCCTTGTAAACTACCCTAGACTACTCAACTATTCCCTAGGCCTTGTTCTTGGGTTACCAGCTATTTGTATACTTAGTCTACGAGACCATACCACCTCTGGTTACAACTTGGTATACCATTTGGGCTAAGGTGATAGTCATTGTAGCTACCGATCGTAGGGTCGTTACACAACTCCCCTATTTTCTCTTGGTTCGTCCTCAGACCGTCAACCTCATCTTTTAGTCCCATGGTTGGCATTGGCTATAACCCTATGGTCTCTGGTTTTAGACTGATACCTCTCATGGACATGTTGCAACGCGTGCATTGCAGTATGTTCTAATATTTCAAACGGTTACCACAAATTCTCTTCTGGACCGTACCGTTCCAAAGCAACCATATACTGCACAACCCGGTGGAGAAACCTCTTCTCAGAATTCCCATACTACCGACTGTCAACTATATCATTGACAACATAACTAGGCTCATTGTCCACAATATCTGGCGCTGGTATTTCCTTCTGTGGTCTCCTGTTAGGATCCTCTCGGTAAGGCTCTAATAACCTGACATTGAATATACCATAAATTTCCCATCTCTCTGGCAGCTCGATCTCATAGGCCCTAGACCCAATCATCCGCAGGACAATTAATGGTAAAAGCATCTTGTCAGGTAGCTTGTCCATAGGCCTCTTTGTGCCGAGGTTCTTCCGGTTTGGCATCACTCTGTCCGCCTTCTTAGCTCTGCCATAGAGGACATCCTGCAGTATGAGATATTCCGGAGCTGGCTGTCTTTTCTGATCATACTATTTCTGTTGTCTTTCATGTGCCCGGTATATTGTCTCTCGGCTTTCTTGCCAGGTTCCTTCCCAATGCTTAACCATAAGCTCACTGTCCCTGTGTATTCCCTTATTCTCTGACAGCATCCCCGACCATTGAGTTTGCGAGGAGAATCCATAATTAATGTGAAAAGGACTAGCCTTTGGAGATTCAGACGATGAAGTATTATACACATTTCTGCAAATGGTAACAGCGATACCCAATCATCTTGCTGATAGGTGCAATAACCCCTCTAGAATTGCTCCAGTGTCTGTTTGACCCATTCAGTTTGCCCATCACTCTCAGGATGGAATGCAGTATACATATGCAACTTTAGTTGCAGTAGTTGCATTAGGCTTGTCCAAAACTTGGATGTGAATCGGGTAGCTCAGTTTGAGACAATTGATTCCGGAAGCCCATGGAGGTGCCAGATTTCTTTCACAAATGTCAAGGCCAGTTCCTGAATATCTTCCGCAGTCTTTAGCGGAATGAAGTGTGCCATTGTAACGGGTGAATCCTATAAAGAGGTGAACTCTAAGGTTGCGACCGCACCAAAACTCAAAGTAGAAGATAAAAATAGAGTAAATAATTCACGAAGAATCAAAACGGTTAAACTTAATATCGTTAAGCTGAAAGCTTCACTCAATATGTTCTCTGGAGGAAAGTTGGTTATCGAAGTAGAATGCCAAATGCTTAAACTTAAGTAGATATCAGATTTAAGGCTTTGACATTCACCACTACTCCGACCTTGTGCGAGCACCCTGTCCTGCTCAGGGTCTGTCCGAGGTCTACCCTCAATCAGGAATTATCCAGCTGGAAGTGTCGGACCAACTCGGGTACACAAGACTCAGTCAACAGGATATGAGTTTGTGCAATGCATCTCCAATACAACAGCAGGTGAAAAACTCTTCCTATCGAACTCATACCAGTGGCTAACTGTTATGACAACAACCGGAGTCAATACCTAGGTGGTGGACTCACTGGCCCAGTGGTAGTTTCGTCTATACAAGCTATGCAGTCCATCATTTAATCTACTCGTCTATACAAGCTATGCAGTCCATCATTTAATCTACTCGTCTATCCAAGGTGATAAATTGACATGCAAGCTCCCCCGGTGAGATGTAGCCGATGGTTGGCTAAGTGGGCGCTACCCATAGCCAGCCTTTCGGGATATACTCTACCGTGATAAGACTCATACCTCTAGAGTCCAATAACAACCCATAGTAATGCTACAAATCAAGGGGAGAAGGCCCGGGCTGGTTACTGAGGTATTTGTCTCAAAAGCACCCTGGCCTTCTGAGACTACCTGAGTACCACTAGGAAGACTACCCTACTACCCGTAGGCAAGAATAGACACCTAGGTGCCCGAGAGACCATATATGGGCGACCCCCATTTTCGCTGTTACCCATACTCCCCTTATATATCCTGCGAACGACATTCAGTCGGACAGAGGGCGACGACTTATACGGTGTTATGGCTGCTGCTCCTGTAACGGGGGCACCCTATAGAGAGGTGAACTCTAAGGTTGCGACCGCACCAAACACTCAAAGTAGAAGATAAAGATGAGATAAAATAATTCAGAAGAATCATCGGTAAAACTTAATATAGTTAAGCTCGAAGGTTCACTCAATTTAGTTCTCTCGAGGAAAAGTTGGTTGTCGAAGTAGAATGCCAAACGCTTAAACTTAAGTAGATATCAGATTCAAGCCTTTGACATTCACCACTACTTCCAACATTGTGCGAGCACCCTGTCCTGCTCAGGGTTTGCCCGAGGTCTACCCTCCATCAGGATTTATCCTGCCGGAAGTGTCGGACCAACTCGGGTACACTTAACTCCCTCAATAGGATATGGGTTTCTGCAATGCATCTCCAATACAACCGCAGGTGGAAAAACTCTTCCTATCGAAGTCATACCAGTGGCTAGCTGTTATGACAACAACCGGAGTCAATACCTAGGTGGTGGACTCACTGGCCCAGT
>Ga0307509_10007104_pt1 | contig 14771 bp, 14 predicted proteins | sample 10_EM_MG_FD_202245 | JGI IMG/M metagenome (GOLD analysis project Ga0307509, IMG submission 202245) | Populus trichocarpa ectomycorrhiza microbial communities from riparian zone in the Pacific Northwest, United States - 10_EM | ecosystem: Host-associated > Plants > Roots > Unclassified | place... | reverse complement strand
CGATTCACCCTCTCCTAGAAGGCGACCACGCCCGGCGCATCCGTACATTGGACGTTCACCTCGCCATGTCCAACACCGTTGAGGAGGAGAGCCCGGACGATCGCTTTAGGGACGCCCTCGACGCCTTCGGACTACTTTGATTCTCCCTACCCGCCCTCCAAACCCTCAGTTTCCGGGTAGCCCACGAGTTTGGTGCAGATACCCACCTGGAACTCCCAAAAGATCTGTTCTTTTGGGAGTCTTCACCGCCCACCAACTTACGTCACCTCGCTCTCCGCGGTTGTTACGGCGGTCATATCCAGGCCGTGCGTAACCTGACATCCCTCGAGCTGGATGGGGGTCGGAGCGCCCTTGATTTCATCGAACTCGACCAATTCTCATTCCTTCCGTTTATCTCCAGCAACCGATCTCTTGTGTCCCTCAGTTTGTCGCGGTGCAGTTTCCCGGACCCTGCGCAACTGTTATCGGTCACTCCCGCGATACTTCCAGAACTCAAGTCCCTCCGGCTGACGGATGACCACGGACTGTCTGGTTTCCCCAGCCTCGTCGACGTTCCCGCCTTTAAGTCATTAACGTCACTTCGGGTCTCAGTTCGGAGCTATTTTTTCGGTTTCCCTACTCTAGCACACGCAGAAAGTAATGATGGATTTCAGCTGTCCTACGATCACCCCGACGATGCCGACATGTTATCGGATTGGCTTGGCGTTGTGTATGGCGCAGACCCGAATCTGTCTTTCATTCGTTTTGACGGACGGCAACCTGAGTCGAGGGTGAAAAACGAAATGGTTACCTTTCCTCCATCATTCTTCGTGAAGGCGAAGGTTCTGGAATTTGGCTATTCCTTCGCCCGCCTTGGGTACCCCGACCTCTGGGAGCACCTCGAACGAGTTGGGCCACAGCTGGCTACCTTACGCTTGGGGGTCATCGAAGGGATGAAACCGGAGATTGCACAGTCGGTAGAGAAGCTCGTCAAGGCGAGATTCAACAAGAGCATGCCGCTGGAAAAGCTGGAGAGGATGAGGATTGAACGGATGAGTGAGGAGGACGAAAAGAAGGCGGAAAGGCTTTGGGAAGAGTTCCGGGGTGGTCTCGACATCGACCAGTATCTTTCTCCTCGATGACTATTGCAGACACCACCGTGTTGGCGTGTTTCTGTGTATTGATGTACCTTGGGGTCCGAGATCGTACAATAATTTCAGGAGGACGTGATTGTGGTACAGTGGCCCCGGGCTCCGGTTGAATTATTGGACGCAAGCGGACGCGACGACGAGGATTGTAGGATTTTGTGAGGATCTTGTGAGAACAGCAGGGAATTGATGGGCTCCACCAGGTGGCAGACGCCGTGAGCGCTCCCGTCTAATCTCTTCCACTTCGGCCATCTCCCCTCTCAACAATGGTACTCTGTCGCGTCCGTACAATCACTTCGGTCAAGCTAACGGCGACCCGCTAGCCATCCATCAATGTCAATCACTGCCCAGACCAGAGAGCTCCTCCTTTCCCTTACACGGAACATCATCGATGTTGGGTAAGTTGGTATCTGAGCACGTTGTGGGAGAATGTGCTTATCCGGGTGCGAGTACAGTTCACAAAATGCTCTGATGGAACACGACAATGCAAGTCTGCCCAAGATCCCAATTCCCCTATATTGCTGATACCGCAAGCAGCTGCAAAAACTCTACTCCTCCCTTCAATGCGCTGTCAGAAGTGTCGCTGTCGCTCAGAACGAGCTCAGCCTCATAAACAGACTCCCCCCTGAAACTATGGTCAATATCTCCGAGTTTGTCGTGGAGCCAAGGACTCGAGAGTCGATGTTCGAGATCGTGAAGATGACCCACGTTTGCCAGTATTGGAGGTCCACCTTGATCTCGTATCCTCGCTTATGGCCCTCGATTTTTGTGGGAAACGGCCGCAGCCTGAACTTTGCAGCCGCATGTCTGGAGAGGAGCCGAGAAGGTCCCCTGACCGTGCATTTGGACTGGGGACACGGCAATGACGAACACTACCCCAACTGTACATGTATCTGGGACGAGTGGGAAGAGATGTATATCAACAAGAGAAACACCTGCCGTTACCACACCACGATTCACCCCCCCCTGGAAACCAACCACACCCGGCGCATCCGCACATTAGACGTTCAACTCACCATGCTCGACGATGTTGCAAAACAAGGCCCAGACCAGCTCTTTGAGGACACCCTTGGCTACTTCGAGCTCTTCACATCCCCCCTACCCACCCTCGAAAGCCTCAGCTTCCACGTAGACTACCCGTACAAGCTCGGGGTCGAGAATTACCTGGAACTCCCCGAAGACTTTTTCTGTTGGGAATCTTCACCGCCCACCAGATTACGTCACCTCGCTCTCCACGGTTGTTACGGTGGCCCTATCTGGGCCATACGTAACCTAACATCCTTCGAGCTGGCTGGGGGTGGGAACGCCCTTGATCTTTTCATAGAACTTGACGAGCTCACATTCTTCTCGTTTATTCCCCACAACCGATCCCTTGTGTCCCTCAGTTTGTCGCACTGCAACTTCGCGGACCGCGCGCAGTTGTCACAGGCCGGGGTCACTCCCATAACACTCCCCGAACTCAAGTCCCTCCAGCTGATGAATACTTACGGATTGTCTGGTTTCCCCAGCCTCGTGGACGTCCCCACCTTCAAGTCATTCTCCTCACTTCGGATTTTGGTTCAGAGAGGTGATTTCATTATCAGCGACACCGATACTCTGATACACACAGAAAACGATGATGGATTTCAGTTGTCCTATGGTCCGTCCGAGAACGCAGAGGTGGCGTCGGATTGGGTTGTTGCTGTGTATGGTGCAGACCCGAGTCTGGCCTCCATTCGTTTTGAGGGACGGGAACCTGGGTTGATGGTGGAAGACGGAATGATGGCCGTCCCTCTGTCATTCTTCATGAAGGCGAAGGTTCTGGAAATAGGTTATTCCTTCGCCCGCCTTGGGTACCCCGACTTCTGGAAGGACCTCGAACAGGTTGGACCACAGCTGACTACGTTACACTTGGAGATCATCGAATGGATGTCGCCGGCGATTGTACAGTGGGTGGAAAAGTTCGTCAAGGCGAGATTCGACAGAAGCATGCCGCTGGCAAAACTGGAGAGGATGAGGTTTGGAGGGATGAGTGAGATGGACGAAGAGAAGGCGGAAAAGCTTTGGGAAGAGTTCGGGGGTGGTCTCGACATCGACCAGTATCTCTCTCCTCAGTGACTGTTGTAGGTATAATTGTGTCGGCGTGTTTTTTTGGATTTACTTCGCGATATGAGATCGTACAATGCCAGGAGGATCTGATTGAGATGCGGGGGCCCCTAGTTCCGATTGAATTGTTGGACGCAACGGGCCGCTGAAGGTGGCGGGTCGTGACAACCAGGGCTCATTACGAGGTAACGCAGGGTTTTGTGAAGTTCGTTGAGGATCTTGTCCATTCTTCGGGATCTGGAGTGTGGTACAGCGAGAAGCCAGTCGGGTGACGGGTACAGCCGGGATCCGATGGGGAATGTGGTTGGGAAAGACACTGTCGAAATCTCGTCCATTTATCAGAACACAGTCGGTCGGGGTTATAGGGGGTTAAGCTAGAACCGGTCTGGGTAAGGTGTCGGAAATAAACGAGTGCCGGATCATCTATCGAACCCAGTTTCGGATCCATGGTAATAGGTGCACCTGTCCACATAAAATGCCGCAAAGGAGGGCAGATCTCAGAATGAGGATACCGGGATCCTCGCGTGTTCGGTAGATCCACAAGCGCAGGAGTATGCCTACCAGATGTCAAGTCCGGCCGGACCAACACCACCAAGTGGCGGAATAATTCGTTCCGGTAGATCTCCAAGGTTGGATCATGGGCCGCGCTGTCAGTGCGGGCATCGCATGACGTGCAGACAGGTGCGGCGAGGCATTAAGACAATGAAGATGGCTGGTGGCGAACGGCACTCGGAAGTCTTGTTGATCTCCGCACAGTCAATCGGTATGTAGCGAACTCCGAAAAGCGGTTGTTGCCGTCGTTCTGTGTGACCCGATCACTCAGTCGCGATACAAGGGGGCTCATTAGAGAGCTTGCGCAAAGCGACGAGTTACCGTTTATGGGAACTGCTCATCCAATGGCCGTGCGTTGTCGCTTTTTTTATATGTGTGGAGCGACCGGGTCGCTTTTGCACAAGCTCTCTATTACCTCGAGGCGGGGAACCGTGTCCAAGGCGACCTGGGTATCGGGTCTCCCAGGAACGAACTTTGTGAGAGTCCCCGCGCACAGGTAGGACCGAGCTGTCCGTGAGTGGGATTGGGTCTGTGTGGAACCCCAGGTATCTCGGAGAGACGCGGGCGGGTGGCTTCTGAGGGTAGATCTACAACCGCCTATTCGTTGCAACCGATTCAAAAACCAAATAACCATTCACGTACCGTGTAGTTCTACAGCGACCTTGGACCCGGTGTGTGGAAGAAAAAGACTGAGAAAGGCGGAAGCCCCCCGGATGCGTGGTGGTTAGAGGGGAGAGTGCCGATGCTCTCGCTCTGGCACTGCCGGGGTATTTATAAAGTTGAGCATCGAACGGCGGGAGGTACCTGAGAAACTCTGGGACACGCGACAAGGTCAGGAAACCACAAGATATGGTGGATAGCTGCAGTGCGAGTCGTATTGATAAAGCGAAAGAGTTAGTGTGGGACGGTGACACGGTCGCCGTCCAACCAACGGTTTGGTGGGTGGCAGCGGCCGTGAGAGTTTTGGTGAACCCCGCAGCCGCCTTCTCTTCCACTTCAACCTTCCCCTTCTGGAGACCACAGACGCCATTCATTCCCAACAAAAGGTACTCGGTCGCAATTGTAAAACATCTTCGGTCAAGCTAACGGGGGCCAACCAGCCACTCCCATCGATGTCGATCATCGCCCAATCCAGAGGAGTACTCCTCTCCCTCGCACGGAACATCATCGATACAGAGTAGGTTGTCATTCATAGGTGTACGGGGGCTGCGCTCACCTGAGCACGAATATAGCTCACGAGATGGTTTGATGGAGTGCGATAACGCAAGTCCACCCCAGCTGCGAATGCTTCACTCCTCTATTGGAGACGCTGTCAGGAGTATCGTTGTCGCTGAGAACGAATTCAGTCTCATAAGCAAGCTCCCCCCTGAAACACTGGCCAATATCTCCGAGTTCGTCGCGGAACCAAGGACTCGGGAGTCGATGTTCGAGATCGTGAAGATGACCCACGTTTGCCAGTATTGGAGGTCCACCTTGATATCATATCCCCACCTATGGTCCTCGATCTTTGTGAAAAACGACCACAAGGACTTCGTAGCCGCATGCCTGGAGAGGAGTCGGGAGGCCCCTTTGGCCGTGCGGTTGGACTTGAAATACGGTGGTTATGGTGACTATCCCGACTGTACATGCATCAGGGACGAATGGTCACCTCGGATGCGGGTCAACGAGAACAACCCCTGTCGTTACCACACCACGATTGATCCTCTCCTGGAAGACAACCACATCGAGCGCATCCGCACGCTGGACGTTCACCTGGCCATGCTCGACAACGTTGCGAGGGACGGTCCGAACAAGGAATTCAAGGACGCCCTCGACGACTCCCAACTATTCGCATTCCCCCTACCCGCCCTCGAAAACCTCAGCTTCCACGTAGACCACCAGATTGATGACATCGACACTCGCCTGGTATTACCTATGAGTCTGTTCCGCTGGGCATTTTTCCCGCCCACTCAATTGCGTCACCTCACTCTTCACAATTGTTACGGTGGCCCTATCCGGGCCGTATGTAACCTGACCTCCTTCGAGCTGGCCGGGGACGTGAACGCTTTTGATCGTATAAAACTCAACCAACGCACGTTCCTTCCGTTTCTTTCCGGCAACCCATCCCTCGTATCCCTCAGTCTGGCCCATTGCAACCTCCCGGACCGCACACAGTTGTCACGAGTCACTCCCATAAAACTCCCCGAGCTCAAATCCCTCCGGTTGATGGATATTTACGGGTTTCCCAGTTTCCCTGGCCTCGTAGATGTCCCCGCCTTCAAGACATTATCCTCACTTTGGATCTCAGTTCAGAAGCGTGCCGTTGGCTCCTACGGCACAGATATTCTAGTACACGCAGAAAGTGATGGTGGATTCCAGCTATCCTACGATACCTCCCCTTACGAGGTAACATCGGATTGGTTCGGTGTTATGGATGATGCGGACCCAAGTCTGGCCTTCGTCCGTTTTGAGGGTCGGGGACTTGAGGTTAGGGGAAACGAAGAGGAGGCTTCGCCTCTGTCGCTCTTTGTCAACGCGAAGGTCCTGGAAATTGGTGTTTCATTCGCCGACCTTTGGTATCATGACTTCTGGAAGGACGTCGGAAAGGTTGGACCGCAGCTGACTACGTTACGCTTGGAGGTCACCGAAGGGATGAAACCTGCGGTTGCAAAGTCGGTGAGGAAGCTCGTCAGGGAGAGATTCAACAAAGGTATGCCACTGGCGAAATTGGAGAGGATGAGGTTCGGGGAGATAAGCGAAGAGGCCGAAGAGAAGGCGAAAGGACTCTGGGATGAGTTCTGGGCTGGGCTCGATGTCGACCAGTACCTTGTCCCTCAGCGAGTGCCGTAGACACTATTCAGGTTGGTGTTTCCATATCTACTTTGCAATCTGAGATCGTGCAGCCCGGATGACAGAGGAATCCGAGGTTGCCAAGGAATGTTGGTCAGGCTTAACCTTTACATGGTGGATGGTTCCCTCTCCACGCCCAAGGATAGTATAGCCCCAGGGTTTTCACCGAACTGGGGCACGCCCCTACCTATCTGAGTAGATCCAATCCTCACTGGGGGTGACAAATGGAACGCAACAGGTTGGTACAATGACGGATGGGGAAAAACCACAGACTCGACGAACATCCGTCGAAAGCCAAGATCCTAGGGGAGTCTTCCCGACAGCCAACGATGGGATATAACGCTGCCCTTCCACAGGACATGGTCGTAGTGGGTCTAACAGACCAAGAGTCGAAAAACGTCAACCTGTCGCTCTTGTCGGATCATCTCCTTCGCCCATTGGCTCATATTATCCGTCGGAAGGCGTCCCCACTCCAAAAAACCTGCGCGTCGGGTGAGGAAGAGGATACAACACATATCATATGCCGCAGACCCACGCATATACACACACAGGAACCCGTTTTACGCGCTTCGTACGGTTTTCGGACATTTCTTCAATTGTTCAACCGAGTAGAGCTTGTTCCAGTGGGTCGAGAACGAATACACGGGCGGAATCGTGGACGGGGAGGTGGAGGAGGGATTAGATGACCAGTTGATAAACAGGGCCATTCTATAGGGGGGAGGAAGAAGAGATGGGGGGGGGGACTGGGAGGAAGAGGAGAGGGTTTGAATCGGATAATGAAGGAAAAGCGTTCAGGCTAGGCGATAACGACTGTGGCGCGACGACTCCACGCCAGTCTATTGTCAGAATCGAGGTCGGTGCGCATCCAAACCCCCCTCGTCCAATTCGCGGCTATTCTTTGGTGAAGGCGCCCCTGACCAGCGCAGGAGTCCCCCACCGGGGGACGACAGCGTCCACCTCTGACAACGCGGTAGACACGGTAGGTCAGTAGAGCATGACGTGACGCGGTGCGAGGATGTAGGACGTGCGGATAAGACATTCGTGCTCGACCGTTGCGGCTTGATCAGACGCGGGGGCGCCGCGTCTGGGAAATGCGGTGTGAGATATGAAAACCCTCGGAGCGTGACGGCGTGGGTATGCCTATACGCTTCAAAGGTCAACTCGGGGAAACACCAGCTGGGATCACGGGATAATAACCGATCAGTTCACTGTACGCGGGAGTCTGCAAAGGATCGTCTGAGAGGTCTGATTAACTCATTCCAGGGGACCCTGAACTACGCCGAAGGACGCTCTGGTTTAGTGATGGTTTCTCAGGTATCCGTGGAGGTGAGTGAAATATCGGGGCATGTTGTGAACCAAACGCGTTTTGGGATTTACAGAACACACTTTGCGTACAAGGAACAACGCGTCCTAACGGATATCCCGAATAAGTATACAGTAGGGTGGGACACGGGAGTGAGGAGGACGCACGATACGGTGTTTGCGATCTTCAGTTGCGGGATAGCTAAAACTCCTCTCTCCCACTCATGCACGGGTCTTCAGCGGGCTGTCATCAAATGGATCCCCGAATTCTACAGCACGAAAACGTCCTCATCAGCAACCTGGACAAGGAGCGGGTATGGAGAGAGTGGTTACTCACTCCGTTTGAGCTGATCAGCCATCATCTGGTCGACCAACTCCTCTTTCATCGCCCTCTGGGTTCCCTCCACCCAGCTCGAAGTTGCACCCACCAGACTTCCACGCTCCTGCTTCCCACTCCCGCTGATGGATACCTTCGTGTCATCCTTTTTACGCAACTTTAGCCCGCGCAGGAAGCCAGTACGGGTCGACTTTTTCGACTGCGATGTAGCGAAGGGCGACGGGTCAGCCTCCTGAGTGTGCTCGGCAGACGGAAGTTGAAGTTCGTCTGGGGGTGGAGAGCCGGACGATGGTGTTGTAGGTGACGGCGATCCTGGTTCTGGTGGAGAGTTCATCGTGGTGAGGGATCAAGCTCATCGTGCGCACAGCCTCAGAACACGCCGGTCGTCGTTTGTCGATCAGGCTCAAATGTTTCCATCTCCCATTCGCTCATCCTCCGTATCTCCGAATGAAACCTTCCATCGCTCCTCGTGCATCTCACCCTTTCCTTGTTGCTGTGAGCGCATATAGGTCGCGTTGCCGTTGCTGGATATCTCGCGCTCGACACGACGTGCATAGAGGAACATTTTGTCTACATTCGACCATCTCGCATTTTCTCTGCTCCATCACCGATTATCTGGTTCCCCACGTTTCTCCTTGTTCGCACGCTATCCCCGCCCGGGACCAAAGACCGTGTGGACCACAGCTTGTGGAAGGGCGTTTTCGGTCAAAGGAATACTGCTTGGCGACTGGAACATCATCGATGGCCACCCAGTGGCGTAGAACTTCGGTGGACATCATCGCGGATCCTTGGGACTAGTGCGGCCTCGAGTCCAACCCACAAGCCGAAATTGGCGACGCGCTCCCCGTGTGGGCCGTTGGTTTAACTTGTTAATCGTATCAAACGCCACCCGTAGTCTTGTGCGGACGATTTGCGGTCATAGTGCGCGTTTCGGGGCAGTCGACTTCCCCAAGAGCCACCCCATGTTCGTGGGTGACCCGCTCGTATCCATCTTGGCCGGCTGCCGATGGCGTTTGGGATTGTTTGACCCCTCACAGCGAGCCCAGCCTAGGCCGTCTTGCGACCATAATGTCCATGTTGTGTCCTCTTAGGGGAGAGGACAGTGTATAAAAGCCTGGCCTGGTTTCTCCGTTGAAACCCTCAACCTCAGTTCTCCTGCTCAGCGTTCCACTCTTTTCAGACCCTCAGCTCTCGTTCTCTACCTCCCCCCTCAATAATGCGCTTCTCCACTGTCTTTTCCATCATCGCCTGTGGTGCCGTGGCCATGGCCGCCATCATCGCCCCAGATGTTCTCGTCGGCCGCGCCAATGCCGACATTTCCGCAGTGATTAGCACCCTGGACAAGCGGTGCGATGCAATCCTTCCCCAGTTCGGTTGGTTTCCCTTGCACTCGAGCGATCAAGTCCGTGCGATACTCAAACTTGTTTAAAAGGTACCTGTAAGGATTCCAATTGCACCGAGGCCCTCGTTCTCGATATCGTTGCTGTGGTTGATATCGCCACCGCCGCTTGTGTGGACGTCAAGGGCGTTCTCAGCCTGAGTCTCGCCAAACAAATCGCTGATATTGTCATCGTGAGTCTCGCGCTGCCCACCCGAATCTGATGTTGATCAGCTCTCGTTCGGTTGATAGAAAATTTTCGTCGGGTTGGATACTCACAAGTCCTCGTGCGACGGCAAGTGCGGAGATCTTTCCGTTTACACCAAGGTCGATTTGTGTCTCTCTTTGATGCTGAAGCAACTCGGCATCTGTGTCTTTGGGATCTTGACACTGGTTGCTACTTTGTGGGGTTCATTTTTTCCGACCCCATGATCATTCAACGCTAACGGTTTTGACCTATACTTAGGTTGCTCAAGCTCGTCGTCACCCTAAAGGGTCTCAACCTGAACTTTGTCCTCAAACTTTGCTTGTTGATTTGAGGGATTCATTACAGGATGCGCTGGTTTCACTTATTTTCACGGAGTGTGTTCGCTGTCGTAGTTCTCCGGCCCCCATTGGATCCCCGGTCATTAATACGGACATTGAATGATTTGTGTTTTTTGTTTTGACTTCGTTCCCGTCTGGCCCGGACCGCTGAATCAGCGCACTGAAGTCACGAGGGCGTCGGCGGACTTCTGTGATAGGAACAAGGTAACGAGCTGTTCTCCCGCCCAAGAACCCCTTTTGAATGTCCCCGGATTATGAACTTCTGGACCAGGATCAGCGAACGGTTGTCACCAGAAGTCCGGCGGGGTCCGGCGTCTCCAATTTCGGCTGAATGGTCGCTGGGAAGGAAAGCTCCTAGCGAGGGGCCTGGCCAATCCTCCTCCCAATCCCCGGAAGCGGCCGATTGTTTTCCTCTTAGTCGATGCATGGAAGGTGCGCTCGGTGACGTGGCCTGGCCGACCGCCCATCATCGCGCAAGCACGGGTTTGTTGAACAACACTGTGAACGTTAGCCGTGGTAACCATCCCCGGCGTCGCCCGCCGCGAGTGGTCTCGTGGGTCGCTGTCCCTTGTATATTTTGGTGCGCAGCTGCCGAACTCAGTTGCAAGAAGTAAGTTACCGTGCGAACCCGGAGGTAACCCAAGGTTCGAAAGCCTTCGATCCATCAGGACGTGTGGAAGAAAGCCGGTCTGAATCCCATGACAAGCGTCGCCGGTTCTCGTCATGGCGATCGCACCGTTGCGATCAGGAGTCGGACGCGGTTTCGGATACGTAATTCCACTGGAAGGTCTCCTCTCCCAGCTGCTGCTGCGGGTACCAGACAGGAATGGTCAGCTCAGCGGTCGTGCTGTCTGTGGCCTTGTGCGTGTGGACGCGAACAGGTATCGGCCGTGTTCCTACCCGGCTTTGGCTGGAGTGGAACCGATCTTGGGGTGCAAAGAGGCGCGGCGGGGTTTTAAGGTACCCGGTTTCTACTGAGATTGCGTATGATTATCAGCTGGGGTCAGGCGTCACTTCCACACCGAAAAGCATCATCGAGCTTCGGATGGAAATGCAGGTGGGGGGCTTCCCAAACCACCGTCTCTCGTTCTGAGCTCGACCGTATCGTAGTCAAGCTACAGATTCCAGACCGATTTCTCGTCCAATACACCAGGGATTCGTATGTCGGCTGACCGGGCCGGGTAACAAACGGTGAAAGAAAAGTGGACTCTCGAATCGTTTAGCAGCTAACCGAAGGCGGTGGTTGCTGATGAAACAGCCCTCATGTCTGAAATTCGAAACGAACCGTTACGTGCCCGGGCGTCATCTCAGTGGCTCATGCGCCCAGCGACACAACCTTGTTTTTGATTGGTGCCGACCGTCCACGCTAGTTTTCATCTTCTTCCCATTACCACCCACACGTGTGGTCGTTGCTCTATCTTTTTTTCCGCTGATGTACGTGGCCGTCTTTCACTTGCTTTCAACCTCCAAAGCGTTCTCCTGACGTGTGTCGTGTGCTTCTCCAGGTCCTTAGCCTCCCCCTAATCCTCCCCCACCGGTATGTCATTTCCGCGCTCCGTCCGTTCAACTAGCTAACAACCGTAACTTCCGACTCCCCCCTTCCTGTTCCGCTTCCCCCCAGTCTCTTTCCATGGCTTTTTTCTCCTCTCGGAAGGACCCAAAAATCAAGCGCAGCTATTCAACAGAACGCATCAACCCCCGTCCGACAGAGTCCACATCTTCGTCTGCGGTCTCCGTTCCCCCAATACGTATCAGGTCGTCATCTCGTCCGGTGACGATCTATGACCCTCGTTCACCCGAACTCCACATGCGGGGAAGTGATCCTGAACCCCCCACCCCCAAATTAAACACCAGGCCGTCCCTGCGCCGTATCCCCGTCCCTCCCTTATCACTACAGGATCTTCGCAAACTCACCCCCAATGACCGTCCTCACACCTCACCCACGATTCCCTCCTCGCGTTCCACTTCAATGTCCCGTGTATCCTCGATCGCCGACGTCGGTGGCGCATCGAGCGCCACGACGACCAAGGCGAATCCTGATCACCTCAAGTCATCTACAGACACCCGGACCTCCACCCCACCACGTTCCTCCCCTAACAACTGGGAATCACCGGGAGGCGGTTCTCGGAATCCAGGTGGCGCTAGTGACCTCAATAAGAGTCTGCCTCCCATAATCGATTCATTAATCTGGGTCTCTTCTCCCAAACAACTTCCTCCCCCGATGAGTTCCCCAACCTCAGCTTCACAGAAACCCCCACGAGCGGTCCTCCGGCGGAAGAGCAGCGCCAGACCACCACCCAAGTCCCAACCAAGTAATCCGAGCTTGACTCATTTGGTGTCCACACCGCTCCCGTTGGATGCCGCCCATCTCTCGAAACAGTCGACAACCGACGAACGAACACCTCGCAGCCCTGGGATCCTGTTGCCTCCATCGCCCCGAACGCTCACACCGGCCGGCGCTGTCGCGGCTGCTTACAAGGAACAGGAGAACAGGAGAAAGCATCCCAAGGACTTTGTTGGTCCGAATGCCAACGGACAGCTTCGTAGGGAGTCGTATGACGAGGACGGCGGCGTCTATTACACCGTCTTTGGCTCGTCTGGGAAGGTTGTCGCAGTCGGAACGCCTGAAAACGAGCGCTGGTCGCGCTACGACCTCGGCACCTATTCAAACAAGTCGAAATCCATTTCTCGGAAACCTAGCCTTGGCGCGTTGGGTAGGCTAGCCAGAAAATCTTCGACAAAGTTCAAGAAGGTCGAGCCTCCGAATGCGTGCGGTATCGTCTCGGAAAGTGAGCATGGCCATGAGAGGGCCACGAGGGACGGGGAAGCTGGCAGGTTGAGTTACCAAGGGCGTAGGTCGGCGAGTTTGCCTGGTAAACACCGGAGGAAGAAGTCACTGGGAATCTTGGTTGACAACCCGAACCCGGGGCTGATATCGGATTCGCCTCAGAGTGCCTCTACACCCTCGAAATCTGGTGGCTGGTCTTTGGACGATGCTTCTCCGTCTACCAGTGGGAAGCTCTGGAAGTTGATGAAGAGGATCAGTACCGGTGGTTTGAGGGAGAAGTACAATACGCAAGAAGCTGCCCCGCCTGTACCTGCTCTCCCAGAGGGGCTGCTTCCTACTCCTCCCCCCAAACCCAAACCCAACCCTCGCTCCGCTCCACAGTCCCCTAATCCCCCGATATCACGCTACGTCCGTGGGAGGTCTTCGTTCGGGGACGCTCCGTTCACCAGCCGTCGTCGGGATGCCCACGGTGCTCCAAGTCTTCTCTCTTCGCACCGTCCACCTACCCTGAGTAGTGGCAAGAATCCTTCACATCATCAACCAAGTACTAACACGCGGTCTTCTTCTCCAGTGTCCTCGGGTGAGGTTTCGTCCAAGTATTGGCAAAAGTCACGATCCTCGTCCGTCTCCACGTTCGAAGACATGCCCCCACTGCCGGGACGAACTATGACGAGCGGACCTATACTGTCACCGGTCGAGTTACACAAGTTGGAGAAGGAGCAAACGATAGGCGACCTTTCTTCACCGCCTTCAACCGTCGACTCCCATTCATCGCACATGAGCCCGTCCAACCCCCACGGAAACGCGGTGATCATTGTTCGGAAACCTTCGTTGAGGGGCGTCCGTGTGCGAGCCAGCGGGGAGGACAGTGAGACGGACGGGATGAGCACCTCGGAGTTCGTGGCGCTGCCCTCACCCCCGCGGCATCACTACAAATCAAACGCTCACGCCGTTTACCATCAATCGAATGACAGCGGCCCAACCGTCGGATCCGGTTCCACGTCCCCTACTATTCCGATGTTCTCGACGGAGGATGTGGTGAACCGATTCCGTCCGACGAAAGGGAGTGGTGGGGCCCCGAACCCTTCGCAGGTGTCGCAACCTCTTGAGACAACCTCGAACGAGGTCGGAACAACGATTGCTACTCAGCCGCCGCCTCGGCCACAAAGAAGCAGTAAGAGGAAGCCTCTAACCATGAGTCAGTACGCTACCAGCAGGGCTTCGCAGGATCACGAGCGAGGTAGTCGAGATGGCCACCGTGACCAGGGAGCACCTCCCCTGGCGTCACCGTCGCATCCGAAGGAGAGGACGTTGGGTCCTTCGCTGGAGCTTGGAAATCATAGTGGGACTTTTGGAAGTTCCCAGTCGATGGGCCTTGTGCAGTTGGTCAAGACGTCACAAGACTCCTCTCGAGAGAACCTCAAGCCTCCGTCGTCGTACCGCTCAAGGTCACCGTTGAAGTTCAGGGAGATGGAGAGTGGAGAGAGCTGGAAGGACAAGAGGGTGTTGACGGAGAAGGAGAAGGTGGATAAATGGGACGACCTGTTGGAGAAGAGCGAAAGGGCCGGTGGGACCATCCATATCGATATCGGGAATACGAAGCTGCTATCGGATTCCTTGAGGTTTTCGGATTATTCGACTCTGACGCTTGCGGCGATTTAATGGCCTCTCTCTCCCGGCGGTCGCATTTATTTTCTGGTTGCTGTCCTCCCCCTCCTCTCGGTTTCAGGAATGTGTGGGTGCAACCCACGCACGTGTACATGAAGAAGGTACAGTTCTTTCCCGACTGGAAGATACATCATCATGATCCTCTTTGGGTTGAGCTGA
>Ga0307509_10007103_pt1 | contig 14772 bp, 19 predicted proteins | sample 10_EM_MG_FD_202245 | JGI IMG/M metagenome (GOLD analysis project Ga0307509, IMG submission 202245) | Populus trichocarpa ectomycorrhiza microbial communities from riparian zone in the Pacific Northwest, United States - 10_EM | ecosystem: Host-associated > Plants > Roots > Unclassified | place... | reverse complement strand
GCACTCCTGTTTGCGAGGCCGAGGAAGGGGAGGCGCATGCGGAATGCACTGCCTCATAGGAGTGGGAGATACTCGTTATTGGGACCCTTCATCCTCATTGACCAATGACCGCAGTCCCCCTACGCCCTCTTCCATGTTCATGGCAACCTCCTTGGTTGGGTTATGTTCGTCGGTGGTCACGGTGTGGTGGGACTGAGCATTCAAGCTCGATGTCGCAGTCGAGGGTGTTGTCGCAGTTGGTGGCCACAAGTCGAAGTGGTGGTGGTGAGTACCTGTGGCCAACTTTGAACCATCACGAACGTTGAACTGGTTGGACTTGGGATGATCGCGTCACAAATCATAACACATTCAATGTCATTCATCAATTTTGCGAGATACTATATAGGGTAATTAGAATTTTCAAAATTCTGGGTGATATGGCAGCCGAACAGGCCCCTAGCTTTTTTGACCTCCCGCTTTATTCACTTTGAGCCGCTTTTTTCACTTGTACAAGCAGAAAAAAGCTAACTGTTAAACTTCTGATGCGTGGCTATCTACCGTTTCGGCTACCTCGCCGGTGATGTTTTCAGTGCAATATTTGACTTCCACGCGGCGCCACGAGTGCGCTTTCGACATCGACTACGCTGATCTGCAAGTCGCTGTAAATGCTTTCCCAAATTGTATAGCTACCGACTCCAGTATCTCTCAACATATTCTCGCTCTCACCCCTATACACCGCGGCCCTGCATTGGGGAGTGCTGAACGGACGGTGAACTTCAAGTCGGACTGGGTTGCCAGGTGCATGGTCAAGAAACTGGCGGCTGCCGAAGAAGCTGGCCTTTGGCAGCAAATTGGCTTCTTTCAGGGTAATACTCGTTGGGCAAGGGCGATGTTGGAATGGTTCTTTGAACCGCTTGCTCATCGTTATATAGCTGGGACTTCTGGTTCTACGGGTGGCTCCTGGAGTCTTGTCAACATGGTCTCTAATGAGGCTGATCCACCACAGTTCGTCCTGGACCAGAACCCGTCTTCTCGTGTTCCAGGTGACGTACGCGAGTTTCCAAAAGTCAAGAGCGAGATCGTCGAATTCCGGTCCATCGCCGACCTGTCTGGATGCTTTGAGAACAACAAGTACTATGTGCCTGAGATGCCAGACTTTCCATTATTGGATGCTTTCACGGTCGATCTCAACCCGTCCAACAAGTCGGCTGTTTTGTGGGTTATCCAGTTTCCCAGCTCGCGATTACATGGAGGCGCCGGCGACTTGGTGGTGGGCTATCAGAAGATCCGCAATATAGTCGCGAGCTTGAAAGACCAGCTCTTTGAATCGGAGGATCCACCTCCGAGGAAGAGTAGGAAGGTGGCTGTTGGGCAGAATGCCTCATGCTCGTTGGAGCCGCTTGTTCAAGTACGCTACCTTGTTGTCGTTCCGAAAGGAAGGTCCGAAAATCTGCAGTGGAACCTCCCGAAAGGATGGAGCGAGAATTGGATGAGGGATGATCATCGTGGTGATGTTTATTGCTTGGAGATTCCCGTCGCTCTGCCTTGTAGTGATCTTCCAAAAAGGCCTACATGGTGGGGTGATACTAGTTATTATAATGTATAACGCACTCGTTCGTTGCCTACTACTTATTCCAAGCTTTGTAACGCAAAAATGATGGTCCCATGAACTAATTTTTTTTATAAATTTCCCCTGCAGGGTGCCCTGTTGCAATTGCTATGTACATACTGTATATAAAAAACTAAATTGCACTGTAACGCGCCTCATACAGTCCTTGACAGTATGTTAAATTGATGTTAAGCTACAGAAATAGATGTGATTGAACACATGAATCATCCAACTCTGAAGAAATCCTAGATACACCAATCTGAGATATGACCGATGCGTTTGCAGTTACTGCAATGAGGTGTCGAGCGTGCGCCCCCCCGCTTCGGATTAGATTTTGCTGCGAGCACGACGGCGGAATCGATAGCGCCGGTTCGCTGTTCGTCGACGAGAAGAAGCTGGAGATCTTGCTCGAGGTACGCCAGGATGCGATCAGATTTGAAGGGAGCTGCCTCCGTCGCAGCCTGCATGTCCCGTTGGAAAATGGCCCGGATGTGTTCATGGCCGTTGCCTAGGACGATAAGCAGGGCTATATTGACAAAGGTGTCCTCCGTGATGCCACCAGGCAAGCGGAATGCACGACGAATGTCTTCACGGATTTTCCGGCAATTGGCGACTTGATCCTTGTCCCTGGCGACGCGCGCGTTCTGGATGAGATTAACCTGTTTAACGTCGAGATGGTAGGTCTCCAGAGCCTTAAAACAGGCAGACGCGGAATCGATGTCGTCGAGGAGCTCGCTCTCGATAGTCGCGCAGTTGATGCGAATGTAAGCGCGGGCCATGGCGTCGTTGGTTTGCCAATTTCCGTTGGCGACGGGATGGATCGCGGGATCCGGGATGGATCGCTTCTCCTTGATGTGGCCCTCCAGTCCGCAGATAGCGAGGTTATTCTTCATTTTGGAACTCCATACTTTCCAATTCCCGACAGTCTTGTCCAGGGGATCGCCGTTGAATGTAGTACTGATGCGTGCCAATGCGACGCGGGGGCGAACAGAGTCCCTCGAGTCGACGTTGGAAGGGGAGGGTGTGTCGTCGGAGAGGGTCATATTGGTGAGAGATGAGGGGGCGATAATCGCAGAAAAAGGGGGAGGCACGCGTGTTCACAGAGAACAAAGGGGATTTCGAGCGCGTGGTCGCGGTGCGTCGGTCAAAGATGTCTACGCCACTCGTATTCAGTAACTAGTGTGTAACCGTACCTTGACCACGTAAGGGTAAACTAGAGTACGGTAGGTAAGTAATTTGTAGTAATGTATCAATAAATATAAACGGCTCACCTCAGGAATCACGATAACACGGACTGAGGTTCTATCTACGTCGTACGTGGTATATATTTATATGCTCTAGAGGATAAAAGGAAGTTCTATGATAAAGCAGTCAAAAGGCATATGAGGGATGAAAAGGGTGAATAAAGGAACGGTGCGATACCACTGCGATCACGGCGTTATCTCAACAAACTCCTGATCTTTAATCCACGATGTACACGCTTCACGCCTCACAAAGCCACTCATAATAACCCAATAGAAATTCACGCGGGTGTGGGACGATCCAGGCCGCAATCGAGGACGAGGAACTTTCCTGGTGTGAAAAAAGGCGATGCATAACCCCCATTGAATGATTAAAGACGCACACAGACACCCAAGAAGGCGTCAGAACGTGGAGGAAGAAGTTACGAACAGCCTTTTATTCTCCATTGTACTCCAGACGGCCTCACACAATTTGCTGCAATGCGGCGCAAGATTCACCGTTCTTCGCGCATCGTGGGTGTCATCGTGTTCTTCTCAGTGCTCTGTGTTCCGTACTGGGGAATATAAGTAGTAAATGGGGCCCGGGAAATCGATCGAGTTGAACGGTCGAGCATATCATGTATGTTCCACACAATTTATCCTGGTCCACATACCTTTCTCTTCTTCAAATTTTTATTTAGTTGAGGCGCCTATATATTGCAAGCTCTCCCAAAGTCAAGTTTTTTTATAAATAATAAAATAATAACTCTGCGATATTGGGAAGGCTCATCCAATTTGAAGACTTCATAACTTAATTGACATAATCGAGGCTTTCCGATAATATGCTTTGTAAGTTTTAGGGTCTCTTCAGATGAAAAGGAATCTTCGCAACCCCTCCAAAATATCAACCTGTCACTGGTTGAAGGCAAGGGTCGATTGAAGTTGGGCCATTACGTAACTTGTTGAAAGTGACCGAACACTGTTGGTTTTCTCTTTTCCTACCACCGTCACCGTTTACTATCCCTTACCAAACTGTTCATAATAGCTGGAATCCTACTTGGATATTATATCTGGCATTCAAAACTCCGGTTCTGGGATTTGGAATACCCTTGCTCTGGATTGACCACGCGTCGCTCAGATGACTCTACTTCGTGGGCTCGCTTCGCGAATACTTACCTCTTAAGAAGCCACACTATCTAGGCGCTCATATCTTGCGAGGATAAATAATCGCTGGTCTCTCAGAGTGCTCTTGCTGTTTGCACCGTTTGATGCTTCCAGAATGCCACCGACATCTCGGGCACCCTACCTTGGATCCAGTCGCAAGCTCGTGCTGGCCTTTGATGTTGGGACTACATATAGCGGAATATCATACAGGTTTTCAGCCCCCCTTTTTTCGTTACAAACCAAATTTAAGTCCTCTTTAGCATTCTTGACCCCGGTGTAGTTCCTTCGATTAAAGGCGTTACTCGGTTTGCCGTTCTCAATCCACGATTTACACAGGAACTGACCAATGATCAGTTTCCCATCTGGCGGGGGGTCCAAAATCCCGACTATCATGTGGTACGATCCAAATGGTGACGTAAGAGCTGCTGGTGCCGAAGCCACCCGCGACAACATCGAGGAGGAAGCTACCGATGGCCAGTGGGTTAAAGCAGAATGGTATTCCCATGTCCTTTATTCTCAGCGGTACATTGACACAGTTACGTGCTATACAGGTTTAAAATGCATCTCCGGACCAAAGTTGACGTTGATGAGAGCATCATCGACAACATTCCTCGTCTCCCTCTGGACAAAACTATTGTTCAAGTTTTCTCCGATTTTCTTAAGTACCTTCTCGAATGTTCTTCGCGCTACATCCAAGAGAGTGAGGTGAACGGGGTCAATTTGTGGGCATCTGTTCAGAAGGACATTGACTTCGTTCTCTCTCATCCGAACGGGTGGGATGGAAAGGAGCAAGCGAAACTACGGTCTGCAGCAGTGCTTGGCGGACTCATCCCTGACACACCAGACGGACATGCCCGCATTTCTTTCGTCAGCGAGGGAGAAGCGAGCCTTCATTTCGTCATTCAAAGAGGCGAACTGTCTGCAAACCTCAAGGTGCCTATTTATCATTTTCATCTTGCTCACGGCTGTCAAAATTCTGATTACCATCTTTATTATTTTAATAGAATGGTGAAGGGATCTTAATCGTTGATGCCGGTGGTGGAACTATCGACCTCAGTGCCTACCGCCAAAAATCTAAGGATGTCAGTACCTCCTTTGAAGAAATAGCTGCGCCTCAATGTTCGTACTTTTCATACCCTGTATTTGTTCGTTATCCACCTAACTTTCTCTGTTTTTAGGCCTTTTTTATGGATCCGTAACCGTAAACCTCCGTGCCAAGGTGTTCCTGCAGAGTAAGCTTGTCCATTTCGTTTCCCATGAGTCTAATGGCTCCTCAGATATGCTTAAAGATTCACCCTTCATCGACGAATTGGATCACATTGTTCATTGCTTTGATAGGACGACAAAGATGAGATTCAAGAGTCAGCATGGTTCTCAGTATATTAAGTTCGGTGGCGCTCGTGACAATGACCCCGATCTCAACATCCGCGCTGGCGCGATCAAGTTAGAAGGGTCAGTGAATTTTTTTTCCATCGTCGTCGATGAATCTCAAATTTTTAACCTCCAGGTCTGATGTTGCCGATTTCTTCAACCCCTCTGCAGTTCGTATTATTCAAGCTGTCTTGGACCAGCGGAGTACAGCACGCAACAATATCATTGTATGTCAAATGTCCTCAACGCTCCCTCGTGACTGAGCCCTTTTCGATTTAGCATGTCGTATTCGTTGGGGGCTTCGCTGCGAGTGATTGGCTCTTTGAGCAAGTTTCTAGTCTTGTGAACAGAGTAGACTTTTCCTTGAATTTCATCCGTCCCGAGGAACAAACGTACGTCTAATCTCTTGCCAATGGAAATAAATTTTCATCGATATGCTGAGTGCTCACAGGAACAAGGCCGTTTCGGATGGAGCTATTTCATTTTATCTCGACCATTTCGTCCGGACCCGAATATCGAAAGCCACATACGGCACGGTATGTAGCATCGCTTATGATCAACATGATGAGGAGCACCAAAAGCGCACTACGACAAAGTTTCGTTCTCTGTCCGGAGAAATGCGTATCCCTGATATATTCTGCACCATCCTTCGAAAGGTGAGAAAGCGCCATGACCAATGAGATCTATGATTGATGTATCCTGTGCCATATTCTACAGGACATACAGGTTTCTGAAACAATGGAGTTCAGAGGAAACTTCAACCAGAAGTTGGCGAGAAAGTCCGACTTCCGCGCATTCACCTCGCCAGTTTGGTCCTACCGCGGACCAATCGCCGAACCCAAGTGGAAGGATACCGATCCTTGTAGGCCTCCCTTTTTTCTCGACTATAATATGCTAACCTCGCGAAAATATGTACCTACCTAGCCAACTATGCTAAGCTCTGCAACATTGAGGCCGATCTCTCTCATCTCCCATTAACGCCGTTAAGAGGTAGCCAAGGAGGCACTTATTATCGCGTTGATTATGATGTAATCCTTCTGTTTGGACTGACGGAGCTGAAAGCTATGATCGCCTGGGAAGAGGAGGTACGTTTTATCAGTATTACTAAACTCTAAACTTCCACTTCAACTCATCTCTCCTTTTTTACTCTATTGCGATAGGGAAAAGAGAGGAGGTATGTTTACCACTCCACGATTTTGGAGCAAAATTTGTGTGGGCTGATATATTTCTGCAGGAGCCCTGCAAAAATTATATACGATAAAACAGCGCGATAATCATGCTCACCTAAAATGAAGGCCGATTTGATCGAATTTCGTGTTTCGTGATAGAACCTACGCGGCTACTCGAGTTGTGGCTCGTCATTCGCGAACTTGGGTATTAGTATTTCGTCATGTGACCGCGTTACATCAAAGGGCGGTCTAGGTCCGTCAAAACTGGGACTTGAAGAGAATTATGTTCACCTAAAAATGGAAGCAGATTTGGTCAAATTTATCTCCTACAATCTACCTGGACACTCGAGCTGGTGCTCGTCATTGTTTCACTCAGGCTGGCTTGCAACTATTATTTCCCCATATGATCTTGTCGTGTCAGGGCCGATCTAGCGCACCTCGTGTTTACCAAAACGAGAGCTTGAAAAGGCATGGCGCATGACTATAGTGACTAGTGACTGACTCTCTTGCTTGCCGCTATGACCTCCAACGGAACTTATCAGGGAACCCGCCGTAAACTTGTACTTTCTTTCGATGTCGGGACTACGTTCAGCGGCGTTTCGTATAGGTCAAGAGAGTTTTTCCTTCTCTTCTGATCTTTCATCTCTCAATCACGATTAAAACAGCATTCTCGATCCCGGACAAGTCCCTCAGATCCATGGAGTCACAAGGTATTCTACCCGTCAGCCTCCTCCATTCCCTTTATGAATCTGGCACTCTGCGTCGCAAGGTTTCCTGGACAGGACCAGATGGGCACGGTTTGCAAGATACCCACCATCATCTATTATGACCGCTCGGGTAGAGTACGCGCCGCTGGGGCAGAAGCCCTTCGTGATGAGATTAGCGTCGAGGCCGGTGAAAATGGATGGTTAAAAGCTGAATGGTTCAGCTAGGTTCCTACGTTAGTCCCTTTCGCACACGATTAACAGTTTCTCCCAGGTTCAAACTGCACCTGCGTCCTCGAACTGGAGGAAAGCAGCTTTTGGAAATCCCCCCGCTCCCCCCCAAAAAAACCGTTGTGGAAGTGTTTGCTGATTTTCTTCGATATCTTCTCAAGTGCACAGCCCAGTTCATTCAGGAAAGTCATCTCAACGGAAAGGAGCTCTGGGCGTCTACCAAGAATGACCTATACTTTGTACTTCCCCATCCAAATGGTTGGGGAGGAAGAGAACAGTCTCTGATGCGCCGCGCATCGATTTTGGCAGGTCTGATTCCCAACTCACCCAGCGGAAATGCGCAAGTGTCTTTTGTGACCGAGGGGGAAGCAAGTTTACACTTTGCAATTCAACACAACGTTTTATCAGGTCACATGAAGGTACTTATGCAGATTATTTTTTTGCATTCTTTATACCTCTCTAACCCTACTTTCATGACCAGGAATCGGGAGTCATCATTGTGGACGCAGGTGGAGGGACGATCGACCTGAGTGCATATCAAAAGATTGAGGAGGATACCTCAGAGTGCTACGAGGAAATTGCTACCCCCGAATGTAGGTTCATGCTCTACATTTCTATGATTTTTCCTTTTATTAACCTCGTTATCACAGGTCTTTTTTGTGGGTCTGTATACGTTAATTTTTATGCTAGAAAATTCCTGGGAAGTCAGTTTCTTGATTCGTTCAAGTATGCGGTACCTTCTGATCATCACTAGGTTTGCTCAATGGCTCTCCATTCGAGGGTGACCTTGATGAAATAGTCAAGTCATTCGATAGATCAACGAAACCGCGATTTAAAGCTGCCGAAGGCTTCCAGTATATCAAATTTGGTGGGATACGGGACAACAGCCCCGCCTATAACATCAAACTGGGACAATTAAAACTCTTAGGGTTAGTACTATTCCAGTCGCACACTATTTGTTCCAGCATACCTGAAGATTTATTACAGGTCTGATGTGGCCACGTTCTTTGAGCCCTCCATAGAGCGCACCGTCGCAGCCATTTTAAGGCAGAATCACTCTGCTAACAAGACTATATCAGTCCGTTTCTTGTCCACAGTTGGGAACTTATCTCCCTCAACACGATTTCTTTGTCTTTAGCACGTTGTTTTCGTTGGTGGTTTCGCCGCTAGCGACTGGCTATTTAAAAATGTCTCCACGGTCTTGTCGAAGCGCTGCCCTCAACTCACCGTCGTTCGCCCGGAAGAGCGCTCGTGAGTACCAACTATATTTTCTCACCCCCTTCTGCAGCTCTTTGACGATTTCGAAGTAACAAAGCTGTTGCTCACGGAGCAATTTTTTTTTTCATTAATCACTACGTGCACACGAGGATGTCGAGGGCCACCTATGGTGTCATGTGTAAAATCGATTTCAATAAAGAGGACCCAGAGCATCTGAAAAGGTCGGCGGGTATCTTTTTAGATGATGATGGGATGCATAAAATTCCTGGGCGTTTCTGCGCTGTTCTGGAAAGGGTGAGTACCAATTTAGACTGCAATTTGTAATGGAATCGGCTGATGAATATCCTCACAGGGCCAGATGGTGTCTGAAGTGTCATCTTTCCGGCAGTCCTTTAGTCGTAACAAATCTCAAAAGTCAGAACTATTATTACTGGACCCTCCCGAGCTCTACAGTTATTCGGGATCAGTGTCTAAGCCGCAATGGCGGGATATGGATCCCGGTAACCCTCATTTTGCACATAAATCTTTCCTCTGCTAATATATTCTCTTGATGCAGATAACTTCACCAACATTTGCCATATAGTGGCTGATATGTCCTGTGTTCCAGTGAAGAAATTGGTCAACCCAATTGGAAAGGTTTATTATCATATGCTCTTTGAAGTTATTCTCTTGTTTGGGTTCATCGAAATGACAGCTCAGATTGCTTGGTTGGAGGATGTGAGTCTTAAAAAAGTTTTATTCTTTGTTAATTTCTAATGCCCTAGTCCTGGGTGGTTGTGCCAGGGGGTTGAGAAAAGGTAAAGACCCACTACTTCATGGAGAATGGTTGAAATTTGAAGCTTATTGCTTTTACAGGAGCCCTGCGACCATTGTATATGACCATGAACCTTCCGATCGAGCTTCTATCCTGATCAAGGATTTCCAAAGGCTCACCATTGCTTGATAATCCATGGAACTGTGTGCGCCTTATCAGTACCAGCAGTGCTCGCAGGATAAATGCAGCGGCAATGTGGAGAAATTCTACGACGTCTAACGGTAAATGACAGGAGTAATTACAAGGGAGGTAGGCTATGAAATACATAGGTAGCATTTTGCACAATTTATATGGCTGTTGGTATCAGGTGAACTAATCCGCGTCCGTCTAAGTAGTGGGCGCTTGAGTAGTGATGTAGTTTAGTGAATAGGGAGGCTGGAAGTTATTATATTAAGTAGGGTGCGTCCAATATGTATTGGCTTCCCACCCGTGCAGAACCACGACATGCATGACAGAAATTAGAAGCTGGCTGATGGGGCTTGGGGAATCATGAGCATGAAAAGATACTCGCTAAATTGACCTCTTGGTAACTAATGCCGCATACACAAGGCTTCACATCATCAACCGAGTACATGGCAGTGTGCTTAATAAATATCAAGCTTGCTTTGCAGTAGGCTCCTTGTGGCGACGGCACTCTGGGCGATGGCTTTGCCGGCAGCGCTTAAAGCGATGCTATGAGCCTTCGTCGATCTCCACATGTCCTACACACCCTACCTAGATCTCCTTGGAGGTCTGTAACCCCTTCATTATAGTGCTAATCCTCAATAGCTGCCTGGCGGAACGTCTTCGGTTCTTAGTCATCACATTTTGTCTTCACGGAAATCAAACACTCGTTTAATAAACAACTCTCATAGTTCATCAGTTCCGTAGAATTAACGCACTGTAAAGCGCTTGATTCCTTTTTCATTCAGTTTCTTTTTCGTCGCCACATCCAGGGCTTAAAAATAGTCGTATGCAAAGAAAGGATGAAAATCCTTTGGGTGAGCAGTATCCAATCCAGAATCCAAACCGAAGTCCAAATTCCTATCTGGCTTGCTACTCGAGTTCCTACTCAGACGACATAAAACGCTTCCCCTTCTGATCAGAGACCAATGAGTTTATTTTTATACTATCTAGTCATCTCGTTGAGTCATCATTATATTTTACAAACTATTTTAATGGTAATCCTGAATCTGCTTGGTGTGCGAATTTAAGTTGAGTATTCAGATTAGATCGCATATAACAATAGAAAATATTTAACTCAGGTGAATTTCGTCCTTTGGAGAGCGAAGGACAAGACGTCTGCAGAGGAGCCGTCACGAGCCAAGGCCATCACCGATTCCACATCCCTCTCGTAAAATTCTATGTATTCCGCAGCGGCCGATAAGTGGGCAATGCGACAAACAGCCGCATGGAGCTTAATATACCGTGGGTCGGGTAGAGAAATACCTGTGGTCGTCGCGAAGGTGACACGACGTTGAGGGAGAAGAATTGGAACTGAGGAGCATATATTGTAAGTGTCCACCATGTTCTACAATATCTAAGTGAGCAGTAATGACAGTCGGTGGGTGGAGCACTCACTGGAACAGGTTCAAACCATGAGTCAAGGTTATTGAAATGGTTGTGGAGCTCGCTCCTGAGTGTCAGGATATTTAGGGTGCGGTGGACATCAGTCCCATTCAGTTCCTCCAGAACCGAGATGCCACTGAAGCTGCCAACGATACTCCAGACGGTGTCCCCGTAGTTGGTCTACATGTGGTCGATGACACTAAACTATGGTCATGGCGAAAAAAATTACCTTGGAACGATATTCCTGCTCAGTATCAATGTTTTGATTCGTCGAGGGCGGGATGATGTGCGCAGCCTGTGTTGTTGCCGTGTTGTGGATCGACGCCTGTTGGGAGGGGTTCATCCTCTTGTAGTAAAAAGTATCAACGATACCACTGCACAAGCAGCGAAAACGATCCCGGGCGAGTGCCTACATATGATGGATAATAACATTCTCACTTGCTACGCAGTGCCATTTAATTGGACCCACCCATCTTTTCGCTGTCTTATGGTCGGTGGGAGGGTCTTCCAGCAGACATTTAATCAAGTATACTTCATCCGAAAAAGATGGGCGACTGGGGTGTTCAGAAGGAGTGGGCGTTGGCCCTCTACGTTGCTTAACTAGATTCTGGAGTATGATTTGGATAACGAACATTCAAAATTTTGTCAACTTACGCAAACGGATTAACTGCGATAGATATAGATCCGCAAGTCCTTTGAGCTTTTCTGAGTCGTCATTGCATCCTAATATGTCTTGAGAGACATTAGTTCGGCCTTCGTCAATAGGAGCTTCAATCATTGCGTAACCAAGGATGCGAGCCTGCATGATTTGAATTCTGGTTCCATTCTCAATGTTGAGACAGCAGGAATATGCGTTGTGCCACTCTAGTTTGTTCACTGCGGAATAAGGGTTAGGAGGCAGAGGCAGATTCCCTGAGAGAACTTCGGTAGCCATGATGTTGGATTTCAAGTTGTGTTGGCTCGGATCAAATCCCGGAGCGGGCTTGCTCCGAACCTAATATAGGATGAAGTGACTCACAACTTGAAGATGTTGACTATAATCTAATCTAGCCCTCGGCGCTAGCCCACAAATGTGCTCGAAATGGGGTGAAGATAGGAAATGAAGGCACATGAATTAATGGGATGAACATGACCTCGGGACTCCTCGACAGTGATGGCGTCTGGTACGTAGCCCACGGAAGGACAAAGGGTGAAGTGGTTAGCGCTACAAGTTTCAATGACCAAGATTTGGCATACTTTCTTCTTCAAAGCAATAAATGCCTTGGTTCAGACAGTCCAAAACACAATATCACATTGGTGTAGGTACTAGAAAGCGCTTGTGTTCTGTCCGGGGACGCTAATATTATGTGTGTGAATCGTACGGTGTGTATCAATAATACCAAAAGAAATTTCGGAAACCTGGCGGTGACAGCAAAAGCTGTCAACGATGGAACTGGTCTGTAAGTCAATAACACTGCTGGCAACAGGTTATTTAAGTCAACTAAAAATGATTAAGAAAATGAATTAAACATGTTTACGTGTTTTGGACAGTTTTTCAAGATCTTGAATCTATTAAAAATGATATATTTTAATTCTGACAAAATGTAATATAGATCCCACCTTTATTGTAAAGTTCTTAGCTCTAGGAAACCCAAAGTTTATATCATATATTTGCAGAGAGAAAATCTTTTGTTAAATTTCACATTCACATTTTCTTTTGTTCTCTTGTAAATGATAAATTTAGCATGAGTTTTTGTTGTCAGCTAAACAAAAAGGAAAATGTTTCGCACCCAAACTGAATTGAAAACATTTTTAATTCATTTTAAAGGGACCAAAACTTGTCATAAATACTATAATTGACAACGAGAACAATAAAACAATAAACTTTACCTTTCTGTCACAATTTTTGATCGCAAAAATTTAGCACAAATATTGCATTTAATAGGCATATAAATACACTGAAAATGAAGTGTTTGACAAAAGAATTTCTGTACCAGCAATCGTTGGGTTGAAAATAGATTTTAGGTGACGGAAAAGCGGACCAAAAACGTAAACATGTTTAATTTATTTTTGTAATCATTTTTGGTCTACTTAAATAGCCTGTTGCCAGCAGTGTCGGTCGATGGTGCAAGAAACAGTCTGCGTGCAAGGTCGTTGGATATATTATCGTTCCGCTCCATCTGCTAAGGTGTGGGCCACCACCGTTACAAACTAGGCATCGCAATATAACATCCGTGAAGTCGTAAAAGGTCGTAAAAGATCGTAAAAGGTCGTAAAAAGTCATAAAGGTCCTGGACGACCGTTTGCAACGTGTGGGTTGCGATGTTTAAGCAGAGAATCATAAAGTTGTCGGTCGTTCGGGTCATTGGATGCATCATTGTTCCGCTTCATTTGCTAAGGGGTAAGCCTCCACCATCGCAGACTAGGCATGGCAAATCAACATCCGTGAGGTCGTAATGGGTCGTGAAGGTCCTGTCGACCGTTCGCAAAGCTCCTGTGAGCTGCGGGGATTTTTTTTCAGAACCGAGAATCGTAAAGTGGTCGGTCGTTGGATGTGTCATTGTTCCGCTTCATATGCTAGGTGTAGGCTTCCACCGTCGCAAACTAGGGATCGCAAATTAACATCCGTAAGGTCGTAATAGGTCGTAAAGGTCCTGTCGACCGTTCGCAAAGCTCCTGTGAGCTGCAGGGTTTTTTTCAGAAGCGAGAATCATAAAGTGGTCGGACGATTGGTATAAACCAAGTAGCCAGGGGCCCGAGGCAAAGTGATAGAGACAAACAAATCAAGAAAGATCCAGGGAAATCGAGGGCGGGCGAAAAGAAACAGATGAAGTAAAAATTCTTCTTAGATCCTCGATTAGCGAGAGAAAAGCATCCAGATATGAAGACACCATATAAAAATCGGTTAAATGAGAGGATGGAGCCTTAATCGGGCTCAGTGGTTTGGCAACTTGGATGTTTGCAAAGCAGTCATATCGAGAGAAATATATTTTGCAACATATATTTCTCCAGATATGACTGCTCCACAGAGAATTGCCAGAGAGCCCAACGATAGATCGAGGCCTCTTAATGACGAAATGAAAGTGCGTCAAGGCCGAGTGGGAGCAGAGTTTCGAGGAGCTGTTGGACGGAGCATGCAGACGACAGATCTCGAGGGGTTGAGGCTTTAAACATTGTCGACAGTACGCCAGGAAGTAGAAGCGATTCGTCAAGGTCAAAAACATGGGCTAATCGGCGGCACCGAGCAATGCCAGAGACTTGTGGAATAACCACGGCATAAGAAAGCAGAGGAAAGCCGTTGAATATGCGCAAATAACCCGCTGGTGGTAGTTCGGGTGAGGTACACAGGCTGAAGACCGTGAGGACCCAGCGTACAAGGCGTCCCCTAAGAGTGAATAGATGAGAATTAAATCCCAAGAACTGATGAAAACATTAAAGCTACACACCTGAGCTGGATCATCGTCGGACCCATTCACGGCGTGAACAGATTCCTTGACTCTGCAAGAGAGACGAAAGCAAGTTTAGAACCGAAGGCATAAAGCCTGTGGATCCAAACATTGATAGCATTTTGAACATGACGGCATCTGCAAAAGATATGAGGAATACACCGAAGGACGGTAAGTTGTATGACTTACAGAACGAGCCGTCAACAGATTATTGCCCCAAGAATAGCCGACGCAGATTGGCAAATAGGCCACGGCCAACCTTCACTTTGGACTTCTCGTCTTCGAAACGCTCGCCCTCCATCTTCTTTGGTGGAGGGGGG
>Ga0307509_10007102_pt1 | contig 14773 bp, 10 predicted proteins | sample 10_EM_MG_FD_202245 | JGI IMG/M metagenome (GOLD analysis project Ga0307509, IMG submission 202245) | Populus trichocarpa ectomycorrhiza microbial communities from riparian zone in the Pacific Northwest, United States - 10_EM | ecosystem: Host-associated > Plants > Roots > Unclassified | place... | reverse complement strand
ATGAGGACCCTAGAAACAATGGGTGCAGCACATGTGTTTATAGGGACCAGAGTCGGGTAATTTCCATTACAAAATAAAGGCAAAGTAGAAGCTACTCACCAATGCGTCTGCGAGTCTTTCGAGCTGGTTGGTTAAACCATGTCTTGACATAATTTTGCCAGTGCTTCTTGAAGTGCCCATTTGGCACAACATTGTTATGCTTAACCATGTCTTACCTGAAAGAGTACGAGTTACAGAGTTAGAAAAATGGCACTGTCTGTACCATTCAAAAAGTGATAGGAATCAAGCTGAAATCATGAAAAAGGTAAAAATTAAGCTAACTATAATACAAGCAAAGTACAATCTCAATTAGTTTCTATTGAAACACCATGAGCCCTGAAGTTAACCAATACAAGTCTTCCTATTCATTCATAGATGAAAATAAGAAACCAAAAAAAGCATTCAACAGCAGGCTGCGAAGAAAGCATAATTGAGCAACAAATAACTCATAATCACTACAGCCAGTTCCACACTCACTAGTAGAAACCTAAAATTCTAACCTATTGTTCAATCATTCCAAAGCATTGAGTGTTTAAATATTGAGCTGAAACTAGCAGTTAAAATCTCTCCAAACATTTTTTTCTCATTATTTATTAGACAATAACAAGCCGCGCATCAAAATCAAAGCAGCAGGATCAGAGACGGTGAAACAAATGTACAAAAAGGAAAATAACATAAAAGGTTTATCTTGTATCTATTTAACCTTTCATTTTATCAGCAGCCAAACTTGTACAAACGACTGCAGAGACCTAAAGAGTAAGCATATGTAAAACAGTAAGCAATGCTTAAAACTCATCAGATCCAACAATGTCCTTCGTTCAACAGCGCAAAATACAAGACAAAGATTACCCCAAGTCCTGGGTTACTTGCAAAAAAAAAAAAAAAACAGCAACATAAGAATTCAACAGGGCAAGTGTGTAAAGGGGAGAAGCTAGGAGATGTGAAGGGAGAGATACCTGTTACAGAGAGAGGCGCAGCGCGGCTGTCAATGAGAGATGAAGGCCTACGGTTTTTTAAGGGTTTGAGTAAAAAAGAAAGACCTATTTTTGGGCCCTAGGTGATGGTGTTTGGGGTTCGGTTAGGGCCTCTCTTCAATGAGTTCTTCGGAGTTATCGAGTTCGGCCCGGTTCACCGTAATCCTTTGGAAACTTGGACGCTGTGTGTGTTTACTGTTCATAGTCCAGGTTGGGGTTCGGGTCAGTCCTAAAACAGCTTGATTAACTTTTAGCTTGGCCATAGTTCTGGCTACGGGTTTCTGGCCGGACTTTTGGGACCTTCAGAAAAATAATGAACAATTTTAAAATTTTCTTAATATAAAAAAATATCACGTCATGAAATAGTATATTTGTGGCTTTGTGCTTATTTTAACGGACAATATGAACAAACCATACTGAATCCGTTCTCTAAGCAAATAAATAAACAGAAGGATAAATAAAAAAGGTCAAGTTAACAATCACAAAATCTATAAATTTTATGCTACTTAGACCCTGTTTGTTTGCTGAAAAGTAATTTTTTTTTGAAAAGTGAATTTCGAGAAAGTGAATTATTTTCTTATGTTTGGTAGTGTAATGAAAAATAAGTTGGAAAACACTTTTTATTGTTAGGTTATGTCATGGAAAATGAGCCGCAAAATAACTTATTCATGTTTTATTTTTCTAAAGTTTATTAAAATAATGAGGAACAAATCTTACAAATTAAAAAGTTGAATGAGAATGAAATTGAAAAAAAATAATTTCATAAATTATCTCAAATAAAATAAATAATAATCAAAATAATAGAGATCAAATCTAAAAAATAAAAAGATAAAGAAATTTAAATAATAATAATTAACATTTCATAAATTATTTCAAATAAAATAAGTAACAATCAAAAGAATAATGATCAAATTTAATAGATAAAAAATTTTAATAAAAAAATGATAAGGAAAAAGCAAATAACAATTATAAAAATGAGGACCAAAGTTAATATAAAAATTAAATTTTAAGAGATAAAATTAAAAAATAAATATTCAAAACAAAATATATATAACAATCAAAAGTTTGAGGACCAAATTTGATATAATCAACAAATAATATGACATTTCTAAATTTTTCATAACTTCCGGAAAGTGTTTTCCGCCCAAATTTTCCAGGAAAACACTTTCCTGGAAACCAAACCAAATTTTTCTTTAACTGGAAAGTGTTTTTCGTTGACCAACTTTTCTAATGGCAAACAAACACAAGAAAGTTTGGAAAATAGTTTTCCAAAAACCACTTTTCGGGAAACAAACATGGCCTTAGAAGCAATTCATGTCGTTCTTTTAGCTATTCTTTGGGTCTATTTTAAAGATGGAGACGTGCATTAAAAAAATGAGAAAATAAAACTCAGAACCCATAAAAAATAATAAAAATATCTATAAAAGATTAAATCAAATTAGTTATGATTTTTTTAATATTTGAAGGATCATGATATATTGTTAGACGGTACATTTGATCTTCAAATATTTATAATAATTAAACTGAGAAATCGATTACTAAAAGATTAAATCAAACCACTTATGATTTTCTTAATATATGGAGGATCATGATACATTATTAAACGGTGCACTTGATCTTCAAATATAAATTAATCAATTATTAAATTGATAATAAATTAAATTGTTTGATTTATTTAATTGTATTTATTTAGAATTATAATTTATATTTGGGTCAACATATTAGGAACCTAATGATTCACACACATTAAGAATCATTAGTCAAAAATTAAACTACGATAATTAATCAAGTGTGACTTGATTGAAAATAATTTTAGAAATTAAATTTTAGAATATATTTAATTCAAGGATTATAATTTTAGTCATAGAATAATCAAGTAGGGACTTGATTGATTAAATTTCTAAAATTATCCTTCAATAATATATAGGTATTATTTAAGGGACAATAAATATTTTGCTATTTATAGGGTTTTTAGAATTCCCTATAAATATAAATCTATGGCTCTTATTTCTTAGTGGTTGTTTGTTAGATATAAAAACTATATAAGTCACAAATTAAAGAGCTAGCACTTTAGGCATAACAATCTCTCTCTTCTAAATAGGAATTTAGAAGATTTATCACTAGTAGTTTGTGTGGATTACTGTTGAAGGCCGGATAATTAGACAGCTTATGGTTTTTGGTTTGTGGCAACCTAACCTTTAAAGAATTATTCAAAGTCGGAAAAGATCAAATTTTCAGGTAATAAATCTCTAAACAACTCTAAATTTATCTAACAGGATTCTAAGAACTCCCAAATAATTTCTTTTATTGTTTTCGTCGTGTATATGATATTCAAGAACCTAATAATGACTTTATTGATTGAAAAGAAAAGAAAGCAAACCAATGGCAGTAATAGGTCTGAACTATCTGTTGTGATTTCCTTCTAAAAAATATAATAAAAATATATGATTTTTTTATGCAGAAAAGGAGGTGATGAGCCAGCAACAACCCCCTGAGATAAAGCTACTTCTATATGGATTTAAGCCAAAGGAACAATTCACAACTTGTCAAAAATTCTCAATTGTACATGCAGCATCTTAAATGACCATAGCAAACCAATAAACAATCCAATGCCTTTTGTTCATGCATAAAAATAATAACGTTGATTGTTTGAATCTTTAAGGAAATGCATTCAAAAACTTGAAGTCACCAATTTCACTACAACACCGCTAAGTGGTAAGAGTTTGGGATCAAGAGGTTTGCTCCCTCTGTGGTCTCAGGTTCGAGCCCTGTGGTTGCTCATATGATGGCCACTGGAGGCTTACATGGTCGTTAACTTCAGGGCCTGTGGGATTAGTCGAGGTGCGCGCAAGCTGGCCTGGACACCCACGTTAAACTAAAAAAAAAAAAGCATTCTTGCCCCATCAATTAAAAAACATGAGATGCATTCCTCTAAAGTAATGAACCCCAATAAAACATTTTCAAATGCTAAATTATTTCATCAGCCAACCTAGCAACTAACTCCAACATGGAAAAAATTTCAACAAATTGTTTTTTTTCTAATCCTCAAGCATCTTTCATTATGAAATGTATTTCTTAAAATAACCCCTCATATAAGTTCAAGCAATTGTTTCTTTTTTGAAAACTCATATCAATAAGTAGGGGTATTCACGATCCGATTCGGTCCGGTTTTAACCCAAAAATTCAACCGAACTGGAAAATAGTATTCCTTGTTAATATAACCTAGACCAAACCGAGAACCGGTTCAAACTGAACCGGTTTTGTTCGGTTTGGGTTGGTTTTTTAGCATTAAAAACCAGAAAAACTGGAAACCAATTAAAGAAGCTTGTTTTTGTTGTTGTCATTGTTATAAGTCGACAATGAAATAAACTGAGATCTTGGATTATTATTTCTAACATTAGATGATATGATGAACCAAAGTTGAGAGATGAACTAAAATTGAGAGACACATGGAACCATTACAACAACCATTGTTAGTGGTTGATGGTAAGAGTGAAGTAAAGGTTGTGAAAGACATTGGCATATGAGAGACCAGAGAGTAGAGAGTGATTGTACGAGAAGGTGGACAAATGTGGTTTCAAAGACTCAAAACTTAAGTAAGATTTAATGTTAACACTTAATATGAGAGAAAATAAGAGAGAAGAGCACGGTGGAAAGGGAGCGGGAGGGGGCACTTAATATGAGAGAAAATAAGAGAGAAGAGCACAGAGAAGAGGGAGCGGGAGGGGGACGGCTGGAAAAGGGATAAAATGATTTAGAGTTAGGGTCTTTAGGGATGTTTCTTTCTATACCTTTTTTTTTAAGTTATTTAGATTCAATTAAATCGGTCTGGTTCAGTCGGCTTAAGCTTTTTGAAACCGAACCGGACCAGGTGGTTTTTTTTATTTTTTTAATCGGTGTATTAGGTTTTGTCTATCGGTTAATTTTTTCTCAGTTTTTTCGGTTGGTCGGTTTTTTTTAACACCCCTATCAGTAAGCATATATTTTTTAGCAAGGAAAAAAACACCCCAATCCGAAACTATCATACAAACAAAGAATGAGCAATGAATAATTCAACAGAAGATGTTTCCATAATAGCAAAGATAGTTCAACAAAATCAGCTGGAAATAGTTTGAAAAAAGCTTTAAATCTCAGCATTGTCATAACTTAATTTTTTACCCTTTTATTTTAATTTTATTTACTGAAAATGATAAAAAAAAATTTTGATAAAAAATAATAATGATGATGAAAAAACAAGTAAAAATGAAATAAATGAAGAATGAATTAAAATTTGGGGTAAGAGCAACATGATTAAAAGTTTAAAGATTTAATTGAATTTTTGACTGGTTTAATTAATCAAGTCAAGGGTTTAATTGGAGAATTAATAAATTTTGAGACTTAATTAAGCTTGGAATTAATTTAATTAACTCAATCAAGGGTTTAATTGAAGAATTGATAAGTTTTGAGACTTAATTAAGCTTGAAATTAAATTAATTCATCCAATCAAGGGTTTAATTGGAGAATTGATAAGTTTTGAGACTTAATTGAGCTTGAAATTAATTAAATTAATGAAATCAGGGACTTAATTGAAGAAATAGTAAAGTTTGGGGTTAATCGGGGGCACGATTGCAATAGATTAAAGTCCAAAGACTAACTTGTAAAAGGCACCGAAATGCAGGGGAAATTACAGTTTAAACCAGGGGCTTAGTTATAAAATTTTCAAAACTTCACGGGTCAAAACGAAAATGGCCACTGTTTATCTCGAAACGATGTCGTTTTGAAGACGTTGTTCATCTTCTTCTTCTTTAAGCCAGCGACCGTTTTCTACAGTAAAGGCCGAGAGACGTTGCAGCAGTAATCGTCTGTTGGTTTCAGTTATGGGCGCTTTAATGGTGGTCGACCCTCAGCATACCGTTGTTACCAACCTGCCGGGCTCTATATAAGCAAATGAGCACAAAAAAAACAGGGGTTGGTTAGAGAGAGAGAGACGAAAGAAACCGGAAAGAAAAGAAACACAAGCAAAGCACATGAACTTTTAGGTTCATCTCCAGAACTCGCATACCAGAAATAGGCTTCCCTCACCAATTCTGACCTAAGAAAAACGAGAGAGAAAACCGGCCGAGAGAGAGTAGAGACGTTGTTCTGAAAACAGAGTAAAGAAACGAAAAAAAATAAGCCGAAATAGAGACACAGAAAAGGAATACAACGTGAGATACAAGCAGAAAGAGTAAGAAGAAATTCGAAGGCAGAAGCGTCGCCCTCAGCAATCACGCACAAATTCTCTGTAAAAGAACCAGGTAAGTCTTTTGCTCTGTTTTCCCTGCTTTTCATTAATTCATTTTCGCCGCCTGTTTTGAATTAAGCAACAAAGGCCATGCACGCGTGATTTGGATCACGCGTGCCTCATGTGGGCCCAGCCCATGTTGGCTGAGCTGGGCCCAGCCCAAAAAACTATTAATAAAAAAAATAAAAAATAATATAGAAAAATAGAAAAAGTATGTGTATGCATGAATAAAAATAATGTAAATTTATTGGTTTATTCACCGACGCTAGAGTGGAGAATAAAATACTGGTTTAAATTTATATTATTTTTATTCGTTATATTTTATTTTTATTTAGCAAGAAAAAATAAAAAATATATGCATGCATGAAAAATAAAATTTATTTTATTGGTTTATTCACTAGCGCCAGAGTCAGGAATATCGCAAGTAAACCATCAGAGCATAAATTAATAAACGTTTAGCAATTTAAGACAAAATCAGCAATGCAGTCTGCCTTAGGCAGAACGTTTAAGGGGTGATAATATATTCCCTTTTACGTAACCAGTCTCGAATTATAGGATCTCTGTTGACCAGTTAAGATTCCTAGTGACCATAATACTAGGTGGCGACTTATTAAACAAGACATTTTCCCTTAAAAGAACCAGATGCTAGAAATCTGTTCTTTTTCCAGAACAAAGATTATTTTTTTAGGGCCGTCGCGATGTCGGATGCGACAAGCATCAGAACACAACCCCTAAAAAAAAGCACGAACATACTCTGAAAAACTTACCTTGAAAGTGGATAGCAAAGCCAACAGTTAAAACGATTAAAAATTATGAGAAGAACCATAAAGGATACAACAACATGTAAAAGAAACATTTTCAAATGCATAGATCAATTCATCAACCAACCTACCAACTAATGTCCACATGGAAAAACCATACATAAAATGTTTTTCCCATCTCTCAAGCATCCTTCAATTTGAAATGTATCTCCTAAAACAACATATTACATCAGCTCAAGCAGGAGTTTTTTAAAAACTCATATAAGCAATCATAATTTTTTTAGTAAGGAAAAGAACATCCTAAACTTAAAATTGTCATACTAACAAAAAATGAGCAATGAACAATGCAACAAATGATCATTTAACAACAATAAAGACATCTCAACCAATTTAATCATAAATAGCATTGAAAAAGCTTTAAATTCCAGCATCAGAACATACTTTTTTTTTAAAAAAAAAGCACAAAAATGACCTAACAAACTTACCTTGAAAAGGGATAGCAAAGTCAATAGCCAAAATGAATCAAAATGCTAAGACATGCCATAAATGAGAAAATAACCTGCTAAAGAAAAAAAATAAAAAATGATCAAAAGGAGCTAAATGTTAAAAGTCCAATAAAAAAGACAATGAACAAATTTAGGAAGTAAACTTTGTGTAAACAACCCTCCCTGAACCAAGCTTAAAATTTGCAATTCAAATTGATTGAAAAAGAAAATTGAGGAAGAGGAGTGAAATGATATCAACCAGCCTACCTTTGTCCTAGTAGAAAACTAAAGAAAAAGTGATGAGCCACTACACTCAAAAGCAGGGCTCAAAGCATTATATATTTTAAAAAAATAGACAATATATGTCTGCCAAACTGATAAAAAGCAAACGGTTGGATGTCATTGTTAAGAAATATAAAGTTATTTTGTTTTATTATTTATTAAGGGTAGAATAATATTTTTATTTTCTTTTCAGTTTAGCTTATATATAATCTCTTTGTATTTAGGTTAAACTTATTGCTTCAATGTAATATTAATGAAACTCTGGCCTTTTTCCTCTCTTATTTTTGTATTTCTTTTTATTTATTTGGATTGTTTAACTTGGTATCAGAGCATGATTTCATGGAATGATGTTTAATTTCAAACACAACTTTTACAAATCCAACTTCGAGAAGATATTTGCTTAGTTTTTGCAATCTGGTACTTTGTTTTTCTTTTCTTTTGTGTTCTGGTTTTCTTTGTTTGTTAGTTATGGCTACTAAAAGAGATTATTCGCTTTAGTCTGTGAATGTGAGGTTGGATGAAAATAATTATTCGTATTAGAGTTATGTAATGAGAAATTTCCTTAAAGGTAAAAAGATGTGGGAATATGTTAGTGGAATTTCTGTGATACCTAAGAATACTAATGAGGGTTATGCTGCTTTGATAGATGCATGAGAAGTAAACAATGCAAAGATTATTACTAGGATTAACAATTTTATTGAGCATTTTATAGGTACGCAGTTGGTGAAATATGAGACAGTAAAGGAGGTTTAGGATCATCTGCAAAGATTATTCATGCAATAAAATTTTGCAAAACAGTATCAGTTGGAGAACAACATATGAGCTCTTTATTAAAAGAATATGAGTATTCAAGAGTTTTATTCTACTATAACAGATCTTTGAGATTAATTGACTCTTATAGAGTCGGTAAAATTAAAGGCACGTGGTGCTTATATTGATCGTAAAAAGCAGTAATGATTGGTACACTTTTTAACAGCACTACGCAGTGATTTTGGAGGACTTAAAGGTTTAATTTTGCATCGTTCTCTAATTTCTTCTGTTGACTTAGTTGTTAGTGAGTTATTGGCTAAAGAAATAAATCTTCAGTTTTATCTAAAAAGGGAATTCTCTCTACCTCTAATCCTTTTGTACTAGTAATACCTTCTAAGTCATTCTCTAGTAATCAAAATAAGCCTTACACAATGGTTTCCTTCTACTAGTGCAATTTATATAAGAAGAAAGGTCATTGGAAGGCTCACTATCCTAAGCTGAAACATTAGAATCAAGCCTGAAAACCTAGCAGTCAGTCATAATCTAATGCTCATAGATCACCTTAGGGTTATAAACCATCACACTATAATACTGCAGCAGCTATCTTATCAGGTTCTTTTACCTATTCTAGTACTCTAGCTGAGCAATTTCAAAAGTTTTTCTTTCTACAGCCACAAGCTATGTCTGTTACTTCTTCTTTCATAGGTTAGTTGCCTTATAATTCTTCAGGTATGTCACATTCTGAATGAGTCTTTGATTTTGGTGCTTCACATCATGTCTCTAAATTCTTCATCTTTTGCTTTTATGCCCCCTTCATCTTCTATTCATGTCATGATTACTGATGGCACTCCTATACCCTTAGCAAATGTTGGTTTTGTTATCACACATCACTTGTCTATCTCTAATGTCTATCTTATTATGAATCTCATATTGCATCTTGCTTCTGTTGGTTTGACATGTGATTCTAGTGATTATTTAGTCATATTTTCCTTATTTTTTTGTTGTGTACATGAACTGTAGTCTCATAATAGGGAGAAGAGACTATATATTTTAGATGAGTTAAAAGTGTCAGTTGTTGTTGCTGCTGTTGCTGCTAGTGTTGATTGTTTTCTTTTCATTCGAGTCCTTCTTCTTCTAGTTTTTATTTATGGCATTCTCATCTAAGTCATGTTTTGTCTTCTCGTTTGAGTTTTTGGCATCCATAGGAGCCTTAGAAAATTTACAAACTTGTGATATTTCCAATTATAGTTGATGTAAACTAGCAAAAAATTTTGCTTTATCTTTTAATCGAAGTATTTATGTTTCTTCTTCTCCATTTGATTTGATGTATTCTGATATACGGGGATCTTCTCCTATTGCCATAAAAGGAGGGTCTCGATATTATGTTTCTTTTATTGATAATCATACTCGTTATTGTTGAGTTTATTTAATAAAACATCGTTCTTAATTCTTTGAGATATATACAGCTTTTCGAGCTCTTGTTAAAATGTAACATTATGCTGTTATCAAATGTTTTAAGTGTGATTTAGGTGGGGAATACACCTTTAATAAATTTTATGAGTTGCTTTTCTTAAATGGAACTATTCACCAAACCTCGTGTACAAATACTCTTATGCAAAATGGCATTACTAAAAGAAAACATAGGCACATTGTTGAAACTACTCGTTCTTTCTTGTTGTCTGCTTCAGTTCCTAGTATGTTTTGAGGCGAAGCTGTTCTTAATGCTCTAGGTTTGATTAATACAATTCTATCTTCTCATATTTCAGGTTTATCTCCTTTTAAAACGTTGTATGGGTATGTCCCTGATTATTCTTTCTTTAGAGTTTTTTGCTGTACTTGTTTCGTTCTTTGTCCTCATGTAAAACTCAGCAAGTTGTCCTTTCAATTTGTTATTTGTGTATTTCTTGGTTATAGTGAAGGTAAAAAAAAAATATCGTTGTTTTGATATAATAACTCAGAAATTTTATGTGTCTCGTCATGTTGTCTTTCTCGAGCATATACCTTTCTTTTCCATTTCATCCACTGCTCATAGCTTTACTAGATCTGATCTTAATTGTATAGATCCTTTTTTTCTAAGGATTCTGATAGTTTATCATCTCAGGTTTCTAGTAACTCAAATACCCCTCCTCGTATTCGACTAATTTGTACTAATCATTTTGCAAGTACTAACACTTTACTCTCCAGCACACTTGAAGGTCCCTTTTCTTTTATAGTCCCTTAAACTTCGTATGAGATTATGGATCCACATTTACGTTAATCCATACACATTTGTAAGTCCACAAAGTTACTTGATTTTACTTATTCTTGTTATTCTTCATCATTTACTTCCTTTTTAGCTTCTATTTATTGTTTCTCTGAGCCTTCTTCTTATAAAGAGGCAATTATTGATCCTCTTTGGCAGCAAGCTATGGATGAGGAAATTTCTACTTTGCATAAGACATATATTTGGGATTTGGTTTCTTTACCTCATAGTAAGAGTGTTGTTGGTTGTCGTTGGGTGTATAAAATCAAGACTAATTCTAATGGATCTATTGAGCGATACAAAGCCAGGTTAGTTGCAAAATGATACTCTCAACAATATGGTATGGATTATAAGGAGATATTTTCTCTTATTGCAAAAATGACTACTTTTCATACTTCTATTGTAATAGCTTCGGTTTGTCAGTAGCATATCTCTCAACTTGATGTTAAAAATGCTTTCTTGAATGGAGATCTCTAAAGAAAAAGTTTATATAGCGGCCTCTTCTAGTGTTTCACATGATTCTGGGTATGTTTGTATGCTCAAGAAAGCGTTATATGGTCTCAAACAGGCACCTCGTGCTTGATTTGAGAAATTTTATGTTGTGATCTCTTCCTTTGGTTTTGTTTCTAGTAATCATGATTCTGCTCTTTTTGTTAAATGCACTAATGAAGATCATATCATTCTATCTTTATATGTTGATGACATGATTATTACTAGTGATGATATTGATGATATTTCAGTTTTGAAGACAGAGTTAGTTTGAAAGTTTGAAATAAATGATTTAGGTTATCTACGATACTTCTTGGGTATTGAGGTAGTCTACTCACCTAGAGATTATCTTCTTTCTCAGTCAAAATATGTTACAGATATTCTTGAGCGGGCTAAACTTACTGAGAATAAGACTGTAGATACTCTTATTGAGGTTAACGTAAGGTATTCTTCTTCTGATGGTTTACGCTTGTTAGATCCTACTCTATAACGTACTATTGTTAGAAGCTGGTATATCTCACTATTACTCATTCAGACATTACATATGTTATTCATGTTGTTAGTTAGTTTGTTGTTTCTTCTACTTCCATTCATTGGGCAGTTGTTCTTCGTATTTTGTAATATCTTTGAGGCATAGTCTTTCAGAGTCTTTTACTTCCATCTACCTCTTTCTTGGAGCTGCGTACAGTGGCGGAGCCATAATTTTTTAAATAAGAGGGCAAATTACTAATAAATATTTGATATTATATGTTATACATACATACGTTATATATAGAAATTAATTTGAAATATATATACCAACTCAAGTCAAGCAAAATTAATTTAAAAATACTTTTAAAATGAAAAAACTTACATTATAATTGTTCTCTTCGAGATTTTATATTTTAAAACTGCTTCATAATGATTTTATTTTTAATCTCATTAAAATATCTTTCTCAATATATATAACAAACTTTCATTTATGTATTTCTAAATCTTCTAAGGACTAGGAAAGTTCTTGACAACAATTCTATGCTGACATATGGTACATAATATATAAAAGCATAGTTTAAAAGATTGTCACAAATTGATGTTGTTCTTGCTGGCTTGTTGTTTTGTACAAGTGGATTAAACATAAATATTAAATTTTTTCCTTTTAATTTATTTATTATGTCCCTAATTTTTTTAATTATCCTGTATTTCATTTTCAATCATTAGTAAATTCATTATCATCATTTTTCATATGAAATTCATAACAAAATACTTATCAATTCATCAAAACTCATTTCAATTCTTATCCATTAGCATATAATATTACCCATACATATATTAATTCAACAAACCAATAAATTATTATAAACTCTAACATTTTCAATAACTAATTATCAAGAAATAAAACTAAAATTAGATAATGAAACAAATAGAAAAGATGAAAGAAACTTTCCTAAAGTATAAAGCATAAGAGGTTACTTGCTTAACTAATTAATAGCTTAGGGTTTGAAGAGAAATTTTATAGAAAGAAAAGAGCTAGGATCAATAGTGAAAAAAGAATAAAGAGCTTGGATCAATTAGTTGCTAACAAAAAAAAATTAACCCTGTAAAGCTATTATATTAATATTTTAATATAACAAACTGGTTATAAATAACTACCTCCCGACTTGTAATTTTTTATAAACAAAGAGAGTTATATTTTTATCCTACTTATGCGAACCCGACTGCTATTTTTAAAGTTTCATTTTATTTAATGGAAGCTTTTGTTTAAACAACCTTTAATATGTCATTGATTACAATCTTGAGTTTGGAAGATGAACATCAAATACAGAGTAAAAATTATTAGCAGATAAAGTGTAGAATAACAACTACGAGCAAGACGAGCTGCACATCAAACCTGTACTAAAGCCTGCAAAGTTGAATTTCAGTATGCTGCAAAAGTTGTACCAGGAGGAGCTGAGAAATCTCTCCAAGTAATTATTATAGACAAGATTATTAGAGGAGAATAAGAATTATTTAACCAGATAGAAAACGATGTTCCTATTTCCTCGCTGACCCATCATGATTAATTACATTTGTGCACTGCAGGGGGGGCAATTGCCCCCTCTTGCCCTTATTGGCTCCGCCACTGGCTGCGTGCATACTCTTGATTATGACAATGACCTCACAGATCACAAGTCTGTTACTAGTTTCTATATCTTTTTGAGTAGTTCTCTTATTTTCTAGAAGAGCAAGAAACAATCTATTGTTTCTCAATCTTCAAACAAAACAAAGTATCGTGCTTTGACATCTACTACTAAAGAGATTGTTTGGTTACATTGATTTTGTGCATATATGAGAGTTTTCTTTTTTCATCCCACTCCTATGTATTGTAACAACCAGAGTTCTATTCAGATTGCTCACAACTCGGTTTTTCATGAATGAACTAAGTACGTTGAGATTGATTGTCATCTTACTTGTTATCATTTCAAACATGACACCATTACTTTGCCTTTTGTTTCTTCTTCTTTATAGATTTCTTTACCAAGTTGTATTTTATTTCCTACTTTTATTTTCTACTTGACAAACTCACGATGTTTGCCGCATCGTGAGTTTGAGAGGAGATGTTAAGAAATATAGGGTTATTTTTTTTTATTATTTATTAAGGGTAGAATAATATTTTTATTTTTCTATTAAACATGCCTAACATAAATTAGAGTTCCTAAAAAAAAATTCCCAACAATTCTGCCCATGACCTAACCAAGTCAAAACTAAACTAACCCATCAGCGTCTCTCAAACTGACTCCATATATCCTGCCGAAGAAAAACAGGACAGCACATTGGCTGCAACATGCCAACCTCAACGTGCATTAAATGGCTATCAGCTAAAAGAGCTTAAACTCGTACGCAGTGTTTTTAAACCTGGCTCGATGGTTGACCCGATCCAAGCCCCGGGTCACGGGTTTTAACCGGGTCACCCCTAATTTTTTTTATAAATCAAAACAACGTCGTTTTGGTTTTAAAAAAAATAGTCAACGGCTTACAACCGAGTTTTTGACCGGCTCCATTCGGGTTTTTTACTTTCCTTATTTTTTCATAAACCCGGTTCTGGCTCTAGCCAGGTCCCGAGTTGACCTGCCGGGCCGGACCAAATTTTAAAATTATGCTTGTACGCCCTATCTCCTTTCATTAGCATGCTGAAACCAACCCAGTCGGAGCAACCTCCACTGCGACATCCAAACGCACGTCAGGCCCTTAATTCCTGGAAGAGAATAGGAATTCTGTCTCCATGTCTACGAAGACAATCCCTTCTCAATTCTTTGAAGGAAAAGGGAGAATACAAACCACAATGGAACAACACTTCGCAACAGTGAGCACCATATATACCTGAATATATAGTTCTTGTAAAATGCCGTCGTTGTTCTCCTTCCAACATGTTGCTATCTTTTTCTGTTTTTATATTATTATAATTGAATTAAAAAAATGTTTTATTATTCTTTTTGGCTCTATAAAAAAAATCCTTTACTAAAAATATTAAT